>Ga0184639_10001403_pt1 | contig 10382 bp, 9 predicted proteins | sample PLM31_170_b2_FD_133155 | JGI IMG/M metagenome (GOLD analysis project Ga0184639, IMG submission 133155) | Groundwater sediment microbial communities from an aquifer in East River, Colorado, USA - PLM3-1_170_b2 | ecosystem: Environmental > Terrestrial > Soil > Riparian zone | place: USA: East... | reverse complement strand
TCCCTCGCTGCGCTCGGCGGCGGGTGAACGCTGCCGTTCTCCGGCCCCACCTGGCCTGAGCGGCACGCTGCAGAACCAACCACAATGATCGGGCTGCCAACAGGGATCGTTGCCGTTCATCCCACACGCCAGAATGGGAAAGACTCTTCGGGGAAGAAAAGGCGCGGTTCCTCGCCTGCATCGGAGAATACGTGCTCGACATTCAGCACATCGGCAGCACCTCCGTTCCCGGCCTGGTGGCCAAACCCATTATTGACATCGGCATCGCCGTCGCCAGTTTTGAGGAATCCACACGCTGTATCCCGCGGTTAGAGCAAATTGGCTACCTCTACCGGGGCGAAGAGGGCATCCCGCGCCGCCATCTCTTCATCAAAGGCGAACCAAGAACGCACAACGTCCACATGAATGAAATCCACAGCGCAGATTGGCAGAACACCATCGCCTTTCGGGATTACCTCCGCCAACACCCAGATTCTGCTCGTGCCTATGCGGCTCTCAAGACAGGTTTGGCACAGCAATTCACTAATGACCTTCAAGGCTACTTGATGGGGAAGGCTGACTTTATCAGTCAAATATTGGAGCTTGCGCATTCAGGCGAGCAAGGGAATTGCTTTGAAGGATGGTACTCCTTGTCAGCCCACCTTGCTTATCCCACGCCATACCCCGACGTCAACGCCGTGCTCCAGACGTTACGATCGAGCGTGCAGACCATTCTAGGGGATCACTTTCTCGGCATGTATCTGGATGGGTCGCTTGCCTGGGGTGATTTCGACCCCCATACAAGTGATATTGATTTTATCGTCGTCACTGTGGATTCGCTTCCAGACAAGATGCTTCCGGCTTTGGAAGCCATGCACGCGCGTATTGCTGCCAGCAGCTCCAAGTGGGCCACGGAGTTGGAAGGTTCCTACATTCCACGGCAATCCCTCCGGCGCTACGACCCGATCCATGCATTGCATCCGAACATTGAGCGCGGCAGGGGTGAGACTCTGAGTGTGAAGCAGCACCACAGCGACTGGGTTATTCATCGCCATATTCTGCGAGAACATGGGCTGACGCTGGCGGGGCCAGCCCCACACACGTTGATTGATCCCATCCACCCAGACGACCTGCGCCGGGCGGTATTGACGATGTTGCGTGAGTGGTGGGCGCCGATGATCCATGATCCCGTTCGGTTGCACCACAGCGGGTATCAATCCTATGCGATCCTCACAATATGTCGCGTGCTCTATACCCTCCAGCATGGCGCCGTTGTCTCGAAGCCGGTTGCCGCACGGTGGGCACAGGCGGAACTGGATGAGCGGTGGTCTGCATTAATTGAACGAGCAGTGGCGTGGGGGGGGCAAACGGACGATGTGAACGAAACGCTAGACTTTATCCAGTACACGCTGGAACGTAGTCGGCAAGTAGAAATGTCAGCATGGATTAGAGAACAAGGAATTAATGAAGCCAGTGAAAAGAAGTGACGCAGCTCACATCATTCTGTGGTTGCTTCTGCTCGCCATACCACTGGCCGGCTGTGCTGCTGTTTCGGCGAGTCCGGTTCCACCCACGCCCACGGCAACCGCAATAGTGGTCAGCGAGGCCCTACGGCAAGATGCCGAAGCCATGGCAACCCATATGGGAATCTCCGTTGACGAAGCCATTCGGCGGTTGAGCCTGCAGGATCCGATCGGCAGGCTGGGCGCGGAATTGGAACAGCGCGAAGCCGAGACATTCGTGGGGTTATGGATACAACATGAGCCTGAGTACCGGGTGGTCGTCGCCTTTACCCGTGACGGGCAGGAGACGATCAAGCCCTATGTTGAAAATACCCCGCTTGCCGGGTTGATCGAAGTGCGTACCGCCAGGGTCTCTCTCGCCGAACTGAAAGCTGCACAAGGGGAAGTGATTCAGCTTGTTCGAGAACTGGGGCTTCCATTCTCATCTGGCATTAACGTCCAGCAGAATCGAGTAGAGTTATCTGTCAGTGACCGTTCCCTGTTTGAAGCCTCTATGCAAAACTCCAATCTTCAGCTGCCCCAGCACGTTGAGATCGTCGTCACTTACGAACCCCTCGGCGACGAAATCCCCTTTGCCCTAACCCCCGTGCCAGACCTGGCCTTTCCTCAACTCCGGGCGCAAAGCGCAACTTTCATGTTGGCTTTGCTACAGGGCAAACTTGTAATCCGGGAAGGTTGTTTGCGAGTTACCGGGGGCGACGAAGACGCAGGCGGCTTAGTCATCTGGCAGCCGGATTACTTCTTGAACGACAACGACGGCATCGTCGAGGTATTAGACCGGGAAGGCGAAGTTGTGGCCCGGGTCGGCGAGAAGGTACGCATGGGCGGGGGTGAAGTACCATTGACGGCGGAGTTGCAGCGTCAATTACGCGAGCCCTTGCCGAGCCAGTGTGAAGGCCCCTATTGGCTGATGGGCGAAGTTGTCGTGGATCAGTAATGCCCGGCGCGTGACCCAGAACTCCAACATGTCTATTCCCTGTATCTCTAAGGAAGCTGCCCGCCGCTACGTGCTTGGCCGGCAGGGATTATGGCCAGGACGGCGCTGGGCCGGAAAGGAGGGCACAGCTCAAGCCTTGCGTTACGTCGAGTGCGTGCAAATGGATCCGCTCAACGTCATCGCAAGGAGCCACGACCTGGTGCTCTGGGGGCGCGTGCTGGATTACCAGCCGGACTACCTGGAGGCCTTGATGTACCGTGACCGGGAGTTCTTTGACTACGGCGGCAACCTGCGAATTTATCCAATGAGCGAACTGCCTTATTGGCGGGCCGTCATACCCCTAAGGCAAAAGAACCGCGCTGGGCAGACTTTGCAAGACAAAACCGTGCGCTCTTGAAGGAAGTTAAGGCCCAACTGCGGGCGCGCGGACCGCTCGGCAACCGTGATTTCACCGGTCAGAAGCGCGTAAACAGTTATCGCGGTCGAAAAGACAGTGCTCTCGCGCTTTACTATCTCTGGCTCACCGGCGAAGTGATGGTGCACCACCGAGCCGGCTTTCAGCGGGTGTATGATTTTCGTGAGAACGTTGTCCCACCATCGGTCGCCCACAAAGCGACCACCAAAGAAGCCGAAGGCTTCTTTGCGCGCAAAGTGTTTGCGTTCCGGGGCTTGTGTACCGAGCGGGGCTGGGCCAGTTGGATGGCCTTCTTTGTCCAGCGTCCCTTAAGCCGGATCGAGGCACGGCGCTGGTTGAATAGGATGATGACGGATGGCGAAATCACACCCGTCATGCTTGAAGGCGAAAAGGACGCCTATTATTTACTCACAGACGATGCGGCCGTGCTCTTCGCGGTAAGCGACGGTCGCGTGCCAGAGGCCTGGCGGCCTCTCGACACGACGGCGCAAGGCGAAGTGGTGTTCCTTGCGCCGCTTGATCCCGTCAGCGCCGGTGGACGAGCGAAGAAGCTGTTTGGTTTTGACTACCTCTGGGAGGTGTATAAACCGGCCGCCAGCCGCCGGTGGGGTTACTACACCCTGCCAATTCTCTATGGCGACCAGTTGGTCGCGCGACTCGATGCAAAGCTTAACCGTGAAGCCGAAACGTTGATCATCAACGGTTTCTGGCTTGAGAACGAGCGGACGGGGAAAGATGCAGACTTTGCCGAAGCACTCGCGCGCGGCCTGCTTCGCCTGGCCAGATTCGTGAAAGCACGTCAGATAGACGCGTCGGCGATCACGCCACTGCGGCTTCGGAGGCACATTGAAACAACCGCGAAACGCGCCCCTGCTCCGCCAGAGCGTCCAGGTCCGATGCAACTTGATCAGGAACGCGAAGGGTAATTTGAATCATGGCTGTAAATTGTAGCATCCCTTAAAGGGCTGTCAAACCACCGTAGCAGCCGCTGAGACCACTTTTGCACGTGGCCCACGACAAGCTTTATAATTGAGCCTGAAAGGAAGGTGCGCTATGGATGCAAAGAGAAGAGTGGTTCGGCAAACGCCATATCCTCACATTGTCAAGATTGATGGTGTTAGCGGTGGGCAGGCTATTATCGAGGGCACGCGGATCGCCGTCTGGCATATTGTAGGGTACTACTATAAAGTTGGCATGTCGGTGGAAGACATCCTGGCCGAATGGAACTATCTAAGACCCGCTCAGGTGTTCAGCGCACTGGCGTACTACCACGATAATAAGCAGGAGATTGACGAAGTCCGCGAGCAGAACAGGTACGAACACTGGAAACAAGAGCAGTACGCCCATGCCGCCTAAACTTCACTTGACGCTTTCAGCAGAAGAGTTGAAGAACCGGATCCGCTGGCTCAACGAGTTCAAATAACAAAACCCCAGACACTCAGCCTCTGGCGGCCAACCCCGCGCGCCTTGTGGCTTCTACTGGGCGCGTACATTATCCTCGCCCTGGCCTACAATTTCGCCTTCCCCCCCTTTGAGCCTTCCGACGAGATTAACCACTTCCGCTTCGTGCGCTATCTGATCGAAGAGCGCCGGCTGCCAGTGGTTCAGGCCGAAGACCTCTCCGAGTACCACCAACCGCCGTTGTACTACGCACTCGGCGCGGCGCTCTCCTGGCCCTTCCCCGCAGACGATCTGCCCGACTACTATAGCCGTACGAACCCGTACCGTGGCTTCCGCTATTCGGAGCCTGGCGTGGACAACAAGAACCTGTATCTTCACGGTCCGTGGGACCGCTGGCCCTACCAGGGCACAGCGCTCTCGCTGCACGTCGCCCGGCTGGTATCGCTTCTGACCGGGGCCGCCACCGTGCTGCTCACCTATCAGACCGCCCGCGCCCTCGGCGACACCTGCCCCGGACGCTCACCTGCCCCGGACGCGGGTGCCGGGGGGTGCCGGGGTGAGCGCGCCGCCCTTGCTGCTGCCGGGCTGGTGGCATTCAACCCCATGTTTCTGGCTGTCAGTGGTTCAATGCAAAACGACGCCGGGGCGGCGGCCGGGGGGGCGGCCGTCCTCTGGTTGGGCGTCAACTTGTACCGGGCGGGATTTACCCCGCGCCGCGCATTCGCCCTGGGACTGGTGCTTGGAATCGCGGCGCTGATGAAAATCACGGCAGCCCTCCTGATCTTCCCGGCGGGGCTGCTGATGGTGGCATGGGGGCAGGCGAACCGCCAATCAGTGGGCCGGGTCGCCGGGGGCCTGGCGATGCTGGTTCTGGGCGCTGCGGCCTCCTGCGGCTGGTGGTTCGCTCGCAATCTGATCGTCTATGGCGAGCCTACCAGCATTGATCCCATCCTGGACGCTTACGGCCGCCAGCCTCTGGCGCAGGGCGTGGCGCTCTGGGGGCAGTCCGTGCCGTATGCGTGGACCACATTCTGGGGTCGCTTCGGCCATGGCGAACTGGTGCTGCCCGGGTGGATATACCTGACTCTGGCGGCCATTTCCTTGCTCGCCCTGATCGGGCTGTTTCTCATGATAGGAGGAAGATTCTGGAAACAGAAGGTGAACACGGAGTTTTCACTTACTGTTCCCGGAGAACATACTGATGCTTACCCCCGGTTTGAAATGCATCTCCTTTTATTTTTAGGGGCGGCCGGGCTGATTGAATTTGCCGGTCTCTTGTATTACCTCTCCATCAATCCCACGGGCGCCAATGGACGATACGCCTTTCCGGCTCTGCCGGCATACATGATTCTGTTTGTTCTCGGCCTGCTGGGGCTTGTTCCCGATCCCGCGCGCCGGAGAGCGCCGCTGGTCATTCTGACTGCCATGTTGGCCTTTGCCGTCCTGACCCTCGGCCTGTACATTCTTCCGGCCTACAATCCACCCCCGGCGATCGCGAGCCTGCCGGCTGACGCCTACCCTCTGGACATCACGCTCGGCGACGTGGCCCGGCTGAGAGGGTTTCAAGTGAGCACGGCTCAGGCGCGGCCCGGTGATCGGATTCACCTCACGCTGTATTGGCAGCCCTTGCGCCGCACCGAGCTGCCATACTCTGTCTTCGTCCATCTCTTCGATAGCCAAGGGGCGCTGGTTACTCAGCGCGACACCTATCCTGGTCTGGGGAGGAACAGCACCCTGGGCTGGACCCCCGGCCAGATGTTCGCCGATCGTTACCCCGTGATAATCCCCGAAACCGCCTATGCCCCAACCATAGCGCACTGGGAGGCCGGTCTGTGGCAAGCGGACACCGGCGAGCGAGCCTTCGTCCTCGACCTGTCCGGCCAGCCCACCGCCGCTGCCGTGAGTTTCGGGGAGTTGACGATCAACCCCCTTCCGGGTCCCGTGCCCAACCCGGTGGATCTAAACTTTGGCGGAGTGCTGCGGTTGAAAGGTTATTCTCTGCCAGCGCGCACGCTCACGCCTGGCCAGCCCTTTGCGCTCACCCTGCACTGGCAGCCCGTCGCTGAATTCTCGCACCCTTACCTGGTCTTTGTGCACGTTGTCGCCGCCGACGGCAGCATGTGGGCCAACAGTAGCTTTGAAATCAGCGGCAGTGAGCAGATGGTACAGCCGGTCCTTGCTCCGGACACTCCATCGGGGACCTACGATCTACTGTTGGGGGTGTTCTACGATAGCGACGGGGATCAGGAGCGCCTGAAAATCTTGGCCGACGACGGCCACGAGCTGGAGGACCACGTGCGGTTGACCGGCATCAGGGTTACACCGTGAGGGTTCTGTTTAGCCGCAGAGTGCGCACACCTGCCCCGGACGCAGGTGCCGGGGGAGTCCGCTGAGCTTTCTGTGAGCTATGCTTCGCAGCGGCCTTGCTAATCAACAGCTACTTGTATCGAAGGGGAATCAGGGATGGCGAAGAAAAAAGTTCCACTATCAGGGCATCCCGCGTTTCTCTTGGATCAACTCGGCCAATTCACCTGAAGAGAACGGGCTGGACGGTTCCGGTCTGCCCAAGAACCGGTACAGGCCATCTTCGCCCTTGAGCAAGTAGGAATCACGTGGATAGCCCATGAACCTCAGCACTGGTTTCATGGCACTTTCAAACGAGTAGGTTGCCTCATTATAGGTCACTTCGTTCCCCCAGGCGATCTCGCCCTGCTCCACGAAAGCGATGATGTCAGCCCCACTCTTCAGACCAAAGTCCTCGGCTGCTATCGGATAATCTGCAGGGCTAGTTCCGATTAGCGTGACTACCAGTTGATCCTTGACTCCGAACGATTCAATGATTATTTGCTCGGGCGAAATCGTTACCTCATAGTACGGCAGCGCGGTCACGGTAGTTTCACCGATTTCATCCTTGAGAGTCTTTTCCCAATACGCCCCGCTATCCTGGTTCCACTTGGTTTCCCCAATGTTCGTTACCTTCCCCGCGAGTATGACACTGGCTCCTTTAACCATCTCCTCAAAAGATATTGCTCCATAGCTGAATTGAACTCCAGCGGGGGGTCGTCCGGAATAACTTTGGATATCCGAGTTTGTAGTTTGATTGACTCCGGCGCCGAAGCCGACACCCATTGCTCCAAGAAGGATAATAGTCAGGCCAACGCTTATCCCGAGGCCCGTCAGTCCAAGAATTGAGACGATGAGCTTCACAGGCTTCATTGTTTAGCTCCTCCTGTTTCGCTACTCCAAAGCTGCCGCTGACTATCATACCCACTAACGGCTGTCGCAAGCACTATTTTGCTACCCATTTGCGTTCCTATTTCGAAGAATAAAGCGGATTGACAGCACTTACGGATATTGCGCGTTTAGAGCGAATTCTTGGTTCATTTACGGTTCACGCCGCAGTTGCACTGCGGCGTGGCGGCAGTGCAACTGCCGCCTCAACCGTAAATCAAAGGGGAAACTGCTCTAGTGAGGGGTTAACCCACGTTTTTCGCTGTGGAGTCTGGCGCCTCCCTTTTGCGAGCTGGGAGCGTGATGATGCTGAGCAGTATCAATAAGAGGCCGACCACCGGCAGCAGCATCGCTCCACTGCTGAACAGGAACAGCACGCTGAAAACGAGAAGACCCATCATGCCGATCCAAGCAAGCGGCATCTGCCGTGTCAGGAGTCCGGCGAGGAGGACCGTGGCCGCCAAGAGAGGCACAGCGGCAGCAGGGTAAGGACCATGCTCCACGCTTGCTACCTCAGGCGCTTCCTGCGTGGCTTCCGAGAGGGGGACTTCAGAGACGACTGTCCATGCCTGACCGACGATGAGCAAGCGGATAGCATGGACAGCCACCGCAATAGCCAGAAGAATAGCCAATGCGGTGGCAACATTCACGATCGTCAACCAATCGAGTGGTCTTCGTCGCATATGTCCCTTACGTCCATCCTTGCAGGATCTGTCTGCTCACATCAAGGACGATGACGCCTGACCAAGTGTAGGTGCAGTGCGACACACCGTTACTATGTCCATTATGATCGCTCGCGTTGCTGTTACTTCAGGCATGGAACGTCCCCCTTTCCTGCTCTATGATACACCACAATGGTCTTTATTAAAATCAGGAGGCTCTGGACTCCTTCGCGCTGCGCAGCCCCAGCACTCCCGCCAGCAAATAAATCACCCCGCCCAGCAGCCCGGTGAAAACGTCCAGGGAATAGACCCCCAGCGAGAGCACGGTGGCCTGGGCAGCGCTGAGGCCTACCTGCCCGAACAGGGTCACGTAAATCCCTTCGCGCACCCCCAGCCCACCGATCGAAATTGGAACGAGCAGCGCCACCACCGCAATCGGCGTGAAGGACAGGAAGTGCCAGGCCGAAACTTGCAGGCCGAACGCCCGCGCCACGAGCACGCTGGCCCAGATGACCGAGAGATTGTAAACCGTCGAAACCCCAAGCGCCCCCCGGATTGCTCGTGACGTAGCAGCAGGCCTTGTGCCTGCCCCCCCTGTGCCGGTCCCGCCGGTGATGACCGCGTAGGTGCGGCCCAGCCAGCCTTCGGAAGCCAGAGAAAGCGGGGCAGGCAGCCAGGCAGTCAGGCGGCGTAGCAGGCGGCCCTCAAACAGCAGTAGCGCTCCCAGGCACACGGCCCCGGAAAGAAGCCCGATGAGAATGGCTGTCCCGGGCGGCAGCAGGGAGGCCGAAAATGGCAGCGCTGCCAGAGCCATCACGAACAAAACCACGAACCCGGTCAATCGGTCCACCAGTACGGTCGCGGCTGCCTGCTCGGAGCTAGCGCCGGGGCCGATCTCCAACACGCGCAGCACGTCGCCCCCCAGTCCGGTGGGCAGGAAGACGTTGAAGAATCCCCCCACAAAGTACAGGTAGAGCGCCCGCCAGGCGGAGACCGTGGCCCTGGCCGCTTTCAACAGGATGAGCCAGCGATAGGTACGCATAAACATCCCGGCAATGGCCAAGGCGTAGGCCCCTGCAAGCAGCGCCAGATTCGCATCCCTGGCGGCCGCTAGCAAGGCCTCCAGACCCGAGCGCGAGATCACCCAGGCGAGCAGGCCGGCGCTGATAAGCACGCGGGCGATGTTGAGGAGGGTGCGGCGGCGACTGTTCACGTCCGTATAGAAGTCTCTGTCTACGGCGGCACAACTTGAATGCGCCCAATTTCTACTGTATCTGCTTCTGCGTCGAGGCGCAAAAGACGGACGACGTCAGGGAGGGTGTAGAGGCCGATTCGCAGTGGATATTCGCCGGGCAGCATGTCAGGAGGCAGAGCGATGCGGTGAATCTGGGCGAAGCTGTCGCCGGGATGCCAGTTCCACGCGGGCGCGTGCAGTCGGTCGCTCCCGGCCATGTAATTCCCATCCGCGTCGAGGACGTGGAGAAACAGCATTGCTTCAGGCGCGTAATGGATCGGCGCGCGCGGACCAAGCGCTGTGGGATCAAGAACCTGCCACACCGTGATGGTTTGAACTGTCTCGCCGGGAAGAACGGATGGCGAGGAAAGACTGGCGGCCAGCAGCGCCAGCGCACCGCCGAAATTGGCCGGAGGGTCAACCGTCGTGAGCGTGCCGTCGGCCAGCCACGCGGCGAGCGTCGTCTGTGGCTGCCAGATGAGCGTCTCGAAATACGGGTCAACGTCGGTTTCGCGGACAATATGTCGCACAACGGTGTTCATTGGGAGTTGAGCGATGAAGACCGGATCGGGCCTCGCATTAGCCGGCAGAACAAGAAGGCTCTCTCTTACCTGCGGAAAGACGAGGGCTTCGCGGGCATCGAACCAGCGCAAGTCCACATCTCTCCGCCGAACGCGCAAATCGGCGACGAAAGGATCGTGCGGCAGGCCAGGGAACGGCGACGACAGTGTGACCGATCCGCTGTAGGGTGTGGCGTGCAGGAAGGCAGTCACCGCGTGGAAGTTGGCAAAATACGCGGCGCGCGTCTCGGTGGAGTTCCCCCAGACGTCGAAATAATCGCGGAAGGTGAGAACTGCGGTGAGGACGACGAGAAGAACAAACGCAATGCGCGTGAAGCGTGAAATGCGGGAAGTGAAGTAGCGGGCCAGTAGTTCAACCATCAGCGCGGGCAGAGTGAAGACAACGGCTTGGGTCGTGATCGCGTGCAGCGTCATGGTGA
>Ga0184639_10001401_pt1 | contig 10389 bp, 10 predicted proteins | sample PLM31_170_b2_FD_133155 | JGI IMG/M metagenome (GOLD analysis project Ga0184639, IMG submission 133155) | Groundwater sediment microbial communities from an aquifer in East River, Colorado, USA - PLM3-1_170_b2 | ecosystem: Environmental > Terrestrial > Soil > Riparian zone | place: USA: East... | reverse complement strand
GCGAGAACTCGCGGCGCTCCCGCAGGAAGCCGAGGGACTCGAGCCGTTCCTCCAGACGCCCCGCAATCGCGACGAGCGGCTCCCCGCCCTCGATCCCGACCCAGAGGACGTTCATCCGCCGGAAGTTCGGGAATGCGCCCGTGCCCGTGAGGCGGATCGTGAACGGCGGGATTCCATCGATCGCGGCTACGATGGCCTCCACAATCTGCGGGATCAGGCTCTCGTCCGTGTCTCCGAGGAACTTCAGCGTGAGGTGCACGATCTCGGACCGCACGAGCTTCAGGGGCGCGCTCGTGGCCTTCAGCTCGCGGAGCAGCGTGGCGATCGCCTCGAGGTTCGGGAGGTCGACCGCGATGAACGCGCGGAATGCGATCTCTCACTCCTCCTTCGTCTTTCGGAACATCCGGTCCTTCACATCGATCCGGCCGCGTGCGTAGCCTTCGCGGATGCTGAGGGCCATGAGCTGCTCTGCGTCGTCCTCCGTCCTGCCGAGCTTCTCTGCCATCGTCGCGGCGCTCACCTCGCCGTAGCCCTCCATGAGGGCGCCGACCTGCGCGAGGCCGCGGTCCCGCCGCTCCGCCTGGGCGTAGAGCCACGCGAATAGGATGCCAGGCACGAACGCGATCCCCGCGCACAGGCCCGCGGCGGGGGCGAAGGCTCCGGTCGTACCACCGGCGAGGGCCGCGAAGGCGCCGATCACCGAGAGGATGCCCGCCGCGAGCACACCGCCCACCCCGAGGAGGAAGTAGGCGAGCTTCGGACCCCGCGTCGCGGCTCACCCCGTGACCGTCGTCCCGTGGAACCGCTCGCCGGCGATCGCCTTCCGGAGCGCATCGAGGTCGCGGCCGTCGACGACGAGGAGCGGGATCCTCGCGCGGGCGACGACGCGGGCGCCAACAGGGTCGAAGACAATTGCGGGCCCCGCCCGATCGTGGCCCTTGCCCGTGAGGTCGACGAGCTGCGCGTACGTCATCGTCTCGAAGCGACGTGCGGTCGGGTCCACCTTAGGGTCCGCGGAGTATACACCATCGACGGACGTCGCGTTCACGAGGCGGGCCGCCCCGACGGTCCGCGCGAGGGAGGCCGCGACGCGGTCCGTCGTCCAGCCTGGCGCGGTTCCCGCCATGACGACGATGTCGTATCGGCGCGTGAGGCGGGTCGCCTCCGTGTACGTCCTCGCGGGCTCCGGGTTCGACTTGCCCCGAAGGGCGATGCCGAGGAGACGCGCGTTCATCCGCGTAATCTCGATCCCGAGCTCGTCGAGTCGACGTTCCTTCGCGCCGAGGGCGCGGCCCGTCCCGATGTAGAAGCGCGCGACCTTCCCGCCGCCCGTTACGGCGAAAATCCTGAACTCCTTGGAGAGGTCCGAGAGGAGGCGGGCGAGTTCCGCGATGTACGCGTGATCTCCGTCCCCGGGGACGAGGACGGAGCCACCGATTGAAATCACGACCCGCTCCATTGCGACCGCGTGCGAATCTCCGCCCCTCGGAAATACCTTCCTTCGCTCGAATTCCATCGCGGCAGTTTCTCGTGACGCCGGTCCTCACGATCACTGCACTCCCCCATCAATTCGATGTGCCTGGGTCGAGTTTGGAAGCCACGGAACCCGTGGCGAGTCGCAAGGCTCGCTCCGGAGCCGCAGTTTCAATCATGACGCGAAACCACGCCAGACCGTTCACCAGCCGGAGACCGCGAGATGCTCAGCGGACCGACTGGGAAATCCTCATAACCGGGCGTCTCTTTGGTCCCGCGGCCATGGCGGAAACGCAGACGAAGATGTCCAACATAGACAAATACCGGTTCCGACGGGCTCTCGAAGAAATCGAGCAGGCCCAGGGGCGCGGCACGGAGCTCGTCTCCGTGTACGTCCCGCCAGACCGGCCGATCTTCGACGTCACGAACTACCTCCGGGGCGAGTACTCGCAGAGCTCGAACATCAAGAGCGCGAGCACCCGAAAGCACGTCATGGCGGCGATCGAGTCGATCATCAACCGCCTCAGGCAGTGGAAGATGCCCCCGCCGAACGGCCTCGTCGCGTTCGTCGGCCACAAGGACGTCGGCGCGGACCAGACCTCGATGATCGCGTACGTCCTCGAGCCCCCAGAGCCCGTCCCTTCGTTCCTCTACCGCTGCGACTCCCGCTTCTACACGGAGCCCCTCCACGAGATGCTCGCGGAGAAGGACATCTACGGCCTCATCGTGATCGACCGGAACGAGGCAACGCTCGGCCTCCTCCAGGGGAAGCGGATCGACGTGATCAAGAACCTCGAATCCCGCGTCCCCGGGAAGCACCGAATGGGCGGGATGAGCTCGCGACGCTTCGAGCGGCTCATCGAGCTCGCCGCGCACGAGTTCTACACGAAGCTCGCGGACGTCGCCACGGAAGCGTTCCTGAACCAGCGCGAGCTGAAGGGCCTCCTCATCGGCGGGCCCGGGTACACGAAGGACTATTTTGAGAACCAGGGGTACCTCCACCACGAGCTTCAGAAGAAGGTTCTCGGCACCTTCGACACGGGCTACACGAATGAGAACGGGCTGCGGGAGCTCGTCGAGAAAGCGAAGGACCTCCTCCAGGGCCTCGACCTAATGCGGGAGAAGGCCCTCGTTCAGCGCCTCATGGAGGAGATTCGGGAGGAGAGCGCCGGTCTCGCAATGTACGGCGAGGAGCAGGTCCGCCACGCCCTCGCCCTCGGCGCTGTCGACACCCTCCTCATCTCGGAGGGGCTCCGGAAGCTCCGTCTCGCCGTGCGATGCGGGAACTGCGGCCACGAGGAAGAGAAGACCGTCACGGACGAGACGACGCTCCCCGCGTGCCCGAAGTGCGGCGGGCCGTTCACGGTCGTCGAGAAGCGGGACATCATCGAGGAGGTGAGCGGACTCGCGGAGCAGACGAGCACGAAGGTCGAGCTCATCTCGAAGGACTCCGAGGAGGGGCAGCTCCTCCTCAAGGCGTTCAGCGGGATCGCCGCGATCCTCCGATACCGGGTGACGTAGCCGTGTCCCGGGACCCGTGGCGCGCGGTGATGGACGAAGCGTCCCGCCTCCGTGCGGATGCGATCGCCGCCCTCGGCCTTCCCGCAATCGATGTCCCGTGGGAGGAGCCCCCGGAGCGGCTCGGGGACGTTGCGTTCGCCTGCTTTCTCTACGCGAAGGAGGCGCGCAGGGCACCTGAGGAACTCGCGACCCGAATCGCTGCCACGATCCGATCCGGGCGATTCATCCAGGGCGCCGCGTCCGCCGGCGGATACGTGAACTTCACGATCGAGATGAACGCGCTCGCCGCCGAGACCGCGGCCGCGATTGCCGAGGCGGGCGAGGACTACGGCTCCGGCCCGGCGCGCTCGGCGCGAATCCTCCTCGAGCACACGAGCGTGAACCCGACGGGGCCGATCCACGTCGGCCGCGCGCGGAACCCGATCATCGGCGACGCCCTCGCTCGAACGCTCCGCCGCGCGGGCCACCCCGTGACGACGGAGTACCTTGTGAACGATGCGGGAAAGCAGATCGTCCTCCTCTACTGGGGCGTCACGTGCCTGAAGCCCGCGGACGTCAGTCCCGCGGCCTCGGAGAAGGAGGACCACGCGCTCCTCCCGTACTACGTGAAGGCGAACGAGCTCGCGGAGCAGGATCGGCGCGTCGGCGAGGAGGTCCAAGGTCTCATTCGCCGGTTCGAGGGCGGGGACGCCGCGCTCACCCTCGAGATCCGGACGGTCGCTCGGCGCGTGCTTGATGGGATCCTCGAGACCCTCCGCCGGCTCGGCGTCCGCTTTGACACGTTCTTCTGGGAGACGGACCTCATCCTTCAAGGGAAGGTCGCCCCGATCGTCCAGCGCCTCGCCGCGCTCCCGGAGACCAAGGTCGAGGACGGCGCGTACAACATCGACATGGCGCCGTTCGGCGTGAAGGGGCGAGACACGAAGTGGTTCCTCACAAAGAAGGACGGGACGAGCCTATACCCGACGCGGGACATCGCGTACCACCTCGACAAGTTCGCGCGCTGCGACGTCGCAATTAATGTCCTCGGAGAGAACCACCGCCTCGAGTACCAGCAGGTCCGGGTCGCGCTCCGCCTTCTTGGCGCCCGCGACGTTGAGGCCGTGTTCTACGCGTACGTTTCCCTTCCGGAGGGCGGGATGTCGACCCGCCGGGGCCGGCTCGTCACGATGGACGACCTCCTCGAGGAGGCCGTCGCCCGCGCGCACGAGGAGGTCCGGAAGCGCCGGCCCGAACTGAGCGAGGCCCGGATGCGGGAAATCGCGGAGACGGTCGGAATCGCCGCGGTCCGGTACAACATCGTTCGCGTCCAGCCCGAGAAGAAGATCACGTTCCGCTGGGAGGAGGCGCTGAACTTCGAAGGGAACTCCGCGCCGTTCGTCCAATACGCGCACGCCCGCGCGTGCGGGATCCTCGAGAAGGCGGGCCCCTTCACCCCGGGCGACCCCGTGCGGCTCGCGCATCCAGAGGAACTGAAGCTCGCGAAGCTCCTCGCGAAGCTTCCCTCCCGGATCCAGGAGGCGGCGGAAGGACGGCGGCCGCACATCCTTGCAACGTACGCGTACGACGTCGCCTCCCAGTTCAACCAGTTCTACCGGGACTGCCCCGTCCTCCAGGCGGAGGCGGGATTGCGGGAGGCGCGCCTCGCGCTCGTCGACGGGGCGCGGATCGTCCTGCGAAACGCGATGGATTGCCTCGGGCTGCCGGCGCCGCGGGAGATGTGACGGTCGGGGCGGACCGCTAAAGTCGCTTCTTCTCCGGCTCCCGCTCCTTCTCCTCGCCCTCGAGCCGCGTCTTCTCTTTTTTCTCCTTCTTCTCCGGACGCCGGAGCCTGAGCTCGCCCGCGCGGTACCGGCTTACAAGGCGCGCGCCGTATCCGACGCCGACGATCGCCGCGATGATCCCGCCGATGACCGCGTAGATGACCCACCCCGCCTGCCGCACGAACACGCTACCCGTCACGCGGTTCTGGCTGTCGACCCAGGTGTACGGCTCATTCGTGTCGTTGAACTTGATCTCGAGGGACTTGTTCCCCTGGACCGCGAAGCTGATTTCGAACACGAGCCGGACCTGCTTCCCGGGGGCGATCCGCTGGTCCGCGAGGGGGTTCCAACGGTCGTCGTACCACTGGGGCTGCCGGCTCAGCTCCCGGAGCGCGCCGGACGCGTCCCTCTCGAAGAGCCGGATCAGGACGGACGTCGTGTTCGCACGACTCTCCTCGTTCCGGATCGCGAACGAGACATTGATGAGCGAGCCCTCATCGGGCTGCCCCGGCGCGATCTTCAGGGAGGCCGCGACGAACTTCAGGTCGGGTCGATTCCGCGTGTCGACGCCGACGGGGACATTCACGGTCCGGTTCTGCCAATTCCGCTTCGCGGTATTGTTCCAGCCGAACCCGGCGTCCGTCACGTTCAAGACGACGGGGTACGAGGTGTTGAACTCGGACCACTCGACTGTGACGTTCGATCCCGCGGCCCCGACGCCCGTGAAGTTCCCGTTCGCGAGGGTCACGTTCGGCGAGGAGGCCGGGCCGGGGAAGTGCCAGCCGAACGTGAGGTTCTTCGGCTCGTCGTAGTTGTCCGAGGACGACGACGCGTTGAACGCGTAGGGCTTGCCCTCAGTCAGGGAGGCGACCTCTGCCCAGTTGGCCGCGGGGTCGAGAATTACGAAGTTCGGCGTCGGCTTTGTCGTGTCGTTCACGACGACGCGCAGCGTCGCGTTCACGGACTTGTGGCCGACCGCGTCGATGGTCTGCAAGTTGAGCGTGTAGTCACCCGGCTTCTCGAACGAGTGCGCGGGGGACTTCGCGGTGCTGTCGACAATCCCGTCACCGTCGAAGTCCCAGTTGTATCCGTTCATGTTCGGCGTGTCGAGGATGAGCCCCTGCCGGTCCGACACATTCGACGAGATCGTGTCGTTCGACGCGCCCCCGTCGAACCGGATCGGCGTGTCCTCCGTGGTTCGCAGCGTCGTGCCGTTCGCGTTCGCGGCGGACGTCTTGTTGTGCTTGATCACAGCCCTTGGAGGCACATCATCGGCATAGAGCGTGATGTCCCGCCAGGTCATGTTCCCACCCGCCTCCGTAACGGTCAGGTTTGCCTGGAACTTCCCGCCCTCCGTGTAGTTGAACGACGGCGTGATCCCGTATGTCACGTTGCCGGGATCCGTGTTGTTCTTGAACCGCCACGTGAAGTTTCCGTCGCGGATGTCGCCCACAGGGTCGATCGACTGGTCCGCGGTAAACGTGATGCTTGTATTCGCCGCGACGATCGCGGTGTAGTTCTCCTTCGTGTCATTGAGGACGTGGAACTTGCCAGCGGGCCCCTCGACGATCGCGATCGCGGTCCCAGTCTCGGACTCCTGAATCTCCATTTCGATCCGGGACGTTCCCGCCGCGAGGCCGGGGTCAACGGTGACGCGCGTAAAGCCTGTGGTCGTAATCGAACCTGTGATCCGCTTCACCGTCATCTCGTAAGCCTTAGGCAAGTCGACGACAACGACCTGGTTCTTGTACACGGTCGCGTTCGAGTCGTTCGGTGAGGAGACGTTCACGAAGTACTTCGGCCGCCCATTCGCGATCCCCTGCGTCGAACGGACATCGTACGTCGTTGATGCGTTGATCCGGATCTGTGTGGACCCGAAGAAGATCGGTTCCACCGTGTACGTGCCCGTCGCGTTGTAGGTCTTGCTGTTCGTCTGGATTAGGTCGTCCGTGGTCACATGGAACGGGAGCCGACCCTCGAACCACGTCTGGAAAGCGGTCCTCTCCGCGACCTCGAGGACGACGCCGTCTCCGTCCCCGAGCGTGTAGTCGATCTGAAGCGCGGCGCTCCGGAGGTCGGGAAAATCGAGCCCGGGAATCGAGCTGTCCGGGAGGAGGGTTAGGTTCCGGTCGATTCGAATCTTGTTCCAGTTCGTCTCATCGTACGCGACTTCGGTCCGATACTCCTCGGAGGGAGAGGGCGTCAGGGACACGTCCCGCAACATGCTCGAGGCCACAAACGGGCTTGAGACGGACGCGCGGAACCCATTCACGTCGATGACCATGATGTACGTCTGACCGCCCTCCGCGTTGAACGTGTAAAGGCTGTTGTCGATCTTCGCAGGGATCACCTTCTTGAACTGAGCCGTCGCCGGGTTCGTGTTGTAGAGGTAGCCGACGAGCCCGTCTCGCAGGACGACGCCTGTGCCGGCGCGGAACGCGTGCCCATTGACTACGGCGCCGAATGTGAGGGTGACCGTGATCGACGTCGTCGCGCCGGTGTCAATGCTCGCCGTGAAGGGCTGGTAGCCGGACTTCGAAACCTGGAGCTCAAACGTCGCGGCCCAGATCGGGAGGTTCGCGATGCCCGTCGCGTTCGTCGTCCCTGACGCGACGACCTGGCGCTTGGCGGGGTCGGGATTCAAGATGTCGAAGAGCCGGACCGTTGCACCGACGATCTTAATGGTCGGCGATTCCTGGACTGTCGCCTGGAGGGCCGTCGTCCGGGCCGGCATTTTCGCCAAGGATCCGTCCCGGCGGAGGTCGACGCTTCCGTCGAACCGGAAGGGTGCCGTCTCCGCCGCGTAATAGTCTGCGATCTCGAACCGGAGGAAGTAGCTCCCGGCCGGGGGCGAGAACGAGTAGTCCCCACCGGGTCCCGTCGTTGTCGTCAGGGTCGCGCGCGCACCGTGTGTGTCGGCCAGCCTGACGAGGACGCCCGCGAGGAAATTGGGCGGGCTCGCGCCTGACTCGTCCACGAGCCCCCAGACCGTCGTCTGGGCGCGCGCGTTCCAATAGGGCAATGCAACGAAGGCGCCCATCACGACCGCGAGCACCGCCAGCATCGCGCCTATTCTCAACAGTCCCGCCTTGTTCATGGTGTCCGTCTCCTCGCAAGGAGGTCTCTAATCCACTCAACTCCGGCCTCAAACGGTCGGAGCAACGCGCCAAAAGGTCGGGGGTATTTAAGGTTGCGTCCGGAGAACGTTCTAAGGACAACTGTCGAACTCGCGCGCGAGAACGCGTCCGAAAGTTCCAATGAGAATCCCCGCCTCCCCGGCGTGTGAGCTACGCGTTTCAAGCGGCCGCCGCGATCTTTGTCGCGACCTATCTATTGATCTCCGCGCGGCGGGTCGCCTCTTGAAAATCGACCGGCCTGCCACCGCGATGCTCGGCGCCGCGCTCATGATCGGGTTCGGCGTCGTCGGTCCGCTCGAGGCAATCGAGGCGATCAACCTGGAGGTCCTCGTGCTTCGCCTCGGGATGATGATCCTCGTCGCGGGCCTCGATGTGTTCGGCTTCTTCCATGCCGTGTCCCTCGCAATCGCCCGGCGGGCCCGCACGCAGGGCGGCCGCGAACGTGATCGTCGTCCAGACCGCGAGCCGGCAGGGCGTTGACGGATCGATGCGGGAATGAGTTCGCGCGGGGTTTCCCGTCACTATCGCAACGCTCCTCCTCGCGACCGCCGGCCTGGCCACGTTCGCGTGACGGGAGCGTTCAAGTAGCGCGCGGACGCTGTGACGCCGAATGGGAGGGGACCGCTGGGAACGGGAGAGAAGGGAGCTCGTGTCCCTCCTCGAGGGCGCAGGGTACATCCGGAGGCCCGAGGTGCGGGCCGCCTTTCTCCGGGTCCCTCGGGAGCGGTTCGTCCCCGAGGACGTCCGCACGTCCGCGTACGAGGACGTCCCGCTTCCGATCGGATACGGACAGACGATCTCGGCGCCGTCGATGATCGCGATCATGCTCGAGGAGGCCGCCCTAACGCGCGGGGAGAAGGTCCTCGAGGTGGGGACGGGGTCCGGCTACACGACCGCCCTCCTCGCGGAAATCACCGGACCGGAGTCCATCGTGTCGATCGAGCGCCTCCGGGAACTCGAGCCGTTCGGGCGGGAGAACCTTCATGCGGCCGGATACGAGGTCCGCGTCCTCTGCGGGGATGGGACCCTCGGCTTTCCGCAGGAGGCACCGTATGACTGCATCCTCGCGACCGCGGGCGCTCCGAAGATTCCGAAGGCATGGAGGGAGCAGACGAAGGTTGGCGGGCGGATCGTCGCCCCGGTAGGCCGGTCGCGGCTCTCGCAGGTCCTTGTGACCGCGCGCCGCGTGGGTGCGGAAAAATGGGAAATCACGGAAGGGACGCCGTGCGCGTTCGTCCCCCTCGTCGGGGAGCAGGGCTGGAGGCGCGAGTGAGGCCTACGCGAGGGATGGGGAGTGGGTCCACGCCTCTTCCGGCAGTTCCTTGTACAGGGGCTCCTCGCGGCGCCGCGGCGTCTCGCCGAGGATCCGGTCGAGGTCGGGTTCGTTGAGTTCCCAATAGAAAATCCGCCAGTTCCGGCCGGTCTGGAGGAGGACGGTCTCCCACGAGGACCGGAGGAGTCCCGCATCGTGGAGCGTGTAAAACATCTTCCGGTCCTCCGAATCGACCGCGTTGTCGATGATGAAGTTCTTGAACCCGAAGTAGTTCATCACGCGCTCAGCGACGGACTGCGCCTCGGAGCGGTGGATGCCCATCCTCTTCTCGATCGCCCTCGCGAGCTTGTCCACGGTGACCGTCATCGCCGGACCTGCACCTTTGGGGTTATTCTGCGTTCCTAAATATTAGAATGTTCGCCATAATTGACGTGACAGTCAACGCGGACACACCGATCGCTCGCTAAAACGCGCGCGGCGGTGCGGGTTGGCTATCAAACGTGACACCCGCGAGGCATGGTTTAAGTAACTAGGAACCCGGATTCATCGAGGGTCCAGATGAAGCGCAAGAGCGGGAAGTCGATGCTCGACATCGACGACAAGGTGAAGGTCGTCCACTTCAACGTCGGCTCCGGCTACGTCTCGTACCTCGAGGAGGACGAGCAGGACGGGAAGCCGAAGCTGAAAGGCATCCTCCTCGAGCAAGGCCGGGACGCCCCGAAGAAGGTGTAGGGCGCCCCTTAAGCCGTGCGGCGCGCTCGCCGCCCCCGAATGCCCTGGGGGAATGGACACGGCGATTCGTCGACCCCCGCACCCGCGGGCCGGGCGGCGGCGCGGGATGACATACGGATTGTCGATGCGTCGGTCCATCGCGGTCCGATGCGGTGCGGGATCTGTGGCCGCGCGACGACGGCCCTCGTGCGCCGCGAGTTCCAAGGGCAGATCGTCCACCTGTGCTCGGAGTGCGTGGCATCCCGCACGGCCACGCTCTCGCCCGAGATCGATCGATCTTGCAATGCGTGCGGTGGGGCTCTCGACGCGGGCGATGCGTTCTGTGGCAGATGTGGGACCCGCGTCCCGCCCCGCTGCCCCTCCTGCGGGGCGAGCGCCGAGCCCGACGACCGGTTCTGTGGGACCTGTGGGACGGCCCTCGGAACGAGCCCCTAGAACCCGCTGTGGCGTCTAGTACGATGGAAGGCTCGGATCGATCCGTTCGATCCAG
>Ga0184639_10001398_pt1 | contig 10392 bp, 11 predicted proteins | sample PLM31_170_b2_FD_133155 | JGI IMG/M metagenome (GOLD analysis project Ga0184639, IMG submission 133155) | Groundwater sediment microbial communities from an aquifer in East River, Colorado, USA - PLM3-1_170_b2 | ecosystem: Environmental > Terrestrial > Soil > Riparian zone | place: USA: East... | reverse complement strand
GCGAACGATTCTATACCTATCGCAAGGCTCAGAAGGTCACCCAGCAGGTTGCGGAAACGACACTGCAGTATGTCGCCGACGGAAAGATGACCGAGGCGCTTCGCCTGTGCGAACAGCACACCGAGAGTCCGGTGGCCAGGGTCATGCAGGCGGGTCTGTTGGCGATGGTCGATCAGGGCAGCCCGGCCGCGTCAGGTGGGCGATTCTCCCGCCAGCTCGAATCATGTAAGGGCGCGATGCAGCGGACCGCATCCACTGAGATCTCTCGACTGGAGCGGTATCTGGGCTCCCTGGCGACGCTCGGCAATATCAGCCCGTTCGTCGGCCTCTTCGGGACGGTCCTCGGGATCATCCGGGCCTTCGGAGCGATTGCCCGGACGGGGTCCGGTGGCCTCGGCACGGTCTCTGCGGGGATCGCCGAAGCGCTCGTGGCCACGGCGGCCGGCCTGTTCGTGGCGATCCCGGCGGTGATGGCCTATAACTATTTCTTGGGCAAGATCAGGCTGTTTTCCACGGCGATGGACAATGCGGCCTCGGAGATGGTGGACAGGATCTTGGACCTGGCCGCGCGGCAGGAAGGCTGAGAGGCGAGCATGCAGGCCGGCGGTGGAAAAGATCGACGAATGCTGTCCGAGATCAACGTGACTCCTCTCGTGGACGTCGTCCTTGTGTTGCTGATCATCTTCATGGTCACCACGCCGATGCTGCAGCGTGGAACCGACGTCCAGCTCCCGACGGCGCGGGTGTCGGAGGTGAAGGAGGAGGAGCGTATCACATTGTCAGTGACCCGGGACAGCCGGATCTTCCTCAACAACAAACAGGTGCCGCGGGAGAAACTTGAAGCCCAGCTCAAAGCCCTGGCCGGTGTAGGCAAGGAACGGGTCGTCTACTTCCGGGGCGACGCTCGGGTCCCCTACGGTCTCGTCATCGACGTCATGGACGCCATCAAGTCATCCGGAATCGAGACCGTCGGGATGATCACTAACCGGCCGGGCTCCAGATAACGTCACGCATCGTCTGTTTTACTTCGTTCCCTCTCGATCGCCGGGCGCCTGTCTGCCCTTTGCGCTGAGGATCGTGCTGGCCGAGACAGCCAAGCGTCTGCAGATCGCTCCCGTGTGGCCTGGTCCGGATACCCCTCCTGAGATCGAGGTTGAAGGAAATCCCGCATGTTCAGACTGATCCCACGGGAAGAGAAATTCTTTGAGTTCTTTAAGGAGGCGGCCAGCAACATCCTGGACGGCGCCAAGATCCTTGTCCAGATGATGGATGAACAGGGCGTGGATCTTCAGGAACACTGGAAGCGGCTCGAGGATTGCGAGCACGAAGGAGATAAGATCACCCACCAGATTATTCGAAAGCTCAACCGAACCTTCATCACCCCAATCGACCGTGAAGATATCCACAGCATGACTGTGGCCCTGGATGACGTCATGGATCTGATCGAGGCGGTTGCCGCCAGGATGAGCCTGTACAAGATCAAGCACCCGACTGAAGAGGCTAGAAAGCTCGCCCAGTTGATCCTGAAATCGGCGGAGGAGATCGTCAAGGCGGTGTCCAACCTCGAACGGATGGACGATGTCATGGAGCATTGCATCGAGATCAACCGGTTGGAGAACATGGCCGACGATGTCTGTCGAGAGGCGATTGCCAACCTGTTTGAGAAGGGGAATGATCCCATTGAGGTGATCAAGTGGAAGGAGATTTACGAGACGCTGGAGACGACCACCGACCGGTGTGAAGACGTGGCGAACATCGTTGAGTCGGTGGCCTTGAAGAACGCGTGATCGATGCGACCGGCTGACTGAGACCCCATGGCCGGACTTGTGGTCTTTATTATTCTCATCGCGTTGATCTTCGATTATATCAATGGCTTTCACGATGCCGCCAACTCGATCGCAACTGTGGTGTCCACGCGCGTCCTCTCGCCAATGCAGGCAGTGGCCTGGGCTGCCTTCTTCAATTTTGTCGCCGCCTTTGGTTTCGGGGTCAGCGTGGCGACGACCATCGGCAAAGGCGTGGTCCGTCCTGAAGCGATCAACGAATATGTCATCTTGGCTGGGCTCTTCGGCGCCATCGCGTGGGATCTGATCACCTGGCACTATGGGATCCCAAGCAGCTCCTCCCACGCGCTCATCGGGGGCCTGACCGGGGCGGCGATCATCAATGCCGGCGTCTCAGCCCTGATCCCTGCAGGGATCTATAAGATCCTCCTATTCCTCGTTCTGTCGCCTTTGATGGGTTTGGCCCTGGGTTTCGCGATCATGGTGCTGGTCATTCGCCTCTTCTGGTCAGCTCGCCCCAGCCGGATCGACCGCTGGTTCCGGCGACTCCAGCTTGTCTCGGCCGCCCTGTATAGTCTGGGACATGGAACCAATGACGCCCAGAAGACGATGGGGATCATCGCTGCTCTCCTGTTCGCCTCGGGCTACTTGGGTCGGGAGTTCTATGTCCCCACCTGGGTGATTCTGTCGGCCCACGCGGCGATCGCGCTGGGGACTTTAGCCGGCGGCTGGCGCATCGTGAAAACCATGGGGATGCGGATCACGAAGCTCAAGCCGGTGGGTGGCTTCTGTGCCGAAACCGCGGGCGCAGCCACGCTGATCTTCACCGCTGTTGCCGGCATACCGGTCAGCACCACCCACACCATTACCGGCGCCATTGCGGGGGTAGGGGCAACCACCCGCCTATCTGCAGTCCGCTGGGGGGTGGCCAGGCAGATCGTCTGGGCCTGGATCCTCACGATCCCCCTGTCAGCCATAATCGCCGCTGCCTCCTTTATCCTGATCAAACTCGTGTTGCTCTAGCTGCTGACGGCAGAATCCGGTCCCCGATTTCCCTTGACAGTCCAGAGGTTTGATACTAGCCTTCCCTCGGCCTGAAGGGGTGTTCTGGGACTGGAACTCCGGCGAGACATCACCCCATCTGGTTCCTCCATGTGGGACAATCCGGGACGCATAACCAACCTCATTGCTCCTCTGCGGGTGGTGAAGGCCAGCAGCCGGTGGCACCCCGGCGTGACCTCGTCACCACCTCCATCAGGTCTGTCGTATCGTCCTTCCTGCCGGCCCAGCCGCAGACAGCTTCGTGATTCTCATCTGCCCCTTTTCAACAGTTGAGCCGTTATGGTCTACTCAGGCGCTCCTCACGATCGCCTTCCCGGGCCCGTTCGACAATCATTGACCGCTCGGTCGTCCGGCAGGGCCCCCCGGAACTTGCCACCAGTTCCGGACGGGTGTGAGCTATCCAGGCAATAGACAGGGGCGGCATCTGTCTCATAACCTTCAGTATAGGTGGGTCGCTAGCGACAAGTTGCCGGGCTGACTCTAAGAGGGAGAATGGCGAATACCGGAGAAGAGAGTCCTTCGAGGGTGAAGAGTCCGAACTTCCCCTCGCCCCGCCCTGGGGATCGGGTCGTTCGATCGCGCCGCCGCCGCCGCCTTCGTGGGCTGCGCCGGGTGCTGGGTGTTCCGGCGCTGTACAGTATTGGCTATGGCAACGTCGGATCCTCCATCTATTATGCCCTGGGGATCACCGCGGTCTACGCCCTGGGCGCCACCCCCATCGCGCTGATGGGGGCCGGAATCTTCTTCGTCTTCACCGCGACCACGTACGCCGAGGGCGCGGCCCTGTTCCCCGAGGCTGGTGGATCATCGAGCTTCGCCCGTCACGGGTTCAATGAGTTCTGGAGTTTCATCGCTGGCTGGTCGTTGATGCTGGATTACATGGTCACCATGGCGATCTCGGCCGTCACGGTACCGTTCTACCTGGCCTACTTCTTTCCGGTTCTCAAGGAGTCGAATGTCGCCAACACGCTGGTCGGTATGGGCCTGATGGTGTTTTTAATGGTCTTGAATATCGTTGGGGTGCGTGAGACATCGGGCTTCAATATCTTCTGGGTGGTGTTGGACTTGGTGACCCAGACCCTGCTCGTGGTTCTGGGGGTCATCTTTTTGTTGAACGTTCCAAAGCTGTTGAGCTACGTCCAGTGGGGAGGCTCTGAAAACTGGCCGACCTTGAGGAGCTTCATCTATGGGATCTCGATCTCGATGATCGCCTACACCGGCCTGGAGTCGGTCTGCCAGATGGCCGAGGAGGCCAGGGACCCGGAGCGGATGGTCCCCCGCTCACTGATGTGGACCGTCGTAACGGTGCTCGGCATGTACGCATTGATCTCGGTCATTGCCCTCTCTGCGATGACCCCCGTCCAGCTCTCGAAAGAATGGTCGAGCGACCCTGTCGCAGGCATCGCCCACTTCCTCCCGGATCTGCGCGTCATGGGGTTCGACATCCCGCTCTCCAGGATCATGGCGCCCTGGGTCGCGGTCCTGGCCGCGTCGATCTTGCTCATTGCGAGCAACGCTGGCCTGCTGGGGATCTCCAGGTTGGCCTTTTCGCTCGGGCAGCACCAACAACTGCCGGCCCTCCTGGTCAAGATCCATCCGAGGTTCCGGACCCCCTACATCGCGATTATCATCTTCTCTGGTGCAGCCATACTCTTGCTCATGCCGGGCTTGTACGCGCCTGGCATCCTTCTGAAGCTTGGCGACCTTTACAGTTTCGGCGCCATGCTGGCCTTCACGCTGGCCCACGCGTCGATCATCGCCCTCAGGGTAAAAGCGCCGGATCTCCCCCGCCCGTTCAAGCCGTGGGGGAATATCGGATGGCGTGGAAGACGGATCCCGGTCACGGCGGTCCTGGGGATGTTGGGTACCTTTTCCGTCTGGCTGATCGTCATCGTCACGCACCCGTGGGGCCGGACGGTGGGGTTCATCTGGCTCGCGATAGGGATCGCGACCTACGTGTTCTACCGCCGCCGGCAGGGCCTTTCACTGACGCGAACCGTGAAGGCGTCGGGACCCATCCTTGTGGAAGAGGCGAGCGGACGGAGCAGATGACCACGACCTCCAGGATCCTGGTGGCGTTGAAAGACCCGGACCAGGTCGAGGAGCTGATCTCCCTCGCCTGCATGCTGGCTCAGGCTGATAAGGAGAGAGAGGTCCATGTCCTCCACGTCATTCAGATCCCCAGGGCGCTGCCCCTCGAGACGCAACTGACGCTAGAGACCGACGCCGGCGAGGCGATGTTGGCGAGGGCTGAAACTGTGGCAGAGGAGCGGTTCGGGCTTCAGGTTGAGACAGATCTGCTCCAGGCCAGAGAGGCGGGGCCGGCCATCTTGGAGGAGGCCAAGGAGAGAGGGGTCGATCTGATCATTCTGGGATATAACCGGCGCCGACGGTTTGGGGAGCGACTGATACGGGCGACGACACTGGAGTACGTCGTGCGTCACGCCCCCTGCCAGGTTCTGCTGAGCGTCTCGCCTGCGAAGGGCGGAGAAATGAGAGGGAGGAGCGGATGAAGATCATCGTCCTCGGGTGCGGGCGGGTCGGCGCGTTTCTCGCCAATTCGCTCACGGGGCACGGTCATCAGGTCACGGTCATGGACAGGGACCCGAAGGCCTTTCGGCTACTTGGGGACGACCTGATCGTCGAGCACTCCGGGGAGATGGCGCCCCAGGCCACAGGATCTGGGACGCCTCGGGCGACGACTGTGAAACAGAAGATCGCCTGTGTGCTCGGTCTCGGGATCGATGAGGACGTCCTCCGTCAGGCGGGGATCGAGGAGGCCGATGCGTTCGCTGCCGTCACCGACAGTGACTACACGAACATCATGGCCTGTCTGATGGCGAAGAAGATCTTCCGGGTCCCGCGGGTGATCGCTCGCATCAGCGAACCAAAGCGAGAAAAGATCTTTCACGGGTTGGGACTTGAGACGATCTGTCCTACCACCTTGGGGGCGAAAACCGTCTTTGAGCTCCTGGTGAAGGCGAGGTGAGGAGCGCGGTATGTACGTCGTGATCGTCGGAGGCGGGAAGGTCGGGTACTACCTCGCGAAGGACCTCCTGGCGAGGGGTCACGAAGTGACCATCATCGAGCGGGACGAGCGGAAGTGCCAGCGGATCCAGGATGACCTCGGCAGCATCGTGCTTGAGGGCGAGTGCAGCACCGATCTGCTGGAGCAGGCCGGGGCATCCCGGGCCGACGTCTTCATCGCCGTGACCGGGGAAGATGAGGCGAACCTGGTCCTGTCACAGATCGCCAAGCGGTTCTTTCACATCCCACGGGCGATTGCCCGAGTGGTGAACCCCAAAAATCGAAAGGTCTTTAACCAGCTCGGCATCGACCTCACGGTCAGCGCCACCGAGATCATCACCAGCCTGATCGAGCAAGAGATGGCCACGCAGGAGATCCTTCCCCTCGTGGCCTTGCGCCGGGGCACCCTCCAGATTGTCGAGTTGCATCTCCCGGCCGACTCCCCGGCCCTCAAAAAGACGGTCCAGCAGCTCGCCCTCCCCGAAGAGAGCATCCTGATTTCGATTATCCGGGGCGACCAGATCATTGTCCCGCGAGGCGATACAGCCTTCCGGCCGAATGACACCGTGCTCGCGCTCACCGCGACCGCCAGGGCAGATGCGCTGAAGAAGCTCTTCTACCCCTAGACACAGGGCGGATGGAACCGCTTGACTTTGCCGCGGGCGGGGAGTAGGCTCAACCTGCAGAGCGGGGTGGGCTGCTGAGATTGCTGCTGAGGAGTTGATGTGATGTTCGGACTCGGGATGCAGGAGCTGATCGTCATCTTTGTCATCGCCCTGCTGATCTTCGGGCCGAAGAGGCTGCCGGACCTCGGTCGGTCACTGGGCCGTGGGCTGGCGGAGTTCAAGCGGGCCTCTGAGGAGCTGAAGGAGGGGCTGGCCGTCGAACTGTCGGCCGAGGAGCGGAAGACGGCGACAGGCGAACACCAGGGGCAGCAACCCGCCGGGGCTGAAGCGTCAGCGACCGCAGGCCCGGAGGAGAAGCCGGCGGGAACTCACGAGACACGGAATGTCTGATGAGAAGATGTCGTTGTTCTCCCACCTGGAGGAGCTGCGAAGGCGGATTGTCATCTCCCTGGTGGCGATCGGGATCGGGTTCATCCTCACCTTCAGCTTTTCCGAAACGATACTCCGTTTTCTGAAGCGTCCGCTCACCACCGATCTGGTCCTCTCCCGTACCTACCCATTCATCCGATCTGCGCCACGCCCAGGGGCCGCCATCGATCTGATTTTCCTGGCGCCGGCAGAGGCCTTCTGGATGCACATGAAGATCGCCCTCCTGACCGGCCTGTTGCTGGTCCTGCCGGTGGTGCTTCATCAGGTCTGGAAGTTCGTCGCGCCTGGCCTGCTCCCCCGCGAGAAACGGTACGCCCTCCCATTTGTCGTGCTGGGGACGGTCTTCTTTTTTTTTGGGCTCCTCTTCTGTTTCTACTTCGTTCTGCCCTTCGCCCTGAGTTTCCTCCTGACGTACAAGACGGAAAACCTGAAGCCGATGCTCTCCATCGGCAATTATGTGGACTTCACGTCAAAATTTCTTCTGGCCTTCGGGCTGATTTTTGAGCTTCCCCTGGCGATTGGGGTCGCCGCCAAGTTGGGGCTGGTCACGCCCCGCTTCCTCTCCAAGAACCGGAAATACGCCATCCTGATCAACTTCGTGATCGCCGCTATCCTCACCCCCACCCCCGACGTCTTCAACCAGACCCTGATGGCGCTGCCGATGTGCCTGCTCTACGAGGTCGGGATCCTCGCGGCACGCCTCCTGGTCAGGGAGCCTGCGACCGCCTCGCAGGAGGCTTCTGAGACGATTTGACAACCTGATTTCTCCCGCACTCACGAATGTTTGAGGGCGATCGATTCAACCACAACGGCTACATCTTCACATCGATCGGTCACACCCTCCAGCGTTTCATAGATCTCCTTCCATTTGGTGATTTCAAGGACCGGATTGGCCCCATCGAACAGACCTGCTATCGCCCTGCGATACAGACCGTCCACCGCATTCTCCAGTCGGTTGATCTCGACGCAGGCTGCTTCCACGGCCTCGAACTTCGGGAGGTGTGTCACAGCTTTCACGATCTGCTCGGCTGACTCCACGATGAGGTCCACGATCTCCCGGGATTCGGCGGTTGGTCGTTCAATCTTGTAGAGCACCATCCTGGAGGCAGCGGCCTCGATGCTGTCCACGACATCGTCAAGGGCTGACGCCAAGGCGTGCAGGTTCTTCCGATCGATAAACGGAATGAAGGTCTGGTTCAGCTTTTTCATGATCGCATGGGTGATGCGATCGCCCTCATGCTCTGCCTCTTCCACCGTCTGCCATCGCGCAGCCGGGTTGCTGTAGTCGTCGAACATGGTTTTCAGGGCGTTCGCAGCCGCGAGGACATTGTGGGCGGCGGTTGCGAGGAGGGTGAGGAACTCTTTCTCCTCAGGCATCAATCTTGGCGCGACTCCGGCGCCTTCAGTGGACCGCGCTGCGAGGGCAGTCCCGTGGGGTTCTCCAGGGCGTCTGATCCCTTTGCGGAGCTCCTTGTCCCCTCGCTCCCGGATGTCTTCCCCTCTGACGATATAGACCACATCCTCGGCGATGTTGGTAGCGTGATCGGCGATCCGCTCCAGGTGGCGCGAGACCAGGATCAGATCCAGAGCTCTCGGGACCGTGGTCGGATCGGTCATCATGTACGTCAAAAGCTCCCTGAAGACCTGGTCGCGCAGCAGGTCGATCGAATCATCCGACTCGATGATGATCCTCGCCAGTTCGGCGTCACGCGCGACGAAGGCGTCCAGGCTCTTCTTGACCATTTCCTGACAGAGTTGGGCCTTCCGGGGGATGTCGATGAGCGGCTTGAGGATCGGCTGAGAGATGATGAACGTAGTCGCCTGGCCGATGTTCACCGCGAGGTCGCCGATCCGTTCAAGGTCGCTGTTGATCTTAATGGCCGCCGCGATGAAGCGAAGGTCGCTGGCCATCGGCTGGCGCAGAGCCAGAAGCGTGAGGCAGCGGTCGTCGATGTCGATGCAGCGCTGGTCCATCTCCTCTTCATGGGCAAAGACCTCCTGCACCAGCGCCTCGCTCCGCTCCACCAGCGCCTTGACGCTTTTCACGATCATCGTCTCGGCCAGGCTGCCCATAGCCAGGAGGCTTTCCCTCAGATCCTTGAGTTGCTCGTCGAACCGCCGCTCCATCGTAGGGTCTCCGCCTTATCCAAACCGGCCTGTGATATAGTGCTCTGTCTGCTGCTTGGAAGGTTTGACGAAGAGTTGTTTGGTGAGATCGTACTCCACTAAGGTCCCGAGGTAAAGAAAGGCGGTATAGTCCGACACTCGCGCCGCCTGCTGCATGTTGTGGGTGACGATGACGATCGTATAGTGTTTCTTCAGGTCGGTCATCAGCTCTTCGATCTTCGCCGTCGCAATGGGGTCCAAGGCGGAGCAGGGTTCATCCATCAACAGCACTTCCGGTTCAACCGCGATGGCCCTGGCGATGCAGAGACGCTGTTGCTGTCCGCCGGAAAGGCTCAGCGCGCTCTCGTGAAGGCGGTCGTGGACCTCGTCCCAGAGGGCAGCAGCTCGCAGGCTTCTCTCTACCATCTCGTCGAGCGCGGATCGACTGTGGACGCCCTGGATCCTCGGCCCGTAGGCGGCGTTCTCATAGATCGATTTCGGGAAAGGGTTGGATTTCTGGAAGACCATGCCGACCCGCTTTCGGAGTTCGGTAATTTCCAGACCTGGATCGTTGATATCGATTCCGCCCACCCGGATCGTCCCGGTGATGGTCACGCCGTCGATCAGGTCGTTCAGACGGTTCAAACATCGCAAGAGTGTGCTCTTTCCGCATCCCGACGGTCCAATGAAGGCGGTGACCCGGTGCTTCGGGATGTCGAGGCTGATATCTTCAAGGGCCAGCTTTGCGCCGTATCTGAGGGTCAATTTCCGGATCTCGATCATGGGATCCATCGCTGTCCTCGCTTCCCCGGTCCGGCCTTGAAGACTGCCCTCATACGGGACTCCTCTAGAGCCCCTCTCACGCTGCTGCAGGACGCTGCCCGAGCCTTGACTTCTCGATTGTTCAGCTGCGGTCTCCGCCCGGGTGGCCAATGGCTCCTTCCCCTCCTTAGACTGTCGAGTAGGCGTTTCGCTTTCGCAGCTTGTTCCTGATCAGGACCGCCGTCAGATTCAGGACGAGCACTACCAGGAGCAGCAGCAGGGCGGTGGTGTACACCATCGGCCTGGCGGCGTCTACATTGGGTGATTGAAAACCGACATCATAGATGTGAAACCCGAGATGCATGAACTTCCGCTCCAGGTGGAGGAACGGCCAATAGCCGTCGATCGGGAGGGCGGGGGCAAGCTTGACCACCCCGGTGATCATCAGCGGCGCGACCTCGCCGGCGGCCCGCGCCATGGCCAGGATGAGTCCCGTGAGGATCGATGGCATGACGGCCGGGAGCACCACCCGCCAGGTCGTCTCGAACTTCGTGGCGCCCAGCGCCAAGGATGCCTCGCGCATCCCACCGGGGATG
>Ga0184639_10001397_pt1 | contig 10394 bp, 12 predicted proteins | sample PLM31_170_b2_FD_133155 | JGI IMG/M metagenome (GOLD analysis project Ga0184639, IMG submission 133155) | Groundwater sediment microbial communities from an aquifer in East River, Colorado, USA - PLM3-1_170_b2 | ecosystem: Environmental > Terrestrial > Soil > Riparian zone | place: USA: East... | reverse complement strand
TGTGGACATCAGTGCCACGAAAAGGCGAATTAGGAAAAGGATTGTTGTTACAAATAATATCAGATTGTGGTTTGACAAAAAAAGAATTTCTTGAGCTATTGTAATTTTTAGATTAAAACAACATAAAAAATAATTTTATTACAAAAGTGGGTCCAAAATTAGCCCATGATGGTATCAGGGTCCCTTTGGGCCCATCTTTTTAATTTAGGAAATAAATTGGATTTAATGAAAAAATCGGTTATACTATCGGTATCTTTGGGCGTGATAATAGTATCTGGACTGGTATTTTTTCAAGTTTCAAACATATGTTATCCAAAAAGAGTAGAAATTGAATATGATCTAAAAGATCTTGAATTAGGTTCAATAGAATATGCTACTTGTTTGAGTTTACAAAACAAAATTAAAATTTTTAATCAAAAATGTGACCCTGATTTTAATGCGATCAAGTGTTGATTAAACCTTATATAACGAGTTTTTATCACAAAATCATTGGTTAACACAAGTTTAATTACAACACACAAAATGGGCATTCCTTTGTTTGCTGCTGCAATACTTATTGCGATTGCTGGTATAGGAATTTTTGCAATAGGTTTTGATCAAGGACACATGTTTAGTATAGTTTTGGGCCAAGAAGCTTTTGACGACCTGTATCTTCACGAATTAACTCATGATATGAGGCATGCAGCTGGCTTTCCATGCCATTAGTTTTAAAATAAGCAATAACTGATTTTTACTGGGCCGCAATGAAGAATCAGAGTTATATCTGAAACGTGATGTAAAGGCATTTGTCTGAGCTGCCTATTGTAGTTTTTTCATGAATAAATGATTTGACAAATTTGACATAAACAATATCGCGTTAAAACGTTACAGAGTATATATAAAGCCCATATATAAGGAACCAAACATGCCTCAAACAAAACCAATAGTCAGTATAGAAAATGTTGTAGCTTCTGCGTCTGTTGATCAAAAAATTGATCTCAATGTCATCACACAGACCTTTCCCGATGTTGAGTATCATCCAGATCAATTTCCAGGATTAGTCTTCAGACTAAAATCTCCAAAGACTGCGACACTGATTTTTAGTTCTGGCAAGATGGTTTGTACCGGAGCCAAATCCGAAGAACAAGCTATTAAAGCAGTAGGAAGCGTAGTGCAAAAACTTCGAAAAGGCGGCATAAAAATCAAAAAAGATGCCGTTATTATTATACAAAACATAGTTGCATCTGCAAGCCTTGGAGGGAGAATCCACTTGGAACAGGCTGCAAGAACCCTCCCAAAAAGTATGTATGAACCGGAACAATTTCCTGGTTTGATTCACAGAATGCTTGATCCAAAGACAGTGATTCTGCTTTTTGCTTCAGGAAAACTTGTATGTACTGGTGCAAAAAAAGAATCTGAAGTATATCGAGCAGTACACAGCTTGCACACTCTGCTTGAAGAAAAAGAACTAATGATCTACGAAAGCTAAATCTGTAAGCATTTTTTACGCTTTAGATTAGACCTATTTGTTTTTTAACACGCTCCAAAGTCTGATCGTCAACCAAGTTTTCTTTATGCAGTATAGTTGCTAATGTCATAATATCTGTAATTTCATATAATCTGACATTCTCTGTTGCTAACGCTTCTCGCGCCCCTTCAAATCTGTTTATTATTGTAAAGGCATCTGTTACAATCATACCTGCATTTTTTAGTGGTTTTATCGCATTTATTAAAGAAAGACCAGTTGTTGCAACATCATCAACAAGCAAAACACTTGTTCCTTTTGCGATCTTGCCTTCTATGACATTCTCAGTTCCATATTCCTTTGGTTTCTGTCTGATGTATATGAGAGGTTTTACAATCTCAATGGCGAGTGCAGATGCTATTACGAGTCCTGATGTAGGAACAGAGGCAATACAGTCAAAATTCTCGAACCCTATCTTTTCGGATATTGAATTTTGAAGTGTCTTTATCATCTTTCTAAACTGGTGTGGGAAGCTTGGCACTAATCGTAGATCTATGTAGTAAGAGCTATCTTTACCGCTTGAAAGTTTGAAATTCCCAAATTTTATTGCGTCATTTTGATGCAAAAACGTTGCAAATTCTTTGACAAACTCCACAGCAAAATTAACTATATCAGATTTATTTTAACTGTCCTATCCGTAGTCTTATGCCAGAAATTTGGCTTAACTATGGACCAACTGAGGTTGTATTAGACATACGAGCAGAAAACCTTGACAAAAAAATAGACTCTAAAGGCACTGTTCTAACAGATTCTGAAATTAGATCAAAATTAGAACAAATTGATCTTTCAAAACCAACAGAACTTGTTATACTAGATCATTCAAAAACAGTACAAAAGGTAATTTCACTCTTATTTGATATATGTAATCAAAAATCAATTCCAAAACCAAGGCTTCTAGTTGACAAACCTAGCATGCATATGATAAAAAGCATTTTCACAGATCCTAGTTTGACAATTACAGAATTTAATGATGCCCAACTTTCAAATTCTAATCTAATCTTTGTTGGAGAAATGGAATTTGATGGATTATTTGGATTTAACACCGTTTCTACAAAACTGATTAGAAGATTTGGAAAAGAACATATGCTTGCAGCATACGAAAAAAGAAAAGGAAACCTTCCAGCACCAGGAGAAGAACTTGCAAATTTTGCAATAGCACAGAAATTTACTGACGCATTTGAGATATCAGCAATAGAAATAGTAGGTAACTCAACAGGGGTGGTAAACTTGGCAACAGGACATCCATCATCAACGTCATCAATATCAAACTTATTTGTACCTGTTGCTATAAACGAAGTAGGAAAACATAGAACCATGATAATTAGCCCTGGTAAAGAAAGTGGCAGTGAAACTCTTGGCAGATCACTTGCTTCACTTTGGAATTGTTCCGATGCAATCAAAGAAGAGGGGCTTGCAATTCTCTTAGCAGAGTGCGGAAGAGGAATAGGTTCAGAGGCAATTCAACAATACATGGAAGGAAGGATGAATTTGGATAGGCTGAAAAATCCCGCAAAATATGTAGACGGCATGGAAGATCTTTTGTTTTTAACTGAAACTGCAAAAAATTTCCAGATAGGAATAGTTTCAATTCTACCAGAATTCTATACCAAAGAAAAACTTGGCATGATCGCATTTAGTGGTATAAAGGATGCTATGGATTATATCTTAAAGACACAGGGCATACGACAAAAAGTTGCCGTAGTTTTAGACGGATCACATGTTTTGTTAAGGTAGAATTGAAAATGGAAGCGGTGCACAGACAACAGCAAGACCAATTACTAATACGAATAATTTTTTTCGTTTACTTGAAAGTGGAGAAATATCATCCAGTGGCCTTGCACCCTGATTTCGACTACTCATAAGTAAGATGAAAATTGCCATAATGTAATATCCTAAAGCAGCAAGAACTATCATACTAGCATATGTAGCTATCTTATGCCATTTTTGTCCAAAGAGCGTACGAGCAATATGACCGCCATCAAGTTGCCATGCGGGAAGAAGATTTAAAAATGTAATTAGAAATCCAAGCCACCCTGCAAACAAAACTGGAGTCATGATGACTTCGGTTCCTTCGCCAGTCTTTCCGAAAATTACAAGTATCATAGTTATCAATATGTTCTCATTCATCTTTACAAGTTCTGATTTTTCAAAAAGATCTCCGGCTATGTGACCATCTATTAAAGGAGATGTGTATGCACCATAAATTGACACTATTACAGCTACCACAAAACCAGCTATAGGTCCTGCAATTGCTATATCGAAAAGGATGTCTCTATTAATTGTAAGACCACGGGATTGAATAAATGCACCAAATGTTGGAATTCCAAAAACAGGTATTCCTGGAATAAAATATGGCCATGAAGTTCGTATCTTGTGCATTTTGGCTGCTATAAGGTGTCCTGATTCATGAACTCCTAAAATGCCCAAAAGAGATAATGTGTAAAGTCCTGCTATCTCTAAGGGTTCTCCTACATAAACTAGAGAATTTGCACCAATTGTTCTATAATATCCATCAATCATTGTAAATGCTATTACTATTGCAAAAAGGATTCTTGGTATCCATGATTTTGGAATACGTCTGGACTTTGTAGTTATGGGGGGTAGCCTGTTTACAAGAATATATAATCGGCCTTCCGACGATCTTTCTAACCTACATATGCAATTTATTGGTTCTAAACTTTGTGCAAGTTGTACAAACTTTGGCTTGAACTCTTTTTGGTCTATCTCAAACTGAAGTGCATCAAGGTTTTGATTGAAACTTTTTATCTCAAATACTGAAGAAACAAGAGATATCACTTCTTCCTGTGTAGGCTCACTCAATGAATGTGACTTCTTTTTCCGTGAATTAATTCTTTTACTTGCTTAAAGTTAAATAATTGATAGATGCAGATAATTTAGAATTGCAAGTAGCTCTTAGAGAAATTGGAGATTGTGTTATTAGAAGATGTGATCCTAGCGATCTAATTCCAGTAATGGAAATTAACATGAAAACTTTACCTGAGCATTATTCTGATTATTTTTATGAAAGTTTACTTGGAGAACTTCCAGAATCATTTCTTGTTGCAGAGGTTAATGGTAGACTAGTTGGATATATTATGTGCAAAACAGAATATGGATTTTCTAATTTCAAAAAACTAGGTTTTGTAAAAAAAGGCCATGTAGTTTCTGTTGCTGTATTAGAAGAGCAGCGAAAAAAGGGAATTGGAAGAGCTCTAATTGAAGAGGCAAATGCGGGCACAAAGATAAAAAAAGCAGACGAGCTATATTTGGAAGTTCGTTGCAGTAATAATGAAGCAGTCAGGCTTTATGAAAAAATTGGATTTATTATAAAACAGAGAATAAAGTCATACTATCGTGATGGCGAAGATGCATACTTGATGACAATCGAATTCTTCTACTAGATTAAATTAAATTACTCTCAAAAAGACTCTAGCGCTATGACTCGACAACGCAACATGGGAATAACGATCTTTGTTTTATGCATTGTCGGATTTGTTGTATACGCGTATCTTCTAATGCTTTCAGAATGGAGTCCAATAGTTCTACAACTTTCAGTCCTCATGGCAATGGGAGGAATACTGGGAGTCATATCATGGATTGGATATAACATGGCAACATCAAAACCATCTCCATCATCTACTGTGTCAGACGACAAAAAATGACCCTACCTAGACTTGATTAGATGAGGACAAAATCATATCCATAAAAGTGAATAAAATTATTTTAGAATTTTAACGTCAACAACAGTTTGATAATAATGAGGTCCGATAGGTCTTACCATTCTTCCCCATATGACTTTGGATTTCACAGGAGTAACTTGCAAGAAATGTTGTTTTGATAACTCTACTGCATCCTGCCTCTTGTCTGCGTGTTGATGTGAATAATAGTGAATTATTCCACAGCTTTTTGTTGCTTTAATAGCAGAACCAAGAAACTCATCTGATCTCTCAGGAAGAAGCATAAGAATTCTGTCACCCTTGTCTACTAATCTCTCTTCAATTATCTTAGATGCATCTCCAATAATAGTCTCAACTTGTCCTTTCAACTTGTTTAGACTAATGCTTTTCTTGCAAAGTTCTATCGCATACGGGTTTATGTCAATGTTGTAAACAGTACATTTCTTTTTTTTAGCAGCAATGATAGAAAACATGCCAACCCCACCAAACATGTTGATTACAATTTCTTCATCGTTGATCATGTTTGCAATTCGTTCTCTTTCTGTAGAAAGTCTGGGAGAAAAAAATGCTTTCTGCACATCTACTCTAAATCTGCATCCATGTTCTTTGTATTCTGTTTCTGTATTATCTTCGCCAGCAAGTAACTCCAGATTTCGTATTCTAAAATCACCTTCAACTGGAGAGGATTGATAAAAAACAGATTTTGCAGTTTTCACTTTCTGTAAAAGAGTTTCTCCTATTGTCTTCTTCTTAGAGCTAAGAGAATCTGGTATTCTAATAACTATGATATTTCCTATCTGGTCAAATGCTCCATACAATTCCGAAACTTCTTTTTCTGACAGTATCCCTGACACTGCTTCCTTTAACATTCGAGTCAATTTCTATAGTAAAAATGCCCTGACTGTTTTTGTCCTCGATCAAGCCTGCTGTCAGTTTTGTTTACTCTAGGTCTCATGCTTGTTTCATCACGCCTGTATGTGATGTCAAGTGATCTTAAGAAACGATTCATCCCTTCTGCTTTTGACCTGGGTGATGAACCATGGCCTTCCTTTCCTGGAACTCCTTCAAAAATTACTAATGAATCTGAGATCAAGTCCATGAGTTGAATATCATGATCTATTATGATTGCAGACTTGCCATAAGAACGGACAAATCTCTGGATAAGCTTGGCAATTGCAATTCTGTCTTCAACATCTAAAAATGCTGATGGTTCATCAAGTGCATACAGGTCCACTTTTTGTAAAAGACATGCAACAATTGCCACCTTTTGTAATTCTCCACCTGACAAATTCTTGACAGATTTGTTGTAAAGTTTTTTTATCTTCAATGGATCAATTACTTGTTCTTCTTCAGTGGTTCCTTCTAATCCTCCCTCATTTGCCTTTTCTAAAAGTGATATCACTTCAACATCATAATCATTAGTCAAGTATTGCGGCTTGTAAGCTATCTTAACTTTAGTTTCAAGTGCCCCAGAATCTGGTTTTTCAACACCTGCAATCATCTTCATCAAAGTTGTTTTTCCTAAAGCGTTTGCACCCACGATTCCAAGAACTTCATTTTTTCGTACCTTTCCAGCTTCGATAGAAACTGAAAATTTAGGATAAGTCTTTTGCAAAGCTGGATATGTGACGACATTTTCTGTCATCACAAACTCATCTGATGAAGTCGATGCATCAAACCTGAATGCGGTGTCTCTGAATCTCACATTCTCATTTGGTAGATAGCCATCCAAAAATACATTAATTCCAACTTTAGCAGATAATAGATCTGCAACAACACCATAGGCAGCCTGTTCACCATAAAGTACATCGATAAAATCACTGAGATAATCAAGTACTGTCAGATCATGTTCTACTACCATCACACTTTTGCCTAACTTGGCAAGGCCTTGGATTACCCTTGCTACTCCTATTCTCTGAAATACATCATTATAAGAAGAAGGCTCATCAAAAAAATAAAAATCAGAATCCTTTGATGTTGTAACTGCAATTGCAAGTCTTTGTAATTCTCCTCCACTAAGTTCACTAAGCTTGTTTTCCATCGAGTTTTGTAAACCTAATTCCCTTACAAGATCTGGTATAATGTTACGCTCATCATATTTTTCTAAAAGTTCCTTTGCAGTTCCATTAAAGACTTTAGCTAAATTGTACACTTGCTGAGGTTTTATTGATGCCCTGATCTGACCATTTGCAATTTTTTCAAAATGTGATTTTAATTCAGTTCCTTGGAAATTCTTTAAAATATCGCTCCACTCTGGAGGCAATGCATAATTTCCTAAGTTTGGTTTTAAGTTACCTGAAAGAATATTGACAATAGTGCTTTTTCCCATTCCATTTCTACCAAGTAGTCCTATTACCTGACCTTTTTTTAGTGTGGGAACTCTGTACAATCTAAAAGAATTTATCCCATACTGATGAATTTTTTCTGTTTTTAGCTCTTGTGCTAAATTTACAATTGTAATGGCATCAAATGGGCATACTTTTACACAAATACCGCACCCGTTGCATATGTTCTCATCAATCTGGGCTTTTCCATTCTCTTCGTTTAGTATAATACAATCTGCTCCTGACTTGTTTATTGGACAATACTTGATACACTCAAGACCACATTTTTTTGGCTGACATAACTCCTTATCCAGCACAGCAACTCGATGAGTCATAAACTACCAAACTCTTTCGTTAATTTATACCTCTTATTCAAGTAAGATTAATACAGAAGATTATTGATACCGTATATCTAGCCGGCCATAGTGTTGGGGTCCGACCCGGTCCCATTCCGAACCCGGAAGTCAAACCCAATGTCGCTGCTGTGTTACTAAGGTGCGAGAGCCCTTGGGAAGCAGTAGTGCTGGCACTTTTTACTCTAATGCAACACTGTTTGGTGTAGCTTTCCAAATTGCCTCTGTTTCTATTGTTAGATCCACTCCACGTCTTATTGCATCATCTGGAAAATACTCGATATATTCTCCAACAAGTCTGCTTATTTGATCATCTATTTCCTCAACCTTTGGAGCATCAGTGAAAAGATATGGAATTTCATTGCATGCAATAAGATATCCTTGCTCGTTTGGTGTGATTGAAAATGAAAGCTTAGGAAGGCGTGTGGTCTTTTGCATAGTCATCTATATGACATGAAAACCTAAAAAGATGGCGATGCCAGACAAATCCTGTGGCAAGTTGTGCAGTTTGTGGTGAAAAATTTACTGACGATATAAGATTCTTAAATCATATGATGGAAAAGCACGGATTTAGAAATCCAAACAACTCAGTCCCTGATAGAAACAGCAGGGGATACTAATCTTTAAGCGGAATCTTTTCACTATTTGTAAAGAAGCTTTTAGTTCTTAGAAAGACTGCCTTTGGCGTTTTACATTCTGTACTACAAGGTGATTGTATGTTCAACTGAACAGACGACTTTATTTTGGATGTGAGAATCGATGATATTAGAGGAATAAGCGCAGCTCTTCCTCCATATGCCATTTTGTTATCTACGAACCAAAACATTTTGGTTGAATCATAATTTTGAGGGAAGATCTTTGATTTGAATTTCATACCAAAATCTGAATAATGACCCACTATCAAGAGTCTTCCTCTTGCAAAAAAATTGACAATCTTTGCAAGCTTGCCGCAAAGATAGCATTTATCATCATAAATTATGATAGGAATCAGATTCTGTAGATCCATACCTAACCTGAGGTTCTGGCAAATTAAAATTTTCTGAAATAACTTTTTATTTGCTACAAATGCGCTAAAAATTATGAATATTGATTCATTTTTAGATGTTATAGATTTTCAGAATTTGGATAAGGCATGGGACTGAATTACTATCACATCATAAAGCAAGTTCGCGAAACTCGCAAACTTGTCATAAAAGGAACCTCAACTGCAGGCTCTGGTCATCCAGGTGGTTCTTTTTCCATGGCAGAAATTATGGGATGTATCTTTTTCAAATTCTTACGATATGATCCAAAGAATCCTCTATGGGAGGATCGTGACAGATTAGTATTGTCAAAAGGACATGCATCGCCTGGACTGTTTTCAAACCTTGCAGTAGCTGGATATTTTGACAAATCAGAAATTGAAACTCTAAGAAAATTTGAAAGTCGATTACAAGGACATCCTGATTTCAAATGTCCCGGTGTTGAGTTTTGTGGAGGTTCACTTGGAATAGGACTATCATTTTCAATAGGAATGGCACTTGCTGCAAGAATTGATGGTAAATCCCATAGAATCTACACAATAATAGGAGATGGTGAGTCAAACGAGGGACAAGTCTGGGAAGCATCTATGACTGCCTCAAAATACAAACTTGATAATCTCACAGTATTTCTTGACAGAAACTTCATTCAACAAGATGATTATACAGAAAAAGTCATGCCACTTGACGAAGAGCTTGTAAGCGATGACATTTCAGAAATGTGGAAAGATGCTTCAAGATGGAAAACAGGTGACAAGTGGAGATCATTTGGTTGGAATGTTTTAGAAATTGACGGCCACAGAGTTGAACAAATAATAAAAGCGATAAAATCTGCTCAGCAGACAAAAGGAACTCCATCAATCATCGTGGCACGTACAATAAAAGGAAAAAGCATAGAACACATGGAAGACAATCCCAAATGGCATGGTGTTGCACCGAATCCAAAAATCGCGCCAATAATTGATCTTGAGCTTGATTGCCAATTTCTAATTGCACCATCAATAATCGCAGGCGATATGACAAATCTAGAAAATGAAGTAAAACGAGCTGCACATGGGCGTGCTGATTTCATTCATCTTGATGTAATGGATGGGCAATTTGTTCCAAACATAACTTTTGACCATACAAAAATTAAAGAACTAAGACCAATAACGCAAATTCCCTTTGATGCACATCTGATGATAAATGAACCTGTCAAACATGTCAGAAATTATGTTGATGCTGGCAGTGACATCATTACTGTACATGCAGAAGTCTGTGACGAGTCAAGCTTTGGGGAAATTCATGACATTTTGCGTGCAAATGAAGTCAGTGTGGGGCTAGCCATAAATCCTGATACTGAACTTCCAAGTTGGGCTGAGAAATTCATACCTGATCTAGATCAGCTTATTGTAATGTCAGTAGTACCTGGTAAATCAGGTCAAAAATACATCGAATCCACACATGAGAAGGTTCAAAGAATCTCCAAAATCCTTGCAGATAAGAAATTTACTGGCTTTATTGAAGCAGACGGAGGA
>Ga0184639_10001396_pt1 | contig 10395 bp, 6 predicted proteins | sample PLM31_170_b2_FD_133155 | JGI IMG/M metagenome (GOLD analysis project Ga0184639, IMG submission 133155) | Groundwater sediment microbial communities from an aquifer in East River, Colorado, USA - PLM3-1_170_b2 | ecosystem: Environmental > Terrestrial > Soil > Riparian zone | place: USA: East... | reverse complement strand
CCTAATAGCCCCGCGTAAATCGCTTTCACGATCGGCGCGAAGGAGCACTGGGCGCTCCCCTCGCACATAAGGTAGCAGCGCCTCGAGGACCACATTCTGATCCGGTCGCGGGAGCGTGTTGTCTTTGGCGTAAGCTTCCTGCGCCCGCTCGTAAGCTTCGGCGTCGCGCAGGAGTTTGCGAATTTGTTCGAGCTGCCGGTTTGCCGCCGCGAGCGCTTCGCTGAGGTTGGTTTGTTGTGGTTCCGCAAAAAAGCCGCCGCCGCCGCCACCGCCGGCCCGCGGATAATTGATCACCAGCGCTGCATACGGCACAACTGCCATCTCCTGCGAAGTCGTTCCAACCAGATTTATGATCGCCGCCTGACCGGAAATCAGGCCTCCTGATGGAAACGCCACCGCGCTGGTGACGCCATCCACCCGGGTCACTGCGACGTGAGCGCTATAGGGGTTAATGGCTATGATCGCTTTTGCATTCGGATTCAGATCGCCCACTTCAGTGGTGTCAACAGTTCCGGGGGCGCCCTGACCCACTTCCACCAGCCCCATGGAAGTCGCCGCATCCATCATTCCGGGATAAACCCAAAGACCACGCGCATCGATCGTCTGAGCTCCTGAAGGAACACTGACGTTTGCCCCTACAGCTTCGATCTTCCCATCGCGAATCACCAGGGTGCCGTTGTCAATGTCGGGGCCGCTAACCGTTACAATGTGGGCATTGCGAATTGCGTAGACGCCGCGCGGTGGAGTAACGCCCTGCTGAGCGGTTGGATTGCCAATCTGTTGGGCCGATCCCGGACTTGAAGAGAACAGAAGAAGCGCGAGTAACAGAAAAAGTGGCTTTACAGGTTCGATTCTTCTCATGGCTGGTCGACGCCTCCTTCCCACAAGTCATCGTCATAATTCGTAGGGCGCCGGCGACGCGGCGCTTGAGGCGATGAACCGCCTGACGGCGGACGATTAGGTTCCGCCTGCTCCAGTTGAACGCGTTCCTTCAAAAAATTAGCGCGGCGTGCCAGGTCGTGTTGGCGGTCGAAAAAGATGTCTCCGTCAACGAACGTCGTGTCGACCCGCGAGTAAACGCTGAGCGGATGGCCATTCCAAATCGCCAGGTCCGCATCCTTCCCGACTTCTATCGATCCAACTCGATTCTGAATACCAAGTTGCCAGGCAGGATTCCAGGTGATTAGTTTGAGCGCTTCTTCTTCGGTCAGGTCGCCGTAGTGCATCGCCTTGGCGGCCTCGATGTTCAAACGGCGCGCGCGCTCGTCCGAGTCGGAGTTCATCGAAACATTCACACCGGCGCGCGTCATAATTGCGGCGTTGTAAGGTATGGCGTCGTAAGCCTCAATTTTGTAGGCCCAGTTGTCAGCGAAAATCGAAGCACCAGCTCCGTGTTGCGCGATCTCTTTCGCCACCTTGTAGCCCTCCAGTGTGTGCTGGAAGGTTTTGACCTTGAAACCAAACTCGTTTGCGATATTTATCAGCATGAGAATTTCGTCGGCGCGGTAGCAATGTGCGTGCACGAAACGCTTCCCTTCCAGAACCTCGACAAGAGGTTCGAGTTGCAGATCGCGTCGCGGCGTAACCAGGTTTTTCTCGCGGCGCGCGACTGCCGCACGATATTCGTCCCAGGTCTTCTTGTAGTCGCGAGCACGCGTGAAAGCATCCCGAATAACTTCCTCGACGCCCATACGCGTCGCCGGATAACGACGCTGTTGTCCCGGTTGAGGAGTAGAGTTTGAGCGTTTGGGATTTTCTCCAAGCGCGAACTTAATTCCCGGAGTAGCTCCGGGAAAAATAAACTCCTCAATGGGCCGGCCGAATTTAATCTTTACTACTGTGTTAAGGCCACCGATAGCGTTTGCAGAACCATGCAGGAGATTGAGGCTGGTTACCCCGCCGGCCAACTCTCGGTAGAGGTCAACATCGTTTGGATTGAGCGCGTCACGCGTTTGGGCCATTGAAGTAACAGAGAGGCTGCCTTCATTGATCGCATCAAGCATCGAATGAGAGTGGCAGTCGACGATCCCGGGCATAACGTACTTATTTGTGCCATCGATTATGCGGGCATTCGGCCCGGCCTTCAGGTTCTTCCCCACAGCGGCGATCTTTCCGTTGCGTATGAGCACGTCGGAATTCTCTAGCGTGCCGCGAGTGATAGTAAGAACTGTGGCGTTTTGAATGAGTGTCTCCGACGGGGCGCTTCCACCCTGCGCCAGTGTTTCCGGAAGTGAAAACCCGGCAATCAACCAACCGACGAAGATCTGGATGAACAGTCTTTTCATCATTACAGCCCTTTCAACTTCGGCGAATTCCAGTGAAACGCATAACCCAATTTCTGATTTAACTGTGCCGCTGCTTTAAACTCCGCCCGGAGGCGTGGGTGATGCGGATGGCGGCGGCGGAGTCCCGGCCCCGCGTTCCGGTAAATGAACCAGGAGCGCGCCCGACCACATTCACCGTTCCCTGCATCTCGTTGCCTGTGATTTTGCCGGTGAATGTCACTTCGGCGGTTTGACCCTCAAAGGTCGCGGGAACAGTAAAGCGGATGTCTCCGCCGGAACCCGCCGAAGCATTGGCAATCTCGCCGCTTCCGAATCCCCCCTGAATCGAGCCGCGCAAGCGTTCACCTTCCTGCTCGAGCACCAGCGTCACCGCAATATCACCTCCGCCAAGATTGACATTGAGCGTCCAGGTTCCGGTGGCAGCCGCAGCCGGAGTTGAAGGTGGCGCTGATCGCAAGTCGACCGGGCGGCCATCGATAAAGACGTGCGTAATCCTGGGGTTTTGATCAAACAGATCTCCGCGCGTGATTGTTAAGTTGGCAATCTTCCCCACTTCAAGTGTGCCGAGTCGATCGGCGACACCCAGAATCTCCGCCGGCGAACTCGTCAGCGCGCGCAGAGCATCGTGGCGCGAGAGTCCATTCTCAATCGCTCGGTGAAGGTTTGCCGGGAAGTCGGCCATGTTTGTCAGCGCCCCGGATTGAAAAGCAAATTGAACCCGGGCAGCAACGAGCTTTCCTGCGGTCTTCGGCGCTTCCACCCTTTCCCGCAAAACTCTGATTGGTTCTGGATCTGCTTCCGGCAAAGCCGCGGTTGTGCGTTTCGGGAAGTTTAGCGAGAGCAGCACCGGCACTTTGCTTTCCCGCAGCCGATCCGCCACCTTCTCCGACTCCATGCCTCCGGCGATGATCGCTCGCAGTTTGAACTCCTGGGCGAGGTCCAGGGCGCGGCTAATCTCACGCTCGCGATCCGCGTACATAACAACCGGCATGGCCCCGTCAAGAACTGGGAGCAATGCGGCCAACGACCTGTTCTGCTCTGGTCGGCGCGTGCCACGTGGAGACGCAGCGTAGGCTTGCTGGGCTTCGCGATAGTGCCGGGCATCCAGCAGCATTTGACGCAGCACTGCAAACACTCCCATTAGCGAGTTTGGATAGCCGCCTGTGCGTAGCGGCGTAAAGCCGACGTGCATCGCCACCGGTGAACGCACAATCATCTGCTGCGTGGTATCTCCCGCGAGATTTATCAGGGCCGACTGGCCCATCCAGATTCCCTGCCGTGGCGCAGTCAGCGCAGTGGTAATGCCCAGATTGCGCGCGGCTTCAATCTGATCTCCACCGGGCCTGATGAAGTCTTCGGCAAGAACCTCCGGCTGAAGCCCTGGGGGCTGGCTGGAGTTAAGTGCACTGATAGCGCTTGTCTGTTGGCGAAACTGGCCAACCCCCGCGCCCGCTCCGCCGGGAGACGGCGATGGCGATGGCGATGGCGAAGGCTGTGGAATTCCCAGAGCGGTGCTGGAGTCAATCAGCCCTGGATAAACAGTCAAGCCCGAACCGTCGACTACTCGTGCGTCTGCCGGGACAGTAACGTTTGCGCCAACCGCCGCGATTATTCCATCACGAATAACGATCGTGCCGCGTTCAATCACAGGCCCGGAAACGGTGACGATCCGGGCATTTGTGATCGCGTAAGTGTCGGTGCCGCGGCGTTGGGCTTCCGCGAAAATGATAGTTGAAGTTAAGACCGAAGGCAGGACGATTAATGCGGTGATAAGCCGCAAGTGGACTCTTGTCATAGGCAATGAAGTCCCCATCAAGTGGTTTTGCGAAAGACTTTGTTTGCCGTCCAGGGAAAAGACGGCAGCGTATTTTTTACAAGAAGGCGGAAAGCTTAACGTAGAAAGCCGGAACAGTAAACAATTGTGTGCAAATTTCCCCGTAGGTACGCGAAAGCGCCGAGATGGGTTTCAACACCGGCAATTGAAATGGAATGATAGGGGCGAAAGGGAAAAGGGGAAAAGGGGGAAGGGAAAAAGGGGAAGGGAAAAGGGGAAGGTGAAAAGAGGGTCAAATGGGAACAAGATAGAGACAAGCGGATCTCGGGTACTGGTTCAGTTTGATAAGTAAGAGCAGCACGCAATGAATCGTCGAAGATTCAAGAAGGGACACAGTCAATCCGCTTATTTCCGAGGTTGACTCTAGCATCCGATCTCCGGCCACGGCTCTGTAATAGCGCAATCCGTCCCGCCAACTCCAAACTGCACCACTACCGGAACTCGTTTCCCTTTCCCCGTTACCCTTTCCCCTTTGTTCCCGAGAGTGGTTACCATTTCACAGTGCCTTCTTTCGTCGTGTCGATCTCGGCCTGTTCCGCCACTGGGAGGGCTTCGCCGAACAGGAACCCTTTGAGGTTGTCGAAGAGAAAGTTTTGCGCGTCGGTACTGGTGAGATCCAGGCCGTAGTGATTGATGATTTGAGTTTGCTTCTGGAGCCATCCGGCCCAGCAGGGCTGGCAAATCTCAGTGGCGATTCTCTGCCCGAGTTCATTTGGAAAGGGCGCAAAACCAATCGCGGGTCGCTTTTCGCCACAGTGTTTGCATTTAATATTTTCGGCCATTGCTGATCTCCTTGCGAGGGATTATAGCGTCGCTCGCATTAAGTTTCGAGTTCCGGGTTCCGGGTTTCGAGTTCCGGGTTCGGAGTTAGAGACTCCGGTTCACAAGTTCAACACCCGTATCACGCAAGTCCAAGCTGGACCGTCTTAGACTCGAAACGCGAAACGCGAAACGCGAAACTCGAAACTCGGAACTTACTTCTGCGCTTCACGGATGGCGCGGATGACCTCATCATCCTTCGGTCGAAAGAGCCCCAGCGGCCGCACGTCGCGATAGCGAATGGTTCCCGCGGCATCGATCACGAATACTGAGCGCGCCACTTTGCCTGGAATCAGAGAACGCGCGCCGTAAAGACTCGCCATTGCACCTGACTCGTCCGACAGTAAACGCAACGGCAAGTCATGATGTTCGGCAAACTTCTTATGCGATTCGACTGAGTCCGTTGAGATACCAACGACTTCGGCGCCAGTGGTCGCGTAGTCTTCCCAGCGATCTCGAACTGAGCACATCTGACGAGTGCAGATCGGCGTCTCATCGCCAGGATAGAAGAGCAACACAACAACTTTGCCTCGGCTCTCAGACAAGCGCCATTCGTCGCCATTCCCATCATTGAGAGCGAAGTCAGGCGCCGGCGCGCCAACTTGGGGGGCACCTTGTTTAGTCATAGTCTTCCTATCCAAGGTTAATTAGCCACAGATTAACGCAGATAATACGGATATGAACAAACTTCTAAAGTGATTTGTCAGATCTGCATTGATCCGTGTCCATCTGTGGCTTAATTCCCAGCTTCTAAGGCCTTAGCTAAATCTCCCTGTTCGACGCCGGCTCGTCTCAGCGCGCGAACCCACTCGCGCCCCGCTGGACAGATGCCGAGAAAATTGCACATGCGGCAATGCGCCGCCGTACGCACGGGAAATTGCGCGGGCTCTCCGGAAGAGATGATATCCACCATGGCTGCATCTATCGCACGCACGCATGCGTCTGGTGAAAGCAAATCAGCGTCCAGGTGAAACTCAACGTTGGGGTCAAGAAAATGAAGCGTGGAGATAATCGAGGAACCCGGCTGCATCAGCTCCGGCATTAGTTTACTGACAGCCAGGGCATAAGCCTGCATCTGAAGCTGGTAGTCCGAAGCGGCAATACGGATCTGGTCATCCAGAGAAAGCTCGTCAACTGAAAGACCCGGAGCCACCACTGCAGCTGAAGACGCATTAAAATCAAACGCAATTTGTCCCACTTTATCCTGGGACCGCGGGCGTCCCGCCCGCATCTTTGCCCCGGCATCAACAACTGCAGCGCCTTCAGCGCTGTGCGGGCGGTGCTCTCGCATTCCCAGTGAAGTAGTTGACTCTCCTCTGCCAGGTCGCAGCCGATTAGTTTTGAAGTCAATGATCTCGACCGCGAAACCCTTGCCGTCGGCAGCAGGCGTGATTAGCAACTTGTCGATCGCTCCACTCAAGATTCCCAACGGCCGGCGCAAACGAAAACTCAATTCGCTCCACAGACCCGCCTCAACGCGGGGCTTCGCAGAAAACTTTCCCTCAGAATTCGCGCGTGCCCGCTCGACGCGCTCGAACACCGCGCTGGACAAATAGTTTTGCGCCAGCGGCATAAGCTCCGCTATGCTCGCGTCCGCGCTTATTTCCATCAGCCGGTCGGCGAGCTCGGCCTGCCTGAGGCGCACTACATCAGCAAAGCTTCGTCGCAGTAGTTCTTCCGGCTTGTCGTTGGTTGTGTAAGTTTCGCAGAACCTGTGAATCACGGCACCTTTGAGCGTGGCCGTTAAGTTTGCAGGCGGCTCAGGCGCCTCGGCATCGTTCCAGACAGCGAGGGCGTCCGGCGCCGGTGCGTGCAACACCCGATCGAAATAATACTGGCGCGGACAGCGCTGGTAGTTGATCAACTGCGTGACACTAAACCGATGAACCGCGCGGTCGCGTTCCGGATCGATGGCACGGAGCAACGGGAAAGCTTCGGAAATAGAATCCGCGCTTTCAGCAACCTGTACCATCGGAGCGTCCTCGAGTGCTCGTGTTTGTTCCTGGGTCCCGGCAGGTTGCTCGTCAGCAATATTCAGGGTCACTTGAAGCTGAACGTCCCCGGTTGAATCGTCGCGAAGATCCACGACGCCCGTGCGTGTTTGCGCCGGCAATTCCAGCGACTGCCAGATCCAGTTCAGCCACGTATCGCTCTTCTGGCCGATTTTATCGAGGTCTTTGGTTGTGCCGGAGAGTATCAACCGATTCTGCGCGCGCGTCGCCGCGACATAAAGCAAGCGCATGCTTTCAAACTGTTCACGCAGCGCGTGGCGCTGCTCGAAACTATTGAAGGTCAAACCCGCCACCAACCTGCCGCGCCCGTCGGGAACCTTCAAGGTCAAACCGCGCTGACGATCCAATAGAAACCAATTGTCGAGCGGCTTTGATGAGCGCTGCAGATCAGGAATGATTACTATTGGAAACTCAAGACCCTTTGCCTGATGAATAGTCATCAGCTTCACCGCGTTGGTCGCTTCGTCTATCTGGCCTTCACTTTCGCGGCTGCCGATCGCTTCGAATTCCTCCACGTAGCGCACAAAGTCGCGAATCAAATGAGCACCTGAACGTTCAAATCGCTCCGCCAGCGTGAAGAGGCGCTGCACATTCGCGAGCCTTTGCGCGCCGTCGAAAGTGGCAGCGACTACCGTCTCATACTCCGACCGCGCGACCGCAAAGCGCAACAACTTCGAGAGTGCGTAATGATGTTGCCGTGTAACCAATCCCTTAATCATGCCGGCAGCGCGATCGAGTAGCTGGTGTTCGTCGTCGCTAATGTAGGCGATGTCGCGATGTCGCAGCAGGGCGAGGTAGAGCTTGCGCGTTTGCGTAAAATGCCGGAGCGGATCTGCCGTGTCGCTGTCGAGCTCGTCCAGCCAGGGCGCGCAACGCAATGCCAGCAGCGCGTTATCCGAAATGCCACACAGCGGCGAACGCAACACCGCTGCCAGCGCCAGCTCGTCGGTCTTGTTATCGAGAAAACGCAACAACTGGATCAGATCGGTTATCTCTTCGCGTTCATAAAATCCGCGGCCCAACACCGTTTGATAAGGAATATTCGCGCGACGAAAGACTGACTCATATGTCTGCACGTGAGTCATCGCGCGGAATAGCAAGGCTATGTCGCTGTAATTGACGCGTTCCCTGGGACCACTTTTGCTGGGACCGCGGGCGTCTCGCCCGCTTTCGTTGAATGCCACTTTGTCAGAGCTGCCAGATTCAACGGGAACTTGAGTGAACGCGCTGCTCGATGCGGGCGGGACGCCCGCGGTCCCAGTGAAGCGGGTCCCAGTATTGGCGGTCCCGTGATCAACGAGGGAAACGATCCGCCGGGCGAGTTGTTCGGCATCAAGCTCACGCGAAGTCTGCTCCGCTTTGGGATCGTCTTCGTTACCCGAGCTTTCGGTCGTGATCATCAACTCAACGAGTGGACCTCGATCACGCAGTTCACGCTTCGCATCGCTCGGTTCGTGATCGACATAGCCCAGCTCTTCGCGTTCCTTTGGAGCCACTTCCTCTTTGGGTTGGAACAAGCGCTGGAATAGGTAGTTGAAAAAGTTAATCAGCGGCGGCTGGCTGCGAAAATTGAGGAGTAGCGGTTTCGATTCGCCACCGGCGGCCAGCAAAGTGTCAGTCATCTCGCTAAAGACGGCGACATCTGCGCCGCGAAATCCGTAGATCGATTGCTTGCGGTCGCCGACGATGAACAAATTCGCGCTTTCGCGCCGCGCTTTCTGCAAGGCGAGCCGCTCCAGCAGTTGGCGTTGCAAACCATTTGTATCCTGAAACTCATCAACCAGAAAAAATTTGTATCGTTCAGCAGCCCGCGTCAAGACCTCGGGACGTTCGAGTAGATCAAGCGCACGCAACTCCAGATCGTCGAAGTCAAGTGCCGACAGTTTCTGCTTCTCCTCGTTGAGCCGATCGTCGATCCGCCTGAGCAGGAGAGCAATCTCAAGCGCGTATTGCCTGGCGAATAAGTCCAAAGAGACTTGCGGTACGCGGCCCAGGAGGTCCTTTTCCCATACCAGGGCGTCGAGTGCTTGGACATGCTCCTTAAGATCACTACGGGCCGCCGGCCGCACCTTGCGAAAACTCTCAACCGCACGGCAGTAATCAGCCAGCGCGTCAACCTTGGGCATCGTGCTAATCAGAGGTCGCAGGCTTAACCAGCTTGTGCTGACTTCGGCGTGATTGCCTCGCGCGGCCGGCGTGGTTCGGCGCAGCGCCAGGAACTCGTCCATCGTGCGCGACAGTTCAACGACTGCGCATGCATGATCCTCTTCCGTCGCATGGCTCTGGGCAGTTTTCAATGCGAGGTCGGCCGACGAAAGGCCCTGACCGCGCACTTCGCGGTAGAGTTGCCCAAGAGCTGCGGCCAACTTACCTCTTCCCACTCCCAGTGTTAACCGCGAGATCTCAACGTGGCCCGCACTGATAAACTCGGTGAGCGCTTCCTCGACTACCGATTCCAACAACATCGCCGCGCGATGCTCATCGAGCAGGAGAAACTGCGGATCAATACGCGCCTCAACCGGAAACTCGCGCAGGAGGCGCGCACAGAAGCCGTGAATGGTGGTGATCACGGCGCCATCCAGCGTGCGCTTGTAATTCAGCCAATGCCGTCTGTCATCCGCCGAGGCGGTTTGCAGGATGAGATTGAGTTGTTCTCTGAGGCGCTCGCGCATCTCGTTGGCCGCGCGATTGGTAAAGGTAATGGCGACGATTTGATCGATGTTGAGGTTGTGTTCGCGGAGGATGTGCAGGTAACGCTCGACGAGGACCGTCGTTTTTCCAGAGCCCGGCCCGGCCGTCACCGAGATGTGCTTCTTGATCTCGTATGCGGCCGCTGCCTGCTCTGGTTCTAATTTGGTTTTCTGTTTGATTACCACTCTCTCCTTGCAACTGACGCGCAGTCCTTAGCGGCTCTGCCGCCCTCCATAGGGGTAGGGAGAACGAGTAGTTCCCCCTCCCTCCGAACCGGACGGGCGGTTCTCCCGCATCCGGCTCTTCAGTTGGTGGTTCACCTCCGCGAGGGTTGACCACACTGCGCGCGGGCGGCAGACAAGGAAAACAGCCCGGACGCAGCAAAGAATGCCTTGGGCCAACGGACATTGTCCGTACCGCGAGCACGGCCTTTCCGCTTCCGGCGCTGTCGCAGGATACTGCGCAAGCGCATTCGTATCCATTTATCCAGCGGCGGAAGTGCGGTTTTATGACTATGCTTGAAGTACTCGAACCAGCCCCTCAGCGTCTGGTTCACCGTCTCGATAGTTGTTCGCAGGCTGTGCCCATGAGTACGTCGCGTTTTGCTCCGAATCGTCGCTTTCAGTTTGGCCACACTCTTTCGTCGCGGCCAGCGGTAGCCACGCTCAAAGTGATAGCCCAGAAAGTCGAAGCCACCTCGTTGCGTGGCGTCGATGATGCGGGTCTTTTCCGGATGCAATCGCAGACCAGCTTG
>Ga0184639_10001395_pt1 | contig 10402 bp, 12 predicted proteins | sample PLM31_170_b2_FD_133155 | JGI IMG/M metagenome (GOLD analysis project Ga0184639, IMG submission 133155) | Groundwater sediment microbial communities from an aquifer in East River, Colorado, USA - PLM3-1_170_b2 | ecosystem: Environmental > Terrestrial > Soil > Riparian zone | place: USA: East... | reverse complement strand
GCGGCTTTTCAAGCTGTCCGCGAGGGGCGACGGCGTCCACGAGCCCCATCTGGCCAGCCTCGATCGCCGTGATCGGCGCTCCGCTCAGGACGATCTCGTAGGCCTTCTGTGGCGCGAGATGGCGCGGAAGCATCGCCGCGGCGACCGGCGGGAAGCAGCCAAGCCAGATCTCGGGCACGCCGAAGCTCGAGCCCTCCTCCGCCACGATCATGTCGCACGCGAGCGCCAGCTCGAAGCCGCCCCCGAGCGCGACCCCGCGCACCGCGGCGATCGTCACGCATTCGAGCGCCCTCACCTTGCGGATCACGGAGTGGAACCGCTGGAGCATCTCCGGCACCTTTTCCGGCGTGTGGTCGGCGATGTTGACCCCCGCGGAGAAGGCCTTCTCGCCCGTGGCGTCGAGGATCGCGACCACGACGCCGGGAGCGCGCTCCACTCGGCCGAGAGCGTCCGCGAGGGCGTCCAATAGGGGGAAGTCCAGGACATGGAGCGGCGGGCGGTCGAGGGTGACGCGCGCGGCGCGAGCCTGGACGGAGAACCGGACTATTTCGCTGGCGACCATGTTCCAAACCTACCACACCGGGGAAGCGCCCGAGACGGTATCCTCGCGGACCATGAACGCCATGGTGCTCGACGAGCAGGCGGCGGTGGCCGCGGCGCCGCTAAAGCTTCGCGAGGTGCCCGACCCCGCGCCTGGGCCCGGGGAGGTCCGCGTCCGGATCCGCGCCTGCGGGATCTGCCGCACCGATCTTCACGTGATCGAAGGAGACCTCCCGCCGAGGCGGCTCCCGCTCATCCTGGGGCACCAGGTGGTGGGCGTTGTGGACCGCCTAGGTCCGGGCGCGACGCGCTTCCTCGAGGGCGACCGGATCGGGATCGCGTGGCTCCGGCACACGTGCGGGGTGTGCGCGTTCTGCCTCGCGGGCCGGGAGAATCTCTGCGAATCCGCGCGCTTCACCGGATACCACGCCGACGGCGGCTACGCGGAGCACGCGGTCGTGCCCGAGGCGTTCGCGTACTCGATCCCCGCGGTTTTCGGAGACGCCGAAGCGACGCCGCTCCTTTGCGCCGGGATCATCGGCTACCGAGCGCTCGAGCGCGCCGAGGTGCCGCGCGGCGGGCGGCTCGGAATCTGGGGATTCGGATCGAGCGCCCACATCACGATCCAGATCGCGATCGCGCGCGGGTGCCAGGTCTATGTCGCCACGCGTGGGGAGAAGCATCAGGCCCTCGCGCGGGAGATGGGCGCCACGTGGGTGGGGGGTGCGGCCGAGCCGCTTCCGCTCTCGGTTCACGGAGGGATCCTGTTCGCGCCCGCGGGCGAGCTGGTTCCGGTCGCGCTCCGGTCGATCGAGAAGGGCGGGTCGCTCGCGATCGCCGGAATTTGGCTGAGTCCGATCCCGGGGCTCGACTATGAGAAGGAGCTCTTCTACGAGCGGAATCTCAGGAGCGTGACGGCCAACACACGGGCGGACGGCGAGGGACTGCTGGCCGAGGCGGCCGCGATCCCTCTCCGTCCGCGTGTCACGATGTTCGAGTTACGAGAGGCGAACCGAGGGCTGCAGCTCTTGAAGGCCGATCAGCTGAACGGTACGGGCGTGCTCGCCCTTGGCTAGCCGCCAAGGCGGCCGGCCGCTCGCCTTCCCCGGCTAGAGTCCCGCCTCGATCACCACCACCAGCACGCCGTTGTCCACGTCGAACGAATAATTCGTGCCGGGCGAGATGACGTACACGGTGAACTCTCCGTCTCCCTTGACTTGGTCGATCAGCATGGACTTACCAGTCGACGAGAACAGCTTGGTCGACTCAACCCAGCCGATCGTCGCGCTGTCGCCGGCGGAGACCGCGAAGGGTCCCCAAAGCAGCGTGGCGTTCGTCGTCACCTGTGAGGGTGTCGAGTAGCCGGTCGAATCGGGGGTCATCCAGACCTGTACATCGATGCCGGTCGCACCCGTGTTGAAGATGGTGCCGAGCACCGCGAGGTCCGAAACGCCCTCCAGCTGGTCCTTGTGGTCGCTGTAGGCGCTGATGGTGTTGAGATCGACGTATTCGGACGCGACCTGCGAGTCCGTGGAAACCGTGATGTTGTCCAGGTCGAAGTTCACGAAAAATTGCCCGGTCGTGAGAATGCAGCCCACCGCGGCAAAGGCAAGGGCCAGTGCCGGAACGATCCAACGCGATTTCTTCATGGCGCCCTCCCCTTTCGCTCAGTGACCGAAGTTGTAGTTCAAGCCGGCGTTGATTTGGCCGAACTTGCGGGACGAACTGTCCTCAACGAGCATGTCCAGCTCGGCACGAATCTGGATCGTGAACTTCGAGATGGGCGGCAGCCCAAGGCCGAGCCCGAAGCTCCAGCCCGTCTCGGTGTCCGATGTGCCCCCCGATTGCTCCAGGTCGTAAGAGCCGAGCCCCACGTAAGGATAGAAGGTGATTCCGGCGCCGCCGAGCGACCCGATGATCGCGTTCGCGCCGAACGCGGTCATGTCGTAGCCGGGGATCGTCGTGGTCACACCGCCGAAGTCTTCCTCGACATCGCTCAAGCTCGCCGACTGGTAGAACGGCTCGATGGTGAGCAGGTGAATCAATCGGATTGGCGCCCGGAAGCCGTAGATGAATCCGCTTCCGGCGTCGTCCTGCGCGACGGCGGCGCAGTAGCCGCCGAAAGCGCCGAGACCCACTCCGATGTGGGATGCGCTCGCAGCGTCGGCGCCGGCCAGGAGAACGACGACCATCAGTGCGATGACGTGCTTCATACGGCCCCCTTTCTCAATGCGTTTGGGTGCTTCCGCCGGCGATTTTAGGCGAGGAGTGCGCGCCTGTCCAGAACCCTTCGGGGTCGATGCGTCGGAGCGCGCCGACCTCCGCTTCGGTGAACGGTCGAGTCATTTCGACCGGTTGGGCGATGCGCGGGCTCCAGGACATGTTGGCCAGCAGATGATCCACGCTGAAGCCCGGGTAGATCTCCGCGATATAGGCTTCCGCGATCACCTGGTCGAAGCGGAAGACACCGTGGGTCGTCACGATCGCGCTCGGTCCTCCGGGCGGGAGCCCAGCTCGCGCGCGGAACTCGGGGCCGTCCCCGCGGCCCGGCGAGGTTCGGAATGCGACCTTTTCCACGAAGCGCCGTTTCTCCTGCGGCGCCAGGATCACGCACCGCCGCGCCAGCGCGAGAATGTCTGCCGCGCCGCCGCTCCCAGAAGCCCGAGATCGACGCGCCCCGCCTGCATCATCCCCATCACGTCGAGCGTCGTGGACGCGCAGGACGCGCCGAGAATGTTCGGCGGATCGCCCATCGTGAAGAGCAGCTCGCGGGCCGCCTCTTCCCGGATCAGCCCGTTCTCGTAGAGCGCCACCGATCCCGGAGCGTGCGTGGCCTTCGCGACCAGGTAAGCGAGAAGGGGGAGCCGCGTTCCGACGAACACGGTCTCCCCCTCCTTAATCTCTCGGGACGCGCGGAGCACCATCCGCTCGCGCGGCGCGAGCGCTCCGCCGGTCGCCGCGACCTTCCCGCCTCCCGCCGCGAGGGAATCGCCCACCGCGGCGCCGCTACTTGCCGGTGAACTTTGCCGGGCGCTTCTCCACGTAGGCGGTCAGCCCTTCCTTCGCGTCCTCGCTCGTGAAGAGCTGCTGCTGCAGCTCGCGCTCGATGGCGAGCGACTCACTGAAGGAGACCTCCAGACCCGATTGCACGGCTCGCTTGATGCGCCCCACCGCCTTCGACGCCTTGCCGGGCGGCACGAACTGGCGCGCGTACTCGACCAGTTTCACGTCGAAGTCCGCGGCCTCGTAGACGTGGTTCACGAGCCCCATCGCGTGGCCTTCCTCGAAGGAGAAGGTCGCGCCGGTGGTCATCATCTCGATCGCGCGGGATTTCCCGACGAGGCGGGCGAGGCGCTGCGTGCCTCCGGTGCCCGGAAGGACGCCGAGGGTGACCTCCGGGAGCCCGATCTTGCCCGCGTTCTTCTTCGCGATCCGGATGTCCGCGGCCATCGCGATCTCGAGCCCGCCGCCGACGCAGTGGCCGTTCAACCCCGCGATGACGAGCTTCGGCGTCTGCTCGAGCCGGTTCAACGTCTCGTTCGCGTGGAGGCAGAAGTAGTACTTGAAAACCGGGTTCACGGTCTGGAGCATGCGAATGTTCGCGCCGGCGCAAAAGAACTTGTCGCCGGCGCCACGAATCACGATCACGTGCACGCTCTCGTCGAAGCGCGCCTTCAAGATCGCGTCGTCGATCGCGCGCATCATCTCATAGGTGTAGGTGTTCGCGGGCGGATCGCAAAGCTCGAGGAACGCGATGCCGTTCTCCGCGCGGTAGCCGCAGAGTGCCGGCGAGGTCATGGTCTCGGGTGTCACGGGTAATTCCTCCTTCGGGTCGGTCAGTGGAACGGTCCGTCGCATTTCACTCCCGGAGTATAGCCGAGGCGGCCGCGTCCTCGGGGGCGGATTTCGCCGCCCGCGCTCAGCCGATCTCCACCCAGACGCTCTTCGTCTGTGTATAGAAATCGAGCCCGGTCATCCCGGATTCGCGGCCGAAGCCGGACGCCTTGTATCCGCCGTAGGGCGAGGCGGCGTCGTAAAGATTGTACGCGTTGATCCACACGGTTCCCGCCTGGAGGAGCCGCGCCGCGCGGTGCGCCTTCTTGACGTCCCGGGTCCAGACCGCCGCCGCAAGGCCGTACATGGTGTCGTTGGCCTGTGCGATCGCCTGGTCGAAATCGTCGAACTCGATCACCGAAAGCACCGGCCCGAAGATCTCCTCCCGGGCGATGGTCATCGAGTTCTGGACGCCGTCGAAGATGGTGGGCTTCCAGAAGTGGCCGCGGCCGTCGCCGACCTTGGCCGGCTCGCCACCCAGCACGAGGCGCGCGCCCTCCTTCTTGCCGACCTCGACGTAGCGTCCGATCTTGTCGATCTGCGCTTGGGACACCTGCGCGCCGAGGCGCGTTTTCGGGTCGAGCGGGTCTCCCTGGGGGAGCTTCTGCGTGCGCTCGATCACCTTCTCGAGGAGAGGATCGTGCACTGCCTTCGAGACGAGGAGCCGCGAGCCCGCGGTGCAGACCTCGCCCTTGTTGTAGAAGATCGCATGCATCGCGGCGCGAGAGGCGGCTTCGAGGTCCGCGTCCTCCAGCACGATGTTGGGCGACTTGCCCCCCAGCTCGAGCGTGAGCTTCTTGAGCGTCTTCGCCGCGTTCTGCATGATGAGCTGTCCCGTCGAGGTCTCGCCGGTGAAGGCGATCCCCGCCACGCCCGGGTGGGCCACCAGCGCCGCGCCCGCGGTCGGGCCGAAACCAGGAACGACGTTCAGCACGCCCGGCGGAAATCCCGCCTCGAGCGCCAGCTCACCCAGGCGGAGGGCCGTGAGCGGCGTCTCCTCGGCGGGCTTCAGCACGACGCAGTTTCCGGCCGCGAGGGCGGGCGCCACCTTGCGCGCGGCGAGAAGCAGCGGGAAGTTCCAAGGCACGATGAGCCCGACCACGCCGAGGGGCTCGCGGATCGTGTAGTTGAAGTAGGGCCCGCTCACGGGGATCGTGCTCCCCTCGAGCTTGGTCGCGGCGCCGGCGAAGTAGTAGAAAACGTCCGCGGCGAGCGGGACGTCACCCTTCGTGGACTCGATGATCGGTTTCCCGGTGTCGAGCGTCTCGAGCCGGCCGATCTCCTCGACGTTCTTCGCGATCAGCTCGCCCAGTTTCCATAGGAGTTTGCCCCGCTCGGCGGCGGACATCTTGCCCCAGGCGCCGCCCAACGCGTCGCGCGCCGTGCGGACCGCGAGATCGATGTCGGCGGCGTCGCCTTCTGAGACCTCCGCGAGCGTGTCGCCCGTCGCGGGGTTGACGGTCCGGAAGCGCTTCCCGGACACGGCCTCACGCCAATCGGATCCAATGAGAAGACGGCCGCCCGAGGCGAGAAGCGGCGCGGAGAGGGTGTCGCTTGGATTCATGGGGACCTCCGGTTACGTCGTGTAGTCGTAGACGCCGCGGCCGACCTTCCGGCCGAGGCGGCCTTCCTTCACGTACTGGATGAGCAGCGGGGAAGGGCGGTATTTCTCGCCCAGCGTTCGGTGCAAATACTCCAAAATTCTGAGCCGCGTGTCCAGCCCCACCAGATCGACCATTTCGAACGGCCCCATCGGATGGTTCAAGCCCAGCTTCAGCGCCTTGTCGATGTCCCGGGCCGAAGCGACGCCCGCTTCGAGCATGGCGAAGGCCTCGTTCCCGATCAGCACGTTGATCCGCGACGTCACAAAGCCCGGAGATTCCCGTATGAGCACCGTCTCCTTGCCCATCGCGCGCGAGACCGTTTCGGCGATCTCGACCGCCTCGTCCGAGGTCTCCTTGGCGCGGATCAGCTCGACGAGGCGCATCCGGTGCACAGGATTGAAGAAGTGCATGCCGAGGAATCGCGCGGGGCGGTCGGACGTCGCGCCCAACTCGCTCACGCTGAGCGAAGACGTGTTGGTCGCGAGGATCGCCCCGGGTCCCAGGTGCGGCGCCAAGCCGCGGTAGATCTCTGCCTTCAAGGCGACCGACTCGGGCACCGCCTCTATCACGAGGTCGGAGCCCTTCGCCGCGTCGAGTCCGGAAGCCCAGGCGAGGCGCTTCCTGGCTGCAGCGGCCGCAGCGGATTCGATCTCGCCCTTCTCCTCCGCGCGGGCGAGAATCTTCTCGATCTCGGCCCGCGCCGACTCCGCCGCCTTCGCGCTCGGCTCGACGACGCGGGTCTCGTACCCGGCGCGCGCCGCCGCGAGTGCGATCCCGCGTCCCATGATCCCCGCGCCGACCACCGTCACGGTCCGCACTGCCGCTTCCGCCATCCGGGCCCCTCCGTTCGAGTTCGCGCCGCCACGCCGGGCGGCCTCCTGAGCGCATGAGATTACCCTATTTTCGTGATAGAATCGCCGCTCGATGGAACAGTTGAACCGCGTCTTGATCCTCGCGTTGATGCTACTTGCCCACGCGCCGCTTCCCCCGGGGAAGCGTGCGCCGGCGTCCCGGGTTGTGGATATGGCGTGCTGCGTCGCGCGCCCGTGCGATCACGCAGGTCTCCCGTGTGGAAGCGAAGGGGCGTGCGAGGTGGCGCGCGCCGGGGGCGGAGATGCCGCACCTGCGGACACCCGGGCTGCAGGGTACCCAGCGATGTTCGCCGGCCGATGCGGTGGCCAGACCCCCGCCGTGACGCCCGTGAGCTTCGATCCCTCGGTCACTCCCGGCATCTCGATTGTGTTCGGCCCCGCCTACTCCGGTGGCGCACCCGTCGCGGCGCCCCCGAGCCACCACCGGCTCCCTGCGGAGCCCTCCGTCCCTCCTCCCCGCGTCTAGCGATTCCGCGCAGATTTCTCTTCACCTGACTCGGAACCGATAGACCTTAATCGAGGAGAGTTCCATGCTCCGGCGTCACGCCGTTTTGATCGCGATTCTATTCCTGCTGCCCACCGCCGCTTTCGCGAGCTGCGGCGCGGAGAGCTGCCCGATGGACGCGACCGGCCGGTGGGCCCACTCGCCGTTCACGTTCAACGTATCGTTTCAGTACATCGATCAGGATCAACCCCGAGTCGGCAGCGACGACGCTTCGGTGGGCGAAATTCCATCCGAGCACGAAGAAGTCCGCACCGTGAACCGGACCACGACGTTCAGCGCAGCCTACCAAGGCATTCCATCGTGGTATTTCGGCGCCTCGCTCCCGTACACGGATCGGTATCACGAGCACATCGACACGGAGGGAACGGAGCCGGAGACCGAGCGCTGGACGTACAGCGGGATTGGCGACATGGAATTCAGTGTCGCCCGCTCTTTCGGCGGCGGCGAGAAGCGCTCGCGCCAGTTCGCGTCGCTCGGTGTGAAGGCGCCGACCGGCGACACGGACGTGAGCGTGGACGGGGGAGAGCAGCCCGAGCCGAACGCGCGCCCGGGCACCGGTTCATGGGACCTGCTCGCGGGCCTCGGAGCGGAGTGGCGGCTCACAGCTACGGGATTGCACCAGGAACGCAACTGGCTCACGCTCCGGCTCAGCGCGACGGGCCGACTGAATGGCACCGGCACCGATGACTACAAGGTGGGTCCCGAGCTTCAGCTTCACGGCGGCGCCGACTATCCGGTGAGCCACGTCCTCGGCCTGCTCGGGCAGATCAACTACCGATATCGCGGCGAGGACGAAGTCGGATCCTCGGGCGTTCCCGAGGACGACACCGGCGGAAGCGTTCTCTATCTGTCTCCGGGGCTCCGCGTCGCGACCGGACACCAGACCTCCCTCTACGGGTTGGTCCAGTTTCCGGTCTACCAGAACGTCAACGGGATCCAAATCGTTTCCGACGTGAACTTCTACTTCGGGGTCACGAACGCGATTTTCTAGACTACGGCGCTTCCTCCGGCGTCTCGGAGAGCAGGAACGAGTAGGAGTCGGCGCTCTGCTCGACGGTGGATCGGATCAGATCGGCGCCGCCGTGCCCGGCCTGGCGCTCGACGCGCAGGAGCACGGGGCCTCCGGCGCTCGCGTTCTGAAGCGCGGCCGTGAACTTCCTTGCGTGCATCGGATCGACCCGGTCGTCGGAATCCGTCGATAGCATGAGCACGGCGGGGTAACGGACGCCCTTTCGGATGTGGTGGTAAGGCGAGTACGCGTGGATGGCGCGGAACTGATCCGGGTCGGCCGCGGACCCGTACTCGGAGGTCCACGTTGCCCCGGAGCCGAACTGATGGTAGCGGACCATGTCGAGGAGCGGCGACGCGCAGAGCACGGCCCGAAAGAGCTCGGGACGCTGCGTGAGCGCCGCTCCGACCAAGAGCCCTCCGTTCGATCCACCCGAGATCGCCAGGCGCCCAGGTTGGGCGTAGCGCTCCCGGACCAGATACTCGGCCCCCGCGATGAAGTCGTCGAAAACGTTCTGCTTCTGGAGCAACATGCCCGCCCGGTGCCACGACTCGCCGTACTCGTTTCCTCCGCGTAGGCAGGCCACCGCGTAGACCCCGCCATGCTCGATCCAGATGAAGGCTCTCGGGCTGAAGTAGGGAACCATGCCTACTTGGAAACCGCCGTACCCGGTGAGCAGTGCCCGCGACGTTCCATCCCTCTGCAGATCTTTCCGGTACACGAGAAACATGGGGACTCGCGTCCCGTCACGGGACCCACTCGCCGAGCGAGGCGTTACCGGCCGACGTCCAGGTATTCGGATCGAGGAGGACCCGCTCGGCGCCCTTTCGCCCCTCTTTCCAGTAGAGGACCGCCTTCTCCTGGTCCGCGCGGCGCCGCTTGTAGAAGTACCGTCCGCCGCGGTGGAGGGGCGAAATCACGTCATCGATGTAGAGGAGCTGGTGCAGCCGCGCGGCGAGGTCCGCGCGCGCCGGGAGGCGTCCCAGCACCGCGCGGGCGAGCGAATCCTCCGCGGATTCCCAGCGCTGCACTTCGGGCGACTTTGGATTCTCGAGCCAACGATAGGGGTCGGGGACCGCCACGCCGTGGAGGGTGTCGGAAGCCGTGCTGGCAGGAGAGGGTGGGTACGGGAGGGCCGACGTCAAGACCGGGGTACCCGCAGCGGTTGCGCCCGCGAGGGTTGCTCCCGTGGGGGTCGAGCCCGCGAAGGTCGAGCCCGCCGCCGCCGTGATCGCGCAGAGCGATATTCCTGCGAACGCAAGTCCGCGGAGGGTCACTTCGTCACACCCTCGGCAGCGTGACGCCGGTCTGGGCCTGGTACTTACCCTTCTTATCTTTGTAGGAAATCGAGCAGTCCTCGTCGCTCTCGAAGAACAGGACCTGCGCGATGCCCTCGTTGGCGTAGATCCGGGCCGGGAGCGGCGTCGTGTTCGAGATCTCGAGCGTCACGAATCCTTCCCACTCCGGTTCCAGTGGCGTGACGTTCGTGATGATCCCGCAGCGGGCGTAGGTGGAGTTGTGCACGAAAATGTCGTTGGCCACGAAGTTCGCCGTTTCGGGCAACGTCAGATCGAAAACCGGCTCCCAGCCGGCGAATCGTTTCTCCGTGACCACATCCCACAGGATGTCCGAATCTGCCACGGCACCCAACGACTCGTCGCCCAAACGGCGGGCCACCTCGAACGCCGTGTCCCGCGGCAGGCTTTGGTCGGGTTGCGTGCCGGCCACGCCCACGCTGCGGAGCGAAAAACCCCGGGAATGGCAAGCGCGGCGCAGGAGGGGCCACGCAGCGGGGGGCAGCGTATCGAAGTTCGACTTCTGCTGCGGTGCTTGCTCGATGTGCCCCAGGGCCTCCTCCAGCCTTCGCTGCTTGCTGCACCCCTGTACGAAGCCGATGTCCGCCGCGAAACGTGCGATGTGCTCTTTGCTGGTCACGGTCAGGACGTAAGCGTCCCGCTCCGAGGCCGTCGATCGGCGGCGTAGAAAGGCCACCACCTCGAACCTCAGCAGGAGATGTTGCAGAGAGCGGGCCAGCCGT
>Ga0184639_10001393_pt1 | contig 10405 bp, 9 predicted proteins | sample PLM31_170_b2_FD_133155 | JGI IMG/M metagenome (GOLD analysis project Ga0184639, IMG submission 133155) | Groundwater sediment microbial communities from an aquifer in East River, Colorado, USA - PLM3-1_170_b2 | ecosystem: Environmental > Terrestrial > Soil > Riparian zone | place: USA: East... | reverse complement strand
GCTACTTCTTGGCGAGCTCGACGGTCAGCTTGATCTCCTCTTTTGCCTTCACGGTCACATCCTTCACCGTCTTGCCCAGCGTCTCCTGCCAGATCTCCAACTTGTAGTTGCCGGGCGGGACATCCTTCAACGTGAACGTCCCCTTCTCGCCGGTGACCGCGACATATGGATGATCGGAGACGACGATCCAACCGGCCATCCAGGCGTGCGCATCGCACGTCACCCGAATCGTCTCAGCCTTCGCGAACTTCTCGGTCAGAACCTTTTTGAACTTCGGCTGGGCCTTGTTAATCGCGGGGTTCGCCTTGCTGTAGGTGTGGATGTTATGGAGAATTCCGTCACTGTTCAGGATCTCCAGCTCACCGCCGGCCGGCATCACCACCACGTGCGGCCTATAGACACACCCCCTCTGATCCAACGTGGCCTTCATGCTCGCCCACTTCTTTCCCTTCTTGACCTCGGTCAGGCTGACTACCGCATTCTCGATCCCCTTGTCAGATCCGACTACCAGGTCCCAGCTCTGGTGCTTTTCCTTGGCGCAGACCTCTTTGTCCTTGGTCACTTCTATGGCCTTCCTCGCGGGCGGCGCCCCGGCAAATTTGATCGTGCCAGAGATCGTGCCGCCGTCTTTGACCTCCCCCCCATCGTAAGCAGGGGTCTGTGCTACGACCCCGAGGAGCAGGCTCGCCGCTGTTGCTACCGCCAGAAGTTCCCTTGTCCACTTCATCGGTCACTCGCCTCCCTATGAAAGTGTGTCCCCATCCCCCTACACTCTAGTACGTCTTTCCCCGCGCCTACGGTACGTTCACCGCTCGCCCAGGTGCATCAGGTAGTCCGTGATGGCCTGAATCTGCCGGTCCTCTTTTCCCCCCAGGACATCGTCCGGACCCCCCGGGTAGTAGCTGGGCATCTTGGTTCCCGGCTGGATCTTCTGCGGGTCCTTGAGCCACTTGGCGATCCATATCGGTCGCAGGCGGCGCTTCGCCAGGCCAAGATCCGGCGCCCAGCCCTCCGGGGGCCCCTCAGGCTTCCTGTCGCCCTGTTGATGGCAACTGAAGCAATCGAAATAGTCCTTGGACATCAAGAGGCGACCGGCCCTGATATGTTCCGCTTGTGGCTCGTCCAGCGAGACATATTCATAGGGAACCTGCTGCTTACCCAGCACCGCGAAATATTTCGTCAGGGCTGTGGCTTCCTCGATGCCAAGGCCGAAGGTCGGCATCCGGACATCAAGCCATGGCCTGAGCGGCGTCGGCCGTCCCAGGAATTGGTACAGCCAGATGGCCTGGACCTTCTCACCCTCATGCAACCCCCCGACCTCAAGAGGCGGCGGGATTTTCGCCTTGTCGGGATAGAAGGCGGCGATGGCGCCCCCCTGCCCCTCGATGACGTGGCACCCGTTGCAGTTGTACCGCTTCACGAGACTTCGCCCGGCCTGTACGGCCTGCTCCTGCTCCGAGAGACCGCGCACGAAATGGGGCTGCACGCGCTGGGTGCTCAGGCTCTTGAGAAAGACCCGTAGCGTCTTAACCTGGTCGTCGGTGAAGCCGAAGTTCGGCATGAGCTGTTCCACTCGCTCTGTCGCATAGATCTGGGGATTCTTCAGTTTCCAGAATGTGAAGTCGTCCCAATTCTGCTTCACCTGGATAGCCTCGCCAAAGAAGAGCTCCAGCAACCGCTTGTGCCCGAAGTTGCTGAGGTCCGGCGCGATCTTCTCTGCCGTCTCGAATCCCTTGATCTCATGGCAGCCGAAGCAGCCGCGCTTGCGGATGAGCCGATCGCCGGCCTTGATCCGCTCCGCCTTCTTGACCTCCTGATCCAGGCCGGTGACCTGGCGCTTGGCGCCCAAGGTCATCAGAAAGGCGGTGACCGCCCTGGCCTCATCGTCCGACAGCCGCAGGTTGGGCATCCGGGTCGTTGGGCGAAAATGTTTCGGGTTCTTGACCCAGGCGAAGAGCCAGGCCGCATCCACCTTGCTGGCGATCTTGGAAAGGTCGGGCCCGTGATCTTGATTCGCGGGCAGAGGCGGAGGCGCGATCAGCCTGGCCTTCACCGGCCTTGCGCCTGGCCGTTCTTTCTCCCGCGTCCCGGCGGCGGCCACCCCCTCCTCTTCGCCCTTAGGACCTCCCGATTCGGGCTGGGCGGCTGGCGCAGATGTCGGAGACTCAGAAGGCCCGGCCTTCGCCTCCATGGCGGCGATCCGGTGGCAGCCGAGGCAGCCGACCTTGCTCACGATCTCCCGCCCGCGCTCAACTGAGCCACCGCCCTTGAACCCTCCTCGCAACTCCGGCATCGGACCGGACGAGTTGAGGAGATACGCGGTGATATTCAAGGCGTCCTCGTCCGAGAGCCCGAAATTCGGCATCTGTGTCTTCGGCAGATACGCCTTCGGGTCCTTGACCCATCGGAAGAGCCAGCTTGGATCGACCTTATTCGCAATCCGAGTCAGATCGGGTCCAACCCTCTGGACCTTTTCGAACCCCGGCAGATTGTGGCAGCCAAAGCACCCGAGCTCCTCCACCATCTGCCTGCCTCGCGAATAGACGGGCGCCAGCGGCAGGGCCTTTTCCTCGACGTGACAGGAGCGACAGGCGGCCTGGACGGTGTCCCCGCGCAGCAGAGGCCGCTCCCAGTATTTTTCTTCGCCGTGCGCGCCCTCCGCCTCCAGCGCGGGCCCCTGTCCCTGGTGGCAGGAGGTGCAGCCAAAGCTGATGAGGGGATGCTTTCCGAACAAGACCTCCCGGTGCGGATGGGTGCGGAACGGCTGCTTCGCCTGCTCGAATCCGGTCCGATCGATCGCCAGGTGGCAGGAGATGCACCGGTCAACCGTCAGGATCGGCTCCTTGAACTCGTTGATCGCCAGCCCCTCCACCACGACCTGTTTCACCTCCGGCGAACGGGCCTTGACGGAGGCCAGACGACGCTCGAGGGCGATGACAGGGGCGGCCAGCTCTTCCCTCTTGGCTTCGAGCTGATCGATCTCGCCCCGGAACCGTTTCAGCTCAGCCTGGGACTGATCCACCTGCGCGCCGAGGGCATCCACCTTTGGCCCGATCTCGTGAAACTGCTTCTCGATGACCGCCACCGTGGCCTTGGGTCTCTTCGTGTCTTTTTTCTCATAGATCGCGTGTTCCACCCAGTAGAGGGCCTCGTCCAGCTCGCTCTTGATGAACTGGGCCTTCGTGTTCAGGTCGGCATACTCGGCCTGCCGCCCGGCGAAGAGCCTCTGCGCCGTTGCGTAGTCGGGTCCCCCCAGGCGCGCCTGCGCCGACTTCAGGTCCGCCTGCAGCTTCGCGCGGGCGCCCTGAACCTCCGGGCTGTCGAGCCTGGACCGCTCCCTGGCAAGCTCCTGGGAGATCTCCTGGTATTCCAGGCGATTGAACTCAAGCTGATACTCTTTCCATGGGCGTCGGGTCGCCCCCTCGTTCCAGATCGCCCATCCGGTCACCAGGACGAAGAGCATGCTGGAGACAAAAAAGACGACACGCAGGGATTGTTCTTCGGCTAACTTACGCCTCGGCCGGCGTGACCACCACCGCATTGGGGAACCTCTGACGAGGGATCAAATGTTGAACCAGGGAGTGATCCAGACGTACTTGATGTTGAAGGCCAGGCGGAGGAGGATCTTGAGTGGGAGACCCATCATTATCAGGAAGAGACCGGCCACGATCCCGTAGCGCACCGGGCCCAACTGTCGGATGGTCTCGTTGGTGTCTCGTTTCCAATAGTAAAAAACGACCGCCGTGCTCAAATAGAGCAGCGTCAATACCAACCCGATCACCTCCATCCCGAGGATCGTGGGGTTCCCCATCCATCTGAACGGACCCCAGGCGGGGAGATCGACGCTGGTCAGGGCAATGACCATGTGAGGGTCCCAGGTCTCCCACGGCCAAAACAGATTCCATCCAGGGCCACGGAAGAAGACGCCGGTGATGATCAGAGACACCCACAGGAAGATGAATCCGAACAGGAACGTCGTAATGGCGAATGACCGCTCCTTAAAGGTATAGTAGCCGTTTCCTTTGGGGTTGATATCGACGTACGGAATGACCATCAGCCCGACGATGATCAGGCTGGGCAGGACCACGCCGGCCAACCACGGGTCGAAATAGACCAGCATCTCCTGAAGCCCCAGAAAATACCACGGCGCCTTGCTGGGGTTGGGGGTTTGGGTAGGGTTGGCCGGCTCTTCCAGGGGCGCGTCGATCGTAATCGACCAGACCGTGAGAATGATCATCACGATGATGGTGCAGATGAACTCGGTGCGGACGAGGTACGGCCAGACATGGACGCGGTCGGCCACCGCCGATTTGGCCGCCCCGGCCGGTTGAGCGGCCGGCTTTGCCGCCGCCGCACCCTCTTTCAGATCAGCCATTGCTATCCCTCAACCCCTTTGCGCACGCACCCGCTTGCGTCAGGAGCCACCGCCGCGACCGGCGCCGGACGCCTGCTTCACCTGCGCCACACTTACAGGGGGCCAGAGATCCCGCCGTCTTTCCTGATCCTCCAGAAGTGGACGATCATCAGCAGGCTGGCCAGGATCGGGAGGAAGATGCAATGCAGCACATAAAACCTGAGGAGGGTGGGAGGTCCAACAAGGGTCCCACCAAGCAGGAAGGCCCTGGCGTCATACCGCGGGGTGACGCCGACCACCTCGGCGAAGGGGCCTTCGGTGCCCAGCAGCGGGGTGGCGCGGGCCATGTTGGTCCCGACGGTCACCGCCCAGATCGAGAGCTGGTCCCACGGCAGGAGGTAGCCGGTAAAGCTCAACAGCAGGGTGATGGTCAACAGCACGACACCCACGACCCAGTTAAACTCCCTCGGCGGCTTGTACGAGCCGGTCATGAAGACGCGGAACATGTGGAGCCACACCGTGATCACCATGCCATGAGCGGCCCATCGGTGCATGTTGCGCACGATCATCCCGAACGGGACGTCGAACTTCAGGTACTTCATGTCGGCATAGGCGTACTCGGCCACCGGGCGATAATAAAACATCAGGATCACGCCGGTCACGACGGTGCTCAAGAACATCAGGAAGGTAATGCCTCCCATGCACCAGGTGAAGCGGATCTTGACGGCGTGGCGGCGGATCTTGGGCGGGTGGAGGTGGAGCCAGACATTGGCCATGATCTGGAGCACGCGGTTCCGAGGGGTGTCCAGATAATCGTGACGGAACATCGACCGCCACAATTGCGACTCGACGACCTTTTTCTTCAGCTCGTTCAGTCCAGCCATCATCGAGGAGTTAGGCCCTCAGCTTGAGAAAGGCGTCTGACTTCGTCCACTCCCCTTTCTCGAAACGGAACTGGATACTCTTGTCGATGAGCAGTTGACCGTCCTCGGCCAGGGCGATCTTGACCCGCTCAAGCGGACGGGGCGCCGGGCCCTCGAAATTGACGCCCGTTCGACGGAAGCCGCTGCCATGGCAGGGGCACTTGAACTTATTCTCCGCATTCAACCAGTTCGGCGTACACCCGAGGTGCGTGCAGACGGCGAGGAGCGCGTAGAACCCATCGGGTTCGTGGACGACCCAGACCCGCTGCTCCTGTTTCCACCGTTCGCTGACGGTTCCAATCGGGTACTCCTCCGGCAGGCCCGCCTTGAAGATGGGCACCGGCTCAAACAGGACCCTCGGGAACATGAAACGCCCGAAGGCCAATCCGCCGGCGCCTAACGCGGCCACAATTCCACCCCACCCGGCCAGAGAGAAGAAGTCCCGGCGCGACCAGATGGTCGCGAGACCTTCGTCAGCCTCTATGATGAGGCGATCCGCTGAATCGCCCCGGAGACCCACCTCATCTGCCACTGCACACCTCGACGGCTATCATTGAGCGTGACGAATTACAGAAGCCAACCTTGGTGTTTATAATATGACGGCAAAAAGCTGTCAAGACCAAAAAGGCGATCTAAAAAGAATTCACTCACCAGGAAGGGCTGGTCGAGGGGCCACCGTCACGGGAACACTGTGGCCAAGAAGGCACAACATGGGAGGGGACACCCTGCTATGATCGGCCTCCGCGGGGAGCCCAAATGGCGCAGACTCACCGGCTCATCGATGACCCAAGCGCGAGGATGGGAGGCCGGCGTTCTGGAGATCCGCGGTCAGGTCCTCAATCAAGCTGCGTCGCGTGTCGCCCTCGATCGACGTCCGCTCCTTGTAGTAAGGGTGATCCACCACCAGTTCGACCGGCTCTTCCAGAATGAGGAAGGCCTGACGCGCCGGCTCGGAGAACGGAAATTTTACGTAATGCACTGCGCTGATCTTGTCTTCCTTGCTGCGACCGCCCTCAAAGATACGGGCGACGCGGAACCGCCCCCCGACCTGGAACACGACCATGTCTCCTCGATCGATCCCCTGAAAACGATCGAGCACCTCGCGGATCCGCGCCGGCGCGTCCACCTCGATGAACAGCGTGGCGCTCAGCTCCCGTTCTCCCGGGATCAGCTCGTTGTTGATCTCGATCTCTTCGCCGATCTTCGCCTCATCGACCATTCGCTCGGTCCGGATCATCTCCTGGACCTGAAAGAGGACTGTCTCCCGATTTTCGAAGAGGAACGTCAGCCGTGTGCCAACCGGCACGCGCCGCATCCGCTTGAGGTCGATCAGCCGGCGGCGCATTTCGTCACGGACCTTCTCGTACTGGACCAGATCCTTCACCTCTTCTCGGAGAATCCTCTGCATCACGCCGCTCCCCTACTCTGCACTTCACACTATGAACTATGAACTACGAACCATGAACTGGCTTTACTCGCCCTGCCCTCACCCGCGCAACCCATAGGCCCCGTCCAGCACCTGCACCGGATGAAACGGACGCCTGCCGGTGCCCTGGAAGATTCGAAGGGCAGACAGGGGACAGTCGGTGGCGACAATGTCAGGCCTCGCTGCGCTCACCGCATCCAGCAGCGGCTTGGCCCACTTGAGCGACAGCTCATGGTATTGGGTTTTCATCCCCCAGGTCCCATCCACGGCAGAGCATTTCTCGATCAATCCCACCTCGGCACCGGTTAGTTGAATGAGATCGCGTGATTTATATCCGATGTTCTGGGCCTTCAGGTGACACGGCAGATGGTACGCCACGGTCCCCGGCGTGTTCAAAAACTCCAGGTTGAGCTGACCCCCGCCATGTAGCCGCATCAGATATTCGCTGAGATCGAAGGTCCGGGCCGCCACCTGTCGGCTGGGCTCGTCCTCCAACAGGACCGGGTATTCCTGCTTCAGGACATAGCTACAGGTTGGCCCCGGCACGACGACATCGAATCCGGCCTCGACCCGCCTCGCCAGCACACGAACGTTGATCCTGGCCGCTTCGAGCGCCGCCTTCAGGTCGCCGCCGTCCAGGGCCGGCATGCCGCAGCACCGGGGATAGTCCACCGCCACTTCGACCCGATTCTTCGCCAACACCCGGACCGCGGCCTGACCCACGGCGGTGTCATTATAGTTCACCGAACAGGTGGGAAACAAGACAACCCTTCCCTGGAATGGGCCGCCTGAGGCAGTCCGCGCGCCCTCGCGCCGGAACCAGCGATCGAACGGCTCGGGGGCGTACTCGGGAAGCGGCCAATCGCGGTGAATCCCAAGGCACGCCTCAACCAGGCGGCGGCTCCATCGGACACGGTTGAGGAGGTTCACCAGCGAGGCAGCCTTGCAGGCAAACCGGCCGATCAGGTCGGTCCGTCCCAGGACCCGATCTTGAAAGGAAACCCCCTCCCGTCTCGACTGCACCACCTTTTGCCTGAGCATCAAGCGGGGGAAATCGATCGCCCAGCGGTGCGGAGGCGTGTAGGGACAGTGGTTGTAGCAGAGCTTGCACTGGTAGCACTCCTCCCCGACGAGCCGAAGGTCGCCAGCGCTCAGCTTCTCCGCCTCGCCATCCACCTGCTCGTGGTCGAGGCGCCGGAAGAGCGTATTGAACGATGGGCAGAGAGGCAGGCAGCGGCGACAGCCGCCACACAGATCGAAGACCCGGCGGATCTCCTTGTCCAGGGCCGACTCGCTCCAGAAGATCTCCGAGGGTACATTGAAACTCATAGGAGGATGTCTTCCTCTGGAGCGATCGACAACCGCTAAATGGCGGCCGCAGGTTCCTTGCCCGCGATCTGTCCCAGCCCCTTGGTGAACCGGCCAGCGTGGGACTTCTCCGCCTTGGCCAATGTCTCGAACCACTCGCCCAGCTCTTCGAAACCCTCTGCCCTGGCGGTCTTGGCCATCCCGGGGTACATCTCGGTAAACTCGTAGGTCTCTCCCTCGATCGCTGATTTCAGGTTATTCTCGGTCTTGCCGAATGGGACGCCGGTCACCGGGTCGCCCGCTTCCTTGAGGAAATCCATATGTCCAAAGGCATGGCCGGTCTCCGCTTCTGCCGTGTCTCGGAAGAGGCCCCCCATGTCGGGGTACCCTTCGATATCCGCCACGCGCGCAAAGTAGAGATAGCGGCGGTTTGCCTGCGACTCGCCGGCAAAGGCGTGCTTTAGGTTCTCCAGACTCTTCGTCCCTTTCAGGCTCTTTCCCATAGTGGCCGCCTCCTTCACTCGTGTACGGTTGAGAGTTGACACTCAGCGCAATAGCCGAAAAACTCGACTCGTTGGCTCAGAACATGGAATCGCTCCTTCATCGCCCGCGGAAGCCTCACCCGTCCGAGGGATGCGTCGAAGACATCCGTGATCCGCCTGCACGCGATGCAGACGGCGTGGTGATGGGGCTTCGGGTCGGTCTCGTAGCGCGCCGCCTCCTGGACATGGCCGACAGGCGAGACGAGCTTCATCTCGACAAGCGCCTCCATGGTTTGGTAGACGGTGTTCAGAGAGATCATCGGAAATTTCTTGCGCACCTCCCGATAGATCTGATCGACCGTTGGATGGCCACCCCGCTTGCAGAGGACCTCGAAGACCGCGACCCGTTGGGGGGTAACCTTGCGCCCCGATTCTCTGAACCGCTCCGTGATGGCCCCTACCGATAACTTCACAGGATCCGTCCGCTTCCCTTCACTGCTCCATGCGCATCTGGATGATCGTATCGAGAATAATTATTATTAAGGAACTATTCTTTGTCAAGCGAAAAATGCTTCGAGGGTGAGACCTACTGAGAGGCTTGTTGCCGTGCCGGCTTCTAGTTGTCCCCCACAAAACTGGCTCGCCTAAGTTCTAAGCATCCATACCTCATCCTGCCCATTTCGCAGTCAGGATCGAGTGGGGGTCAGTGGGGAACCGGGCGACCGAATGAAACAGGACAGGCCGCACTCCTGTGCATTGACGGAGGGTTCCGCGTTTTCTTGAAAGTAGGACAGCGACTCGAACCCTGGCACAAAATCTGCTGATCCTTGCAGATCAAGCTGTGTCTACAGGATTGTCCAGAGCTACCAAATTGATGTTCTGCCTTGTTCTCTAACACTGAACCGAGAGGAGGAACAACGGTGCGAAAGCGACGGATGGTGAAGGCCCGAGTCCTGCTGTTTGCCTTAGGAACACTCATGGCTGTCCCTGCGCTTGCCCTCGCCCAGCAGGCCCCGCCTCCAACAGCTCCCCCCGAATCGCCGGCGGCCCCCTCGGCCGCCCCGTCCCCGCCGAAGATCGACTCGGGCGACACCGCCTGGATGCTGACCTCTTCGGCCCTGGTTCTGCTGATGACCGCGCCCGGCCTCGCCCTCTTCTATGGCGGCCTCGTCCGCCGGAAGAACGCCCTGGGAACGATCATGCACAGCTTCATCATCCTGGCCCTGATCACGATCCAGTGGGCGCTCTGGGGGTATAGCCTCGCCTTCGGCCCGGATAAGGGGGGGATCATCGGCAGCCTGGCCTGGGCCGGGCTTCGGGGCGTGGGGCTCGACCCCAATCCCGACTACGGAGCCACCATCCCCCACCAAGCCTTCATGGTCTATCAGATGATGTTCGCCGTGATCACCCCGGCGCTCATTACCGGCGCCTTCGCCGAGCGAATGAAGTTCAGCTCGTTCCTCGTCTTCACCCTCCTCTGGGCCACCTTCATCTATGACCCGCTCGCGCACTGGGTCTGGGCAGTCGGCGGCTGGATGCGAAATATGGGAGCGCTCGATTTCGCCGGAGGCACCGTGGTCCACATCAGCTCCGGCGTCTCCGCGTTGGCCGCCGCCCTGATCATTGGTCGGCGGCGCGGCTATCCTCAGGAGCCGATGCCACCCCACAACCTGACGATGACCGTCACGGGCGCTTCACTGCTCTGGTTCGGGTGGTTCGGCTTCAATGCGGGGAGCGCCATCGCTGCGAACGCACTGGCGACGAGCGCCTTCGTCGTCACTCACCTCGCCACGGCGGCCGCCGCCCTGGCCTGGATGCTTGCAGAGTGGAGCTCCAGGGGCAAGCCCACCGTCCTGGGCGCAGCGAGCGGCGCGGTTGCGGGACTTGTGGCCATCACGCCGGCCTCAGGGTT
>Ga0184639_10001392_pt1 | contig 10409 bp, 12 predicted proteins | sample PLM31_170_b2_FD_133155 | JGI IMG/M metagenome (GOLD analysis project Ga0184639, IMG submission 133155) | Groundwater sediment microbial communities from an aquifer in East River, Colorado, USA - PLM3-1_170_b2 | ecosystem: Environmental > Terrestrial > Soil > Riparian zone | place: USA: East... | reverse complement strand
CCCCCTTTGTTAAGGGAAGGTGTGAAAAATTCGGTTGGGCGTACAAACCTGATTTGGTAGGGACGCGGTGCTCCGCGTCCGTGTTGGGTTTACCGTCGCGGACGCGCAGCAGCGCGTCCCTACCATTGATTTTTTCACAGCTTCAGGGGGAATGTTTTCTTCGGTCGTGGCATGCTTCCTACGGCTTCATCCCGAGACGCTGACCGACGAGTTCTCCCAGGTAGTACTGCATGAACGCATCGCGCTTTGGCTCGAGGCAAACCGTTACGGGCTTGCCCTTGTGGGAATCAACTCGTGTGAAGCCTTTGTCGTCGACCCAAATGGGCAACGCTTCCACTTTCGCGAAAAACCTCTTCGGGGCAGCGGTCTCGGCCACAGCGAGTTGGTCATGCAGCGTCATACGAGACTGCGGCTTCTCCAGCCAAAGACGGTAGAGTGCCTCCAGCGCAAAGGTCAGGGGAGACGGGTACTTTTGCAGCTTATCCCGCTCGGCGTCGCCGAGCTTGACATGGGTCGTGGAATCCAGAGGCACAATGGTGAGCGGCAGACCGGCACCATAGACCAGCTGCGAGTCGGCAACTGACGAATACACGTTGTATTCCGCGATGGGTGCGTGCTTCTCTGCGGTGCCGTAGACGCATCCACCCATCAACACAACGCGCTTCAGCAACTTTCCAAGCTGAGGCTCTTTGCGCAGCGCGTCGGCCAGGTTCTGCAACGGTCCCACCGCGATCAATGTGACTTGACCAGGATTTCTTCTGACGGTCTCCACGATGAAATCCGCGGCCCTTTTCGGAGCCGGTTGTTTGGCAATAAAGTCTTCAGCCCAGGTGAACTGGTAGCTGTACTCTTTCTGCTCAGTTTGGCGGCCAACGAAAACCGGAATGTTCCCGCGACCCGTCTGATGCAACATCTTACAGGCCATCCTCGCTCGGGCTGGTGTGTTGCCGTGGCCCACTGTGATCCCGAGCGGTTCGAACCCCTTGTGCGCGATGACGAATGCCAGTGCCCAAGCGTCATCAATGTCGTCACCAATGTCTGTGTCGAGGATCACTTTCATCGGTTGTTCCTGAGCGAAGAGTTGTCCCAAGCAGAGCAACAATCCCAGAATCGTGTGGGCAAGAAACGACATTGCTTTCCTTTTAGGGTAGGCCCAGCGAGCAGGCTCCGGCTGCGACCTGGCGATACTAATACAAACGCACTCAGTCTAGCCTATGTTTCTGCACGGCATTAGCCAGCTCTGAGTGTGTGAGTGGGCGTGCAGTTTGATCGGTCCCACTCTTGGTGGTTCGACTTTTGATTTCAGAGGTTCCTATCCGCTATGGGCGCAGCGGATAGGGCAGGGGGGCTCGCTATTCTTTCAGTTGGGCGACGGTTTCTTGAAGAGCCTTTTGAACGCTGGCAAGATGCTCGCGGTCACGGTAGGACTGACGCGGCCAGAAGAATCCCTTCAACCCATCTTTTTTCCGGCGGGGGACAATATGGATATGAAGATGTGGGACGCTTTGACTTACACGGTTGTTGATTGCGACGAATGTGCCTTCGGCCCAAAGTCCCTGTTCGACGGCACGCGCCAGCAACTGCGCGTTAGCAAACAACGCACCGATGAGCCGGGTTGGTAGGTCGCTGAGGGTGGCGAAGTGCTCTTTGGGAACGAGCAGACAGTGTCCTGGAAAAACAGGGCGATGGTCCAGAAAGGCCAGGGAGAGTTCATCTTCGAAAACCTGGTCGCTCGACACTTCTCCGCGAATGATGTTGCAAAACGCGCAATTGGCCGTGATCGCGTCAGTCATGTATCGAAAGAAGTACAAGGCCGGGCAGCCTATAGCCACGCATGGCCTCAACAATCGCCATCCTTTTCCTGTTCCCGTTTAAGCGTCGAGAATCTGAAATCCGGCAAGAGAAAGGAGACTCGCCGTTGCTGCGAGGTTTTCAGTCTTCACCAACAGATAGTCCGTGTCAAACGTCGAAACCGAGAAGACACTGATGCGAGCCTCGGCCAGCGGCTCCAAAAGAGAAGCAAGAATGCCGGTGAGAGCGAGGTCTAGCGGACCCGCCACTTTCAGACATTTCCAGCCGCGATTTGAGATGGCGTCTGTCGGCACTTGAACTTCAGGACAGACGATCGAGAGTTCATCGTCCGTTCTCGTGACACTCCACCAACCACCTGACGAAGCCCAGTTTGGAACAGGCACTCCCTTATCCAGCTTCGAAACCGCAAAGGTCTCCGCAAGAATGGTCAGCTTGAGTGCTTGAGGCATGGGGGCCGTATTCGATGGTGTCGCGGGATGGATTCGGCTCCCCTCGCCCCAAAGCGGGAGAAGGGTTGGGGGTGAGGTGGATTCCAGTGGGGTGAATCAGCACCCGAAACTCCGCTCTGCATGAGGTTTTGGAACCCCTGCAAGATCAATCAGCCGTGTGCTCGGCCCCCATCCCATGAAGGCGTCTCACGCCTTCATCTTCTCCCGCGTTGGGGCGAGGGGAACCGAAGGCTATTGAGTTTCTCGGCAGACCAAGAGTCCACTGTGTTCTGCGACCCTCTGATAGTTGAGCGGACATGGGAAACGCCTGGTCAGCCATTTCAGAACCACGGCAGCGCAAGTTTCAGGGAGCGTTCCCAGGTCCTACCATAGCGGGCAAAGACAAAGAGGGATACTCAGGTCAACAATGTTCCGGCTTGTTGGGAAAGCAAGGCATTAATCGTACGGAGGGTGCGATCCACTTCTGTGATGCTGCATTTCAGGACTCCAGCGATCCTCTCAACGGGCCAGCCGCAGTAGTGTTTCCACACGAACATATTCTTCTCGGTTTCAGGTAACCGCGACAAGGTCTCCAAAATAGAAGCGGTCATTTTCTCGCGGATTTCAGGCTGCATGAGCTTTCGAACGGCAATCATCTGTCCCCCTTTTCGCTAGAGACCCTCGTCGGGGCGTGTCATTCGATTCATGCCTATATAGACGAATCGCAGCGGCAAAAGTTGCATCATTCTTGTAAAAGATTTGAAAAGAAGAGCTACGAAGAATCGCAGAATTGAGGAGGATGAATCGTCCTTCAGCCACCGGGCGCCGGCGATCCCTGCCGTTCTGGCGATAAAGTAGAACGGAATTGGATCAGGATTTGGATTGAGCTGATCTGTGGGCGGGCAGGGTTCGGTTATGGAGAAGCCTGACCAGTTCGTCATCAGGCAGGTCGCGGAAGTTATTGTAGAACGCGCTGACAGCGAAGCAACTCTCGTCAGCTTCGTGGAGAACGACTACTTCATCGACGAGGGAACGCAAATGCTCGCAGGTGCTGACGGGACTGACCGGAACAGCAACAACCAAACGTCGGGGATGCTCTCGCGAAACAGATTTGATTGCAGCCATCATCGTGTAGCCGGTGGCAAGCCCGTCGTCAATCAGAATGACCTCTCGCCCTTCGAGTCGCGGGCTGGGCTGCTCACCGCGATACAAGCGAAGCCGCCGGCCAATTTCGGCGCGAACCGGGCGGACCAACTCTTCGATGTCCGATTCCGTCAGGCCCAGCTTTGCAACCAGCTCGTGGTTCACTTCAATGCTTCCATCCAGCGTCATGGCGCCCACTGCCAGCTCCGGGTTTTCAGGTGAAACGATTTTGCGCGGAATGATGACGTCGAGTGGCCGTTTCAGGTGGAGAGACATGGCGTGGCCTACCTCAATGCCTCCTCGGGGAATCGCGAGCAGGCAGGCATCTGAGGCGCAACTCCCCAGGGCTTCGGCCAGTAGGAACCCTGCTTCGAAACGATCATGAAACATAATAGTTGTGTTCGATCATGAGACAGCGGTCCATGACTACCCAGAGCCCTGCTTTTTCGGCCAGTTGTGCTGCCTCAGGATGAATCACTCCTTCCTGCATCCAAATGCCCCGCGCGCCGATTTGAATCGCTTCCTCTACGATGGGGAGGACCGCGTCCGAGCGTCTAAAAATGTTGACCAGGTCAATTCTAATCCCTGGTACCTGGAGAAGCGAAGGGAAAGCCGTTTCTCCAAGAACCTCTTGGCAATTTGGATTCACCGGCACGATACGGTAACCGTGCTCTTGCAGATACGACGCCACTCGATGGCTTGGTCTTGAAGGATTGCTGGAAAGGCCCACTACTGCGATAGTTTTGGTTTCACGCAGGAGTTTGGCAAGGTCAAGGGGAGCAGGCATTGGACGAGGGTAGAGTTGGGTTAAGCTATCAGACGACCGAAAACCATTTGCTATTGGTCATCGGCTATTTTCTACTGGCTATTGAGACTCAGCTGCAATAGCAAATCGCCAATAGTCAATAGCAAATCCTTCAACAGTCGTTGTATCTGAGGATCTGGACCAGACGCCCCTCATTTTCCTATCCGAAGCGCTTTGAAACGCTTCACCTCTGCTGGCGCCAGCCGGCGGAAGTCTCCTGGTTTGAGGTGTGGATCGCGCAAGAACCCAATCTGGACCCGCTTCAGCTTGACGACGGAATGGCCGATGCGATCGAACATTTTGCGAATCTGGTTATTCTTCCCCTCAATCAGCGTGATGCTCAACCAGGGGTTGTCGACTTCTTTGAGTGTCGTAATCTTGCAAGGCGCAAGTCGTTTGCCATCGACCGAGATGCCTGAGATGAGCCGCTTCAGCGCGTCAGGTGCGGGCACCCCCTTGACCTTCGCGAGATAAGTCTTCGGGCAATGCTCTCCCGCCGAGGCGATGAGATTCGCAAAGTCGCCATCATTGGTAAGCAACAACAACCCTTCGCTCGAATAATCCAGCCGCCCCACTGGAAAGACGCGCTGCGAAACGCCCTTCAGCAAAGCGGTGACGGTGGGCCGCCCCTGTGGATCTGAGAGCGTGCACAGGTAACCTTTCGGCTTGTTCAGCAGCAAATAGATCTTCTCATCCGGGAACTGCAGCCGCTTGCCGTCGACCTTGATGTGATCGCACTGGCTGTCGGCTTTGCTTCCCAGCTCCGTGACGGCGGTGCCATTCACCGCGACCCGTCCGGCCACAATCAGTTCTTCAGCTTTGCGGCGGGAGCAGATGCCTGCCTGAGAAATGAGCTTCTGCAGCCGTTCCATCATGAGGGTTTTCCGGTTTGACCTTCCGAGTCTTCAGACGACTCAATTGAGTTGTCCGCGCTCTCGATTATCCGTTCTGCTGCGGCGACCGCTTGAATCTCAGCCATTTCACCGTCAATGGAATCGGGCGCTGGTGCTTCAACCGGCTCCACCGCTTCTTCGAGGGTTATTTCATCAGCAGCCCCCGCGCCTCCTTCATGAGTCGCTCCGTCTGGTGAAACAGACTCGATTGCCGATCCCGTCTGCGCCAACGTGGCTTCACCTGGGTCTTCGCCTGCCGGCTCTTCAGCGGCGCTCGTTTGAGCTACCGCATCGGCGGCAGAACGCGCCAGATCCTCAAACTCCTCAAGGCTTGGCAACTCGTCCAGATTCTTCAAACCGAAGTGGATGAGGAACTCCTTGGTCGTGCGGTAGAGAATCGGACGCCCAATAACGTTCTTGCGTCCGGACGTTGTAATCAGTTTCTTGTCGAGCAGTGTCTTCAGGACGCTCACCGCGTTGACGCCGCGCACCTCCTGGATTTCCGGCACCGTAATGGGTTGCCGATAGGCGATGACCGCGAGAGTTTCCAGCGAAGCGAGCGAAAGTTTGGTGGGTGGTGTGTGATGCTTCACATATTTGCGAACCCAGTCGTGATGCTCGGCCTTGGTCGCGATCTTGTATCCGCCGGCAATTTCCTTGATCTCGAGTCCGCAATCGGCCGACTGATAGTGCTCCAGAAGGAGGCGAAGTCCCTCGCAAATGGCTTCCTGATGCTCCTTGCCCAAGAGGGTCACGAGTGTTGCTTCCGCAATCGGTTCCTCCGCAACGTAGATCAAGGCTTCCAGAATGGGTTTGAGTTCAGCCGCAGTCATGGTGACAGACGATAGTTCGTCTTCAACATCTTCAAGTTGGAGTTTTGCTTGAGTTGCCATTCGCGATCCCGTTCTCCATGATTAGATAGCACAAAAAGCAAACCGCAGAGACACAGAGACGCTGAGAGTAAACCGGGACTCAGGGTGTTTCTTGCGTTGCGATCCAAAAGCGAAGATCGGCAGCAGGCAGGACATTCGCCTAAATTATCCTCTGCGCCCCTGCGTCTCTGCGGTTTGGTGGGTCTGACCTGTCAACTTTTCGCCGAGGCTGCGGCCATCCCCATCGATTGATCCATTTGCCGCATTGCAGCTTCGAAACTCTCTTGTCTTCTTGCCAGAATCTCGCCGAAGGTTTGTTTCTGTAGCAGCTTGATCGCTTGCAAATGAACCATCTCCAGAATTGCCAGAAACGCGACAATCAGAGACTTCCGGCTGCGATACGATTCAAAAACTTCAGTCAGGTTCACTGTACCCCGTTTCTGTTCGAAGAAGCTGCGCAGTTGCTCGATCACTTGCCCCACCGTCATCTCGTCGCGCTCAATTTCGAGCAGCGCCTTGGCCTTCGCGCGCTCCAGGATCTTTTGAAAGGTGGAAACCAGATCGAATAGCGTCACCTGAATCTCTTCTTCCGAATCCGTTGTTTGCCAGTCGCGAATGCCAGCCCGGGTCCAGGTTGAATTTTCCACCAGTTCCTTTTGATACAGCATTTGGGCGGCATTCTTGAATTTTTCGTGCTCCAGCAGGCGGGCCACCAGTTCAGCTCGCGGGTCGCCATCTTCGCCTTCCGGCAGCAGCGGATCCTTCGGCAGCAGCATTCTGGACTTGATGTAAATCAAAGTGGCTGCCATCAATAGGAACTCACCAGCCACGCTGATGTCCAGCTCCTCCATCGTGCGGACATAGGCGAGATACTGTTCGGTGATCCGTGCGATGGGAATATCGTAAATGTTGATCTCTTGTTTCCGGATCAGGTCCAGCAACAGATCCAACGGGCCGTCATAAGCCGGCAAGTGAACCCGGTATTGTTCGTCCGTCATGAGAGTTTCACCGCGTCGCGGACTTCATCCATCGTTTGGCTGGCAACGGCACTGGCTTTATGGTTGCCATCTGCAATGATGTCCTTGATTTCATCGGTACGTGAGGCATATTCCTGCCGCCGCTGCAGCAGAGGTGACAGATTCTCAATCAACCGTTCGCTCATCCACTTCTTGCAGTCGATGCAGCCGATACCGGCCACGCGACATTCTCGATCGACCGTTTGCACCGTTTCTTCCGGCGAATAAATCTTGTGGTAGGCGAAGACGGGACAAACATCCGGGTCGCCGGGGTCAGTGCGCCGCTTGCGAGCCGGATCCGTCATCATGGTTTTGATCTTTTTTGTGATCTCCTCGGGCGCATCGGAAAGCGAGATGGCGTTCCCGTAACTCTTGCTCATCTTCCGCCCATCCAGTCCTGGAAGCCTGGGAACCGGAGTCAGCAGCGCCTGCGGTTCCGGAAACACCTCGCCATAGTATGAGTTAAACCGGCGGCAGATTTCCCGCGTCAGCTCGACGTGCGGCACCTGGTCTTCTCCAACGGGGACGTAGTTGCCTTTGTACATGAGAATGTCTGCCGACTGCAGGACGGGATAGCCGAGGAATCCATAGTTTCCCAAGTCCTTGTCCGTAATGTTGTCGCGCTGCTCTTTGTAGGTTGGAACACGCTCCAGCCAACCCAGCGGCGTAATCATGGACAGCAGTAGGTGCAACTCGGCATGTTGCGGCACGGCTGACTGGACAAACATTACCGACTTTTTTGGGTCGAGACCCGCCGCCAGCCAGTCCACCATCATCTCAATCCGATTCTCCCGGATACGAGACGTGTCAGCGTAGTCCGATGTCAGTGCGTGCCAGTCGGCGATGAAGTGGAAACACTCATACTCGTTCTGCAGTTTCACCCAGTTGTTCAGCGCGCCGACCACATGCCCCAGATGCAGTTTGCCGGTGGGGCGCATTCCACTTAAGACGCGTTTGTTCGACATTCGTTGATGAATCCTTCCAGCCTTATAGATGTCGGTTTCCCTCGCCCCAACGTGGAAGAGGGGCTAGGGATGAGGGGGCGAGCACGTGGCGGCCCGCATGCGACAGCTAGTATTACTTTGTTAAGTCCTGAAGCCAATCTTCACGGGCGCCCGTGCCACGTGGCATGGGCATCTTGCCCATGCGGCGCTTATATGGTCAAAAGCGCGATGTATGCGCCACGCGATCAAGACTTAACAGAGTAATACTAGGTGGAGTGTCAGCTTCAGCCCGACTTCGCCGCACAAGTCTCACAACTTCATCATGTAGTGCACCATTCCCAGAACCGGCAACAGGACCACCTGAAACACACCGAGCGACATGCAAACCAGCAGAATTAGAAACCCGTAGGGCCTGATCTGCTCGTAAGCCTGCGCCACTCCGCGCGGCAGGAAATGGGGCAGAATCCAGCTCCCGTCCAGTGGCGGGATAGGCAGCATGTTGAATACGGCCAGAATCACGTTAAGCTGCACACCAATCAAGCACATTTTGAACAAAGGCACGACGGACGAGCCAAGAAAGCCAAGTCCAGCTGACTCGTACAGCCCGAACAGTTTATAAAGTATGACAAAACCGATCAGCGCCAGCACATTGCTAATGGGACCGGCGGCGGAAATCCAAATGTCTGCCATGCGCCGGTCTTTCACATTGCGAGGATTCCAGGGGACCGGTTTTGCCCAGCCAAACATCACCCCGCCCGTAAAGTAACCGATCGCGGGAAAAATCAAAGTTCCGAGCGGATCGATGTGAGGAATCGGATTCAAAGTGATTCGTCCCAGATTGCGCCCCGTCGAATCTCCGAATCTTTCAGCGGTCCAGGCATGAGCCGCTTCGTGCAAGCTCAGCGAAAATAGAAATACGACCATGTACAGGAAAAAATTTGCGATGTCAGGCAAAGGATGACCTCGTGTGGAAAACTAAGAATCGGTGCCGAAGAGACCCGTGAAGCAAGCGGTAAAGGAGGTGTGCACCAGGAGTACCCAGGCAGGGCAGCATCAGACAGGTCGACTGCTCCAACTCCAACGGCGCGTGGAGAGTAGCATAGAAGCAGGCAAAACTCTAGGTGGGGTGGAGATCAGAAGTCAGCCCTAATTTAAGGCACGCAAGTGCTCGCAAGTCCCCATTAACAAAGGGGGACAGCGGTTTCGGAGAAACCGTAAGGGGGTTGTCATGCCAGTAGTGCGCGACCCCGCGGGGTAACGCTAAGGCTTGCGGCCTTTGCCCCCTTTGTTCAGTGGGATTCGCACGACATGGACCTCGGACGGCGATGCGCTTAACAGGCAGCGCACCCTACTCCGTATTGTTATGTGCCTCGGGCGTCGTCGAATGTCCTGAGTGGTCAGTCCGATCTAACCTCCCGCGGCCATCTCGCCGAAGCTCACTTGGATCTGCTTGCCAAGGTCAAACAGATGCAATCGAGCCTTGTCGTACTCTTCGGCATTGGGGAGGTGCTCCAGCATCAGCGGAGGCTTCTGTGGCAGACCCGCCAAACGACGAAGGTAGGTTGTGTAGTCCATCGACCCGGCGCCGGGTCGCACTTCACGGAAATGGACATTCATCTCGACATCCCACGTCAGATCCTTGGCGTGACAGCTGACGATCCATCGCCCCAGCTTGTCGAAGCATTCGTTGAGCAGATCGGTATTTCGATAGAACCGACCCGGGGAATTCACCAGGTTGCAGGGGTCCATATGCACAGCGAAAGCTGGGCGGTCCACCGCTTTGAACATCTTCAGGCAGCTATCAGCACTGTCTGGAAGCGTCCACCCCATCATTTCGTAGCTGAACTTGGCTCGCTTGGGCTTGACGGCGTCAATAATCTTTCTGGCATTCTCCACGGCTGCGTCAAACATTCGCTGCGACAGGTTGTCTGGATGAGGACCGTACCAGACCTTAGGGTTGAAGGAACCCGCAATATCGACGCATCCCAGCGCGCCAATTTCGTCGGCCAGTGCCAAGCCTTCTGTCACCAGCTTGAGATTTGCATGACGCTTCTCCAAATCGGCATCGAGCAGATTGACCCAGCGGCCGACCTCGGCGATCACCAGATCGCGTTTCGAAAAGGCGGCAGCAAAGGCTTGAATGCGCGTCGAATCTTTCAGATCCACCTTCGGGCAATAAGCCGCACGATAGCCCAGTCGCTGGTGGGCTGCTGCCAGTTCATCAGGATCTTCCGTCTTGACGAATATCGGCCCACCTAATCGGAGGGGGCCGGAGAGGCCTGAGTTCGTCGCTGTCTTTGCAATCACGGATCGAGGGTCGAACAGTTTTGTCCCAACGACGGCAGTGGCAGCCTGTCTCACAAAGCGACGGCGGTCTAACATGCTTGGAGTCCTCTGATCATGGTGAGAAGTCCCCCCTTAGAAAAGGGGGCAGCGCCGAAGGCGCAGGGGTTGTCTTGGCGGCGGGGAAAGTGATGCTAAAAGCCACCGCCGATT
>Ga0184639_10001391_pt1 | contig 10411 bp, 5 predicted proteins | sample PLM31_170_b2_FD_133155 | JGI IMG/M metagenome (GOLD analysis project Ga0184639, IMG submission 133155) | Groundwater sediment microbial communities from an aquifer in East River, Colorado, USA - PLM3-1_170_b2 | ecosystem: Environmental > Terrestrial > Soil > Riparian zone | place: USA: East... | reverse complement strand
TGCGCGCACCCCGCCCCTGAGCGTTGCCGTAACTATTTTGCTCCTGTGGTTTTATGCGTTCAGCTACGGCGTTTGGGGCCTGGTCTCGCTGGTTTTATGGGAGCGGCGCGCCGAGAGCCGCCAGGTATTCATTCGCTGCTTTTTTTTCGCGCTGGTTTTCGTTTCGGCGCTGTTTTATTTGCCGCTCAACCCGGTGGCTTTCTTGCTCGCCATCTTGAGCCGCCAGGAGCTGGCGCCCCTCACCGTCGCCGGCGCGAAATGGTCGGCCACCACGGTCCATTTTGTCTTTAACTTGCTGATCGGCGCCAGCGGACTGGCGGCGCACCGCTGGGCGCTCAGAAGGGAGTCGGGGAGTTGAGCTCCGAAGCGCAAATTCTCGTCGATAAATTCTCCGCGCTGTTGCGTTGGGAGCGGCGCAAGCGGCGCGAGCGAATCTGCGCGGCCGCATCCTGTTATGCGCTGGCGGCGGCGCTGCTCGGGCTGCCGTTTTATGCGCTTTTGCGCGCCCCCTGGAGCCGCTGGATGATTCCCATCGTTTTGTTCGCGATGCTGGCGCCGGTTTTTTTGTTCAAGCGACGCTGGCGCAGGGCGGATTCCGCGCGGGCCCTGGCGCGCGTGGACCGGGCGCTCGGTCTTGAGGAGCGGGCGATCACGGCGTGGGAATTGATCGAGCGCGGGGATGCCCGGCCCGCCGCGCAACTGGTTCTCCAACAGGCGGCCGAGCGACTCAAGACTCTCGATCCGCGGTCGCTGTTCCAGCGGCGCTGGCATTGGCATCACATTCTCGCGCTGCCGCTGTTGGGTATTTGGCTCGCGCTCATGTGGTTCGATATCGACCGGCAATTCAGTGACGGGCTGCTGCCGTCGGCGACCCCGACAACGGCGCTTAAGCTGCGCGAATATTCCCGCGAGCTTCAGGAAAGAGCCAAGAGCGAGGGGCTGCGCGAGAGCTTAGGAGCGGGAAAAGAATTGGAAAAGGTGGCGCAAAAAGGCATCGATGCGAATACAACCGATGATCAATTCAATAAAGAACTGGCGGCGGCGAGCCGAAAGATCGAAGCGATGGAAAAGTCAGCCGCCGAACAACCGTCGTTCTCGGCGGGCGGGAGCCAGCAAAGCCTGCGCGATCTCAGAGCGGAGTTGGAAGCAGCGCGGGAGCTGCTGAAAGTTCCCGAAACCGCCAACACGGAAGAAAAACTGGCGCAACAATGGCTCGACCGGCTCGCCGGCATGCCGCAGCTCAAACGGCAATTCGACAAAGAGAACCAGGCGGGACAAAGGCTCAGTCAAAATGCGCTCCAGTCTTTTCTCGACCGCTTGGACAAACAGGCGACCGGCGAGCTCGACCGGCGCACGCTGCTGGAGGCGCAACAGTATCTCGAGCAACTGATGAGACAGGGCCAGGGAGAGAAGGGCGAGCAAAACGTTCGCGCGCCGCAAGGAAGGGAGCAGGAGGGCCCCGGTGATGGGGAGAAGGTGCGGGCGAATAGCAATCTGCCGGGGAAGGAGCCGGGCAGAAAAGACGAAGGGTTCCAGTCGCTGCCGGAATTTCCGGCCGGGGCGCCGGCGCGCGTCAAAGGGGCGCTCGGCGAGGGGGAGAGCAGCGGCGTCGTATTCAAAGGCAAGCCGGCGCCCGGCAAGAGCGAGCTGCCACGGGAGGAAGTGATCGCTACCTACCGGCGTCAGGCGGAGGCCGAGCTCAACAGCGAGCGCGTGCCGGAGGCGCTCAAGGAGACGATTAAGAATTACTTTATGTCGTTGGGACAGAGCGAGGGGAAAAGATGAGTGGTCAGTTATCAGTGGTCAGTTATCAGTTGCTAGTTCTCAATTGTCAGTAACGGTCAAACCTCTGACCGGCAAAACTGATCACTGACAACTGGCGACTGACTACTTCTTGAGGAGCGACACGATGGAATCCGTGACGGAGATCGAACAACGCATGCAGAGCGCGCGCCGCGCTTTCGACGAGTTGAAGGCCGAAATGGCGCGCTTCATCGTCGGCCACGACGAGCTGATCGAGCAGGTCTTCATCGCGCTGGTCTGCGGCGGCCACTGTTTGCTCGAAGGCGTGCCCGGCTTGGGCAAGACGCTGATGGTGCGCAGCCTCGGCGAGATTCTCAGCTTGAGCTTTTCACGCATCCAGTTCACCCCCGACCTCATGCCCGCGGATATCACCGGCACCAACGTGCTTACCGACGATCCGTCCGGCAGGAAGATCTTCGATTTCCAGCGCGGCCCGGTGTTCGCGCATATCGTGCTCGCCGACGAAATCAACCGCGCCACCCCCAAGACCCAATCCGCCCTGCTCGAGGCGATGCAGGAGCAGGGCGTCACCGTCGGCGGCAAGCTGCACCGGCTGGAGAATCCCTTCATGGTGCTGGCCACGCAGAACCCCATCGAGATGGAAGGGACCTATCCGCTTCCCGAAGCGCAGGTGGACCGCTTCTTCTTCAAGCTCCTGCTCCAATATCCCAACCGTGAAGAGCTGGGCCGCATCGCCGATCTGACCACCGCCGCGCCGCCCGCCCCGCCGCACAAAGTGTTGGACGGCGCGGGCATCCTGCGGATCAGGCAGTGGGTCCGAGAGGTGCCGCTGGCGGAAGTCGTCAAGGACTACGCGGTCAGGATCGTGATGGGCACGCACGCCGGGGGGGCGCAGGGCAACGGCGCCATCTCGGCGCAGAAATTCGTGCTCTACGGCTCCAGCCCCAGGGGCTTGCAGAGCCTGATCCTGGCGGCGAAGGCGCGGGCGCTTCTTCAGGGGCGCCCCAATGTCGCCTTCGAAGACATCCGCGTCATGGTGGCGCCGAGCCTGCGCCACCGCTTGATTCTCAATTTGGAAGCCGACGCCGAGGGGATCGGCGCGGAAAAAATTCTCGCCGAGGTGCTCGAGCGGGTTGCGGAAGTGCCGTAGGGAAAAATGAGTTCCGAGTTTCAGGTTTCTAGTTTCAAGTTCGGTTTTCACGAAGCCCGGCAAAGACTCGCCGTTTGGTTCAGGAGGCTAGCGGTGGATCGAAGGTTTTCAAAGATCAAATGGAGTCTTTCGTTCGCTCCCCGCGGCCAAACGGTCCGACGGGGTGTGAATCCTTCAGAACCAGAAACCAGAAACCAGAAACCAGAAACTTTCTTCGATTCCGAGTTTCTCAAAAAGCTCGAACGACTGCGCCTGATCGCCAAACGCTTGAGCTGGGCCGGCGCCAAGGGCGAGCACCCGGCGTCGCGCAAGGGCTTCAGCTTGGAATTTTCCGATTACCGCCGCTACCAGAAGGGCGACGATCTGCGCTACGTCGACTGGAACGTCTACCGGCGCCTGGAGCGGCTGCTGCTGAAAGTGTTTACCGCCGAAGAGGAGATGAACGTTTACCTGCTGGTCGACACCAGCCGCTCGATGGGCGAGGGAGCGCCGCCGAAAATCGATTACGCCAAGAAAGTAGCGGCGGCGCTGGGCTACGTCGGCCTGAAAAATTTAGACCGTGTCGGCGGCGCGGCTTTTTCAGCGGCTTTACGCGCGCCGCTCACGCTGGGGCGAGGGCGAAAGCAGATCCTCAGCCTATTCAATTTCCTGAGCAAGCTTTCCTGCGGCGGCGAGACCAATCTGCGCGCGGCGATCCATACCTTTGCAAATTTATTTCCCCATCCCGGCCTGGTCGTCATCGTCAGCGATTTATTCGATCCGGCTGGCTGGCGCGCCGGGCTGGAGGAGCTCGCGACCAAGAAGTATCAGCTTCTGGTTATCCATGTTGTCGATGAGCAAGAGGTCAGTCCGCGGCTGGCGGGCGATATACTGCTCAGCGACGTGGAAAGCGGGCGGGAGCGCCGCTTCTTTCTCGACGGGGATTTGCTGCGCCGCTACCGCGAGGAACTGGAGAGTTATTTCGGCGAGATCGAAGCGCTTTGCGCCGGCCGGAGAATCGACTACCTGCGCACCTCCACCGCGGTGCCGTTCGACGAATTCGTCTTAAAGACGCTGCGCCAGGTCGGCAGCGTGTCGTGAGCCATGCTTTGGGGTGCGCCATACGCGTTGCTGCTTGCCGTCGGGGCGATTCCGCTCATCCTGTTTCTCCACAGTCTCAAGCCTAAAGGCGTCAAGATCGGCACCACGGCGCTGTTTATCTGGGAGCGCGTGCTCAAGGAGCGCCCGCTGGCAACCCGGCTCGGCTGGCTGCTGAGAAAAAATTTGCTGCTCATCCTCCAGCTCATCGCCGCGGCGATTCTGATCGCGGCGCTGGCGGACCCGTCGCTGCTTTATTTCGGCGCACGCTCGGGCGATACCGTGGTGGTCTTGGATTTGAGCGCCAGCATGAAGGCCAAGGGGAAAGCCGGAGCGCGCATCGACGCTGCGCGCAAAGAATTTATCTCATTGGTCGATGCCCTGCCGGCCGGGCGAAAAATGATCCTCATCGGCGCCGGCCCCCAGGCCCGGCTGATCGTGCCGCTCACGTCGGACAAGGTCAGGCTTCGGCGGGCGGGTCGAGAACTTGCGGCGACGGACGCGCCGGGGCGGGTTAAAGAGGCGATCCTCCTGGCCCACGCGTTTCTCAAGCGCGGCAGCTCGGATCGCGTCGTGGTGATCGGCGACGGCGCCTTTTCAGGGGCCCAGGAGTTCATGCGCCCCGCCGCCCATCTTCACTTTATCAAAGTCGAGGGCGGGGCCGATAACGTCGCCATCGTCGCCTTCGAGGTCAGGCGCCATCCCGATCGTCCCGCGTCGGTCGAGGTGATGGTGCACGTTAAAAACTTTACGTCGAAGGGCGTACGCGTGCCGCTGACGCTTACACTCGGAGAGAAGCAGGTCGCACGCGAAGTCGTCGAGATCGCCGCCGACGGCCGCAAGGTTTTGATCTACCCGTTCGAAGGAATACTCACCGGAGCATTGGTCGCGCGGCTGGAAATCGACGATGACTTCACCACCGACAATCAAGCCTACCTCGCGGTGAACGACGCGCCCGCCTTGCGGCTGCTCTACGTCGGCCCCGGCAATCCGTTTCTCGGGCGTCTGCTGCGTTTTTTCCCCAACGTTGAGTTGACCACCGCGCCGCGCTGGGAGGAGGGTGGGTCGCAGCCGCAGGAATCCTACGACGCGGTGATCTTCGACCGGGTCCCGGTTCCCGCCCTGGTCCGAGGAAATTATATTTTGATCGCTACCGTCGCGCCGAATTTACCGCTCAAGCTTCAGGGCGCGCTCCGCAATCCCACGATTACGGCCCCGGTAACCAAGCATCCACTGACTGAGGGGTTGACTCTCGGCGATCTTCACGTGCAGGAGGCGCTGCGATTGGCAACGACGGGCGCCGGCACCGTGTTACTCCGCTCCGCCGACCATCCGCTGCTCTTCGCCTGGGAAAACGCTCCGCTCCGTGCGCTCGTCATCGGCTTCGATCTGATGGCCTCGGACCTGCCGCTCAGAGTCGCTTTCCCGGTGCTGCTCCATAATACCTTCGAGTGGTTCCAGCCCCAGCGGCTCGAGTTCCCCGCACAAAGCGTGCCGGCGGGAATGCCGTTCCCATTGCGCTTGCCGGCGCACGACAGCGATCTTGAGATCACGACTCCGGCCGGCAAGAAAGAAATTCTGAAGACGGGTGCGAACCCGCTGGTATTCGCGGAAACTTCGGAGGCCGGTTTCTACCGCTACAAGAGCGCCGGCAAAGAGGGCCGCTTCGCCGTCAATCTTTTCGATGAAGCCGAGTCCGAGATCCGGCCGCGCGCGATGGCGGTATCTACGGAGAAAAAGAGCGACGACGGCGCCGCTGCCGTGGAAGCAGGCTATTCCCTCTGGCCGGTCCTGCTCGGTTGCGTGCTCGCCTTGCTCGCGCTGGAGATTTTCCTGGCCGTGCGGATGGGAATCCCGCTCTATCCCGTCCTTATTCGGGGCGCGGCGTTGGCGGCGCTCGCGACCGCGCTGCTCAATCCAAAGATCTTCCAGGCGACCAACGCTCTGGACGTGGTGCTCGGCGTCGATTTGTCGCGCAGCGTCGGGCAGGAGGGGCGCGAGAAAGCGCGCCAGGTGCTCGAGCTTGCCAGGGATTTCAGCCAAGCGGAGACGCGCACCGGGCTGCTCGCCTTCGGGCGCGCGCCGGAGTGGGAGTTTCTGCCGCGCCGGGAGTTTTCCGCCGCCGATTTTTCCGCGCGCGTGGCGCGCGAGGAAACCGATATTCAGGCGGCATTGCAAGCCGCGTTGGCGCAGATGGGCGAGGGGCGGCAGGCCAAGATTCTATTAATTTCCGACGGCAACGAAAATCGCGGCGAAACGGCGCGGGTCGTGCCGCTTCTGCGCGCCCAGGGCGCGCAGGTCTGGACGCTGCCCGTGAGCCTGGCGCGCGGCAAGAACGAGATCTACCTGAGCGACCTCCATTTGCCCCGGCAGGTGGACAGCGCCGAGGGTTTCGAAATCCGCGCCGCCGTCGAAAGCCTGCGCGACGCGCCCGCCCGGCTTAAATTACTGCGCGACGGCGTGCTTGAGCGCGAGCGGGACATTCAGTTAAAGCCGGGGACGAATTCCGTGAGCTTCAAAGACAGCCTGACCGAGCGCGGCAGCCATAGCTATGAGCTCGTCGTGGAGTCCGGCGACGACACGCTGGCGGAAAACAATCTCTTGCAGGGCGTGGTCGAGGTCAAAGGGCCGCCGCGGGTATTGCTCCTGTCCGCGCAAAAAGACAGCCAGCGCTTCCTTGCCGACGTCTTGCGGGTGCAAGGTTACTCGGTGGTGGTCTCGGAGCCGCAGAACCACGGGCTCTCGCTGCCGGAGCTCTCGTCGTTTGACTTGTTGGTTCTCGACAACGTGGCGGCGTTTCAGCTCACCTACGCCAAGATGGAAAACATTGAAAGATACGTGCGCGATCTCGGCGGCGGCCTGCTCGTGATCGGCGGATCGCAGAGCTACGGCGCCGGCGGTTACTATCGGACGCCGCTGGAGCGCGTGCTCCCCGTCGACATGCGCCCGCCGGCGCGTCTCGACCTGCCCCATGTGGCGTTGCTCTTCGTGCTCGACAAGTCGGGCAGCATGGGCGCCGGGCCGGAGGGGAGCACGAAGCTCGATCTCGCCAAGGCCGCGGCGCTGGCGGCGGCGGACATCATGAATCCGACGGACCAGGTGGGCGTTCTCGGCTTCGACGCCGCGTGGGATTGGGTCTTGCCGTTTCGCCAGGTGGGCAAGGGAGAATGGATCTCCGATCGGCTGGCGGGGCTGCAATCCGACGGCGGCACGGACCTCTATAAAGCGATGATCGAAGCCTATCGCGTGATTGCGACCAAGCTAGCGGCGATCAAGCATGTCTTGGTTTTATCCGACGGCTTGACGGACAAAGCGGATTTTCACGCTCTGGTCAACAAGATGGCGCGCGACAACATCACGGTGTCGACGGTCTCAGTGGGCAGCGATGCCGACGTGCAGTTGATGGCCGACATCGCCAAGGACGGCAGGGGGCGGGGTTACGTCGCCCTCGATCCCCAGACGATCCCGCAAATTTTTACCACCGAAACCCTGCTCATCTCACGCGACCTGTTGATCGAAAAGCCGTTCACGCCGAGTATCGTCGCGCCCCTGGGGCCGCTTAAGGGGATCGCGCAAAGCCATTTGCCCTTGCTGCGCGGCTACGTGCTGACCTACCCCAAACCGCGCGCCGAGGTGCTCATGAAAGCCGACCAGGACCCGCTCCTGGTCTCCTGGCGCTATGGCCTAGGCCGCGTGACTGCGTTTACTTCCGATCTAAGCGGGCGCTGGGGAAAAGACTGGGTGGCTTGGCAGAAATTCCCGCAGTGGGCGAGCCAATTGGTGCGCGACGCCATGCGAAAATTTTTGCAATCAAGAATGCGCGCGGAATTGGCGCCCGAGGGCGAGCAGGTGAAAGTGATTGCGGACTTCGTCTCGCCGGATGGGAAATTCTTGAATCATCTCAGGCTCAAGAGCAACATCGCCGCACCGAATCGCGACACGCAGCAACAGAGTTTTCAGCAAATCGCGCCGGGCCGCTACGAGGGTAAATTCATCCCGTCGCAGCGCGGCATTCATTTCCTGACGCTGTATGCCGAAGGCGCGAACGGAGAAGCGCCGCTCACCGTGGCCACCGTCCCGTATGTCGCTCCCTACCCCAAGGAGTACCGGGAGCTGAAGCCCAATCTGTCCTTGCTCAGCCGCCTCGCCGAAGAAACCGGCGGGCAAATGATCGACCCCGACAAGATCGAAGACGGCGTCAAGCAATTGTACACGCCCACTCCGGGCAAAGGCAGGGAAGGGCAGGAGACCTGGTGGCCGCTATCGGGGCTCGGTTTGTTTTTGTTCATTGCCGATCTGGTATGGCGAGCATGGCCCACCCGCTCGACGGCGGCTTGATTCGGTTGCTGGCCCGTTGGCCAATGAGGTAAAGTTGATCGTCATGGCGTCCAAGGGATTTTTTCCGCTGCTCAACATGAACCAGGCGACGATCCCCTACCAGAATACCGGTCTCGCGATGCGGCGGGATTTCGCCGCGGCGAATTCAAAAACGGTGGACAGCTTGTGCCGGGCGGTGATCGAAGCCTACGGCTATGTTTTCCAAAAAGAGAACAAGCAAGCCGTGAAGGAAATCGTCGCAAAAAATCTCCGCCTCCCCAACATAGAAGCCGCGGAGGACTTCTACCAGGAAGCGCTCGAAGAGCTCGACCGCAAGCCCTATCCCTCCCTGGAAGGCACCCGCATCGTCATCAAATACGTCGCCGAGCAAAACCCCAAAGCCGCCGCCGTCAAAGTCGATGACCTGATCGACACCAGCTGGCTCAAAAAACTGGACGGCGAGGGGTTTTTTGAGAAGGTGTACGGGGGAAAATATTAGGAACTGGGTCAGGCAATGGGAATCCCATCGGTCAGTGTCATTCCCTTCACCTGTGCGATCTGTGGCGCTCAGGTTCATGAACTCGCCGGCGGTAAATGTTCCAAGTGCGGCAAGATTGTTTGTCGGCACCATTTTTTTAAAGGGCGACTCAAAGGACATAACCGTGTCTGCTCCGGATGTTTAGACCGGGCCGATGTGGTTGTGACAGAGTCAAAAATTTCCAAGTAAAAGCAGATCCATTTGAGTTGATCGCGTGTCTTCAGCGCCTAGTTGAACAAAAGCTTCGGTTCGCTTCCAAAAAATACTTTTAGACGGCACGGGAATCGGTGCCTGGCACGCGTATTGACTTATTTGCATCGCGCTTCCAAGTAGGCTTTCCGGTCACGTTTTCTTTCCTGGACAATCTTCGCAGAGCGACGCCGTCGGCTTGTTGATCGGATAGTGCCGCTCGATCCGTGACTCGCGCCATGCGATTCCGCAGCGGATTTTTCTCATAACGCGCTCTGAAAGATCTCGTCGCCGCTCTTCTTGATATCCAATGTTTGCTCACGCCGCCCCTGGGATTCCCAAACGACGCTGACGCTTGTCGTATTTGCGCAATTGCGCAACTACGCAACTATTGCCGCGAGCTCAAGTTTCTCATTCCAGACAATCGCGGCAGAGAGGGTTCGCCGTGTGCTTCCGGGTAGGATCATCCCACGCAATCAGCGATTCACGCCACGCGTTTCCGGCACCGGATGAGCCGTATCGGGGAAGGATTAAGGAATTGGATTTGGGGTCTGACAGCACGCCGCTGTTTTGAATCTTTCGGCCAACCAAACATCCGCTCAAACTCATCGCTGACACTTTCACGTTTTCGTAATTACGAAAATGAGAAAATATCGTGCCTTTCGAGCTGATGCGCTTAGCGCCGGACCGGTGATGTTGTTCCTTTCAGATTTGACATAAGACTATTTTATCGGATATTTACTGAGTCAATCGCCGTTTTCCCCGTTCATCCCGCTGAAAGGAAGCTCTATGCCCGGCCGCAAACTCACCAGACAGGACCTCCGCGCAGCCGCGGAAAAATACAAAAACTGGGGCAAGTGGGGTCCCAACGACGAAATCGGCACGCTCAACTACACGCGACCCGAAGACATCGTCGCGGCGGCGCGGCTGGTTAAAAAGGGCAAGGTGATTTCGCTCGCGCTCAACTTCGACAACAACGGCCCGCAGGGCGCGAAGAGCAGGTATCCGGCGATGGGCCGCATCAATCCCGTGCACACGATGCTGCGCACCGGCACCGACGCCTACTCAGGCGTGCTCGATCACCGAGGTATTCGCGCCGCCGACGACATGGTGGTCATGCCGCTCCAGTGCGGCACGCAATGGGACGGACTCGGCCATGTGTTCTACGAGAACACCATGTGGAACGGCTACGACTGCCGCGAAGTACGTCGAACGGCGCGCAGAAATGCGGCATCGAGAAGACCAAGAACAAAATGGTGGGCCGCGGCGTGTTTCTCGACGTGGCGCGCGCGCTCGGCAAGGAAATCCTCGAGGACGGCTACGCTATCACCTGCGCCGATCTCGACCGCAGCGCCGAGGCGCAGGGCGTCGAGGTG
>Ga0184639_10001390_pt1 | contig 10412 bp, 8 predicted proteins | sample PLM31_170_b2_FD_133155 | JGI IMG/M metagenome (GOLD analysis project Ga0184639, IMG submission 133155) | Groundwater sediment microbial communities from an aquifer in East River, Colorado, USA - PLM3-1_170_b2 | ecosystem: Environmental > Terrestrial > Soil > Riparian zone | place: USA: East... | reverse complement strand
GGCCGCGCGGTCGGCAGGTGAATCGACGAGCGCGGGACACACGGGTCCTGCGTCACGACGTGGCCCGCGCGACCCACAGCCACGTCTTCCTTATCTGGCCGAAAAGTCCTCCCCGGAGCATTGTTCTTCCAGCCGCCGTGAAGGCCGTGGGCGCCGCCTATCAGCAGCAGGACCGCAATGACCGCCGTACCGATGATCCCGAGTGACCGCTTCATTGCCTTGCCCTCCCCGTAACTGGTCCGGGCTTCCCATTCCCGGGCCCTGGTCCTGTCCATCGCAATCGGGGTGCCATGCGGCCATCGCCCGATGTTGGAGGGGAGAGGTGGGCTGCAGGCAAGCTCATAACTATTTGATTTTGTGGATGAAACAAACGTTTCCAACGTCCACTGGCAATCGCCTGGCTTCTGCGTATCGCCTGGGGGAGATGGATGCTTTCGTCTCCAGGGACTGGAGTTAAATGGATTCACTCTTTCTCGCCCCGATCCGAAAAAATTCCGCCGCCAGGAGAACTGCCCGCTCTCGGCGGATTCAAGCAGCTGTCCACAGCTTCCCAAGCTCCCTATAGTTGGGTTGAGGAGCAGCCCGGTTTACGGGGTATAAGGCCGCTGTAAGGGCCCTGGCTGGGCCGCCGGGCACCGTGGGAATATCGGATCGGGGCTAGTCGGCAGCCGGCAGCTATCGTTCGACCGAGCTCACGACGAGGGCAACGGGCAGCTTCCCACAAAGGTCCGAGGTTCGATCCCGCCATAGCGAGACACATTACACCTCAAACGTCACACCGCCGTGCAGGGAAGGCTTACCCCTCCGGGCCGCTACGTGTCTTGAGGGAGCGGAGCAGCTTCACGAGGTAGGTGCGTTGCAAACCCAAGAGTTCGGCTGCCTTGGTCTGGTTGCCGCCCGCCTGGCGCAGGGCTGCCCTGATGACTGCCTGCTTGTAATCCTTGACCTGTTCATGGAAGTCGCCAGGGGTCAGAGAGGGCAGGCCTTGGGCAGGAGGGGCCGAGGACGCTGAACCCGGCAGGGCCAGGTCCTCGAGTTGAATGCGGTCCCCGGCGCAAAGCACGATGGCGCGCTCGATCACATTGGCCAATTCCCGAATGTTCCCCGGCCAGGGGTGGGTCAGGAGCCGGTCCATGGCCTCCTTGGCGATCCCACGAACCGATTTCTTGATGTCCGCGGCATACCTGTCCACGAAGTGCCGGGCCAGGGTGGGGATGTCCTCCTTCCGCTCGCGGAGGGGAGGGAGCGTGATCGGCACGACGTTCAGGCGGTAGAAGAGGTCCTCGCGGAACCGGCCTTCCTTCACGGCAGCATCCAGGTCACGGTTTGTTGCGGCGATTACACGGATGTCGGTCCGGATCGGCCGAGTCCCGCCGACCCGCTCGAACGCGTGATCCTGAAGGACGCGCAAGAGCTTCGCCTGGAGACTTCCCTGCATGTCCCCGATCTCGTCCAGGAACACCGTGCCGCCGTTGGCCACCTCGAATTTCCCCTTCTTCATCTGGTGAGCACCCGTGAAGGCCCCCTTCTCGTGGCCGAACAGCTCGCTTTCCAGGAGGGCCTCGGACAACGCGACACAATTCACGATCACGAGGGGTCGGTCCTTCCGGGGACTCCACCGGTGGATCGCATGGGCGAAGACCTCCTTGCCCGTGCCGCTCTCGCCAAGAAGCAGCAGGGTGGAGTGTGTTGGAGCGGCCTTGCGAGCGACCTCGATGGCCCGGCGGATGACGGGGCTTTCGCCGAAGATGTCTGGGGCGCGCGCCGCGAGGGTGTCCCGCAGGAGCTGGTTGGACTCCAGGAGCTGGCGGCGCTCCAGGGCCTTGCGGACGACGATCTCGAGATGCTTCGGGTCGAAGGGCTTGGGGAGGAAGTCGTACGCCCCTTCCTTCATGGCCTCGACGGCCGTCTGGATGGAGCCGTGGGCGGTGATGACGATGGTGGGGAGGTCGATGCCGTCGCGCCGCAGGGTCCGGAGGACCTCCATCCCGTCCACCCGCGGCATCTGGAGGTCCAGCAGCATCAGGGCCGGGACCTCGTGCTGGATGGCGGCCAGGGCCTCTTGCCCGTCAGCGGCCTGAAGAATGTCGCACTCCAGGGCGCGCAGCCGCACCTCCAGCAGACGACGCGAGGTGGCGTCATCGTCCACGATCAGGACCCGTGCTCCGGCCGTGTCCATGATCGGCCCTCGAAAGCGGTCACCTATGAGTCATCAGCGTTTGGCGGAAGTTTGTTATTGCAGGGAACGGGAGTACATAGGGTATCTTCCGCGTACAATGCCCAAAGTGACCGGGCGTGTCAACCGTTATCTTCCGCCTGCCAAACGTGCTGGGCGTCCGACGCCTTCGGGTTTCCCCGCCCGTACACCCACGCCCCCGCACCTCCGGTCCGGCAGTCCCCCGGCTTTCAAATTCGACATTCGACATTCGTTATTCGAAATTGAGGCGCTAGCCCTTTAGCCTGTCTTGCTGGGGTCCGGAAAATGTGCTAGGCTGCGTCCCGATGACGACCCTGCTCATCGGGCTCTACGTGGCCTGTGACATCATCGCCAACGTGACTGCAGGCAAGCCGGTGGCCATCACCGGCATCGTGGTGCCCGCGGCGGTTTTCCTCTACACCCTGACCTTCACCCTGCTTGATCTGATCCACGAGCGACTGGGGAAGACTGGTGCGAGACAGGTGATCGCAACGGCCTTTGCGGCGAATCTGCTTCTGGCGGGCTACGTCCAGTTCACGATCTGGCTTCCCGCGGCGCCTTTCTACCGGGATGCGGCCGCCTTCGCCGGGGTGCTGGGGAGTACAACCCGCATCGTCTTCGCCTCCCTGGTGGCCTATCTGGTCAGTTCACTGGTCGATGCGGAAATCTTTGCCTGGTGGCGCGCGCACGTGGCCGGGCCGAAGTGGACCCGCGTCCTCATAAGTAACTCCGTCTCCACTCTGGTGGACAGCGTCCTGTTCATCACGCTTGCCTTTGCGGGGGTCCTCCCGGTGTGGCCCCTCATCGGGGGGCAGTATCTGGTGAAGATGGGAATCACCCTAATCAGTCTGCCCCTGATCTATGCGACCCGCGGGTCCGAGCGGGCGGTGGAGCAACGGATCTGAGAGCCAAAAGCGTTCGGTTGTTCGGTGGGTCGGTAGTTCGATGGTTCCTTGGATCCGAGAACAACCGAACCATCGAACCCTCGAACGATCGAACGCTTTTGATGGGAATGACGGCGATGCCGATCCGAGTAGAGAGCGAGACGCTGGCGCGGATCCTGGAGGGACTCACGCCCGAGCAGGAGGCCGCCGTGGCCCACGGCGAGAGCCCGCTGCTCATCGTCGCCGGCGCTGGCACGGGGAAGACGACGGTCATCACCCGCCGGATCGCCTACCTGGTGACGGCGAAGCGAGCCCGTCCGTCCGAGATCCTCGCCCTCACCTTTACCGACAAGGCCGCCCAGGAGATGGAAGAACGGGTGGACCTCCTGGTCCCGTACGGCTTCACCGACATGTGGATCAGCACGTTCCACGCCTTCGGGGACCGGGTGCTTCGGGACGAGGGTCTGGCGCTGGGGCTCACCACCGATTTCAGGGTGCTGTCACGCCCCGAGCAGGTGGTCTTCCTGCGGGAGCGCCTGTTCGAGCTCCCGCTCAACCGCTTCCGCCCGCTGGGCGATCCGACCCGGCACCTTCAGGCGCTGGTCACGCTCTTCAGCCGGATCAAGGACGAGGCGGTGACTCCCGAGGACTACCTCGCGTTCGCAGCCGACCTCCTGGATCGGGCCAAGGCAACCCCCGAGGATGCCGCGCTCCGCGAGGAGGCAGGGCAGCAAGAGGAGCTGGCCGCGTGCTACGCGGCATACCAGCGCCTCCTGGCGGAACGCGGCATGGTGGACTTCGGCGATCAGGTGCTGCTCTGCCTCCGGCTGTTCCGCGAGCACCCGTTGATCCTGCAGAAGTATCGGGAGCGCTTCCGGTACATCCTGGTGGACGAGTTCCAGGACACGAACCATGCCCAGTGGGAACTGGTCAGGCTTCTGGCCGGCCCGGCGGGGAATGTCACCGTTGTCGGGGATGACGATCAGAGCATCTACCGGTTCCGGGGCGCGGCCATTAGCAACATCTTGGAGTTCACGACCGCCTATCCCGAGGCGCGGCGGATCGTCCTGCGGGAGAACTTCCGGTCGGGTCAGGCCATTCTGGACGCCGCCTATCGCCTCATCCGACACAACGACCCTGATCGTCTGGAGGTGCGGGAGCAGATCGACAAGCGCCTGCTCGCGAAGGCGCCGGAAGGACCACCGCCTCGCCACCTGCACTTCGATACCGTTTCCAGCGAGGCGGATAGCGTGGCCCGGCTCATCGCAGAGCGGGTCGAGGCGGGGACCTGGGCCTACCGCGACGTGGCCATCCTGGTCCGGGCCAATCGGGATGCCGACCCCTTCCTGCGGGCGATGAACCTGCAGGGGATTCCGTGGCGGTTCAGCGGGAACCAGGGGCTATATGCGCGGCCCGAGGTCCGGCTGCTCCTCGCGTTCCTGCGGGTGGTGGCCGATCCCGAGGACACGGTGAGCCTGTACTTCCTGGCAGGATCCGAGCTCTACGAGATGGATACGTGGCCGCTCGCCCGGTGCGCCAGCGCCGCGAAGCGGGCGAATCGCTCGCTCCGCTGGGTTTTGGAAAACCTCGACAGCGTGCCGGAAGTGGGGGACCTCGACCTGGAGGCCCGGGCGACCGCCGAGCGGCTGCTGAAGGATGTGAAGGAGTACGTTGCCCTGTCCCGGGACCGGTCCACCGGCGAGGTCCTGTACCAGTTTCTGATGCGGAGTGGCCTGCTCAAGCGCCTGACGGCCTCTGGAACGCCGGCCGCCGACACGCGGGTGGGCAACATCGCGCGCTTCTTCGAGATCGTTCATCGCTTCGCCGAGGTCGCCGCGCCCGAGGCGGGGGTTCCCCAGTTCATCCAGCACCTGGACCTGCTCATCGAGGGCGGAGATGACCCGGCGGCCGTGGAAGCGGACGAGGACGCCGATGCCGTCTCCGTGCTCACGGTCCACAAGGCCAAAGGGCTGGAGTTTCCCGTCGTCTTCCTGGTGAGCCTGGTGGCCGATCGCTTCCCCTCCCGCGGCCGGCGCGAGCCTCTACCTCTACCGGATGCTATGGTGCATGGATTGCTCTCGGAGGGAGACTTCCACCTCCAGGAGGAGCGGCGGCTGTTCTACGTAGGGATGACCCGCGCGCAGCGTGAGCTGTTCCTGACCAGCGCCCGTGATTACGGCGGGACCCGGGCCCGGAAGGTGAGCCGATTTGTCCTGGAGGCCCTGGATCTGCCGCCAGCGGAGCCGATGTCGTATAAGGCCTCCGCCTTGGAGGCCATCCGGCGTCATGCCTCCGCTGTGGAGGAGAGCCCAGAAGCCCTGCGGGTCATTCCGGAGGATGAGATTCTCACGCTCAGCCATTACCAGGTGGACGACTATCTGACTTGCCCGCTCAAGTACAAGTACATCCATGTCCTGCGGGTGCCAATTCGCGAGCACCACTCGGTGGTGTACGGGAAGGCGCTTCACGAGGCGATTTCGTTCTACCTGCGGCGCAAGCTGGCGGGGCCTCAGGCGACCGGCCTCGAGTCGCCTGCCCTGGTCGAGGCGGGGGTCCTGGAGGCCTTCGAGTCGGCCTGGAAGAGCGTGGGGTTTCTCACGCGGGAGCACGAGGACCTCCGGCTGGAGGAAGGGCGAGCCGTCCTCCGGCGGTTCGTGGCCGAGCAGGCGCGGACGGGGAGCATCCCCACGGCGGTGGAACGGCCGTTCACCTTCCTCCTGGGGACCACCAAGGTGGTTGGCCGCTTCGATCGGGTGGACGAGGGGGACGGACGTGCCATCATCATTGACTACAAGTCGTCGGCCGTCCGGGAGCAGAGGGAGGCCGTCCGGAAGGCGAAAGAGAGCCTGCAGCTCGCCATCTATGCGCTGGCCTATGAGCAGATGTATAATCTCATCCCCGATGCGGTCCAGCTGCATTTCCTGGAGTCCGGCCTGGTCGGAAGTGCCCGGAAGACCATGGCGGACCTCCAGGAAACACGGACTACGATCGAGCAGGTTGCGCGTGGTGTCCGCGCCCGGAACTTCACGGCGACCCCCGGGTACATCCAGTGCGGCTACTGCGCCTTCCGGGAGATCTGCCCGAGCACGGCGTACCGCGAGGGGGACTAGGAGCGGAATCTCGAATATCGAACACGGAATATCGAATGATGAACGCCTAAGGGAAGCGGCTCCCCGAATGGTGATCGTTCGAAATTCATGATTCGGTGCCTTCGTCCCGAGCTCAGGCCGAGGGGTTCGACATTCAAAATTTCTTGAAGGCGTGTCCTGTGTGGTTCCGGCTACGCTGGGATAGGGAACGTCGAGGGGAGAGACGGTCATGGCGGTCCGTGTGATGATCCAGCGCTCGGTCCGGTACGGGCGCGAAGCGGAGTTGCGTCGCGCCCTGGAGCAGATGCGGGTGCAGGCATTGAATCAGCCCGGGTATGTCAGCGGCGAGACCCTCCGCTGCCCAAGCGACCCATCGCTCTGGGTCGTGATCAGCACCTGGGAGACGATGGCAGACTGGCAGCGCTGGGCACAGGGACCCGACCGAATGGAATTCGAGTCCCGGATCGCCCACCTGGTGGCGGCACCCACCCAGGTCCTGGTTCTGGAGTCCATCGGCATGAATCATGCGAATCACGCCGGCATGGACGTGCGGTCGGAGGTCCTGGGGGGCACCTAGCGCAATGTCGAATAACGAACACGGAATGTCGAATGATGCACGCGGCGGGGAAAGGACTCCGAAGGTCCCTCTCCTTCGAAATTCATCATTCGATGCCTTCGTCCCGAGCTCAGGCCGAGGGGTTCGCTATTCGATATTTGATTCCCTTGTGTCCTGTTTGGGTCCCCGGCTGCAAGTCGGGGGGCAGGATTCCTATTCTTGAGGTGTCAGCGCCGTTCGATCTTGGCGTCCTTGTCCCGCCCGTGGCGGGATTGGCGGTTGGAAGGGGAGTCGCGTGCCGTCAGTGCTGCGGATCGGGATAGACGTGGACGATGTCCTGGCGGAATCGCTGCCCGGCTACCTGGAGGCGTTCCGGCGGCGCTTCGGTCACGAGGTGAAGATTCAGGAGGCGGCCTGGGAGATCTTCCGCCGCTACCCGGAGATCTCGGCCACCCAGATGTGGGGATTCTTCAGTGAGCTGGAGGCGAGCGACTTCCTGGGGACCCGACCCCTCTATCCCGAGGCGGTGGAGGCCGTTCGGTCCCTGTCGGCCGGCGGGCACCGCCTGTTCGTGGTGACGGGACGCCTGAGCCAGCACCGGGAGCATACACGACGCCTCCTGGAAAGGTCAGGGCTCCTGGACGCGTTCGAGGAGCTGGTGCACCGGGATGGTGAGCCGACGGCTGAATACAAGACGCGTACCGTCCGGGAGCTGCGCCTGGATCTCCTGATCGAGGACGAACTCCACGTGGCCCTGGCTGCCGTCACTGTCCCGATCCCGGTTCTGCTGTTCGACCGGCCCTGGAATCAAGGCGAGCTGCCTCCAGGGATCACCCGTGTGGCAGAGTGGTCCCAGGTGCTTCGCCTGATCGCGGCCCAGGCAGCACCCCTCCACCCCTCCCCCTCAGAGGGGGGAGGGTTCGGGTGGGGGTGAAATATGCGCAATCTGCGTAATCTGCGGTTAAATGGCTGGTCGGTCTCCGGCTCATCTGCGATTGGAGGTGGAGGCGATGGGCAAGGTCACCCTCGAGACGAGCGCCCTGCTGGTTCCCACGCCGGTGGTATTGCTGTCCTCCGTCGGTGAGACCGGAACCCCGAACGTGATGGGAGTGTCCTGGACGGGCGTGGCCTGCGGGACCCCTCCCATGGTCAGCGTGGCCATCCGTCCGGATCGCCTGTCCTACCGCCTGATTCGCGAGACCGGGGAATTCGTCTTGAACATCCCGCCGGCATTGTTGATCCGGGCCGTGGATTTCTGCGGGCTGGTCTCCGGGCAGGAACGGGACAAGTTCGCCGAGGCCCGCCTCACGCCCATGGCCGGCCTGAAGGTGCGGGCACCGTTGATCCGCGAGTGTCCTGTCAACCTGGAGTGCGTCGTCCGCCACTCGTTGGTCCTGGGGTCGCACGTCCTCTTCGTGGCGGAAGTGGTCGCCCTGCACGCCGATGAGGAAGTGGTGGAGGAGGGGGCCGTCATCGTGGGTCGCGTGGCGCCTCTCGTGTACGACCCTTTCAATGGCGACTACTGGAGCCTGAAGGAGGTTGTGGCGCACCGCGGCTTCAGCGAGGGGACCATGCCGAGACGAACCGAGGCGGGTCCGGCAAAGCCCTGACCCGGCCTAGCCAGAAGCAAACAGGAAAGAAGGGAAGCAAATATCGAATGTCGAACCCCTCGGCCTGAGCTCGGGACGAAGGCATCGAATGATGAATTTTGAAGGAGAGGGACCTCCGGAGTCCTATCCCCGCGGCGTTCGTCATTCGACATTCCTTGTTCGATATTCGACATTTCCGAGGGTGGGAGACCCATGTCTGACGCCGTGCCACCCGACACCTTGAACGAGATCGGGGTCCTCAAGCGCCGTGAAATCGAAGCGCGGATCCTGGCCCCGCTGATCAACGCCCTTGCCGCGGAGTTCGGCCGGGAGCGGATCATCGAGATCGCCAAGCGGGTGATCGTGGAAATCGCGCGCCGGCAGGGAAAGGCGCTGGCCGACCAGCTCGGGGGCGACAGCCTGGCCCACTTCGTCTCGGGGAAGGACCCGTGGGTCAAAGGCGATGCCCTCCAAGTTGAGGTCCTGGAGGCGAACGACACGACCTACAACTTCAACGTCACCCGCTGCCGGTATGCGGAGATGTACCGCGCCCTGGGCATACCCGAGCTGGGTGCCGTGCTCTCCTGCGGGCGGGACTTTGCCCTGGGCGAGGGGTTCAACGTGAGCATGAAGCTCACCCGGACCCAGACCATCATGGAGGGCGCCCCCTTCTGCGACTTCCGCTATCGGCTTGAGACCCCGCCGGAATCGAAGGGCTCCGCCGATTGAGGTCTCTGCCGGGGGATTCTGCGGATTCGAGGTGACGCATGCGGTTTCACACGGAGTATCTCAGCTTCAGGACCAAGCGGCACCGCGAGTACATCAACATCACGCGAAGAATCTTCTCATGCATCACCAAGTCATCTCGTTGAGCGTCGGCCAGTGAGAGGAGGGAATCGTGGAGCCACTGGAGGATGCGGCCTTTCGGGCGCTGGTGGAGCAGGCCAAGCGGGTATGCGCCAAGAATCCGGACCTCTTGCCGGCCTATCTCGCCGCGATCGAGGAGAAGGGCAAGGGCATGCGTGAGGACGCGTTGCGGGCCCTCCTGAAGGAGGTGTCGGCAAGCGTTTCCTGAATGTTCACCCCGATCCGAAATTCCGCTCTGGCCTCTTTTTTCGGATCGGGGTTCAGTTCCGGTCGGAACCCAATACCCTGGCGGGAATTGACATGGGAGGCCGCTTGGGTCTACGATCCGGCCGTCGTTCACGGGGATTACGCACGGAGCAGTGGTCATGAAATGAGTTTCACCCCGACGCATGAAAATCCCCGTCTTCGGTTTCCCGTAGGGAGGGCCCTTGTGGCCCTCCGGTTTCGGAGGGGGACCAGCCCCCTCCCTACGACACACGGCATGAGGGATTTTGGTGACAGAGGAAAGAGGGGAGGACGACATGCGCAGGCGGGTTGGGTTCTCGATGCTGACGATGCTGGTAGGCGTGTTCGTGCTGGCGAGTGCCGCTGGAGCGGCGTGGCAGCCGGATAAGCCGATTGAGTTCATCGCGCCCTCGGGGCCGGGCGGCGGCTGGGATCGGACGGCCCGGGGAGCCCAGAAGGTCCTCAGCGATGAGAAGCTGGTCCCCCAGCCGATCGTGGTGAACAACGTGGCGGGCGGGAGCGGCGCCGTGGCCCTGGCCCAGGTCCTGGCAAAGCGGAAAGGGGACTCCCACCTTCTGCTGGCGATGTCCCCGGCGCTCACCTTCACCCTCGCCTTGGGTCGGGGCAAGGATCCCGCCACGGGCAAGAACCTGACCTTCCGGGATATCATCCCGATCGCAGCCGTCGCGACCGACTATGGCGCCATCGCGGTCAAGAAGGACGCCCCCTATAAGAACCTGAAAGATCTGCTGGAGGCGTACAAGGCGAATCCCGCCTCCGTTTCCGTCGCGGGTGGCTCCGCAGTGGGGGGGCAGGACCACGTGAAGTTTGCCAAGGTGGTGAAGGCGGCTGGCCTGGATGCCACCAAGGTCAAGTACGTGCCGTTCCAGGGTGGTGGCGAGGCCCTGGCATCCCTCCTGGGCGGGCATACTTCGGTCGCCGCACCCGACGTCTCGGAGATCGCGGGCCAGGTCGAGGCGGGGCAGATCCGCGTGCTGGCCGTCC
>Ga0184639_10001389_pt1 | contig 10416 bp, 12 predicted proteins | sample PLM31_170_b2_FD_133155 | JGI IMG/M metagenome (GOLD analysis project Ga0184639, IMG submission 133155) | Groundwater sediment microbial communities from an aquifer in East River, Colorado, USA - PLM3-1_170_b2 | ecosystem: Environmental > Terrestrial > Soil > Riparian zone | place: USA: East... | reverse complement strand
CCCGAGCCGCAGTCCCGAGCCGAAGTCCCGAGCCGAAGTCCCGAGCCGCAGTCCCGAGCCGCAGTCCCGAGCCGAAGTCCCGAGCCGATATCCCAAGCCGCAGTCCCGAGCCGAAGTCCCGAGCGTAGCGAGGGAGCAGCGAGGGAGCAGCGAGGGAGGAGCGAGGGAGCAGCGAGAGGGAAGTCTAAGGGCGGGCCCGGTCGCCGCCGGCCGCGGGCCGATCGCCCTCGGCGCCGATCACGCGGGCTTCGCCCTAAAAGAAGATCTCAAGAGCTTCCTGACCGAGTCCGGATTCGCCGTCATCGACTGCGGCGCGGCCGGCACCGAACCGGTGGATTACCCCGATTTCGCGCTGGCGGTGGCCGAGCTAGTGGCGCAACAGCGCGCCGAGCGCGGCATCGTCGTCGACGGCGCCGGCATCGGCTCCAGCGTCGCCGCCAACAAAGTCCCCGGCATCCGCGCGGCCCTGTGCTACGACCTGGCGACGGCCGTCAACAGTCGGGAACACAACGACGCCAACGTCCTGACGCTTGGCGCGGGGCTGATCGGAGGGGCGCTGGCCCGCCAGATCGTCCGCGCCTGGCTCGACACACGTTTCGCCGGCGGTCGTCACGCTCGCCGGGTCGATAAGATCACCGATATCGAGCGCCGCTACCTGAGGCACTGAGGCACCCAATCCAACCATGCCTACCCTCGACGACGCCGCGCTGGACCGAATCATCGAGCAGATCACTCGAAATGTGCTGGTGTTGCTCGAAGACTCCTCGAGCGCTTCCGACACGCGCGAAGGGCCGACGCTCTCGGCGCACAACTACGCCGAACGCCTGCGACCGGTGATCCACGCCGGCGCCGATCGGATCGCCTCGACCCTCGGCGTCGCCCCGACCGACGGCCAGCTGGCGCATATGATCGATCACACCCTGCTCAAGCCGGACGCCACCCAGGACGAGATCGCCCGCCTATGTTTCGAGGCGCGCAAGCACAGCTTCGCCTCGGTTTGCGTCAACCCGAGCTACGTCCGCCTGTGCGCGCAGCTGCTCAAAGGGAGCCCGGTCGTGGTCTGCACCGTCGTCGGATTCCCGCTGGGGGCCACCCCGACCGAAGTCAAGGTTTACGAGACCCAACAGGCGATTCGCGACGGCGCCAGCGAAATCGACATGGTGATCAACGTCGGCGCCGTCAAGAGCCGCGACTACGAGCTTGCCCAGCGCGACATCGCCTCGGTAGCGCGCGCCTGCCACGCCGACAACGGTCTGCTCAAAGTCATCATTGAAGCGGCCCTGCTGACGGACGAGGAGAAGGTCGTCGCCTGCCAATTGGCCAAGGTTGCCGGAGCCGACTATGTGAAGACCTCAACCGGGTTCGGTCCGGGTGGGGCGACGGCGGCCGACGTGGCCTTGATGCGGCGAGTCGTCGGTCCGTCCATCGGTGTGAAGGCCGCCGGGGGGATCCGCACCCTGGCCGACGCGCAACAGATGATCGCCGCCGGCGCTTCGCGCTTGGGCGCCAGCGCCAGCGTCAAGATCCTACAAGAGGCGGGGGCCTAACCCCCCGCAGCGCCTCGCCGCCGGGAGGCGGGGCCGAGGAGGAACGATGGCGGTCGACCTGAGGACGTACGTCTTTCTCGACAACCTGCAGCGCCAGCATGCCGGATTCCTGGGGACGGTCGCCCAAGGATTCTTGCCGCTCCCGAACGACACGTCGCTGTGGGTCGAGATCTCGCCGGGGATCGAGATTAACCGCATCACCGACATCGCCCTCAAGGCGACCCGCGTGCGGCCGGGGATGCAGATCGTCGAAAGGCTGTTCGGCTTGTTAGAGGTCCATCACGAGGATCAAGCCGAAGTGCGGGCCGCCGGCGCGGCGATCCTGGAGGCCCTTGAGCTGGAGGAGTCGGACCGGTTGAAGCCCAAGGTCGTCTCGAGCCAGATCATCCGGCACGTCGACGCCCACCAGGTGCAATTGATCAACCGGCTGCGCCACGGGCACATGCTGCTCGCCGGACAAACCCTGTACGTGCTGGAAGTCGAGCCGGCCGGCTACGCCGCGCTGGCGGCGAATGAGGCCGAGAAGGCGGCTCACATCAACATCCTCGAAGTACGCGCCTTCGGCAGTTTCGGGCGCGTCTATTTAGGAGGCGAGGAGCGCGACATCATGGCCGGTTACGGGGCCGCCGTCGGGGCGATTGAGTCGATCCGCGGCCGTGAGATCGAAGCCGGTCGGCGCACCTGAGCCGGGACTCGATAACGACGATGAGACGGAAAGCGACGATCCCGAGTGCAACTCCGCCGCGCCAAGGCGCCGGTGGAACAGGCCAACAGGAGGAACCTATGTCCGAGATGGGGATGGGAATGACGGAAGCGCTGGGCATGGTCGAGACCAAGAGCTACGCCGCGATGGTCGAAGCGGCCGACGCCATGGTCAAGGCGGCCAGGGTCGAGTTGGTCGCCTACGAGAAGACCGGCGGCGGATTCGTGACGGCCATCGTGCGTGGCGACGTCGCTGCGGTCAAAGCCGCCGTCGAAGCCGGTGCGCGCGGCGCCGAGAAGGTCGGGGAAGTCGTGGCGATCCATGTCATCCCGCGGCCGCACTCGAACGTCGACCGCACCTTGCCGCTCGGCCGCCAATCGGCGTAGCCGCCCTTCGACTGCCCCCTCGCTTCGCTCGGGGCTGCGGCCGTTCACTCTGAGCGGAGCGAGGCCGGACGAGAGGCGGAGGTCAAGAAAGGAGAGTCCCATGCTCCTGGGAAAAGTCGTCGGGACGTTGGTGGCGACGCGCAAGGAGCCGAGCCTGGACGGGATCAAGTTCCTCGTCCTGCGCCAGCTTGACATCGATGCCTCGGAGGCGCGCGGTTACCGCGTGGCCGTCGACGCCGTCGGCGCCGGGTTGGGGGAGGTGGTGCTCTACGCCACCGGGAGCTCGGCGCGCATGACGCGTGTCACCGACCAGCGTCCGTGTGACGGGGTCATCATGGCCATCGTCGACCAGCTCGAGGTCGACGGCGAGGTCAAGTACGACAAGTCGAAGACCGGATAATGGCCAACGATCACGGACCCCTTGTGCTCGACGGCGCCCGAATTGACGCCATCATCGAGCAGGTGATGAGCGAGCTGCGTCAGGGCGAGCGGGTGCGTCACGGGACGCCCCCTGAGCCGGCCGGGCTGACCGCCCCGCCCGCGACCCCTGCGCTGCGCCATGCCGACAACCTCTATCCGACCGTCGATGCCGCGGTGGCTGCGGCTCGCCAGGCCTTCCTGCAGCTCCAAGAAATGCCGCTGGCGCTACGCGAGCAGATGGTGGCCCATCTGCGCCGGGCGGGGCGCGAAAACGCCCAGGTGCTGGCGCTTGAGGCCGTGCAGGAAACCGGGATGGGGCGTTACGAGGACAAGGTGCAGAAGAACCTGCTCAACGCCAATAAGACTGCCGGCACGGAAGTCCTGACCCCGACCGCCTGGACCGGCGATGGCGGGATGACTCTGGTCGAGTACGCCCCCTATGGGGTGATCGGCGCGATCGTCCCCAGCACCAACCCGACGGCGACCGTCATCTGCAACGCCATCGCCATGATCTCGGCCGGCAACGCCGTGGTCTTCAACGCGCATCCCGGGGCCAAACGCTGCAGCAATCTGACGGCCCAAGTCCTTCACGACGCGATCGTCGAGGCGGGCGGACCGGCCAATCTCGTCGTGGGGCTGGCCGATCCGACCATCGAGACGGCGCAGGAAATCATGCGCCATAAGGACGTGCGGCTGTTGACGGTGACCGGGGGAATTGGCGTCGTGCGCGAGGCGATGAAGAGCGGCAAGCGGGCGATCTGCGCCGGGCCGGGCAACCCACCGGTCGTGGTCGACGAGTCCGCCGATCTGGAGCAGGCCGGGCGCGACGTAGTGATCGGCGCTTCGTTCGACAACAACATCACTTGCACCGACGAGAAAGAAGTCTTCGCCGTGGCCTCGATCGCCGATGAGCTGAAGCGCCAGATGGTCCGTCACGGCGCCTTCGAGATCGACCCCGCTCAGATCGAGCGGTTGATGAAATCGATCTTCACCGAAGTGCCGCCGCGCGGGCAGCACGGGACGATGAACAAGGCGTTCATCGGCAAGAATGCCAATGTCATCCTGCGTGAGATCGGGATCGAGGTCGGAGACGAAGTACGGTTGGCTCTGGCCGAGGTCGAGGCCGACCATCCCCTCGTGCTCTCGGAGCAGATGATGCCGGTCTTCCCCTTGGTGCGGGTGCGCGACGCCGACGAGGGAATCGACCTGGCGAAGAAGGTCGAACACGGATTTCGCCACACGGCCGTCATGCACTCCAAGAACCTGGATCATCTCAGCCGTATGGCCCGGGTGATGGACTGCAGCATCTTCGTCAAGAACGGGTCGTCGTTGGCCGGGCTGGGGTACGGAGGGGAGGGCTTCTGCTCCTTTACCATCGCCAGCCCCACCGGCGAAGGAATGACCAACCCGGTTAGCTTCAGCCGCCTGCGCCGCTGTACGCTGAAGGATGCGTTCCGAATCGTCTAGGCGATGGATCCAGGTGGAAACCGCGTGATCGAGCCCGCCCTCGCCCTGATCGAATACAGCAGCATCGCCGTCGGGATTCAGGCGGCCGACGCCGTGGCCAAGAAGGCGCAGATCCGCGTACTCAAGGCGGGCACGATCCAGCCGGGGAAGTTCCTGGTGCTGTTTGGCGGCCAGGTCGGCGACGTCGAGGAATCGCTGAGTGCCGGGCGGCAAGTCGGGGGCGAGAGCGTCGTGGACTTCGTCTACCTGCCGGTGGTCCATCCGGAAGTGGTCGAGGCCCTGACCGGGACGCGCCGGACGATACCGGCGGACGCTCTGGGCGTGATTGAAACGACCAGCGTCGCCTCGGCCATCCTGGCGGCCGACGCGGGGATGAAGGGGGCCGGAGTCCACCTGGTTGAGATCCGGCTGGGCGACGGCCTGGGCGGCAAGGGAATCGTGCTGTATTCGGGGCTCGTGGCGGACGTGGAGACGGCAGTCGAGCTTGGTGTTGGGGCTCTGCGGCGTCCGGAGCACCTGCTGCGACGCGTCGTGATCCCGCAGCTGCACCCCGAGGTGTGGACCAACGTCTCGGATTCGACCCGCTTCCGCGAACGTGTGGTGGAGTCGAAGTGAAATTCGCCCGGGTGATCGGCACGGTCGTCGCCACGCAAAAGGCCGATGGGCTGGACGGAGTGAAGCTCCTCGTCGTCCAACCTCTCGACGAGGGGCGCGCCCCGCTGGGCGAGCCACAGATCGCCGCCGATGCCACCGCCCAGGCCGGCCCCGGCGAGCTGGTGTTCGTCGTGGGAAGCCGCGAGGCGGCGCAGGCCCTGCCGGTCATTTTCGTCCCGGTCGATCTTGCGATCACCGGGATCATCGACGAGGTCGACGACGAGCGCGGCCCACGCCGCGCCCGCCCGACCGCAGTATGGACCGCCGGTCCAGGCGGCTAGCATGTACATTGGCAAGGTCGTCGGGACGGTCGTCGCCACGGTCAAGATCTCGCACCTCGACGGGCGCAAGCTGCTCCTGGTGGATCAACTCGACCTGGCCGGCAACGAGACCGGCGATTACGACATCGCCGTCGATACGGTCCAGGCCGGCCCGGGCGACACCGTGCTCGTCATCGACGAAGGCAACGGGGCAAGGCAAGTGCTCGGGTTGGACCCGGGCGCGGTCCGGGCGGTGATCGTTGGCGTCGTGGATGAAGTGGCCTTGTTCCAGACCTCTCCGTAGCTACGGCCAATCCCTCGCAAGGTGGAAGCCAGAGCCAGGGCAAGACTGGCCCCCCGCCTTTGCGGGGGTGACAAAAGTGAGTCCGTCATTCCCGCGAACTTCGAAGACACCCGCCCTCACCCCTTCGGGTGCGCCGAAGGGCGTGGCGCCCTGCCCCCTGGGGGCGCCCGAAGGGGCGTAGAGGGCGAAGCGCAGCGGAGTTCTGCGGGAATCCAGGAGTTGCCCTTGGCGCGAGGACCCGGGGCGCGATTTCCGCGCCGCGGCAAGGCTACGTACCCTCTTGCAAGGCGCCGAAAATCCCTGGACCCCCCTCCCCGTCGGGATCCCCTCCGGGATGCGCCCTTGGCGCCTTGTAGAGGGCGAAGCGCGATGCGAAGCGCTAATCGACAGGGTGACAAGAGGGGGAAGGCCGTTGCCGGGCGCCTCCTCGGCCGGGCTGTCCCATCCCCATTAAGTGGTTCCGATCAATGGGGAGGTTCCTTTGCCAGAGGCCCAAGGGGCGATCCGGTCTCGAACGAGCGGATCCGGCAGCCTAGATCGTGAATCGGAAGTCGTGGAGGCCGGTGGCCCCGTCGGGACGAACTCCGGCTCCGCTCTCGATTTGCGCCACTCCCTCGCTGTCGGTCGCCCGCACCTGAAGGGCATGCCGCCCGGCCACCTTCGGCCACTCGTAGCGCCACTGAACCCAGGTCAGCGGACTGAGGGCCGGCGCCCGCAACCGGGCCTCCGCCCAGGGGCCATCGTCCACGCGGACCTCGACCTTGCTGATTCCCCTGGCGCCGGCGTAGGCGATGCCGCCGACGGGCAGCGTGCCGGAGGCCGCTTGCTGCGCTTCGCGCGCTACCCCATCGACAACGGAGGTCGTTCGGACAAAGGCTTGCGCGCTCCAGCCGCGCTCGACCCAGTAGCCTGCCCTTTCGGAGTCGACGGCCTCCATCTTGACAATCCACTTAGGCTGCTTCATCCCATAGCGGTTCGGAATGATGATGCGCAGGGGGTATCCGTGTTCGTGCGGCAGCGGGACCCCGTTCATTTCGTAGACCAGCAAGGTGCGCGGGTCCATCAAGTCCGCCATTGCCACGCTCTCGTAGAACCCATCGGCGGCTTCAAGGAAGAGCCCCTGTGCGCTCGATCGGAGGCCGGCCAGCGCCAACACATCCATGAGGCGCACGCCCGTCCAACGCGTGGTGCCGATCAAGTCGCCCCCGACCGGGTTGGAGATGCAGGAGAGCGTGTGGTACATGCTGACCGCCGGCATGGCTCGGACCTCATCCAGGGTCAGGCGGATCGGCGAGGCGACTAGGCCCCCCAACTCGAGCCTCCAACTCGCCGGATCCAATTGGGGCTTGCTGGTATTGATGTCGATGCGGTAGAAAGAATCGTTGGGTGTGACTTCGGCTCGCGTTCCGGGAGCAGGCGGGATCCGAGCCGCCAGCTCTTCGAGCGACGGCGAGTCGATCGCGCCGTCGGTCGGCACGGGACCGGAAACAGACGCCGGGATTTCCTCGTGGGAGAGCGCCCGGCCCAGTCCCCACGCGCCGAGGGAGATCGCGCCCACCCCGCTGGCGGTGATCTGGATAAAGGCCCGGCGGCTGATAGGCGAGGCAGGTTCGGAGGCGAGGGCCGGGCCGGCGCGCCGAATCAGCCAGCCGAGCGTCCAGCCCCACCCCGCCATCACGGGTGCGTACCAGACTCCGATCCACGTCACCGGGAGGCGGGTCGTAGCCAGCGAGGCTGAAATCAGCCACAGTCCGCCGAACAACGTCAACCCGCCGACCAACCCGAAGGCGGAGAGCCGGTCGGGCCGGCGTCGCCCGAGGATCCACAGCACCACGCCGAAGAGGGCGCCGCTCAAAAGGAAAAGCAGGAGCGCCATTCCCTGCTCTGCGGCTTTTGCGGCCACCGAAGTGGGCCCGATGCCCACCAGGCGGATCATGCCGACCATCGAGTCGATCCCGAAAGTGAGCAGCCCTCCAGGCAGCACGCGGGAAAGCCAGTCGAACACCCGGAACGGCAGGAAGGGCGAGCTAGCCGCCTGTTCGGCGAGATAGCTGAGCCCCGCCACGGGGAAGGCGGTGAGAGCTCCGAGGCCGGCCGCCTCAGCAATCGACGTCGCTTTCACTGGGGCCTCCTGCACAGGATCAGGATTCGATCAGCACGCCCATGATAGCGGACAAGTCTAAAGAGAACCTTATGAGTCCGATGGAGGACGCGGATCGGAGCAAAGGGCGGATTCGGCGGGAGGCCCCTGGAGTAGGTAGAAGATGTGCCTCTCTGCCGTGCAGGCTGCCGCAGCCAGGTCAAGTCGACGTACTCCCCGCCGGCTAAGCTGGTAAGAAACTCTTAAGCCCTTTCCGCGAGACTGAGGACGGGATGGAAGACAGCCACGCCGCACCGTTTCTGAATAGCCCAGTTGTCGGAGCGATGGAACTCGGCGGACCTGATCTCGGGGACCCATCATGGAAGGGTCGTCACCTGGGTGCGGATGAGTGTGAGCGGTCGAGTCTTGGGACCGCGGAGGTGGCTTATGATCGCGCTGGGAAGGCGTGCCCAGGCCGCGCCGATCGGCCAGCTGGCGCATGGGTTCAGCCGGTTTGCCCCTTTCCCGACCCAACAGTTCGATCTGGGGCCGTCGTTTCGCGTTTTCCGAAGGGAGCATTCGACCAATGAGCCGATCGAGGGGTAAGCTGGTGCTGGTGGGGGCAGCGTTGATCGTGGCCCTGCCGATAGGGTGGTACCTGCTATCGCCCCTGTTCATCGACCGGGTGGTACAGGAAGACTTGCCCTTCGTCCCCGCCGAAGCAACGGCCGCCATAGACGAGGCCCTGGCCGAGCCGGAGATCGCGACCGGCGAGCCGATGCCGGCCGATGGGATGGCCGGCATGCGGATTCTGGCCCAGGGCGACTTCTACGACGTGGCTCACGCGGGCCATGGCCGGGCGACGGTCTACGAACTGGCCGATGGAATGCGGGTGCTGCGCTTCGAGGACTTCGAGGTGCTGAACGGTCCCGATCTGAAGGTCTGGTTGGTGCCGATCGATCCGGTGCCCAATACGATCGGCAGCGAGATCGACGGCTACCTCGATCTGGGACCCCTCAAGGGTAATATCGGGGATCAGAACTACGATCTCCCTGCCGGTCTACTCCTGCAGGACTACCGATCGGTCGTGGTCTGGTGTCAGCCGTTCAGGGTCCCGTTCAGTGCAGCCGCCTTGAACCCGCCCTGAGGGGCGCACCGGGATCGAGGCCGCAGACTCGGGCATGAGCACGCCGAAGCGCATCCTGGTCGTCGAAGATGAGGACAATATCCGCGAAGTTGTCCGCCGCTACCTGCAGCGCGAAGGGTTCGAGGTGCGGGAGGCGGCCGACGGCTACGGTGCTCTGGACGCCATCGCCGAGCAGGCGCCGGATCTGGTGGTCCTGGACCTGATGCTGCCCGGGATCGACGGGCTGTCCCTCACCCGCCAGCTGCGCCAGCGTTCCGACGTTCCGATCATCATGCTGACGGCCCGCGGCGAACCCAGTGATCGCGTGCGCGGGCTCGACCTGGGGGCGGATGACTACGTTGCGAAGCCTTTCAGCCCGCGTGAACTCGTCTCGCGGATCCATGCTGTGCTGCGACGATCGTCCCCGGAGGAAGCCAGGCACATCCGGTTCGGAGAAGTGGAGCTGAGTGCCGACACACGGTCCGTCACCGTGCGCGGGCGAGACGTTCGGCTGACGGCCCGGGAATTCGACCTGCTGTGGTTCCTGGCCAATCACCCCGGCCAGGTCTTCACCCGGGAGCGGCTGCTGGATCAGGTCTGGGGCGAGGTGTTCACCGGGGATCCATCCACCGTCACGGTGCATATCCGGCATCTGCGGGAGAAGATCGAGCAAGACCCCAGCCAGCCGCGGTGCCTGATCACGATGTGGGGAGTCGGGTATCGACTGGAGAGCCAACATCGTTAGCGGCAAGGCGATCTTCTTGGGCAGTATCGTGCTGGCGCTGTCGATCACCCTCGGCCTCACCGTCCTGATCATGCGCCCGCCAGAGCAGGACGTGATCGCGCTGGCGCTGATCTTCGGAGTCACCGGGTTGGGCGCTGCTCTACTGGGTTTTGGTGCGCACCGGCTCAGCTGGTGGCGGCGCGTCCCCAGCCTCGCCCAGTCGATGACGATCGGGCACCTTCTGGCGGTGGCGGTGGGGCTGGCCATCGTGGTCCTGGCGGCGCGGCTGATGTTCATCAGCCAGCACGATTTCACCCTGGCGACCATGCTGCTCCTTTTCGCCGGCACCGTCGCCGTTTCGTTCGGTTACTTCCTTTCGACCTCCATCGCCGATCGGCTACATGGGCTGGACCAGGCCGCCCGCCACCTGAGCGAAGGCGATTTCGCGGTTCGGGTGCAGGTGAGCGGGCGAGACGAGATCGCCGAGCTGGCCCGCTCCTTCAACCGGATGGCCGACAAACTCGAAGCGGCAGAGCGAGAGTCACAGCAGTTGGAGGTCGCCCGCCAGGACTTCATTGCCGGCGCATCGCATGATCTGCGCACCCCGCTGACCTCGATACGCGCCATGCTCGACGCCATCGCCGACGGGATTGTCGAAGATCCCGCCGACTACCTTCAGCGCTGCCTGCGGGTGATCGGAGAGCTGACCCGATTGACGGACGACCTGGTGGAGTTGGCCCGCCTG
>Ga0184639_10001388_pt1 | contig 10424 bp, 13 predicted proteins | sample PLM31_170_b2_FD_133155 | JGI IMG/M metagenome (GOLD analysis project Ga0184639, IMG submission 133155) | Groundwater sediment microbial communities from an aquifer in East River, Colorado, USA - PLM3-1_170_b2 | ecosystem: Environmental > Terrestrial > Soil > Riparian zone | place: USA: East... | reverse complement strand
CGAGGTGCCAGATGGAAGTCTTCGGTTTCGATGCCTACTCCCCGAAGGAAGTTGCCGCGAGGGTCGAAGCGGTCGGCGTGACCAAGGCGCGGCTGCCGCTGCTCGCGATGCTCATGCTGGGTGTGTGTGCGGGCGGATTCATCGGGCTCGGGGCGCTCTATTACGCGCTCATCGTCTCCGACCCGTCGCTCTCTTTCGCTGCAAGCCGGGTGCTCGGCGGCGTCGCTTTCTCGATGGGCCTGATTCTCGTGGTGGTCGCCGGGGCCGAGCTCTTCACCGGCAACAACCTGCTCGTCATGGCTTGGGCCGACGGCCGGATCACCAGCGGCGAGCTGCTGCGAAACTGGCTCGCGGTCTATCTCGCCAACGCTTTCGGCGCCATCGGACTCGCCGCGATCGTCTTTCTCTCGCACCACGGCGAGCTGAACCAAGGCGCCGTGGCCGCCCAGTACGTGAAGATCGCCGCGGCGAAGACCGCGCTCCCGTTCTGGGAGGCTTTCTTCAAGGGCGTGCTGTGCAACCTGCTGGTTTGCCTCGCTCTCTGGCTCGCGATGGCCGGGCGCAGCGTCACGGACAAGATCCTGGCGACCGTGTTTCCCATCTCCGCCTTCGTCGCCGCCGGATTCGAGCACAGTGTCGCCAACATGTACTTCATCCCGCTCGGCATCCTGCTCTCCGGCAGCGGACCCGCGGCCCCCGGCTGGTGGGGGTTCGCCGCGAACCTCCTGCCGGTGACGCTCGGCAACATCGCGGGCGGCAGCATCATGGTCGCCGCGGTCTACTACCTCATCTACAACCGCGCGCTCAAAGCGCCCTCTGATCGCGCGGGCCGAGAGCGCTCGGCGCGCTAAACGCGGCCTCGAATTGCTCGATGAACCTCTCGAGCGCTGCTGCCGGCAGGTGATCGATGCCCGCCGCCGCCTCGCGCCCGCCGCCCGCCGCGAAGCCGCGCGCGAGGGCAACGGCGCCGGTCGGCGCCGTACGCGGCGCGCGGATGCTCACGCTGTAGCCGCCGCGCGCATCGGGCGCGAGCACCGCATGTGCGCGGTCGGCCCCGAGCGCGGCGAGATGGTTGGCCAACGTGCCGCGCACCCGCCGGCTCCACTGCGCGTCGGGAAGAACAAAGATGTCGCCGCGCGCGCAGACACGATACGGCGGGACTGCGAGCGCGGCGCGCATATCGGCGCCGCGCGCGTCGCGGACCTTGCGTACCACCGCCGCTTCGCGGGCGAACCGGAACGGATCGGCGAACCGGCGCATCTCGCCGTACAGCACCGCCGGCGGCACGAGGAGATCGGCTTCCGTCTCGCCGTAAGCGTTGTAGTTGAGGTCTTCGCCGAGCGAGCGCAGCGTCTCGCGGCTGTCGGCGTCTAGGCCGAGTGAGTCGGCGAGGGCGTGTGCAGCGTCCGCCAGCGCGTCGCCGAACGCGGCAACCACCGCCCAGGCGCGGAAGCGGCCTCCGAGATGGCGGTCGACGAGGATGCCCGTACACGTTCCGGGCGAAGTGTCGATGTGCGCCTCGAGCAGCGGATGCGAAGGGACTGTGCCCGCGTAGTGATGATCGAACCAGCACACGCGCGCGCCGCGGTCGAGGAGCCGCAGGAGCGCTTCGCGGTTCCGATCCAGCGACACGTCGAGGACCGTCAAGCGGTCGCCGGCGGTCGCGTCGACGCCGGCGAGCAGCTCAATCCGGCGCTTCGGGCCGGTGACGAGCTCGGTGTCCGCGGGCTCGGCGAGCCGGAGCTGGTGCAACGCGCACAGGCCGTCGGCATCGCCGTTGAAAACGTCGATGAGCCGCATCACGCGGCGCGGCGCACGGTCGCGGGCTGCCATGGCCCCACCCCGAGCCGAGCGCCGAGAGCCACGGCGCTCGCACGCAGCTCGCCGAGGCTGCGCCGCGTGTCGATCACGACCGCGAACGTCCGCTCCTCGGCCGAGAGCGGCTCGGCAGCGAGGAGCTGCCGCGCAAGAACGTCGAGGGTGGCTTCTGACGCGTCCGCGCCGGCGCCGCCACGCGCTGCGATCCGCTCGCGCAACACCGGCTCGGGCGCTTCGCACGCCGCGATCGCGAACGGGACGCCAAGCTTGCGCGCCAGTGCCCGGAACGCATCGCGGTCCGCACGCGCAAGAAACGTCGCGTCGACCGCCGCGGGGAACCCCGCCTCGAGCACCGCGCGCGCCGCTTCCAGCAGCCGGGCGTAGGTTCGGCGCGTCGCCTCCGGGCCATAGATCCCTTCGCCGACGCCGGCACCGGACCCCTCCCGGGGAGCGAGTCCGTGCAGGCGCTTGCGTTCGACGTCGGAGCGCACGCGAATCGCGCCGATCTCCTCGGTCAGGAGGCCGGCGAACACGGTCTTCCCCGAGCCCGAGAGCCCGCGGGCCACGATGAGCGCCCGCCGGTCGAGCGCCGCGAACGCCTCCGCGAGCTGCAGATACCCGCGGAAGTCACCGTCAGCTTGCCTCCGCTGCGGGACGCCTTCGGGCAACTGCCGCGCCCGCAGGCAGGCGATCTTCGCGCGCACCATGGCTCGATAGACGACATAGAAGCGCAGCACCCCAAGCCCGCCGTAGCCGCCGGTTTCCGCGAGATAGGCGTCCAGAAAGCGCCAGGCGTGCGCGATGAGGCCGTGGTCGACGAGGTCCATGACGACGAACGCGACCTCGGCAGCCACGTCGATCCAGCGCAGCTCGTCGTTGAACTCGAGACAGTCGAACGGCACGATGCGCCCGTCGAGGAGCACGAGGTTCCTCAGGTGCAGGTCGCCGTGGCACTCGCGGACGAAACCTTCGCGCCGGCGCGCGTCGAACGCGTCGCAGCAGCGCACGGACTCGCGGTCGGTCCACGCCGCGAGCCGCCCGAGCGCGGCGGCGGCGTCGGCGTTGGTCGCGAGCGGGCGAAGCTGCGCGAAGTTCTGGCGTGCCGGCGCAATCACGGCGTCCGGCGTGCCGAATTTGCTCTGCGGTCCGGCCCGCTCCACTCGAGCGTGGAACTCGGCGATCGTCGCGGCGAGCTCCTCCAATTGCTCGAGCCGTAGCTCCCCGCGCGCCGCGAGGCGGTCGAGCAGTGCCGATTGCGGGAACTCGCGCATCTTCACCGCGTATTCGATCGCCGGCCCGGAGCCGCCGATCACCGGCTCGTCCGGCGTGCCGGTCACCGGCACTACCTCGAGATACAGCTCGGGTGCCGTTCGCCGGTTGAGCCGCAGCTCCGTCTCGCACGCCTCCCGGCGCCGCTCGAGCGTGCTGAAGTCGAGAAACCCGAGATCGAGCGGCTTCTTCAGCTTGTAGGCGTAGCGGCCGGTGAGCAGCACCCAGGAAATGTGCGTCCCGAGCAACTCGACCCGCTCGACTGGATGCGGGTACCGGCGCGGCTCGCGAAGGGCCGCGACCATCGGTTCGGGACGTACCGCCAGTGCGCTCTCCCTTGCCGTCATCACCGCCCCCGCGCGCCGCGAGCGCCCCGACGGGATCGTCGACAGACCGCATCGACCTTCCGGTTGCCCGATTCGGCGATGCCGACGCCAAGGTCGCGATGGAAGTTCACCACCCATCCAACGATAGCGCTTCGAGTCATGCTGGCGTTTGACCTGAGTCAAGCTCCCGAGGCGTCGCTTGTGCATCCTTAGGTGGAAAGCGACGGAGCGGCGTGTGAAACGCGGAGCTTTCTTCTTGGCGGGCCGAGGTGGGGAGATCGCCGCCGAGGTCCGCAAGCGCCTCGAGCGGGTGCTCGCCGTGCTGTGATGTGGCCGCACGTTGAACTGACCGCGGAAGCCGAGAGGAGGACCCAATGATGTGGGGCGGAATGGAAGGGTTCGGCTGGGGCTGGGTCGGCCTCGGCATCGTGCACATGGCCCTGTTCTGGGTCCTGGTGATCCTGGGGATCATCGTGCTCGTGAAGTGGCTCACCGGCGGCTCGGCGCCGCGTTCGGACACGCGCGCGATCGACATCCTCAAGGAGCGATATGCGAAGGGCGAGCTCACGCGCGAGCAGTTCGAGCAGAGGAAGCGCGACATCGGGTAAGGAAAACCGGTGAACGACTTCAAGCAACTGGCGAAGACCAAACGAGCCGAGCTGCTGTCATCCGTGGGCGCAGGCGTGCTCGGCGCGGGGCTTGCCCTGTCGTTTGCCGAAGTCCTTGCCCCTTATGTGGTGGCGATCCTTCGCTTCGTCTTCGCGTCCATGGGGTGCTTCATCGGTAGACGACCACCGGAATCCTGGAGTGCGCCAACACGCTCTGAGTCACGCTGCCGAGGATGAGCGACGCGACCCCGCCGCGGCCATGGGACGCCATAAAGATCGCGTCGCATTTCTTCTTCCTCGCCGCGTCGATGATGCCCTGATAGGGCGTCACCGGCTTGGTGATATAGGTTCCGCAGGCAAGGCCCGATGCCCGCGCCGCCTTGGCGACCTCGGCGACGCACTTCGCGGCCCGCTGGCGCGCGGCCTTCTCGAGGGTCTCGATTAGCGTGGCGTCGATCAGCGCGCCCTCGCCGGCGAGGTAGGGCAGGTTCGTCTCCAGCCCGTGGTAGGCGATGACTCTGGCGCCGACGGCCTTGGCGAATCGGATCCCCGCCTTCGCGGCCCGGCGGGAAAGCGTGGATCCGTCGGTCGGGATCAGGATGCGCTTGAACATCGTTTTTCTCCTTGTCGGCGATGGTGATGCCACATGGTTTCGCAGATCCGGAAAGGGTCTTTGATCTTTCTCAAGGGGGAGGGCGGTCAGCGACGGACATCGCCGCGCGCATCCGCGGCAGCATGTACCGGGCTCGGGCCCGTGGCGTAGTTGATCGAAATCAAGCGGCCCGACCCGTGCCGGGCTATCTTCGTCCGAGTCCGACGAGGAAAGGAACGCGATGAAGCCCGAACGCGGAAACTGGCGCCCGCTAAAGCGGGACGAGCTTCGTGACGAGCTCGTGCATGACAGCTACAAGTCGAAGAGGAAACTGCCCGAGCCAACGCATTGCCCGGATTGCGGCGCCGTGTACCGCGAGGGGCGCTGGACCTGGGGCGCGGCGCCCGCGCGCGCGAACGAGACGATCTGCCCCGCCTGCCACCGCATTCGCGACAAGTTCCCCGCCGGCTACGTTACGCTCAAGGGCGGGTTCCTCGCCTCGCACCGGGACGAGATTCTGCATCTCGTCCGCAACCGCGAGGCGCACGAGAAGGCCGAGCACCCGCTCGAGCGGATCATGGCGATCGAGGACATGAAGGACGGCGTGCTCGTCACGACGACCGACACGCATCTCGCACGCGACATCGGCGAGGCGCTGCATTCGGCGTACAAGGGGGAGCTCGAGTATCACTACAACAAGGAAGAGAACCTCCTGCGCATCCAGTGGACGCGGTGACCCGCCGGAGCTGCGAGAGGGGCGTGCGCCGTCGGCGGCCCGGGCTCGATCCAACCCGCCGGCGGACTTCAGAAGAAGGTGAGCCCGATGCAAATGCCGCTTCAGATCACGATCCGCGACGTCCCGCACTCCAGCGCGCTGGAGGCGCAGATCCGCGAGCGCGCTGCGAAGCTCGAGGCGTTCCATCCGCGCATCACGAGCTGCCGGGTGACGGTCGAGGAGCTGGGCAAGCACCATCACCAGGGGCGCCACTTCCGGGTCCATGTGGACGTGCGCGTGCCGGGCAAGGAGGTCCTCGTCAACCGCGATCACCACGAGGACGTCTACGTCGCGCTGCGCGACGCGTTCGACGCCGCCAAGCGCCAGCTCGAGGAAGTCATCCGCGAGATGCGCGGCGACGTCAAGGTCCACGAGGTCCCGCAGCACGGCAAGGTCGCCCGGCTGTTCACTGACGAGGGTTACGGCTTCATCCAGACCCGCGACGGCCGGGAGCTGTACTTCAGCCGCGAGAACGTCGTCCATCCGCCGTTCGAGCACCTCGCTCCCGGCCAGGAAGTGCAGTTCGTCGAGGAGCCGGCCGCCGAGGGGCCGCAGGCGAAGCGGGTAAGCGTCGGCAAGCACCACGGCGCGTAGCCGCGCACGCCACGCTCACGGCGGGGGCGTTTCGCCTTTCTCGACGCCGTCCACCCCGGCTCGTCGCGCTGCGGGTGCTTCCAGATCTCGTCGCACATCGAGGCGGGAACGCGCGTCGTGCTGCATCCGCCTACCGATCTCTCCTCCGGGGTGCGCGTCCGGCCGCGGAACTGACCTAAGACCCGTTTGACGAGCGTCAAGTCGCCTCGCCCGGCGGCGGGTAAGTTCGGCTCCATGTCGAGGCGAACTGCGTGCAGCGCGTCGCGGAGGCCGTTACACGGCGCTCAGCCCGATTCGCGCTGGGCCGGCAGGACTTTCATGGAGCGAGGTGGGGGATGAATGTCGGTGAGATCTGCAACCGTATCGTCGTGTTCGCGCACCGTGGAACGTCGCTCACGGACGCGGCGAGGCTCATGCGCGAGCACCACGTGGGCAGCCTCGTCGTCGTCGACGAGACCGCCCAGGGGCGCGTGCCCGTGGGGATGCTGACCGACCGCGACATCGTCGTCGCGGTCGTGGCGGGCGATGTCAATCCCCGAACGGTAACCGTCGCGGAAGTCATGCAGGGCGAGCTCGTGACCGTGCGCGAGGAAGACTCGGTGTTCGACGCGCTCCGGCTCATGCGCCGGCGCGGGATCCGCCGGCTTCCCGTGGTCACGATAGGGGGAACGCTCGCCGGCATCGTCACCGTCGACGATTTGCTCGGAATCGCCGCCGAGCAGTTGAACGATCTCGTGCGCGCGATCGGAGCGGAGCAGTCACGCGAGGCGCGGGTCCGGAAGTAGCCCGCACGACCACGTCTGAGGGGAGTCGCATGGCCAACATCACGCGTTTCGATCCGAAGGCGTGCCGACCGAGATCAAGCTCGACGTGGCGGAACAGGACAACGCCTACACCGTCAAGGCCGAGATCCCCGGTGTCAAGAAGGAGGACATCAGCGTCCAGATCGACGGCAACGTCGTCTCGATCAGCGCCGAGTCCAAGCGCGAGAAGGAAGAGAAGGAGAAGGGCAAGGTGATCCGGAGCGAGCGCTACTACGGCGCCATGTATCGCAGCTTCGCGCTCGGGCACGACATCGAAGAAGCTAAGGCCGAGGCCCGGTACGCAGACCGCGTCCTCGAGCTGACGCTGCCCAAGAAAGCCACCGCGGCGGCGAAGAAGCTGACAGTGCGGTAGCGGCGGGAACCGCGCGGCGGCGAGGCTAGTCGGATCCGAACTTTCTGCGATCGACGGCGAACCCCCGATGCGCGGCCCATTCCTTCGCCCTGGCGATCGCGATGCGGATCGCGGCGCCTTCGTCGCGGCCGGACTCGAGGAGGGCGTTCGCGATCTCGATCGCCTTGGCGCGTACCTCGGGCGGCAGCCTGCGCATGGCGGGCGGGTAACGATCGTCGCTCCAGGGCATCGGTTCCTCTCCAGCGACTGAAAGGCGCGTCGTCCGGGGCACTCGCCCCGCCCTCAGCGGCAGACGAGCACGGGGATCTTCGAGTGGGTGAGGACTTTGTTCGTCTCGCTGCCCAGGAGCAGCGCGCTTACGCCACGTCGACCATGCGAGGCCATGAAGACGAGGTCGCAGCTGTGCTCCGTCGCGACCTTGATGATCTCGTCCCATGGGCTGTCGCTCACCCGATGAAGCGCGGTGCAAGCGACGCCCACTTCGCGCGCGGCCTGCTCGACGGCGTCGAGCGCCCGCTTCGCGTGCTCCTTCGACCGCTCTTCGTGCTCGCGCGCGCGCTCGACGATCGTGTGCGCCGGCAGCTGAGTGGGATAGAACTCCGGCGTGGTGTGCAGCGCTGTCAGCCGTGCGCCGATGAATTTCGCGAAGCGGATGCCCTCGCGGGCGGCCCGCTCGGAGAGCTCCGACCCGTCCGTGGGCAGCAGGATGTGCTTGTACATGTCGTTTCTCCCGGGGACGCCGCTACGATACGGGACCGGCAGGGCCGGCATTTGATCCAAGTTAACCGGCGTGCTGAAGCAGCCTTGTGGTGCCCCGGCGCGACTCGGCGGGTGTCCCGCCTGATGTCGCGTTCCCGCGAGGGGTCGAGGCGTTTGACCTCGGTCAGGGTTTCCGGTGCGATTGAGCCCGCTAGCGACGGCGAACCGCACCGGGTTTGATGCTGCGCAAATCGGGCACTGCGGCCTGAGCTATTTTGGTCTGAATGCGCGGCGTTTCCGGTCGCGCATAACCTCGGAATTCTCGATGAGGAGCTCACCATGAGATCGATCGCACTGCTGACGCTTTCGTCGGCACTTGTCGTGGCATCGGCCACGTTTGCGCAACAGCCGAAGCCCGCCCCTGGCGGTCCGCCGCCGCGCGTGGCCCAGGCACCCGACATGACGAGGATGCAGGAGCAAATGCGCAAGATGCAGGAGCAGATGCAGCGCCTGCATAGCACTACCGATCCCGCGGAGCGGCAGAAGCTCATGGACGAGCACATGAAGCTCATGCAGGAGCACATGGCGCAGATGCGCGGCATGGGCGGGCCGATGATGATGGGCATGGGCGGCGGGATGGGCCCGGGCATGATGGGGCCGGGCGGCGCGTCGAAGTCCAGCCCCCCCGCGGCCGCCGGCGCGCCGGACGACCGCATGCGGATGATGGAGCAGCGCATGGACATGATGCAGATGATGATGGAGCAGATGCAGGGTCAGATGATGGAGATGGGCCGCCGCGGACCGGTCCCCTCGGCACCGGCGAAAAAGTAGCCCGACACGGCAAAGTTGCCCGGCGTCGATTTCCTCGCCCACGACGCCGGACACTTGCTCGAGGCGCCATTCAGCTGGCGCGCGAACCCGCGCTTCGGCTCGTTCGAGATCGCACGCAAGCATGAGAACCTATTGGTGGCACACCGACCAGAACCTCACGGGGCAGCAGGAGGCGCTGAAATCCCACGTGCATCGCTTCGCCGTCGAGCACATGCGCCCGGCTGCCGAGGCGCTGTACCGCCTAGGAGGCCCTCAGCAGATGTTGGCCGAAGGCTCGCCGCTTTGGGAGGTTTTCAGGGCCGCTTATGAGCGGCGGTGGCACAGCGCGCTCGTGCCGCTGGGGATGGGCGGGCTCGGAATGCGCGGGCTCGACCTGGCGCTCCTGTTCGAGGAGTTGGGGTGGGGGAGCGCGGACATGGCCGTGAGCCTCATGCTGACCGGGCTGCCGTTCTCCTTCGTCGCCGCCGCCAGAAAGGCGGATCTTATCGACGAGTTCGTGCGACCATTCGCCGCCGACCGCGAGGCGAGATTCGTCGGCTGCTGGGCGGTGACCGAGCCCGAGCACGGCTCCGATCAGTTTCTTCTCAGCACCGAAGTCTTCACCGACCTCTACTTCTCCGGCCAGTTACGTGCGGATCCCCAGGGCGAGGACTACGTCGTCAACGGCGAGAAATCGGCCTGGGTGGGGAACGCTGCGATCGCCACCCACATGGTGGCGTCCCTCACCCTGATGTCGGAGAGCAACGCCGCGGGCCGAGCGGTGGTGTTCATCCCGCTGGACCTCCCGGGGATCATCAGAGAACGGCCCCAGGACATGCTGGGCCAGCGCGCGCTGGCTCAGGCTGCGGTTCGGTTCGAAGACGTGCGCGTGCCGCGGCGCTATGTCCTGGTGGAGCACGACCACTACGAGGACGAGCTCGCGAAGACGCTCGCCTTCGTTCACGCCGCGATCGGTGCGATCTTCACCGGCGTCGCCCGCGCCGCGTACGAGGCCGCCCTTGAGCATGCGCGGCTGCGCGAGCAGGGAGGCAAGGCGCTCGTGATGCATCAGCTGGTCCAGCGGCGCCTGTTCGAGATGTACAGCCGCATCGAAGCCGCGCGCGCCCTGGCACGCGCCGCGATGCTCTCCAACGAACCCTCCGGTCCGACCCCCGAGCACGCGGTCGCCGCCAAGACCTTCTGCACCCAAACCGCGTTCGAGGTGGCCGATTCGGCGCTCGCGCTGTTCGGCGCCCGGGGGCTCACGCGCGATCACTTCGCGGCGCGACTCCTCTGCGATGCCCGCGCCGCGTTCGCCGAGTGCGGATCGAACGACGTGCTCGCGCTGCTCGCGGCGAGGCGGCTCGTGGAGCAGGCGACCGCCGGATAGTTTCGTGACCATCCGCAATCTCGAGTTCCTGTTCCGCCCGAAGTCGATCGCCGTGATCGGCGCGTCCGATCGCCAGGGAAGTGTCGGCGCCACCGTGATCCGGAACGTGCTCGCGGGAGGGTTTTCCGGACCGGTCTATCCAGTCAACCGCCGCCACGCAGAGGTCGCCGGCCGCGTTGCCTTCTCCGACGTAACAAGCCTGCCCGAGGCGCCCGACCTCGCGGTCATCGCGACGCCGCCGGCGGCCGTTCCGGAAGTCATCGGTGCGCTGGGTGCACGCGGCACTCGCGCGGCGGTGGTGCTCACCGCGGGGCTGGCGGCGGCAAGCGACGGCGAGGGACGGAGCCTGACGCAGGCCATGCTGGAT
>Ga0184639_10001387_pt1 | contig 10426 bp, 8 predicted proteins | sample PLM31_170_b2_FD_133155 | JGI IMG/M metagenome (GOLD analysis project Ga0184639, IMG submission 133155) | Groundwater sediment microbial communities from an aquifer in East River, Colorado, USA - PLM3-1_170_b2 | ecosystem: Environmental > Terrestrial > Soil > Riparian zone | place: USA: East... | reverse complement strand
GCCGCCGCCGATCTCGCTGCGGATCACGGGCGCCGTGACGACCTCGCCCTTGCCCTTCTCGAAGAGCAGGATCGCCATGCGGTTGCCCACGTTCTCGCGCGTGACGTCGCGGAAGATGCGGGCACCGGTCGCGTCGAGCGTCAGGTGCACCGCCGGCTCCTGCGTCTGGGAGTCGAACCCGGCTTGGGCATCGGTGAGCCGGTCGCCGGTGAGCACCACCTGCTTCTTGACCAGAACCGGGTTGCCCTGGCGCTCGACGTAGAACTCGTCGCCGAACGGCACCTGGCCCTTCTGCGCCTCGAAGAGCACCTGCGGGTTGCGCGAGTTCTCCTCGTCGACCATGCGGATCTCGAGCGTCGCGGTGCGCCCGAGGATCTCCTTCGCGCGCGCGGTGTCCTGCACGCCGGGGAGCTGCACGACGATCCGGTCGGCGCCCTGCTGCTGGATCACCGGCTCGGCGACGCCGAGCTCGTTGACCCGTTTGTTGAGCGTGCCGACGTTCTGCTTGAGCGCGGACTCCTGAATGCGCTTCTCCGCCTCCGGGCGGATCGTCGCGTTCAGGCGCGGCTCGGCGGCGTCGCCCGCTTCCACGACCGCGAGGTCGGGCAGCGCGTCGGCGACGACGCGCTGCGCCTTGTCGCGGGTCTCCGGGTCGCGGAAGCGGACCACGATCGTCATCCCTTCGCGCGCGACGCCGGAATGGCGGAGGTTCTTGTCGCGGAGCGCGGTGCGGATGTCGCCGGTGAACGCGTCGAGGCGCTTCGTCAGCGCCCCCTTCATGTCGACCTGCAGCAGGAAGTGCACCCCGCCGCGCAGATCGAGCCCGAGGTACATCGGCAACGCGCGGATCGCGGTCAGCCAGTTCGGCGAGGCGGACAGCAGGTTCAGCGCGACGGTGTAGGAGCGGTTCTGCGGGTCCGGGTTGAGCGCCTGGTCGAGGATGTCCTTCGCCTTGAGCTGCGTGTCGGTGTCGGCAAAGCGGACCTTGACGCCGACCGGGTCGAGATAGATGCCGGTGTACGGGATGCCGGCCTGCCTCAGCGTGTCCTCGACGCGCGCCAGGGCGGCCGCGTCCACCTTCAGCGTCGCGCGGGAGGACGACACCTGCACCGCCGGCGATTCGCCGAAGAAGTTGGGCAGCGTGTAGACGAAGCCGAGGACGATCGCGACGGCGACCGTTACGTAGAGCCAGAGGGGGTAGCGGTTCATGCCCGCTTCAGACGCTCTTCATCGTGCCCTTCGGCAGCAGCGTCTGCACCGCCTGCTTCTGCACGACGATCTCGGTGTTGTCGGCGATCTCGAGGGTGACGTAGGCGTCGGCGACCTTCGTGATCTTGCCGACGACGCCGCCGGCGGTGACGACCTCGTTGCCCTTCTCCAGCATCGAGATGAGCGCCTTGTGGTCCTTGGCGCGCTTCATCTGCGGCCGGATCAGGATGAACCAGAAGACGACGAGCATCAGGACGAGCATCCCGATGTTCATGAATCCGTCGCCGGCGAGGGCGCCGGCCTGCGCGTAGGCGGGGCTGATGAGCAAGGACGGCTCCGGCGATGGTTGAAAGGAGGCGCGGAATTATACCCGCCGGCCGGCCGTGGCCGTCAGTTTTTCGCCGCTTCGAGGCGGGTCCGGTCGAGGGCGAACTGCGCGGCGTAGTCGGCGAGCCGCCGGGCGCCGATCGCTTCGCGGAGCTCGCGCACGAGGGTCAGGTAGTAGCACAGGTTGTGGATGGTCGCGAGGCGCGCGCCGAGAATCTCGTTGGCGCGCTGCAGGTGGTGGAGGTAGGCGCGCGTGAAGTGCCGGCAGGCGTAGCAGCCGCACGTCGCGTCGACCGGGCGCGTGTCGTCGCGGTAGCGGGCATTGCGGAGGCGGAGGTCGCCCCAGCGGGTAAAGAGCCACCCGTTCCGGGCGTTGCGCGTCGGCAGCACGCAATCGAACATGTCGATCCCGGCCTGCACGGCGGCGACGATGTCCTCCGGCGTCCCGACGCCCATCACGTAGCGTGGCCGGTCGGCCGGGAGCCGCGGCGCGCAGTGGCGCAGCATCCGCAGGATGGCCTCCTTCGGCTCGCCGACCGCGAGCCCGCCGATCGCGTGGCCGTCGAAGCCCATCCCGACGAGCGCGGCGAGCGATTCGTCCCGCAGCGGCTCGTAGACGCTGCCCTGAACGATGCCGAACAGCGCATTGCCGTTCGGCTTCGAGCGCTCCCACTCGCGCTTCGAGCGCTCGGCCCAGCGCAAGCTGAGGCGCATCGAGCTCGCCGCCTGGCGCTCGGTGACGGGGAAGGGCGTGCATTCGTCGAACACCATCGCGATGTCCGAGTCGAGCGTGCGCTGGATGCGCATCGATTCCTCCGGCGTGAGCATCAGCCGGTCGCCGTTGATCGGCGAGGCGAACTTCACGCCTTCCTCGGTGATTTTGCGTAACGTCCCCAGGCTGAACACCTGGAAGCCGCCCGAGTCGGTGAGGAGCGGGCGATCCCAGCCCATGAAACGGTGCAGGCCGCCGTGCGCGGCGATCACTTCCAGCCCCGGCCGGAGCCAGAGGTGGAAGGTGTTGCCGAGCACGATCTCGGCGCCGATCTCCACGAGCTCGGCCGGGCTCATCGCCTTTACCGTGCCGTACGTGCCGACCGGCATGAAGACGGGCGTCTCGACGACGCCGTGGACGAGCTCGAGCCGGCCGCTGCGCGCCTCGCCGTCGGTGTGCGTCACCGCGAATCGCATCGCGCGATTCTAGCGGCTCGCCGGTCTACTCCGCGCGGTCGAGCAGCATCGCGTCGCCGTAACTGAAGAAGCGGTAGCGCTGCGCGATCGCGTGCCGGTATGCGGCGCGGATCGGTTCCATCCCGGCGAACGCCGACACGAGCATCAGCAGGGTCGACTTCGGCAGATGGAAGTTGGTGACGAGACGGTCGACGACGCGAAAGCGGAAGCCCGGCGTGATGAAGAGGTCGGTCATGCCGCAGCCGGCGGCAAGCTCGCCCCCGCGCGCCGACGCCTCGAGCGCGCGCAGGCTCGTCGTGCCGACCGCGATCACGCGCCCGCCCCGTTCCCGGGCCGCTCGCACCGCGTCGACGGTTGCCGCCGGGATCTCGAACCACTCCCGGTGCATCCGGTGCTCGGCGATGTTTCGCGTGCGAACCGGCTGGAATGTTCCGGCCCCGACGTGGAGCGTCAGGAACGCGAGCACCACGCCCCGGGCTCGCAGCGCGTCGAGCAGCGGCTCGTCGAAGTGCAGCCCCGCCGTCGGCGCGGCGACGGCGCCCGGCGTGCGGGCGTACACGGTCTGATAGCGGAGCTCGTCCTCGGCCTCCGGCGGGTGGGTGATGTAGGGCGGCAGCGGCACGCTGCCGTGGCGCTGGAGCACCTCGAGCACCGACGCCGCTTCCTCGAATCGCAGGTGAAACAGATCGTGCTTGCGGCCGAGCACCACCGCGTCGACCGCGCCCGCGAGCCGCAGCCGCGCACCGAGACGCGGCGCATGGCTCGCCTTCACCTGCGCGAGCGCCTCGTTCGTCCCGAGCACGCGCTCGATGAGGACCTCGACCCGGCCGCCGGTGTCCCTCGTGCCAGGGAGTCGTGCCTTGATCACCCGGGTGTCGTTGAAGACCAGCACGTCTCCGGCGGCGAGGAACTGCGGCAGGTCGCTGAACAGGTAATCGGAGACTCGCCCGCCCGGCGCCAGGTGGAGGAGGCGGCTTGCCGTGCGGCTGCGCGCTGGATGCTGGGCGATGAGCTCCGGCGGCAGCGCGTAGTCGAAGTCGTCGACGGTGAGCCGTTGCTGGGCCTCGGTCATTCCCCGATAATGCCTCGCCCGTGCCGGGATGGCGGAACTGGTAGACGCGCCGGACTCAAAATCCGGTTCCAGCGATGGAGTGTGGGTTCGATTCCCTCTCCCGGCACCAAAGCATCATCCGAACACGTCGCAAGCGGCCGCGCGACGTTCGCGGATGGGCGCCTTCTTGAACTCGCCACGGCCGAGCGCGAGATCCCCGAGGAATCGAGCACAGCCGACCGCATCGGCCTCCGCAACCGCCCGAACCTGGCGCGCGACGGGCCCCCCGCCTAACCGCCTGTCCCGCCGGGAAATGACCTAGGAACTCGCCGCCGTGCCGGTGCACCGCGGTGTTGATGCCGGCGAGCACCCGCCCGGGGCTCTTCGGAGGGTCGAGACGCTCGAGCATGCCGGCGTCGACGAGCTTCTCCCGCCGTTTCGTAGCTTCGGACTTTTTACCCCGTGCCATGGCGAAGAGGATACCGCCTGCGGGGTAAGACGCGATAGATTCACCGGATAGCGGGAGCGGTGCCGATGCCGTGCCGCACCTTTCAGACCCTCGCGAGAAAATTCGCCAACGCGGTCACAGGTGAGCCCAGCGACTACGAGCGATCGGCTACGGCGAGGGACATGCGGAAGCGCAGCGGCGGCACGGACCTCGGCGTGAAGCTCAAGCGGCGCGTACGAGGACTACAGCCACTGCTTCGACGCGATGAGCAATCCCGGTTAACGAACGGTCGAGATCCGGCTTTGATCGGGGTAGATCGCAGTGCTAGCCAGGGGGTGCAAATGGTCGAGAGCTTGAGCACTTTTGCAAGCGAGGTACTGAGATACCGCGACGAGTGGAGTGCTGCCTCCGGCGATCCCGAAATCGATATCTGGTTCAGGGGCGCAAAGCAGGTCAGCAACGAATTGCTCCCAGGCGCCTATCGCGGGGCGCGATGCGACGAGAACTCTCTGTTCGTAAGTTTTCAAGCGATGGTGCCCTCACTTCTAGATCGGCGGCCGGCCAACGAGTGGGAGTGGTACTACCTCGCGCAGCATCATGGGCTACCAACGCGACTCTTGGACTGGAGCGATAGTCCAATAGTCGCGCTCTACTTCGCGCTCACTCAGGAGTTCGGCAACTGTGCGACACCGATCCCCGACGATCCGCCATGTGTTTGGCTCATGGACCCCGGACAACTCAACGAGGTGACACACAAGCTTGGCGAGAGCACGATCTTCGTGCCGGGCGACATCAAGCACAAGTACTGGCTGCCTGAGCATTGCACACCGGAGAAAGGTGTGACGGAGATCACCGGCGACGAGGACTTCAAAAACAACCAGCACCCGATCGCGATCTTTCCCGTCCGTTACAACGCTCGCGTCGTCGCGCAGCGCGCGGTGTTCACGGTGCACGGCGTTGACCGAAAGCCGATCGAGCAAGTCTTCGCGGACCGAACAGAGAAACCTCGCATAGCAAAGATCATGATCGCTCCCGCCCGATGCTCGGGACTGCTTCGAGACTTGCGAGCGTTCGGCATCAACCAGACCGCTCTCTTCCCGGAGCCCGACAGCGTGGCTCGGGACCTGAAACGCCAGTACAACGTGGGTTGAGTCGTCCGTCGGTGCCCAGCGAAGGACGGCATCGGCATCTCCCTCGGGCGCTTTCGGTCTACGAGTCCGCGTGGGCGAGCCACACGCTGTAGTCGTCCCACGCAGCCCGCACCTCCAAGCCGATCCTGATGAACTCCGGCTTCACGTTTTCACCCGACACTTGGACGGTCAGGCGATACCGCCCGGGTTCCCGCAAGAGATCACTGTATCGAAAGGGCGTGACTTTGACCGCGAGTCGAAACACCGGCTGGGGCTCGCGTGTCGAGCCAACGTCGACGAACTGCGACACCCCGTGCGGCAAATCCACCGGATCGAAACTGCTGTTCCGCTCTTGGCAGGACCACGCGAGGGGGATGCTGTCGCAAAAGACGGTTGGCTGGAACCCACTGCCTGCCTGGTCCCGCTCCACATTGGTCAAGTACGCGCGAACCTTCTGAGCGATCGGCCGCGTAGTGTTGCGAACACGAACGCGGATGTACTCGGCCTGATAGCGAATCACGGGGGGCAGTCCCCCTTCGGGCGGCAGCTCTCCCACCCCCTGCTCTGGCGTTCGCGATCGGAAGTCTGGTCCATCGCCGAACGCGAGCTCAAGACGGGGCCGGAAGATCCGCTTTCGTAGAGGCTCTCCGAAGAGAGCGCCTGAGAAGCCGATCACGCCCCCGACGAGCGGCCCTACAATGGTGCTCCACTCGAAACCCATCTCCCCCTCCTCAGCGAATCGAAGACCGCATAGCGTGCCACGACAACGGAGGGATCGGTGCCGAGGGCTTCTGCGGCTGGAAATCTTGTCTGATTGGGTCCGGTTTGACATCCTCTGGACACCTATGTAGACTTTCTATTATGGGAACATCAAGGCAGAGAGATGACCCGCGGATCTCGTTGCAGGGCCTCCGAGTGCTTCAAGCGTTCCTCGCGGATCCGCATCAGGTGCTCGCCGGCGCCGACGTGGCTCGAGTCTCAGGGCTGGCGTCAGGCACCTTGTATCCGATCCTCCTGCGGCTCGAGTCCGCTGGCTGGTTGAAGAGCAAGTGGGAGGCAGTTGATCCAGCGAAGGTTGGGCGGCCGCGCCGGCGCCTGTACCGACTCACGCCCACCGGGTTAGCCCGCGCTAGCGAGATCCTCGGCGAGCTCGCGGCCGGTGTTCCAGCATGAGTTGGACGGACATCCTCGTCGCGATCGCGCTGGTCCTGGTATCGGAGGAACTCCTCGGCTGGATGGATCGGCTATCCACCTGGCTCGTGAGGTACAACGCGCGGCAAGCGCCTCCCAGTCTAGTCGCGCGCCTCGAGGAGGAGTGGCACTCTGACATGCTCGCGAAACCGGGGAAGCTGTCGCGGCTGCTGTTCGCGCTCGATTGCAGGCGCGCGGCGTTCGTGCTTACCGAGCAGGAGCTACTGCCTCAAGTGTCGCCGCTTACCGTGCTGACCGTTCGCGCGTTCGACATCGTCCTCGCCGTGTATATGCTGGTGCTAACTCTGCCCCTCCTAGTCGTCGTCGCGCTAACGCTCTTGCTAGTCGAGCGAGGCCTTCTATTCGATCGCAAACGGCGATTTGGACGCAGGGGAAAGCCGTTCCGGACCTTCGACTTTCGAGTGCCGTGCGACGACGTCGGCAACGCGACGCGCTTCGGCGCCTTTCTCTTTGAGGCAGAGCTCGACCGTTTACCGCGCTTCATCAACGTGATCCGCGGAGATATGAGCATCGTTGGGCCACCCCCGATGCGTCCCATGGTCGCGAACGGCACCAAAATCTTCCTTGCCAGCTACTACGAGACACGCGTCTGCGTGCGGCCCGGCCTTATCTTCCCATCGAGCGTGCTGCCAGCGAAAAGCCTTGCAGAGCAAATTCTGCATGACACGGCATTCGTGGCGAACTACGGGCTGCCGCTCGTCCTGAGGATCATGCTCCTGTCGGTGTGGACCTGGCTGCGGCTCCTCTTCCAATTACGGCCGCGCTGAAAGGGGTGGCCTGAAGGCGCGCGCCAAAGCGCGCGGCTTGGTGAATCGCAGATGGTCTACCCCGAGGTTTCGCCCGGCGGGAATTTTTGTCGGAGGGCGTTGACATCTTTCACGGCCGCGCGCCACCCCTCCCCCGCCGGGGTCGGCACGCCGAGGCAGCACCCGATTGCTTGCGGTGCACCCGGCATGCGCGGTCGCCTACTCGCGTGGGCCCAGCTTCATCCGTCGCAGGAACGAAACCGCATCTTCGGTAATGTGCAGATGTTCCCACGTGCTCCGGTGCGGCCCAGGCGGGGCCTTGACGACCTCCCCGATCAAGGAGGGGGCTGGGGCCAACGTGGGCTCGCGGCCGTTGTGATACAGGTGCCAAAGCGCTTGACTGAACTGGAGCGTGAACACCAGAAGCTCCTCGAGTTCTCGCACTAGGAGCGCGCCGAATAGCTTGTCGCGCTCGGTCCCAGTGATCCGCCCAGAGTGGGCGTACACGCGGTGCCGGATCGGAGCCACGCGTTCCTTGAAGAGTTGCCGACGCGCGTCCAACTCGGCGCGTAGGCCGGAGAAAGACGACTCTCGCGGCTCCCATGCAGCTGCAACATATTCCGCGGCGAGTGCCGGGTCCAACCCCTCCAATATCTTCCTGGACTTCAGCGCCTCCCGCGAGAAGATTCCTCGATAGTGTTCGGCGTAGCTCAGGCAGTCAGCAGCGCTGTGCGCGTTGCGGTCGTCGTCGAAAAACCGCCCGAGCGAGACAAACATGGCCGACTGAAGGGCCGCGATGATCGCCTGCCAGAACGACGCATGCTCGTTGATCCGGTCGAGAATGACCGGCTCCCCCGCGACGAAGTCGACTGCGAATCCGCAATAGCCGTAGATCGCACAGCCTCGGGCATCCCGGTCCACCGCCGCGAGGCGATTCTCGAACTCCTGTTCATGCTGCCGAGTCACGGTGCCTTCGCGGAGAGGCCTGATCCGAAGGGAGTGTACGGCTGACCGGAGAACGCGAGGGTCAGAGCCGCTTTGCGGCTGGTGAACTCTTCGGGTCAGATACCCGAGGGCGGCTCGGTGGCTCATCCCATGCGCCCCTGCCGTGCGACGATGCACCATGCACGGTGGGCCGAGCTTCTCCCCGTTCGCCGGCGTCGCCGGCCGATCCTGCCGCGCGTGCGCGTGCTCGAGCGGAACGCCGGACGGCTGGCACCTGTGGTGCGCGCGTCATCGCATCGTCGCGGTCTCGCCCTGCGGCTTGTGGGAACGTGCACCGGGAGCGGACGACGTGCCATCGGGACACGCCTGGGCGGTAGGAGACCCGAGATCCCTCGTTCAGAGATAATTGCTCGCACGCCCACTGCTCGCCGCCGGACTAAATGCAACTACGCCTGCAGTTCCAACAGAACCCTGTCGCGGACGAGGTCTCAGCGATCACCGCAGTGGTCCGGCCGATTCTGGAGGGCCTCTTGTACGCTCTCCGGCAAGATGTCGTGGGCGACGTCGGCGGGTATCAGAACGTGCGACTTAGGATGCTCCCCCGATTGTATCGGCCCGGGGACCGCGATTGCGGGATCTGCTTCGAGTACGCCGTCCACGACGCGCTCAATCGGCGCGAGCCAGCAGTGCTCGAGCGAATCCACGACGCGGTGAGAAACCACTGCCACGTGCAGGGCCAAGACCCCAGCTCGATCTTGTTCGGTTTGGAGAAAACTGGCGCGCTGAACCTGATCGATACAGCGAGAGAGCGACTCACCGACGAATCGCGTCTGCTTGCCGGCTACCGCGGGCAACCTGCAAAGCTCAAGCGCCACATTGACAGCATCGCCGCGGCCTTTCGGAAGAAGGAGGCGCGAGCACTTCTCCCCTGGAGCATCTCCGGTCTATGGAAAGCGGACCTCTTCGTGGGCTATACGGACACGGACCGCTGGATAGCCACGACGGTCAAGATTAATCCGGCTCACCTTGAAGGGGCGCGCGGCCTTCGGATTGGGATCGTGCCAGCCCGGGCAGGGAGGGACGATGCGATACGCCGGGACGACGACCGAAACCTTGTGGTGTGTCCGCTCCCCCACGATCAAGGTTTCATGGAGATCTTCTACCAGGGCTGGGCGGTCGTACGACAATTCATCGCGGCGGATGCCGTTGTCCCCCGAGAAGTCAATCTCCCAAGACCTGCGGACCGACAGGTAGCCCGCTATTTGGAGGACAGGCGAGAGTTCCCGCTCGTCGAAGTCATCGACGCGTTACGCCACCTGGCACAACCGGAACTGTTTAGGACAGAGCAACACGACGCGATGCTTGTAAGCCGAAGGGAATCAAACCCGAACGTCGAAACGGGTGCAGTCCTCGCACCGATGGCGCGGACGGTCTGACTCGCCCTCACTCGCTGGTAGTCTCTGCGTGATCCCGCGAATCGTGGACATCCGCTCACCCCGTCTACGTGATTGCACGCCGGGGGTAGTTGCGGGGGTATGGCCGGAGACCGAAGTGCCTGGCCCCTCGTAGCTACAGTGGCTTAGCGCTCATCTTCGATTCCCTCTCCCGGCACCAGCTTCAGCGCTGGGAAACCCCCGCCTCACTTACGTTCGGCACCCCCTTTACGGAGGGAAGGGGGAGTCAGGCCTTCTGCTGCTCCGGGGCGTCGGCCGAGCCGTTCGCCGCGTCGCCGGCGACGGCCTCGAGCCGGTAGCCGTGCTGGTAGACGGCGGTGAGCCGCCAGCCGTGCTCGGGGACCAGCCCGAGCTTCGAGCGCAGCCGGCTGACGTGCGTGTCGACCGTGCGGGTATTGAGATCAGGGCTGCGACCCCAGACCGACTCCAGGATGTGGCCGCGCGAGACGAGGTTGCCGACGTTGCGGAACAGGAACACCGCCAGGTCGAAGTCCTTCTGCGTCAGCTCGATCGAGCGGCCGGCGCGCAGCGCCGTCCGCCGCCCCAGATCGATCTCGAAATCGCCGATGCGCAGCGTGTCGGCGAGCCGCGGCTGGGGCTTCGAGCGGCGTCCGAGCGCTTCGACGCGCGCGAGCAGCTCGTGCTTGCGCAGCGGCTTCACGAGATAGTCGTCGGCGCCCTCCTTGAGCGCGCGGACGATGTCCTGCTCGGTGTCG
>Ga0184639_10001386_pt1 | contig 10428 bp, 8 predicted proteins | sample PLM31_170_b2_FD_133155 | JGI IMG/M metagenome (GOLD analysis project Ga0184639, IMG submission 133155) | Groundwater sediment microbial communities from an aquifer in East River, Colorado, USA - PLM3-1_170_b2 | ecosystem: Environmental > Terrestrial > Soil > Riparian zone | place: USA: East... | reverse complement strand
TGGTCGGCCGCTTCCTTGACCCTGCGATTGAAGCTGGCGAGATTGCGCGTGCCGAGCGCCGCGAGCAGTTGATAGCGCCGTTCCATCTCCGCCACGCACCAGCGCAGCGCGTTCGCCGCCTGTTTCATCTCGGTGACGACCGGCGCGAGCAGGTGCGGGATGCCCTCGTACACCGAGAGTTCCAGCATCTTGGGATCGATCATGATGAGCCGCGTGTGCTCGGTGGTCGCCTTGTAGAGCAGGCTCAAGACCATGGCATTGATCGCCACCGACTTGCCGGAACCAGTGGTGCCGGCGATCAGCAGGTGCGGCATGCGCGAGAGATCCACGACCACCGGATGGCCGCCGATGTCCTTGCCGAGCGCCAATGCCAGCGGAGAACCGAGATCGTCGTAGGCTCTTGACTTGACGATCTCCCCGAGCGTCACGAGCTCGCGCTTCTCGTTCGGGATCTCGAGACCGACCACTGACTTGCCCGGGATGACTTCGACCACGCGTACGCTGATGGCGGACAGAGCCCGTGCGAGATCCTTGGCGAGACTGCTGATCTGGCTCACCTTCACGCCCGCGGCGGGACGCAGCTCGAAACGCGTCACCACCGGGCCCGGGTGCACGGCGACGACCTCGACCTCGACATCGAAGTCGCGCAGTTTCAGTTCCACTAGCCGCGACATCGCTTCCAGCGCTTCATCCGAATAACCGGATTCACGCGGTGGCGGATCATCGAGCAGCGACAGCGGCGGCAACTCGGCCGCCTTGGTCGGCTCGAAGAGGGGAACCTGTTTTTCCTTTTCGACACGTTCGCTCGGCTCAATCGTTGGCACGACCGGCTCGATGCGCGGCGGCATGCGTGGCCCGGACTTGCGTTGCTCTTCACGCATGATCTCGGCACGCGCCTGTTTGCGCTCGCGCCCTTCTGCCACCGTGCGCGCCGTCAGAATGCGATCCCGAAGCCAGGCGAATGTTCGCAATGCCCAGCGCCCGAGCGCATCCATGACGTTGAGCCACGACACGCCGAGAAAGAGCGCCACTCCCGCCAGCCACAACCCGATCATGAGCAGCGTCGCACCCTGAAAGCTCAGTCCATACGCCAGGCTCTCGCCCACCAGCGCACCCAGCACCCCGCCCCCACTGTTCGGCAGGCCTTCTCCACTCCAATGCAGCGTCGCGAGGCCGCAGCTCGTCGCCAGCGTCAGCAGGAAGCCGATGCCTCTGAAGGCGAGCGTCGAACGCGAATTGAGCTCTGGCACAGCGTGCGCGCGATACAGGACCCAACCGGTCACTGCCAGCATCAACGGGAATAGGAATGCCGGCCGGCCGAACAGGAACAGCAGCACGTCGGCGAACCAAGCGCCGACCGGGCCAATGGCATTACTCACCGTTCCGGGCTCGCCGGTGAACGAAAAGCCCGGATCGTGCGGGTCGTAGGTGATCAGCGCTGCAAACAGGATGAGTGCCAGGAAGGCGAAGACGAGCAGCGCACTTTCGCGCAGCGCGCGACGCACGGGTTGCGCGAGCGCCGAAGCATGCGTGCGAGTCTCGATCGATTCACTCAAGAGGAAGCTTCACTCGTGCCTATCCAATACGTTAGAAGTGTAGTATAACCAATTGATTGTAGAAATTATTTCAACCGCTCAGAAGTGCCGGGTGAACCACCTTGCCGGCGTGCACGTTGATGCCCTTGCGCAGGTCCGGATCGTCCTGCCAATCGCCATCGGCGAGTCGCCCCGCGTAGGGCGCGATCGCTGCGGAGAGTGCCTGCGACGAAGTCCGCGGCACCGCTCCCGGCATATTGGTGACCGTGAAGTGCGTGACTCCTTCCCACACGTAGGTGGGCGCGTCGTACGTCGTCGGTCGCGTGGTTTCGACGCAGCCCCCCTGATCCACCGAGATGTCCACGATCACACTGCCCGGCTGCATGTTGCGCACCATGTCTGCGCTCACCACGTGCGGCGCGCGTGCACCGGTCACGAGTACCGCGCCGACCACAATATCGGCGCTGCGGACGGCATCGGCGACGTCCGCGGTGTGCGGATAGAGACCCGTGACGTTCGCGCCCAGCGAACGCGCCGCGACCAGCTTGTCCCGATCCTTGTCGAACACCAACACGTCTGCGCCGAGTCCCGCCGCGACCACAGCGGCATTTCCACCGGCGACGCCGCCACCCAGGATCACCACACGACCGCGTCGGGCGGCCGGCACACCGCCCAGCAGAATTCCCTTTCCGCCCTGTGGCTGATGGAGCAGGCAGGTTGCGATCTGGATCGAGAGTCGTCCCGCGATATCGCTCATCGGCGCAAGCAATGGCAACCGGCCCTGATCGTCCTCGACCGTCTCAAAAGCCACCGCGGTCAGGCCGATCTCGCACAGGCGGCGAGTGAGGTCCGGCAGCGCCGCGAGATGGAGGTAACAAAAGAGCAAGTGGTCCTTGCGCAGCAGATTCAGGTCGGCCTCGATCGGCTCCTTGACCTTGACGATCATCTGCGCCTTGCTGAACACGTCGCCTGCCGTGGCAACGATGCCGACACCGACATCACGGTAGTGCTGATCGGCATAGCCACTTTTTTCGCCGGCGCCCGTCTCCACATAGACTTCATGGCCATTGCGCACCAGCTCGGCACATGCCGATGGAATGAGACCCACGCGACCTTCGCGCGGCTTGAGTTCGCGCGGAACACCGATTCGCATGTCGTTCTCCTCGAAAACCTGTCGGATTCGCGCTTTGCCACGCCCGGCGATTCACTTACCATTGCCGCATCGTGCGCATTTCGCGCCGGGCTACCAGAGGCAGCGATAACAGCAAACGGTTTCGGGACCGTATCCGGCGGGCTGAGAGTCGCGTTTCGTTGGGAAAAATTGAGGGCGAATTATACATGACGCGCGCACGCCACAGGCCGCTCATCATCCTCGGCTCCGGACCGGCGGGCTACAGCGCGGCGGTATACGCCGCACGCGCAAATCGCAAGCCACTGCTGATCACCGGCATCCAGCAGGGTGGCCAGCTCATGACCACCACCGACGTCGACAACTGGCCCGGCGACGTCGAGGGGCTTCAGGGTCCCACGCTCATGGAACGCATGCGCCACCACGCCGAGCGTTTCGGCACCGAGATCGTGTTCGATCATATCGCGGCAGTCGATCTCGGCCGGCGGCCGTTTCAGCTGCGTGGCGACAGCGGCGAATACACCTGTGACGCGCTGATCATCGCCACCGGCGCATCCGCCCGCTACCTGGGGCTCGATTCCGAGGAAAAGTTTCGCGGCAAGGGCGTGTCCGCCTGCGCGACCTGCGATGGCTTCTTCTACAAGGGACAGAAGGTCGCGGTTGTCGGCGGCGGCAACACCGCAGTCGAAGAGGCGCTCTACCTGTCGAACATCGCCTCGCACGTCACGCTCGTGCACCGTCGGGATCGCCTGCGCGCCGAGAAGATCCTCCAGGATCGCCTGCTCGAACGCGAACGCGCGGGCTCGGTGGCAATCGCCTGGAACCACGTGGTCGATGAAATCGTCGGCGATCAGAGTGGAGTCACCGGCCTGCGCATCCGCGAGGCGGTCAACGGCAAGAGCCGCACGCTCGATCTGCACGGGGTGTTCATCGCCGTAGGTCATACGCCCAACACCCAACTGTTCGAGGGTCAGCTCGAAATGCGCGGCGGCTACATCGTCGTCAAGAACGGGCTCGACGGCGACGCAACCGCCACCAGCGTGCCCGGAGTGTTCGCCGCGGGTGATGTTGCGGATCACGTGTATCGCCAGGCGGTGACTTCCGCCGGCACGGGGTGCATGGCGGCCCTGGATGCCGACAAATACCTGGAGGCTGCCGGTAGCCGGTAGTTCGATCGCGGTTCCTGATGCAGCAGCATGTCCTCTCCCGCATCGACGAGGTCAGCGCCGCGGAATGGAACGCGCTGAGCGGCGCGCAGGTGCCGTTCCTCCGGCACGAATTCCTCGCAGCGCTCGAGCATCAGGGCTGCGTCGGCGCAACGAGCGGCTGGACGCCGAGTCATCTCACTCTGCACGACACGACCGGCCGGCTGCTGGCTGCAATGCCCTTGTACCGCAAGCTGCATTCGTGGGGTGAGTTCGTCTTCGACTTCGCGTGGGCGCAGGCCTACACGCGCGCCGGCTTGACCTACTACCCCAAGCTGGTCAGCGGCATACCCTTCACACCCGCAACCGGTCCTCGCCTGCTCGTCGCTGCGCACGCCGACGCAGATCGGATTCGGGGGGAGCTGCTCAAACGTGCGCTCGAGTTCGCCCGTCAGGAGTGCTTGTCGTCACTGCATGTACTGTTCCCCGAGGAAACGCACACACGCCTGTTCGAAGGACAGGGGCTCCTGCTCCGCCGCGATTGCCAGTTCCACTGGCACAATCGCGACTATCGGAACTTCGAACACTTTCTCGAACACTTTACCGCGGAAAAGCGCAAGAAGGCGCGGCGCGAACGGCGACGGTTGCACGAGTCGGGCGTTGAATTCACGACGCTCGCCGGCGGCGAGATCGATCGGCGACTGTGGCAAAAAATCTACGGCTTTCACGCCGACACGTTTCTGCGCCACGGACACACGCCCTACCTCAATCTGGGATTCTTTCTCGAGCTGGCCGAGCGGCTTCCCGAGAGCATCGTCGTGCAGCTGGCCTTGTCGGAGTCGCAGCCCGTGGCTGCCGCGATCTGTTTCAGGAGCGCCGATACTTTGTACGGTCGCTATTGGGGAACGAACGTCGATTTTCACAGCCTGCATTTTGAGATCTGCTACTACCAGGGCATCGACTACTGCATCCGCAATGGACTGCAGCGCTTCGAGCCGGGAACGCAGGGTGAACACAAGGTGAGCCGCGGCTTCGAACCGGCATACACCTGGTCGGCCCACTGGATCGCCGATCCAAGATTTCGGCATGCGATCGGCGAATACCTGCAACGCGAAGGCGCCGCGGTGACGCAATATGCCGCCGACGTTCTCGAGCACGTGCCCTACAAGGAAGCCTCGCCATTGCGCGCCGTCGCGTCGGCCTGATCTCGCCCATGAACTCGATCGTCTGGCTGAGTGAAGAGGAAGCGGTCGGCTTTCCGCCTGTCGCGCACGCGTTGACAGAGCCAGACGGACTGCTCGCCGCAGGCGGTGACCTGTCGCCCGAACGCCTCATCTCCGCCTACGAGCATGGGATCTTTCCCTGGTACGCCGAGGGCCAGCCGGTGCTCTGGTGGTCTCCCGATCCGCGGGCCGTGCTCTTTCCGCACGATCTGCGCGTTTCCAGGAGTCTGCGCAGGCGGACGCATAGTGGCGGCATCGAGACGCATCTCGATCGCTCCTTCGACGCCGTGATTGCCGAATGCTCGGCCCCCCGCAGCGCAGGCGATGGGACTTGGCTGACGAGCGAAATGATCGCGGCCTACACCCGGCTGCACGAGCTCGGGTTCGCGCACAGCGTGGAGAGCTGGCAGGACGGGCAACTCGTCGGGGGCCTGTACGGCGTTTGTCTGGGACACGTGTTCTTTGGCGAATCGATGTTCAGCCGCGAAACCGATGCCTCGAAAATCGCCCTGGTGCGACTGGTGGACGAAGCGGAAGCCCGCGGCATCGTCGTAATCGACTGCCAGATTCCATCGCTGCATCTGCAGAGCCTCGGCAGCCGTTCGATCCCCCGCACGGAGTTCACGACCCTGCTGTTGCAACATTGCCACCCGCATCTGCCCGGACGGTGGGCGTAGAGCCCATCGAGGCGTGGCGCGCCAGCGACAAGGCTAGACACCTACCCGCCGGCTATGCACAATTCGCGCGCCCCAGGGTTGCCCACAGGTTTGCATGGCCAAAGAAGAAGCGATTCAGATGGAAGGCGAGGTCGTCGAGACCCTGCCCAACACGACCTTTCGCGTGCAACTCAAGAACGGGCACGTTGTCACCGCGCATATCTCGGGCAAGATGCGCAAGAACTACATCCGCATCCTGACGGGCGACCAGGTCACGGTCGAAATGACGCCGTACGACCTGACGAAAGGACGAATAATCTACAGAGGAAGATAGAAGGGGTTAGCGGTTAACCGCTTTTCTCTTCTATCAGTTCCGGCTCGTCGGTGGCTCGCGTGAAGAGCTGCAACGCCGAGCCATCCTCGGTCACCGTGACGCGCACGTGACCTCCGCCCACCAGCTTGCCGAACAGCAGGTCCTCCGCCAGCGGCCGCTTGATGTGTTCCTGGATCACGCGCGCCATCGGCCTCGCACCCATCTTCGGGTCGTAGCCCTTGCGCGCAATCCACGCGCGGGCCACGTCGTCCACGGTCAGCGAAACGCCCTTCTGTTCGAGTTGCGCCTCGACTTCCACCAGCAGCTTGTCGACCACGCGCTCGATCGTCGACGGATCGAGCGCATTGAACTGGATGATGGCATCGAGCCGGTTGCGGAATTCCGGCGAGAACATGCGCCGGATCGCCTCCAGGCCATCGCTCGAATTGTCTGCCTGCGTGAAGCCGATCGAGCCGCGGTTCATCTCGAAGGCGCCCGCATTGGTCGTCATGACGATGATGACGTGGCGAAAATCCGCCTTGCGGCCGTTGTTGTCAGTGAGCGTGCCGTGGTCCATCACCTGCAGCAGCAGGTTGAAGACGTCCGGATGCGCCTTCTCGATCTCGTCCAGCAACAGCACCGAATGCGGATGCTTGGTGATCGCCTCGGTCAGTAATCCTCCCTGGTCGAATCCGACATAGCCCGGCGGCGCGCCGATGAGCCGCGAGACCGTGTGCCGCTCCATGTACTCGGACATGTCGAAGCGGATGAACTCCACGCCCATGACGAGCGCGAGCTGGCGGGTCACTTCGGTCTTGCCGACGCCGGTCGGTCCGGCAAACAAGAACGAACCCACCGGTTTGCGCTGATCACCAAGCCCCGAACGCGACATCTTGATCGCCGCAGCCAGTGCCTGGATGGCGTTGTCCTGACCGAAGATCGTCAGCTTGAGGTTACGCTCGAGGTTCTTGAGGGCGTCTCGGTCCGAGAGCGACACGTTCTTGGGCGGAATGCGCGCCATGCGCGCTACCACGTTCTCGACCTGCTCGACGGTGACGGTCGATTCACGCTCGGCCGCGGGCTTGAGCCGCAGGCTCGCACCGGCCTCGTCGACGACATCGATGGCCTTATCGGGCAGATGCCGGTCGTTGATGTGACGTGCGGAAAGCTCCGCCGCCGCGCGCAACGCGTCATCCGCGTACTGCACCCCGTGGTGCTCTTCGAACCGCGGCTTCAATCCGACCAGGATATCCACCGTCTCCGCCACGCTCGGCTCCACCACTTCGATCTTCTGGAAACGGCGGGCGAGCGCGTGGTCCTTCTCGAAGATGCCGCGATACTCGTTGTAGGTCGTCGACCCGATGCAGCGCAGCTCGCCATTGGCGAGCACTGGCTTGATCAGGTTGGAAGCGTCCATCACGCCACCCGAGGCCGCACCCGCACCAATGACGGTGTGGATCTCGTCGATGAACAGGATCGCGCCGGGGTTCTTCTTCAGCTCCGTGATCACGCCCTTGAGGCGCTTTTCGAAATCGCCCCGGTACTTGGTACCTGCGATCAGTGCGCCCATGTCGAGCGCGTAGATGGTGCAGTCGGACAGCACGTCGGGCACCTGGCCCTCGACGATCATTCGCGCCAGTCCTTCCGCGATCGCCGTCTTGCCCACACCCGCCTCGCCGACGTACAGCGGGTTGTTCTTGCGGCGGCGGCACAGGATCTCGATGGTGCGCTGGACCTCGGTACGGCGGCCGATGAGCGGATCGATCTTGCCGTCGGCGGCAAGCTTGTTCAGGTTGGTTGCATATTTCTCGAGCGCGCTCGAACCGCCCTCAACCTCGCGCTCGCCTTCGACGCCGGCTGCCTGTTCATCCTTGTCGCCGCGCTCATCGGGAATCTTGCTCAGGCCGTGCGAGATGTAATTGACCACGTCGAGTCGCGCCACGTCCTGCATGCTGAGGAGGTAGGCCGCGTGCGATTGCTTCTCGCTGAAGATGGCCACCAGCACGTTGGCGACAGTGACTTCCTTCTTACCGCTCGACTGCACGTGGAACACAGCGCGTTGCAGGACGCGCTGGAACCCCAGGGTCGGCTGCACCTCGCGCTCGTCGTCCTCGGGCAGCCTGGGCGTGCTCTGCTCGATGAATGACTGCAATTCGGTGCGCAGCTTCTGCGTGTCGGCGCCGCACGCACGCAGAATCTCGCGCACCTTGGGTGTGTCGAGAATCGCGAGCAGCAGGTGCTCGACCGTCATGAACTCGTGACGGGATTCGCGCGCGCTCTGGAAAGCGTCGTTGAGACAGTATTCAAGCTCGTTGCTCAGCACGTTTAGGCCTCTTCCATGGTGCACAACAGCGGATGCTGGTGCTGTCGCGCGTAAGTCATCACCTGTGCCACCTTGGTCTCCGCAATCTCGTGTGTAAAAACTCCACACACCCCCTTGCCCCTAGTATGCACTTCGAGCATCACGCGGGTCGCCGTGACGCGGTTCAGGCCGAAGATGCGCTCCAGCACGTCGACCACGAACTCCATCGGCGTGAAATCGTCGTTGAGCAGCACGACCTGGAACAGCGGCGGTCGCTTGACGCGCGGTTTGGCCTCCTCGACCAGCAGCCCGGAGCCCGACTGGCCCTGCTCTTCCTCACTCATAGTCGACACACCGGCAGCACGAGGGTTCTATCAACCTCGAGACGCGGATTCCGGTGGGTGAGCGCGCAAGATGTTGCCATGCACAGCACCTGTTTATAGGGTGCAGACGACTCCAAAACAAGTGAGCCGGTCGGCACCGCGAGCGAGCGAGCGCTGACCCCTTTTGCGCGTCGCATGCGTTAACCGGTGACTGCGCCCGAGCGGCGCGCCGAGCGTGTCGCGGGGGTTGATTCGCATGACATATCGCGCCCGCGTGGAGCGATTGCCCGCGGGATCCGTAACCCGAGGCAAAACAATTGCTTGAGAGCCAACGGTGGGAACTCGTATCATTAGCTCTCAAACCGAGCGGCGGGCGCCGCCCTACGAGCACCAGCCGCAATTCAAGGGTGCAGACCCAAGAGCCTCGAAAGCCGATGAATTCAAGCACGCTACTGAGCGGCATAAAGGGTCTGGGTCCTGAGCTGCTCACCGGCCCCATCGCTTCGCGACTGCCTGCGATCGTGACGTGGGCGCTGGTCGTGGCGATCGGCGTGCAGGCCGCAGTCATAGTGCGCGATCTCATTCCGGAGCAAGCGCCACCTGCGGTGGCAGCGAACGCTGATTCCGCCGCAGCGGGCACAAGTGCGTCCTCGAGAATGGTGGACGTGCAAAGCGTCATCGCCGCCCACCTGTTCGGCACGGCCAATCTCGCCGAACAAATAAGCGGCGACCCATCCGACGCGCCGGAGACACGATTGAGCCTGGTGCTGGCCGGCACCATCGCGGCCAATGATCCCAAGGCCGGCTTCGGCATCATCGGCGAAAGCGCCGCTACGGCGAAACTGTTTTCAGTTGGCGACAGCGTTCCCGGTGGAGCGCGCCTGCACGCGGTCTACGGCGATCGGGTGATCCTGGAGCGCGGCGGTCGGCTCGAAGCCTTGCTCCTGCCGCGAGATTACAAGGGCGGCACCCCGGCATCCTCTTCACAGGCGCTCTACGAGATGCCGGGCGCTGCTGCGGTCAACCGAGTCCGCCGCATGATCGCGCAAGATCCTGGCTCGGTCGCAGAGATCATGCGCCCGCAGCCGGTGTTCGCGAATGGCCAACAGCGCGGCTACCGCGTCTATCCGGGGCGCAACCGGGCCCAGTTCGCGCGGCTCGGGTTACGGCCCGGCGACCTCGTGATGTCGGTCAACGGCACGCCGCTCGACGATCCGCAACGTGGGATGGAGATATTCCGCTCCATCGGCACATCCGACCAGGTCCGTGTCACGGTCGAGCGCAACGGCAAGCCGCAGGAACTCACGCTCAACATGGCGCAGCTCGCCAACGAGTTGCCCGACGACGCTGACAGCGACAGCGACGGGCTGGTTCCCGTGGACCAGGCCGCACCCATGCCCCCCGACCCCACGGAAGAAGAATAACCATGCTGTACCGGGCTCGCCCGCGCAGGAACCATCGCATGAGCAGAACTCCAACAAAGCACTCCCCGGGTCGCGCACGGATCGTTCCACGAGCTCGGCGGGTTGCCGCCTGGATGTTCGTGATCGCCATGACGACCTCGCAGGCGCGCGCGCAGGACCAGCCGATGATCACGCCCAACTACAAGGATGCGGACCTGAGCCAGATCGTCGAGGCGGTGAGCGAGATCACCAAGAAAAACTTCATAGTCGATCCGCGCGTCCGCGCACAAGTCACGATGGTGTCGAACTCGCCGATGTCCGCGGACGCCTTCTACGAGGCATTTCTGGCAATCCTGCAGGTGCACGGTTTCGTCGCGGTTCCGGCCGGCCGCGTCATCA
>Ga0184639_10001385_pt1 | contig 10436 bp, 13 predicted proteins | sample PLM31_170_b2_FD_133155 | JGI IMG/M metagenome (GOLD analysis project Ga0184639, IMG submission 133155) | Groundwater sediment microbial communities from an aquifer in East River, Colorado, USA - PLM3-1_170_b2 | ecosystem: Environmental > Terrestrial > Soil > Riparian zone | place: USA: East... | reverse complement strand
GCCTGGGCCGACCGCTGCTACTACATCACGCCTCACGAGAAGCGACGCTTCCCTCCACGCGTCGACTTCCAGACCTCGGCCGGATTCCTCGGTGGACGCCCCGAGCGTCAGGCCTCCGGTCTGCGGGGCGGCGGACCGGCGGCCGTCGTCACCGACCTCGGGATTCTCGAACCGAACGAGCAAGGCGAGCTCGTCCTGGCCGCCGTCCACCCCGGAGTCGACCCTGAGCAGGCCCGAACGCAGACCGGCTGGGACCTCCAAGTGGTGTCGCCCCTGCGGACCACGGAGCCGCTCACGGAAAACGAGCTGGCGTTGCTGCGACAGCTCGACCCTCAGCGGATCTACCTCGATTGAGTGGGCCGGGCCCGCCGTGAATCCGGAAGGAAAGGAGGCGTACGTCGAGGAGATTCTTGCCTGGCGGCGGGAGAAGGACGAGTCCCTTCGTCGGCGCGACGGGTGGCTCGCCTTGGCCGGCCTCCATTGGCTCGCCGAAGGAACGCAGTCTGCCGGCTCCGGGGACGGGGTCGACATCCTCCTGCCGGCTTCGGTGCCGCGTTCCCTCGGCACCTTGGAACTGCGGCACGCCCGGGCCTTCTTTCGCCGCGATCCATCCCTCCCGGCACCTCTCGAAGGCGAGCCCGTCAACGGTGAACCCCTCCGGCCCGATGTCGACGACCATCCGGACTTCCTGCGCCTAGGCGATATCACGTTGGCCTTGATCGAGCGCGCCGGCCGCCTCGGTCTGCGGGTGTGGAACAACGCCCGACCCGAGCGAACGACCTTCCGGGGGAGAACCTGGTTCCCCGTCGATCGCGCCTGGTCCGTGCGGGCGCGTTTCGAGCCGGCCGCCGGCGGCCAGAAGATCCTTGTCCCCAATCAACTCGGGGACCTCAACGAGGAACCGCTTCTCGGCACCGCAAGCTTCACGGTCAACGGTGACACGGGCACCTTGCAGGCCGTGCCCACCGAGGATGGGAAGTTGTGGTTCCTCTTTGCCGATGCGACAAACGGGAAAACGACTTACCCCTCCGGCCGGTTCCTGATCGCCCGCCCGGCCGAGAACGGCCTGGTGCTGCTCGACTTCAACCGCGCCTACAGCCCGCCCTGTGCCTTCACGCCCTACGCCACGTGTCCCCTCCCGCCCCAAGACAACCACCTTCCGGTGTCGATCGAAGCCGGGGAGACTTATGAAACCGGATTAACCCATGCCGATGTGCACACACCGAAACCTGAGGGGTAAGTCCAATGGCCGGTGCATCCTCGCTGGAACCCTTCATGGAGCGAATGTTCCTCTCTCTCACCGAACGGCGCTTGCGCACGGGATGGCGTCTGTTGCTGCAGGGAGGCATGGCGTTCTTCCTCGTAACTTGTTGTTCCGTTCCTGTGCTCTTCCTTCCCGGCGCCCTGGCCAGCGGGCCGATCTCGATGCAGGTCATGCTGGCCTCCTCCGTCGCCGGCGCGATAGGGATCACCGGAGCCACAGTGATCGCGCGCCGTTTCTTCGATCTGCACACCTTCCCCTCCCTCGGCTTCAACACCGATGGCCACACTCTCCCGGACCTGCTCATCGGGTTCCTGATCCCCGCTGCGCAGATGGCCCTGGTCTACGCGATCGAAGTCGCGCTCGGCTGGACCGATTGGCAGGGCTGGGCTTGGGAGAGCGCTCAGGCCTCGGTTGTGGCTGGCGGCCTGCTGCTCAGCCTTGCCGTCTTCATCCTCGTCGGGTACCAGGAGGAGCTCCTGTGCCGCGGCTATCAGCTCCAGAACCTGATCGATGGCTCGGGGCTCCGTTGGGCGCTCTTGCTGTCCTCGATCATCTTCGCCGTACTACATCTATTCAACCCCGGGACCGGCCCAGCCGCGATCGTCGGCCTGGTTTTCGCCGGCTACTTCCTCGCCTTTGCTTGGCTCCGAACCGGAAGGCTGTGGCTGAGCATCGGGCTGCATATCGGCTGGAACTTCTTCGAGGGGACGGTCTTTGGTTTTCAGGTAAGCGGTCTCGATCTCTTCACCCTGATGCGCCATAGCGTGGCCGGGCCGGCGTGGGCCACGGGCGGTGCGTTCGGCCCGGAGGCCGGAGCCGTGATCGTACCCTCCTACGCGCTGGGAATCATTCTCATCGTGGCTTACACCCGCAGGCGGCAACGTCCACCCGCTCTGAGCAACGTTTCTTCGCCGATTTCCGAGCCCGAAACTGCCTCTTGACAAAGTAGAACATCCGTTCTATCCTGGTGGCCAGACCCACGTGCCTTTCACGGAAGGAGGTCACCATGGCCTACCCAACGAACGTTCAACACATCGGTCTCCCACATGGGATCCTGTCTGGGCTCGGCCGCCAGCTCGGTCGGGCGTCGTTCAAGAGGGGCATGCTTTTCGGGCTGATCATGCTCGGTGCCCTGGCCGCTTTCGAGACCTTCAACTACGGCACCACCGAGTTCGCCTTGGCCGATCTGCTTGGCGGTCTTCGATTCGCCGGGATCCGCTGGGCGACGATCTTGGCCCTGGCTTTCTGTGCGATGGACTTCGCTGGCTTGGCGCGTCTGCTCACGCCCGGCCGCCCAAGCCAAGCGATCGAGGCCTGGTATCTGCTGGCCGCCTGGTTCGTCGCTGCCGCGATGAACGCGGTGTTGACCTGGTGGGCCGTCTCGGTAGCGCTGGCGGGTCAGGCGGGCTCGGGCAGCGGCGTTCTCGAACGCGCGACGCTCCTTCGCGTCGTCCCCGTGTTCGTCGCCATCCTGGTCTGGCTGATCCGGGTCCTGATGATCGGGTCCTTCACCCTGGGCGGCGGCCGGATCTTCTCGCAAGGTGAAGGAACCCAGGCACTCTACCTTCGGCCCATCGGCCCGCGCCGAGTGCCGTCCAACACCGCGCCGCCTGTCTCGCGGCAGGCTCCGGTCCGCCAAGACGCCGCCCGCTAGACCATCGGCGCTCTGGAAGAGCCCTGCGGGAGGCCACCCCAAGATGACCCTCGCCTGGCTGCCTTATGGTGCTTCACGCGGCGCTGCAAGTCAGGCCCCGAAGGGGACGTCCCTGAAGGAACCAACTGCGCGCCCTTCCCCTCCTACGCGACCGCCGGCCCTCTCCCTTCGGCCGGCGGTCGCCATTCCCATCTCACTGCTCGCGTCCCTTGTGCTCGCCTCTGCCTGGGCCAGCGACGCCATAGCCTCGGGAGCGCCTGCGACTCCGAATCCACCAGCCACGACCGCCTCCGCGCCCGAGGCCTCCCATCCGTTCGGCCTTGTCGAACCGGTCGAGGTGTGGACACCACAGATCCACCGCTGGGCCGATACGTACGGGCTCCCGCCGGAGCTCGTGTTCGTCGTCATGGCCATCGAATCCTGCGGGGACCCGTCTGCCCGGTCCAGCGCAGGCGCGCTAGGTCTGTTCCAGGTCATGCCTTTCCACTTTCAGTCGGGAGAAGACCCGTTGGACCCCGAGGTCAATGCGATGCGCGGGTTATCCTACCTGCGCCGCTCTTGGGAAATCGCTCGCGGCGATGCAGGCCTGGCATTGGCGGGGTACAACGGAGGCCATGGGGTCATCGCGCGCGATCCGTCGACCTGGGCGGCCGAGACTCAGCGTTACGTTCGTTGGGGAACGGGGATTCTCGCCGACCTGGTCGCCGAGCGGCGGCCAGGGCCGACGCTGCAGGCCTGGCTCGACGCCGGGGGCGAGGGCCTATGCCGACGAGCCGCTCTGCGAGCCTCCAGCGGCGATTGACGTCGCACCTACCGAGCCGCCAGCCGCTCCATCTGCCAGGGGCAACCAGACCGAGAAGGTCGTCCCCCGGCCCTCATCCGAAGCGACCTCTATTCTCCCGTTGTGCATGCGTGTGATCCAGTAGGCGATCGAAAGGCCCAGCCCGGCTCCCCCGCCGGCCGAGCGGCGACGTGAGAGGTCGACGCGATAGAAGCGCTCGAAGATGTGGGGCAGCTCCTCCTTCGGCACGCCCTGGCCCGTGTCGCTCACCGTCAAGCGTGCCCACTCGCCGAGGCACGCCAGGGCCATCGTCACCACCCCGCCGGGCGGATTGTGCTCCACCGCATTCGCCACCAAGTTGAGCAGGACCTGCTTCAGACGGTCGCGATCTCCCATCACACGCGCCTGATCCTCCTGCCCGAGCCGGACCTCTTGCCGCCCTTGCGCCAGGAGCTTCGCTTGCTGGAACACTTCCAGCATCAGCGTGTCCAGCTCCACCAGATCCCGCGCCAGGGGAAGCTTGCCGCTCTCTGCTTGCGACAACAACAGGATGTCCTGCACCATCCGCGTCATCCGATCGACCTCGGACACCACGGCTTCCAGCGACTCCGGATCCGCCTTCCCCGTCCGTCGGATCAGGTCCATGTTCCCCCGGATGACGGTGAGGGGCGTCCTCAGCTCATGCGAGACGTCGGCCATAAAACGGCGTTGCGTCTCGAAGACGCGCTCCAACCGTTCCAGCGTCTCATTGAAAGCGGCAATCAACCGCCCGACCTCGTCGCGTGGCGGACCGTGCAGGGGGATGCGCCGCGACAGGTCATCCGCACGCGTGATCTGCAACGCCGTCTCCGTCACGGCGTCGAGCGGCCGGAGCGCCGTCGCCGCCGTCGACCAGCCGACCAGCGCAGCGAAGCCAACCGCCAGCACGCCGCCGATTAGTAGCACCGACAGCACCAGTTGGCGCGCCGCCTCGACCGTCTGCAACGAGGCCGCCAACTGAAGGTGCCCGACCAGCTCGCCCTCCGGCGTCGTCACCAATGGGTACGTCAGCACGCGCAGCGGAACCGCATTCAGGCGCACCGTCGAATAGGCCGAGCGCGTGCCCGACAGGCTCGCTTCATCCAGCGGCTCGTCGAGCAACGGCGCATTGCGCGCCACAAGGGTCCCGTCGGCATCCCATACCTGGGCGTAGATGCTGGCCGTCAAGTCGAGGGCCAGTGCCGAAAAACTCACTCCGCGCACGTCGCGCCGAAACGTCTGGCGAATTTCGTCGGCTGTGCGGGCCAGGCTCTCATCGACCTGACGGGTGAGACTGATGACCAGAATCGAATACACGGCGGCGCCGTAGAAGAACAGGCCGACCGCCATGATCCCCGCATACCACAGGGTGAGCCGGGCACGCAGAGTCATTCCGCCTTCTCTCTCGTGTCTGTTGGCCGAGGGGTTACCACGAGACCTGCCCTGTCATGCCAATCACGGGGTCGAACGCTCGCCTCGAGGCGTATTGACTCTTCTCTTCGCAGCCAGCGGGTTACGTCGACTCCCGCAACACGTAGCCCACCCCGCGCACGGTGTGCAGCAGCCGCGGCTCGCCACCGGCCTCGGTCTTCTGCCGCAGATAACGGACATAGACTTCGATGATGTTGCTTTCACCGCCGAAGTCGTAGCCCCAGACCCGGTCGAAGATCACCTCGCGCGTCAGCACCTGGCGCGGGTGCCGCATGAAGAGGTCGAGCAGCTCGTATTCCTTGGCGGTCAGCTCGATCGGGCGCTCGCCGCGGTAGGCTTGATGCGTTCCGGTATCGAGGCGCAGATCGGCGAACGCCAATAAATCGGCCGCCTCCGGCCGGGCGCGGCGCAGCAGGGCCCGCACACGGGCGAGCAGCTCATCGAATTCGAAGGGTTTGACCAAGTAGTCGTCGGCGCCCGCATCCAACCCAAGCACCCGATCCGACACGGATTCGCGGGCGGTCAGCATCAGTATGGGAGTCGGGCCGCCCGCGCGCAGCCGGCGACACACCTCCAGCCCATCCATCCCGGGAAGCATCCAATCGAGAATCACCAGATCCGGCGCCTCGGCCCGCGCCAGCGCAAGGCCGGCCGCACCATCGGCCGCCAGCTCGACCCGGTAGCCCTCGTAGGTCAGACCGCGCTGGAGGAATTGCAGGATTTTGTCTTCGTCTTCGATGACCAGGATGCGCTCGCGCATTGACCGCCTCGCGCATGCAATACTAACCGCCTCGCGCCCAAACGCAAGGAGGCCGCTCGCTGGCGGCCTCCCTGCGTTCCTTCGAAGAGTCCTCAGACCATCTCGACCTTGGCTCCGGCAGCCTCCAACTTAGCCTTCGCATCCATGGCGGCTTCCTTGCCGGCCGCCTCCAAAACCTTGGCGCCGCTGGCCTCGGCCATGTCCTTGGCGTCCTTCAGCCCGAGAGTCGTGATCTGGCGAATCACCTTGATGACGTCGATCTTCTTCGGCCCGACGTCCTTCAGAATCACATCGAACTCGGTTTTCTCCTCGACCGCCTCGGCCGCGGCTCCCGCCGCCCCTCCGGCGGGCATGGCGGCCATCGCCATCGGCGCCGCAGCCGAAACGCCCCACGTCTCCTCGAGCATCCTCGACAGTTCGGCGGCCTCCAACACCGTCAGCTTGCTCAAATCGTCCACCAACTTGCCCAAATCAGCCATCGTGCGTCTCCTTTTTTCGCTAGCGACTGCCCGAGGCCTTCCTCAGCCATTCCGATCGGGCCGAGGGGTTCCCCGGGGCCTGCTTCGTCCATTCCGATCGCGGCGTTGCCCCGACGAGGCCGTCAGGATCCCGCCGCTTGGGTCTCCGAATACGCCTTCATCACATTCACCACCTGCCGGACCGATGCCGCCACAGCGCCGGCCACTCGCCCGGCCGGGGTCTGCAACAGGCCGAGCAACCGGGCGCGCATCACCGGCAACGGCGGCAACTCCGCCAATCGCTCGACTTGGCGGGCATCATAGACGCGCCCTTCGAACAGGCCGACCTTGAGGCGGAACGTCTCGATCTGGCGGCTGACGTCGACGATCGCCTTGGCCACGGCCGGAATGTCTTCTCCGGCGAACCCGACGGCCGTCGCACCACCGAGCGCCTCGGCCGGGACTTCGATCCCAGTCTCACGCAAGGCCAACCCCATCAGTCGGTTCTTGACCACGTGGAACTCACCACCCGCCTCGCGCACCTTCCGCCGCAGATCCTCCAGGGACCGCACGCTCATGCCCGAGTAGCTCGTCAGAATGATTCCCGAGCTGCCTTGCAGCCATTCCCGGTAGGTCTGCACCATTTCCTGTTTGCGTTGACGTGTAACGGACACTTCCACGCACCTCCTGTCTTAGAAACGAAAAGTGTCTCTGCTTCGCTCGTCGGCTCGAAGCAAAGACACCGATGGTCGATACCCTCGGAGTCCTCACCTCGGCAGGAGATTGAGCCTCGGTTGCGAGGCGCCTGCTGTCTTCGGCGAAGCTGGTCCCGGCTCGGGCCGGGATTTCGTCGTATTCTACATCGCCTGCGCCGCGTTGGGGTCGACCCGGACGCCTGGCCCCATCGTCGCGGTGACTGTCACCCGCCGCACCAAACTGCCCTTGGCGGAGGGCGGGCGCGATTTCCGAATCGCCTCCATCAGCGTCGCCATGTTGTCGTAGAGCTTGTCGGCCTCGAAGGAGGCCTTGCCGATCGGCACATGCAGGTTCCCGGTCTTGTCCTGTCGGAACTCAACCCGGCCGGCCTTGAGCTCCTGGATCACTCGCCCCAAGTCGGAGGCGGGCACCACGGTCCCCGCCTTTGGGTTGGGCATCAAACCACGAGTGCCCAGGATTCGTCCCAGGCCCGACTTGCCGATCTTGCCCATCATTTCCGGAGTCGCGACGGTGGCGTCGAACTCGAGCCAACCATCTTTGACGCGTTGGATCACGTCATCGCCGCCGACAATGTCGGCCCCGGACGCCTCCGCCTGTCGCGCCGCATCGCCTTCGGCGAAGACCAGCACCCGGACCTTCTTGCCCAGGCCGTGCGGCAGCATGACCGTGTCGCGCACCTGCTGCTCCGCATGCTTTGGATCCACCCCCAGCCGAATGTGCACTTCCACCGTTCCGTCGAAGGAGGTGTAGGACGTCTGCCGCACCAGCTCCAAGGCCTGGCGCGGTTCATACACCTTGTCCCCTTCGACTTTGGCGCTGGCCTGCCGGTACTTCTTCCCGTGCTTGGTCATTTCCGCTCCCTGTGGTCTTGACGGTCCTTCGGTCTCTACCCTCGGCAGGGCGCCCGCTGCGGCGCAGACCGCCACGCCCTTCGCCCTCTACGCCCTTCGGCGCACCGAAGCGGTGCAGGGCGCCAAGGGCGGCGCACACCCAGGGTGCACCCGAAGGGGTGCCCGAAGGGGAGAGGGCGACTGCGCTCGGGCTTCGCCTCCGCTCCGCCCTCGCTTCGCTCAGGACCTCCCACGCGTTCTAGTCTTCGACGACGATCCCCATGTTGCGGGCGGTGCCTTCGATCTGGCGCATCGCTCCCTCCAGATCAACGGCGTTCAGGTCGTGCATCTTCACCTCGGCGATCTCCTGCACCTGGCGCCGCGTCACCTTGCCAACCTTGGTACGGTTCGGCTCGGCCGATCCCTTCTCCACCCCGGCCGCCTTGCGCAACAGCACCGCGGTCGGCGGCGTCTTCAATTCGAAGGTGAAGGAGCCGTCGGTGTAGATGCTCACCTCGGCCGGGATGATGTCGCCCGCCTTGGTCGCCGTGCGGGCGTTGTACTCCTTGCAAAAAGCCATCAGATTGATGCCGTGCGGCGCCAACGCCGGACCGATCGGCGGCGCCGGGTTGGCCTTGCCGGCTTCGATCTGTACGCGGACCACGACCTTCAGTTTCTTCGCCAATTAGCCCTCAGCTTCACCTGCACTTGCGCCGCCCTCACCCCTTCGGGTGCACCCTGGGTGTGCGCCGCCCTTGGCGCCCTGTAGAGGGCGAAGGGCGTAGAGGGCGGAGCGCAGCGCAGGTGCTAGTGTCAGCGATCAGCATTCAGCCCTCATCCATCCGCCGTCGGCCTCGCCATCCGGCTGACCGCTGACGGCTGATCGCTATCTCACGCCTTCTCGACCTGCAGGAAATCGAGCTCCACCGGCGTATCCCGTCCGAAGAACGACACCATGACCCGCACCTTAGCGCGTTCCATGTCGATCTCATCCACCGTGCCGATGAAATCGTTGAACGGCCCATCGATGATGCGCACTCGCTGGCCCGCCTTGTAGGTCACCTTCACGCGCGGGGCCTCGGCCTCCATGCGACGGATGATCTGCTGCACTTCCTCCGGCCTCAACGCAGTCGGCTCATTGCCCATCCCGACAAAGCCCGTCACACCCGGCGTATTGCGCACCACGTACCACGAGTCCTCGTCCATCAGCATCTGGACCAGGATGTAGCCGGGAAAGACATGTCGCTCCACCGTCCGACGCTTCCCGTCCTTGACCTCGATCTCTTCCTCGGTCGGGATGACGACGTCGAAAATCTTGCCCTTCATCCCCATCGTCTCGACACGCTGCTCCAGGTTGTGCCGCACCTTCGCCTCGTAACCCGAGTAGCAGTGCACCACGTACCAGCGTCTTCCGTCATCCGCCTCTTCTGTCGGCCCCGCCCCCGCGACCTCCGCCGGTTGGAGGCCCTCAGCCGTGGCGGCGTGCGATACCGCCTCGGCCATCTCCAGATCCGCTTTCCCTTCGCGGTGGACCTCGGCGAAGGCCGGGCCCTCGTCTTCGTCCCCATCGGACGCCGCCTCGACCTCCGCCTCGATTTCCGCCTCCCGCTGTGCTTCCGGGAGGACGGGATCTACGGCTTCGGTTTCGGCTTCGGCCTCGGCTTCGGCCACGGGCGCGTCTTCACCCCGCTCTCTCACCAGCGGTTCGTCCACGGCCTCTGTCTCAGGCTCATCGTTCATGCGCGGCTCAGGCGCCGCCAATTCTTCCGCCTCGCCCATCATCCTTCTCAGTCCCTACCCCAGCGAGATCAGCCAGCCAATCAGCTGGGAGAAGATGTAATCCACCAACCCGAGCGCGATCGCCATGATGATGACGACGATCACGACGACCGTGGTCAGGTGTCGCGCCTCCTGGCGTGTCGGCCAGGTCACCTTGCGAAGCTCGGCCGCCGTATCTCGAAAATAGCGGACGACCGCGTTGGGCTCTTTCTTCTTGTCGATCACCGCGGTCTTCGCCACGGCTTTCCTCCAAGCATCCGGCACGGTCTTGCTTGCTCGATCGGATCGGCCCGCCGCTCCGGGCCCCCGTCTTCAGGCAGGCCAGGCAGGACTTGAACCCGCAACCCCCGCTTTTGGAGAGCGGTGCTCTGCCAATTGAGCTACTGGCCTACGTTCTCCGCCACGGGCGAAGCACACCTCGCTTCGCTCGGTCTCTACAGACCGCCAAGGGCGGGTGCTTCGCCCCTACTTCGTCTCGCGGTGCAGTCTGTGTGTGCGGCACCGCGGGCAGTACTTCTTGAATTCGATCCGGCCGGGATCGTTGCGCCGGTTCTTCTCGGTAATGTAGTTGCGGCTCTGGCACTCCGTACACTCGAGCGTCACGACGGGCCGAACGTCTTTCTTCGCCATCGCCGGTCTACTCCAGGATCTCGGTGATGACGCCGGCGCCCACCGTCAGGCCGCCCTCGCGGATGGCGAACTTCGACCCCTTCTCCAGCGCCACCTTCGAGATCAACTCGACCG
>Ga0184639_10001384_pt1 | contig 10439 bp, 11 predicted proteins | sample PLM31_170_b2_FD_133155 | JGI IMG/M metagenome (GOLD analysis project Ga0184639, IMG submission 133155) | Groundwater sediment microbial communities from an aquifer in East River, Colorado, USA - PLM3-1_170_b2 | ecosystem: Environmental > Terrestrial > Soil > Riparian zone | place: USA: East... | reverse complement strand
GCCGTGCGCAGCTCGCGGCGCATGAATTCAAGCGTGGCGACGGCGGTCTGACGGAAAGACTCGGTGCCGGTCACTTGCCAGGCCTCAAGATAGACCCGCGCCAGAAGGGCGTTGTCATACAGCATTTTCTCGAAGTGGGGAACGGTCCACGTCCGATCGACAGCGTAGCGGTGGAAGCCGCCTCCGAGCTGGTCGAAGATTCCGCCGGCCGCCATCGCCTCCAAACCATGCGTCGCCATGTTGAGGGCCATGCCGTCGCGCTCGCGTTGATGACGCCGCAGCAAGAGGGCAACCGTGCTGGCGGCGGGGAACTTCGGCGCGCCGCCCCAGCCGCCGAATTCCCAGTCGTACTGGCGGAGGAGCGCCTCCATCGCCTGGGTTTCGGTCGTACGATCGATCTCGCCTCCCGCGTCGGCCAGCGATTCGGCCTCGGCCATGTGCTCGGTCAACCGCCGCGCGGTCTCGGTGAGTCGGCTGCGCTCGCCATGCCAGGCGGTGGCTACGGCCTGCAAGACATCGGCGAAGGAGGGCATTCCATGGCGGGGCACGGGGGGGAAGTAGGTCCCCCCATAGAATGGCTCGCCGGCGGGCGTGAGAAAGACGCTCAGCGGCCAGCCGCCCTGGCCGGTCAGGGCGACGACCGCCTCCATGTAGACGGTGTCGACGTCGGGACGCTCCTCGCGATCGACTTTCACCGGGACGAAGTCGCGGTTTAGGGCGGCGGCCGTCGCCTCGTCTTCGAAGGACTCGTGAGCCATAACGTGGCACCAGTGGCAGGCGGCGTAGCCGATGCTGAGGAAGATGGGCTTGTCTTCCCGCTGGGCCCGTTCCAAGGCCGCTTCTCCCCACGGCAACCAGTCGACGGGGTTCTCGGCGTGCTGCAGCAAGTACGGGGAAGTCTCCGCCGCAAGTCGATTGGTCATGGGCGCCACCCGACGGCAGCCCTTGCCGAGTCGAATGTTAGAATCATCGGCATGGCACGTGACTCGACCCTGTGGCGCTGGATTCCTGCTCTCGGCATGATGGCGGCAATCTTCATGCTTTCGTCGCTGACTTCCGAGCAGATTCCGTCCTTTGGCCAGTATGACCTGCTGATCAAGAAGGGCGCCCACGCCACCGGCTACGCGATGCTGGGTGTGGCCTACTACTACGCGCTACCCGGCCGCCTGGCACCGGCCTACCGGGCCGCGCTTTCCTTCCTGATGGCGCTGCTCTTCGCGTTAAGCGATGAGTTTCATCAATCCTTTGTCTACGGCCGGCACTCGGCGCTGCGCGACGTCGGCATCGACTCGCTGGGCGCGGCCTTGGCGCTTCTGCTCGCTACACTCTACTCGTCGAACTCCAACTCCAGATCGACCTCTTGATCGGGGCGCCAGTCGGCCCCGGGCACAATCTCGATCTCCCCGAACAGCTTCTCCTGAATCGCCAGCACCTGATGCTGCTTGATCAATTCCAGCACAGCCAGGAACGAGACGACGATTTCCAATCGGGAGCGCGACCTTCTCAGCAGGTCGCCGAATCCCATCCGGCCCCGTCGCCGTAGCGCGTCGAAGATCAACCCGATCTTGTGACGGATGTTGATCCGCGGCGCGGCGATCGAGTCGGCGAGCCCGGACTCTGGACGGGTCGACGCCATCACCTCGAGCAAAGTGCGGCGGAGACGGGCCACGGATAGATCGCCCAATTCTAGATGGGGTTCGGACTGCGGCGGAGGCGCTCGCCGGGTGTAGCTGTGAAGCCCGGCCTCCAGGCGCTCGGCCAAGGTCCCGGCGGCCTGCTTGAATTGCCGGTACAGGATCAGCTGGCGCGCCAATGCGTCTCCTGGATCTTCCTCGCCGAGCTCTCGCTCCGGAGGCCGCGGCAGGAGCGCCTCCGACTTGATCTGCAGCAGCCGGGCAGCCACCACCAGGAAAGAGGCCAAGTCCGCGAGATCACGCTCAGCGACGCTGCGCAGGTGCGCCAGGTACTGGTCGGTAACTTGAGCCAGGGCGATCTTGGTGATATCCAGCTCGGCGCGCTCGATCAGCTCCAAGAGCAGCTCGAGCGGCCCTTCGTAGACCGGGAGGCGAACGGTGTAGGCCGTCGTGATGGGCGCCGGCCGGGCAGCTCGTCCGCGGACCGAACCGCCTGAGCCCCCGTGAGGCTGCGTGGGGACGGTCCCCATCAGTGATCAGAGAAGAATGGAGACAATTACGCCGGCGGTGAGCGCCGCGATCAGCAGGAAGACAACGGCCGCCAGCAGCACGGCGCGCCGCTCGCGCGTCTGAGTCTGCGAAGCGATGATCTTCTCGGCCTCCTGTCGCCGTCGGTCGGTCTCGAGGAAGGATTCCATTCGTTGATGGGAGGCCTGGCTTTCCGACTTCTGTAGCTGCGCGGCGCGTTGGCGGTTCTGGGCGAGCCAGCGCGGTTGGCGCGGCGCGGCGGGTGAGCTCAGGATGCGGGCGACGGAAGTGAGCGGCTCGCCGCAACGAGCGCAGGTCTGGGCGCCGGAGGCGTACGCCTCCCCACAAGCCGGGCAGGCACCAATCGTCATGACGAATTCATGCAGCTTACCGGCGATTATAGCATCCGGCGGATGCTATACTGCGCCGCTACAGCGGGGGATGAGGAGGCCGGTGACGACGGCGCACACGCGGCTGGTTTGGTGCGGGGGTGGTCCCTACGTCGGCATCGACACCACAAGCATTCCGTCGTTATCTCCACTCAAGACGAAGAGAATCGGGTGGGGATGAACCCATCCGACTTGTTGTTGGTGGCCCTCGCCTCGTGCACCGCGGTGGATGTGGTCTCGATCCTACGGAAGAAGCGCCAGCTTCTGACCCGTTTGGAAATCCTCGCCGACGGAGAACAGGACGCCGATCCGCCGTGGCGCTTCCGCCGGATTCGCCTGATCTACCGGTTGCGCGGAAAGAAGCTGACCCCGGAGGCGGTCGGACGGGCCATCGAATTGTCCGAGACCCGGTACTGTTCCGTGTCAGCCAGTTTGCGTCCGCAGGTGGAAATAACAACATCTTTCGAGATTCTTCCTGAGGCCGGCGGCGACGACCAAGGCGCGGTAGAATCGTTTTCAGACAGATTGGGAGGTGGTGCTTCATGATTTCCGAGCCGATTCACGTCAACGACGAGGCCTTTGACAAGGCGATCTTGCAGTCGACCGTCCCGGTGATCGTCGACTTCTGGGCCCCGTGGTGCGGCCCATGTCGGATGGTGGCACCCATCCTTGAAAAGCTGGCGGGGGAATACGCCGGCCGCCTGGTCGTGGCCAAAGTCAACACGGACGACAATCCGATCTGGGCGCAGAAATACGGCGTCCAGGGGATTCCGACGATGTTGTTCGTCAGCCGAGGGGTGGTGGCTCACCAGCAGGTTGGGGCCCTGCCGGAAAAGTACCTGCGTCAAATGGTCGAGGAGTTCTTGAATGTGGCCGAGGCTCAGCCTTCGCCAAACTAGCCTCGCCGGCATTCGTGTCGCATCCATCCGCCCGGGCTCGCCCGGGCGGATCTCATTTCGGGGACGGCGGAGGACGGCCGTCGCCCTTCGCCGTCTCTGCCCGCCTCCGCCCGGAAAGACGTGGTCGACCCACCCGTCGGAATTGCACAAGGATCGTGCCGGTTCCGGCCAGGACCAGACCTGCGACTGCCGTCCCGGTGAGAGTCTCTCCCAGGAAGAGCCACGCCAGCAGGGGTATCCAGATGAGCATCGTGGAGTTGATCACGCTCGATTCGACCGCCGTCAGCGCCCGCAGGGTGTGATTCCACAAGGTGAAGGCCAGCGCCGTGTTGATCAGCGCCAACCACAGCAGCATGATCCACTCCTTAAGGCTGATCGAAGGGACACCTTCCCGTGCGAGCCCGATCGCCAGGAGGATGGCTGCGCCGAATCCCATGCTGACTGCCGTGACCACCAACGGTGACCACTGGCCGAAACGGTTGACCTGTCTCCCGAGGATCGAGGCTCCGGCGTTCGCCAGAACACCCACGACGGCGACCATCAGGCCGACCCGTTGGGCGGCCGGCAAGGAGGGCAGGTAGAAATAGAGGATGGTGCCGGTCGTCGCCAACGCGACACCCTACCATTGCAGCGACGTAGGAGGTTCGGCCAGCCAGACGATCCCCCATCCACGCGACGACAATCGTGCTGAAGCTCCAGACCAAGTTCACGGTGACGGCCGGCAATATCGACAGCGCCACGAACACGGCGCCCTGAGTCGCCGTGTAGAGAAGCACACCGAGAAGAGCGAGCTTCCGCCAGCCGCTTGTGGGGATGGAGCGCAGCGCGGTCGTCCGGCCAGAGAGAAGGATGGCTCCGATCAACGCCAGGGCGGCCAAACTGTAGCGAATTCCGGCGAAAGTAAGGGGAGGGATCTCTTGCAGACCGTACTTGATCAGCATCCAGGACGTCGCCCACAGGAAAACGACGAAGAGCGCCAGGGCGGCCGCCGTCGTGTGGGACGGAGCGGGGGGAACGTCTCTGTCGGGCCCGGGGCCATGGCCCTGTTCGATCCCGGGATCTCTGCGAAAGAGGATTGTGCTCATCCGAGCAACCGCGGAGGGCCGCCGGGGGAATGTTTCGTAGTTCTGCGCGCACCCGCAAGTTGGTCGCAGTGAGCCGGGAGGCGAGGATCTTGCTTAGGGAGCAGAGTCGAAACGGGCGCCTTTCAGGGCCCCGCTTTGGCGCGGCCACCCCACAGGATCCCTTCGATGCGCCGGTACACGCGGCGGAAGAAGGATCGGGCGTGCGCCAGCCAGACAAGGATCGTGCGCCGTCGCCGCTTGGCCGGCCTGACGCGCTTCTCGGTCGCGACCCACTGCAGAGCTAGCGCCCCCCAGGTGAGCCCGCCGCCAAACCCAACCATGACCAGATTGTCGCCCGGGCGGATCCGTCCAGCGCCGACGGCTTCACAAACCGCGATCGGGATGGAGGCGGTCGAGGTGTTGCCGTAGTCCCCGATGTTAACCACGAACTTGTCCATCGGCAGCTTCAACCCGCGCGCCGCCGCCTCGATGATGCGCAGGTTGGCCTGATGCGGGATGACCAGCGAGATGTCACTCAACCGTAGGCCGGCCCGCGAGGCGGCCTCGCGCGTGGCGGAGGCCATGACATGCGTGGCGAAACGGAAGACCTCCCGACCGTTCATGTGAATGGTGTGCATGTTGCGCTGCAAGGTCTCGGCGGTCGTTGGGTAGCGGCTTCCTCCGGCGGGGATACTCAAGAGCTCTCCGCCCGATCCATCAGAACGCATCGTGCAGGACAGGACTCCCCCTGGCCTATCGCTCGCCTCCAGGACGAAGGCGCCCGCACCGTCGCCGAACAGGACGCACGTCGTACGGTCTTCCCAGTTGATCATCCGCGAAAGCGTCTCTGAGCCGATCACCAGCGCATTGCGAATCGATCCGCTGCGGATCGATTGCGCCGCCATGTTGAGGGCGAAGATAAAACCGGTGCAAGCCGCCGACAAGTCGAAGGCTCCCGCCTTTCCGGCGCCGAGCGCGTCTTGCACCAAGCAGGCGGTAGCCGGGAAAAAGTGCTCGGGCGTCGAGGTCGCGACGATGATCAGGTCAACATCCGGCGGATCGAGCCTGGTCATGCCCAGCGCGAGGGCGCCGGCCTTGGTGGCCAGGCTGGCGGTGGTCTCGCCTTTTTCCGCGATGTGTCGCTGATGGATTCCTGTACGCGAGACGATCCACTCGTCGTTGGTCTCTACGATCGCGGCGATGTCCTCATTGGTCAGGATCTTTTCGGGGACGGCCATCCCCCAGCCCGTGACGTGAGCGAAAGGGGACACTAGGCGGAACCCTGCGAGTTGGAGCGGCGGAAGATCAGGCAGGCGTTGTGGCCGCCGAAACCGAACGAGTTGGAAAGGGCGTATTCGACGGCGACGGCGCGGGCTTGGTTGGGCACGTAATCCAGGTCGCACGCCGGGTCCGGCGTCTCATAGTTGATCGTCGGAGGCAGAATACCGCGCTCCATCGCCTGAATGCAGAAGATCGCTTCGAGGGCGCCGGCGGCGCCCAGCAAGTGGCCGGTCATGGACTTGGTCGACGATACGGGGATGCTGTAGGCGGTTTCGCCGAAGACCGTCTTGATCGCCGTCGTCTCGCTGGCGTCGTTGAGGCGGGTGCTCGTGCCGTGAGCGTTGATATAACCGATCGCCTCGGGCGTCAACCCGGCGTCGTCCAGGGCGAGCTGCATGCAGGCGGCGGCGCCGGCGCCATTCTCCGCCGGGGCCGAGACATGGAAGGCATCGTTGGTCGTGCCGTAGCCGACGACCTCCGCCAGTGGCCGGGCGGCGCGCGCCTGGGCGGCGGCCTCGGATTCGAGCACGAGGAAGGCCGCACCCTCGCCGATCACGAACCCGTCCCGGGCCTCGTCGAACGGGCGCGAGGCGCGCTGCGGATCGTCGTTGCGCGACGATAGCGCGTCCATCACGCTGAAACCGGCCACCGCTACGTCGACAATGCCGGCCTCGGACCCGCCGGCCAGCATGACGTCGGCGGCGCCGCGGCGGATCATCTCGGCGGCCTCGCCGATGGCGTTGGTCCCGGAAGCGCAGGCGGTGACGACGCTCATGTTCGGACCCCGGGCACCGAGCATGATGGCGATCTGACCCGGCGAGGCATCCGGCAGCATCATCGGAACCAGATGGGGGCTGACCCAGCGAGGACCGCGCTCGATGAACTTCCTCGTCTCGCTGACCAGGGTCCCGGCGCCGCCCATGCCCGTTCCCAGGATCACGCCGACGCGGTCGCGGTTGTTGTCATTGATGCTCAGGCCAGCGTGCTCCACCGCCTGCTGCACCGCCACCGCCGCAAGCTGAGTGTAGCGGTCCATCCGCCGCGCCTCGCGGCGGCCGAGGGCCTCTTGCGCATCGAATCCTTTGACTTCGGCGGCAAAGCGCGTCTTGAGACCGCTCGCATCGAACATCGTGATCGGCCCCACACCGGACTTCCCGGCGAGGGCCGATTCCCAGGTGGTGGCGAGCGAATTTCCGAGCGGGCTGATGCAGCCCAGGCCCGTGACGACGACGCGCGTCCTAGGCACGTTCCCTCCGCCTGGCGACAGGGTCGCAGTGATATGGAAGCTGAGAGTATAACACCCGCCCTGCCGGGGAGCTACGTCGCTGCATGAGTGACGGCGCAGGCTGTTCGCCTACGCGACTCCTGGCCGCCAGGAACCGCCAGGAGTGGTGGACGGCTCGCTGCCGGCCGGCGTGTGGAACGGCTCACGATGGTCTTCACGAGCCGGACGAGTCTCAAGTCTCCGAAGCCGCTGTGCTAGAATGACCGCGCCCCGCTGGATCCGCGGCCTAATCAACAACTCGAGGTTCGGCCGCGGGGCGGACCGCCGCCTTCTCTTGACCGCATACGCCTGGAGGCCGCCCGACTGTGCGCGTTCTTGTCACCGGCGCCACGGGATTCGTCGGCCGCGCCGTGCTCCCCAAGTTGACACAGGCCGGTCACCAAGTTCGGATTCTGCTTCGGCCTTCTCCCGCCTCGCCCCGGCTGCCGAAGGGCGTTCCCGTGGAGGTTGGTCTTTCCGACCTGACCGACGCGCAAGGGGTCCGGGCCGCGTTACTGGGGATGGAGGCGGTCCTCCACTTGGCTGGAGGCGAAGGCCAGGGAAGTCGGGCCGATCTAACCCGGTCGGACTCGGAGGCCACGCGAACGCTGGCGGCCGCGGCGCGTGAGACGGGGGTCCGCCGCTTGATCTATCTCAGTCATCTCGGTGCGGATCGAGCCTCGGCCTACCCCGTGCTACAGGCGAAGGCCGTGGCCGAAGATGCGATCCGCCACGGTGAGGTTCCCCACATCATCGTCCGTGCCGCAGTCATCTACGGTTCGGAGGACCGGTTCACCACGTCGCTGGCGATGACCCTGGCCGTCTCGCCCGGGATCTATTTTCTCCCTGGGAACGGTTCGGTTCCGCTGCAGCCGTTGTGGGTCGGCGACCTGGCGACGGCGCTCGTCTGGGCGCTGGATGAGGAGGGATTGATCGGCCGGACGTACGAAATCGGCGGCCCGGAATACTTGAGCTGGAAGGAGATCGTTGAGTTGGTGATGGAGGCGGCACGGCTCCGTCGAGTCCTGGCCGAAGTGCGGCCGCCGGTGCTGCGCGCCGCGTTTCGGCTGGGTGAGATGCTCCTCCCCTGGCCGCCTTTCACGCCCTTCTGGATCGATTACCTCGCCGCCAGCCGAACCGCCGCCCTCGAGACACTGCCGCGGGCCTTCGGTCTCCAACCGTCGCGCATGGAACGCTCTCTCGACTACCTACGGCGGCGCAACTGGGCGGGTGAATGGCTGCGGCGCCAACTGCGCCGCTCCGAGTCGAATCATGCCTGAGGATTCGGTCATCATCCGCCCCCTTTCGTCGCCGGCCGACATGCTCTTGGTCGAAGAGTTGCAGCGGGCCGTCTGGGTTGGAGATGAGACGGAGATCGTCCCGACCCATTTGCTGCTGGCCGTGGCGCATGCCGGCGGAGTCGTCCTGGGCGCTTTCGAGGGTGACCGGTTGTTGGGGATGGTCTTTGGTTTCATCGGGACGGATTCCGCCAACCCCGAGCGGGTGGCGATGGCGAGGCTGAAGCATTGCTCGCACATGCTGGCGGTCCATCCGGAGGCCCGCAACCGCAACATCGGCTTCCGGCTGAAGGAGACCCAGCGCCTGGCGATCGTCGGGCAGGGAATCCGCCTGGCGACGTGGACCTACGATCCTCTTATCAGCCTGAACGCGCACCTCAACATCCGGCGGTTGGGCGCCGTCTGCCGCTCCTACTTGCGAGACGCGTACGGTCCGATGCGCGACGGGTTGAACGCCGGCCTGGCCTCCGATCGTTTCGAGGTCGAGTGGTGGGTCACGTCGAAGCGGGTGGAAGCGCGCCTGGAGGGGCGTCGGGCGCCGCTCGACCTGGCGCACTTTCTCGAGGCTGGCGCCCAGAAGCTGAACCCATCCGGTCTGCGCCACGACGGATGGCCGGAGCCTCCGCCCGAGGCCGAACGTCCGGAGGCGAATCTGGTCTTGGTTGAAATCCCGCCTGATTTCCAGGCCCTGAAGGCCGTCGACCTGAGGCTGGCCACCGCCTGGCGAGACCACAGCCGCTCGCTTTTCGAGGATCTGTTCACGCAAGGCTATCTGGTCACCGACTTCGTGTTCCTTCGTGGCGAGACCTCGCCCCGGGCCTATTACGTCCTGCTGCAGGGTGAGAGCACGTTCGGATGACGATCACCATCGACCAGATCGAGATATGTCACGTCCGCATGCGTCTCGTTTCGCCCTTCGAGACTTCGTTCGGCGTCGAACACGATCGGGAGGCGATCGTCTTGCGCGTGCTGGCCGGCGGCCTGGAGGGCTGGGGCGAGTGCGTCGCCGGCGCCTCTCCAGGCTACTCGTATGAAACCGTCGGTACGGCCTGGCACATCCTGGAATCGTTCTTCATCCCGGCCGTGCTGGGACGTCCCCTGGATTCGATCGACCACTATCGGGCGGCGCTGGAACCCTTCAAAGGACATCCGCTGGCGCGTGCTGGCCTGGAGTTGGCGGTGTGGGACTTGCTCGGCAAGTCGCGGGGGGTTTCGCTGTCGACGCTGCTGGGTGGCCTGCGGGCGAGGGTTCCGGTGGGGGTTTCCATCGGGATTCAACCGGATTCGGGTGCGCTGGTGAGAGTCGCCGGACGCTATCTGGCCGAGGGCTATCGACGGATCAAGGTCAAGATCAAACCGGGGCGCGATGTCGAGGAGGTGCGGGCCGTCCGGAAGGCTTTCCCCGAGGTCGCTCTTCAAGTCGACGCCAACTCGGCTTACACGCTCGAGCAGGCGGCGGCCGTCGAGGCCCTCGACGATTTCGGCTTGCTGCTGATCGAACAACCGCTGGCGGAAGACGACTTGCTGGATCACGCCACGTTACAGGCGCGCCTCCGGACGCGCCTGTGCCTGGACGAGTCGATTCTCTCGCGGCGGCATGCCCGGCAGGCGCTTGAAATCGGAGCTTGCCGCGTGATCAACATCAAGCCCGCCCGTGTTGGGGGACTAGCCGAGGCCGGCGCCATCCACGATCTTTGCCGTGCCCAGGGGGTGCCGGTTTGGTGTGGTGGGATGCTCGAGACGGGGATCGCACGCGCGGCGAATCTGGCGCTGGCGGCGTTGCCCGGTTTCGAATTGCCCGGTGATATCTCGGCCTCGGCCCGCTATTACGATCGCGACATCGCCGAGCCGACCTTCGCGCTCAACTCCGACAGCACCATCGATGTGCCGACCGCTCCGGGATTGGGCGTGGCCGTGATCGAGGACGAGCTCGCTCGGGTCACGCTCCGTAAGGCGACATTACGCGCCACCGACCAATAAGTGGTCAGTGGTCGGTGGTCAGTGGTCAGAGGGGGATGGAGATCGGAGATTAGAGATTGGCGATTGGCGATTGGCGACCAAGGACTGGCGGGAGGCTGACAG
>Ga0184639_10001383_pt1 | contig 10440 bp, 10 predicted proteins | sample PLM31_170_b2_FD_133155 | JGI IMG/M metagenome (GOLD analysis project Ga0184639, IMG submission 133155) | Groundwater sediment microbial communities from an aquifer in East River, Colorado, USA - PLM3-1_170_b2 | ecosystem: Environmental > Terrestrial > Soil > Riparian zone | place: USA: East... | reverse complement strand
GGCCGCCCACCTTCTTCAGCGCCGCCTCCTCCTGCGCCAGGTTGCGCTCATCCGTTGCCCGAACGCCCAAAGGCCCCGCCGTCACCAGCCGAGTCGTGTTGAACCCTTCCCGCAACAGCGACCGATAAATCGCCGCCCCCTCCTTCGTGAGCAGGTTCTGTTTTTCCTGCAACGCGATCTCCCGCTCTAGCGACGCCCGCAAGTCATCGTGCGATTTCTTCAGCACGTCCACGTTGCTCGCCACCGTGGCCGCTCCGGCCGCCTGCGCCAGCTTGGCAAAGGACGTGATGGCCAGCGCCGTCCATTGCCCCAGCGTTTCCAGCATCTCCTTCAGCGACTTCTTTATGTTCTCGAACTCGCCGCCAAGCGATTGCGCTGCCGCCCGCGCCTGCCCGCCCGCGCGCGTGGCGAGCTGCTCCAGAATCGAGTTGAAATTCGTCGCCGACGTGGCCGCGTCATCGATCTTGAACCCCAGTTGCGTGAAGGTTGCAAACTCCCCCTGCAGCGCCTTACCCATCGCCAGCGTCGCGCGCGGCAGGTCCTTGTCCAGCAGCGTCGAGAAATCCAACACCGCCTCCGTCAATCGCGCCACGCTCTCACGCGGCGCGCCAAACGCCACCAGCTTCGAGATCACATTCAGCGCCGCCTCATCCGTGAACGTCGTCACGTCCTGGAACGACTTTGCCAACGCCTGCAGCTCCTTGGAGTACGACTCCGTGAACTGCCCGCTCGAACGCAACGCCGCGTTCAGGCGCGAGATCGCCCGCTCCGATTCGATGAACTCATTCAACGCCGAGCGCAGCAGCGCCGTCCCGCCGAGAATCGCGAAAGCCTGCGCGGCCTGTCTGCCCAGCCCCGCCATGCCCGTGCTGGCCGCTCCCGTCGCCTTGTTCAGCTTCTCCAGCTCCTGGACAGTCTCCTGCGCCCCCTGCCCGCGCTTGAGAATCTGAATGATGACATCAACTGTATTTTCAGCCATACGTTCTCTTTTTTCCGACCTTCGTTTCTCCCTCTCCCCCAGGAGAGGGTCGGGGTGAGGGCGAAAATCTTAACCCACGACTCACCCGACGAGCTTCTTGAATTCCGCCTCGCTCAACGGCGTCTCCGATTCCTTCCCCGCTGGCCTCACCCGCTCCCCCGCCGTCACCACGCTCTTCGGGTCCCACACTGCCGCCGACTGCAGCAGCGCGAAATGCCGCGACGCCTCTTCCGCCAATTCCGTCCACAAAATCAGTTTCGGCTGCGACCAGTTCCGCACCTCGCCCGATTGGAACCCGGCCCGCACCAGAATCATTTCCGCCCGCCGGCAACTGTCCCCAAAAAGGTCTCGAACATCTCCAGCCCGGCTGCCAGAATTTTTTTTTGATCCTCCTGCGACACGTTCAGCGCCCAGGCCACGTTCAACAGATGCGCCGAGGAATCCGGCGTCAGTTTCTGCAAAAACCCTTCCCCCTGGTCCGCCGGCATTGATGCCAGCAACAATAGCCACGGATCCCCCGCGTTCATCACCTGGATCATCAGGTCATGAATTTTTTTGAACGAGACCGGCGCCAGACGCACCGTCAGCTTCTCATTCCACTTCGTCTCCACTTCGACGTTCTTGAATCCCGCGTCATGATCGTCCCGCGTGACCAGCTCCGCCAATGTGCCGTTCGACTCCATTTACTTTTGCCCCGCCTTTGCTGCCGGAGTGTTCGCCGCTGGAGCAAGAGTAAGAGCAAGGAGCAAGAGCAAGAAACCAATTGCACGTGCTTCCGAGGTTCTTGCTCTTGCTCTTGCTCCTGCTCTCATATCTCAGCCGATGTGTATCCACTCATCACTGCTCAGATCCCCCGGCGCAGAATTGGAGACCGTCAGATCGAGCACCTGCATCCTGCGCCCATCCCGCTCTTCGTAGCCGATTCGCTCCGAGCGCAGATTGAAGATCGATGACTTGATCCGATTTCCAGCCAGGGCCGGCGAGGAGATCGACAACTCCACCGAAAGGGTCTGGCGCCAATCCGACCAGGCCGGATGATCCGCCTCCTTCAAGCTCTCCAGCTCCGCCCGCGCTTTGCTGTCCCGCCCCGCGATCACAAAACCTTGCAGCGCATTCGCCGCGCTTCCACTCTCGCGAAATTCGACTTGATTTCCCAGGCGCCACTCGAAGTCCCGGATCACCCCGCTCGGCGCCGAACTCAATTGGATCAAGGTGAGCTGAGGCGGCTTGGTGGCTGTCCAGGAAATCGGCGATGGCAAATCCGCATCGGCAGGCGTCTGGTAAAGCCCGTGGAAGGTGAAATCGATCACGGAGAACCCGCCCGAAACCCAGCGCGCCGTCAGGTCTCCTTTGCAGCCGGTCATCTTGTACAGTTTCAGCCCGCTGTAGAAATAAAACGTCACGCTCTCCCCGCTGTCCACCGGCGCGATGTTGAATGGCCGATAGTACACGTGCCCATTGCGCGCGCCCGGCGCGCTCTCCAGCACATAAGCCACGTCCATCCCGCAAGCTCTGAGCAAGGGATCGATCTCCGCCGCATTGACGCTGCTCCCGCTCGAAATATCCGCCGCCACTCCATCCGTCCGGTTCCCGCGCAATTCGGCGGAGAATTGCAGCGAGGCGCGCGGCAGCGCGTTCAGTCCCACGACGCGCCCAAAGCCTGCATCGGCTATTTCCCGGTCGATGCTCTGGCTCTCCACGTCGAACGTCACCTCCGCCCGAGCCACCGCGATATTGTTCGCCGTCGCCCATGGCGCCGCGTCCAGGCCGTAAACCGTTTCCAGCTTCGCCAGCAAAAGCCCGCGTCTTGTTAGTTCCATAGCGCCAAGGAGGAAGATGAAAAGGAGCAAGGCAGAAAAGAGAGCAAGATCAAGAGCAAGAATTGAGTGTTTTTGATGCATCAGTGGAACCTCAATGCAAGCTCACTCCCCGGCGTCTCTCCCAGGGCCGCGTTTCGCACGCCGAACTGCGCCGTCTGAATCCGCCGTCCGTTCCGATCCGAATAGACCAGCTTCTCGATCTTCGTCTTCGCCGTCAGCGTGATCCGGTTCCCCGTCAGATTCCCGATCTGCGCGAGCAACGTCTTGGCCTTCGCGCTCTTCCAATCCGCCCACAGCGGATGCGTCACTTCCTTAATGGATTCGGGATCAAAGTCTCCCTTGCTGTCCCGGCCCGCGTTCACAAAGCCGATCACCCCATCCGTGGAATTGCCGTCCTCCCGCATCACGGTGCTGTTCCCCAGCCGCAGATTCATCGTGCTGAACACCGCTCCCGGCCAATCGTCATACACCAGCGCTGGTGCGCTATCGACCGTCACCGTCGTCCCGTTGCTGGTGATGTTGATCGCCGCCCCGCCCAGCGTCGCCGCCACCTTGTAGGTGTTCGTCGCCTTATCTCGAACGAAATACCAGACCCCCGCCGTCAAGCCACCCGGAATCACCGCCGCCGCGAACCGCACCCGGTCCCCGTTCAACAGCGCGTGCCCCGTGTGGGTGATTGTGTCCGTCGTGCTGTCCACCGTCACCACCGCCGCCACATGGGTCTGCGGCATTTCCAACGTCGGCGGCTGCGTCGTCAGCCACGTTTGCGATCCTGGAATGCTCGAATCACTCGGCGCGTTGTAGCGCCCCATGAAACTGAAATCCAGGAACCCGAACTTGCCCGCCTCCAGCACGATGTTCTCGATGTTCCCTTTGCACCCCGTCGCCTTGTAGAGCTTGCCCTGCGAGTAAAAATAAATCGTCAGGGACGATCCCTCATTCACCGGCACGGTGGGATTGTAAATCACGTGCCCATCCCGCGCCCCGCCCGAGCTCTCCGCCGTGTAAGCCGGCGCCAGATCGCACGCCTGCAACAGCGGATCGATCTCCACCTTGTTCGACGCGCTCCCCGCCGAAACGTCCGCCGCCACGCCGTCCGTGCGGTTCCCGCGCAGCTCCACGCGAAACTTGAAATTCCAATGTGGCCGCGCGTTGATCCCGATCACGCGCCCGAACCCGCCATCCAGAATGTCGCGATCAATCGACTCGCTCGGCGCGTCCGGCGCCACCAGCCCGCGCGCCACCGCGATGATATTCGCCGCCGCCGTGGGCGTCGGGTCCGTCCCGTAAGTTGTCTCGATTTTCGCGAGCAACAATCCGACTTGTGAAGGTTCCATATGTTTCCTTTTTTAACTTTGCATTTTTAATTTTGAATTCAGTTGAGTCAGTACGTCGTGTAAGGATCTCCCAGCTTGCGCCGATATTGCACCGTGTAAAAGAGCAGCGCCCCGCCCACCGGCTTGCCCAATTCATTGATGAACGGCTGTTCCGTGCCCCCTTCCACAATGTTCGCCAGCCCGTTCAACTGAATCTCCCCTTCCACGATCCGCTGCACTTCTGGCACCAGCTCATCCTTCTTCGCCGCCAGATTCCGTTCGCTCTGCGCCAAAATCTTGAACACCACCGGGAAATTGTAAGTCCGCCCGAAATGGTCCTTCTCGATCTCCGTCTCTTCGCCGTCGTAAATCATCAAGGCCGGGAGCTTCTCGCTCGCCGCCAGCGGATCCATCTCCCGCGTCACACCCCGAAACTTCGACGGAATGAGCGCCGAGAGATTCGTTACCAGCCGGTCCATGATCCGTTTTTTAATCGAGTCAGTTGTCCCGTTACTGCTCTCCAGCACGAGACGGGCACCGGCTTCCGTCGTGAGGCGCTGGCCCGACGCCGTCAATATATAGGACGTCGGCATCAGAGATCCTTCAGCTCACTCTGGATTTCCCGCAACACAATCGGCATCGCCTTCTTTAGCCCTGGCCGCACGAACGGCTTCCCGCCATAATTCACGTTCCGCGTGTGCGACCCCACGAACTGGTCTCCGCGCGTGTGCGCCCGCACGTTCACCACCCCGTGGAAACCGAACTCGTGATACGCCCCATATCTCACGTTCGTCCCGATCCGCCCCACCACCCCGCGTCCCGGCACGACATCCGCCCTGGACGTGATGCTCTGCCGCAACCGCCGCGTGATGATGTCCAGCTTCGTCGGCCTCGGCCCGCTCAGAAACTCCGTCTGCACCTTTGCGACGGCAAAAATAAGTCCGCGCCGCAGCCCCTTGGCCGCCCGCTCGATCACCGCGTCGTCGATGCCCTTCACCTTCCGCAACACCAGCGTCAGGTTCCGCGTCGTTATGTTCGGTTCGATTGGCATTGCGTTTATTCGTCCCGCTGCTCCGCCAGGATGCTCAACAAATAAGGAGCGCACGCCGCCCCGTAGCTCTGGGGAGTTTCCTTCAGCAACTGTCGCGCTTGCGACATGAACCGATCAGGTTCTTCCCGGTGACGCCTATCCCACTCCGTGAACGCCGCCGCCAGGCTCACGAACGTAGATCTCCTCTGCACCTTTTCCCCTTTCCCCCTTTTCAATTTCGTCTTCATGTAACACGCAACACGCAACACGCTTCAATTATTCCACCTCTCATGCTGCATCAGCACTGCCTTCACGTGCGGCAACAGATCCAACTGTGCAAACTGCTGCACATTCCCGCCCTCGCCCGACACCGTCACCAGCCCCAGCCGGTTCCGGTTCTGGTACCAATACGACACCTGCTCCACGCAGCCCTGCTCGATCTCGGATGGCAATGCCACCTCACTTCCCACCGGCGCCGTTCCCGGCAGCACGTACCCACCCGTGTAAGTCACCTTCAACTGCTCCGCTTCAGAAGCCAGCTTGCCGTGCAGCGAGATCACCGACCCGCGCCGGATTAAATAATCCACGTCACTCTCCAGGACCCACCCTTCCGTCTCGTCATATTTGAGGTGGAAGCTGGCCACCGTTTCGATGGGGTAGCAGATCAAGCGCAGCTCCGTGTCGTCACCCACGAACTCGTCCTCTTTGTTCACCGTGCGGGTAAAGAGTCGCCGGCATTGCACGTCGAACCGCCCGCTGGCGTGCGCGATCATGTTCGTCAGCAGCGTGTCGTCCGTCGTGTCCGTGATCCCCAGCCGCGCTTTGACCGTTGTCAGTTGAGCCAGCATCTTCGATTTCTAATTTTGAATTTTGCCATTTTTATGGACCGAGCTTGTTCGTCGCCCCCCAGGCCGTGCTGGCGGGCAGGGCGGTCAGAAGGAACACCGTCCCGTTCGAGTTCACAAAACACGCCGCGCCATTGTAGGGCGCTGCCGAAGGGAAACCCACCGTGTTGGTCCGAAGAAAAATGAAGTTGGTTGACACCAGAACGTTCGCATAATTCGTCTGTCTAATCGTCGCGTTGCCGCCGACCGTGAAGGCGGTTCCGGCGTCCGGACCTTCGGCCGCGGTGACTTTTACTTTGAGTCCGTCAGCATTCAAAACGCTGTTCGGAGAATTGGCGGCGTAGAAACGAATGGCATCGGCCCCGTTCAAATACAGCTCGTTGAGCGGACTCATGATCATGCTCCACGCGTTGACGTCGCTCGATTTTGCGCTATGCCCGATTCGCCCGAAGGTGCCCTGGTAGGACTCCAGTGCCAAATTTGTCGTGGCCAGAATGCGGCGGGCAAAAAGAGGGTTTGTGTCCACGCGCATGATGATGTTGGTCAGGCTGGAATCGACTACCTCAAAAATGTTGGTGGCGTGATTCGTCTTGCCGATGGCGCGGAGCGGGACGTAATTGTTGGTCCAGGCTTCCGCCGTGAAATTCTCCGAATAGCGCAGGCTGGGAAAGCCGTCCGCGTTGCCCGCGTAAAGAGCCAGGATGCGTTGATCCTCGAAGGCCACGTCGGCATCGTTATCGTGCAGGATCTCCGCATCGCCCCACTCGCCCCAACACCAGCCGACAAAGGGCGAGATGATATTGGTGGACCAGCCTTCGGATTCCACGAGCATCTCGTTATAGCCCACCCGGGTAAAGCGCGTGTGTTGCACCGTGCCATTGGTCACCGCAGCAAGCCCATTGGCCTCCCGCGTGGGCCAGAGAATTTGCAGCAGAGTGGTCCGGCCGTTAAAATTGCCGTTCGTTATGCCTTGAACGTAGAGGGTGTAACCGGACGAATTCCCCTTGATCTGGTTATGCAACCCGTTGAACCCGGGATCGTCAAACAGGGATGCTCCGCGGTCGGCATCGGTCAACCCGACAAAATTCGTGTTCGAAATGTGCAGGAACAGATCGACATTGAAAAAATTATTGCTGTTCCCGTGGTTGTAACCGGGGAGCGTGCGCCAGAGCATTCCGAAACTCTGCGGTCCCCGGCCCCACATGGTGGCCGCATTGGTGGCCCGAAACATCAGGTGCAGGCTCGGGTTGGAATTATTCGGAATCCCGTTCGAGCGGTTGATGAGTTCGCCATCGAGAATCCTGATGCGGTTGGTGTTGGTGAGGCTGGTGGTGACGCCGACGCCGTATTGGTTCCCGCTGAGGGAATAGACCGGCGTGTTCGTCCAGATCGTCTGGTTCGTCCGTTTCGTGAAATCATCGTAAAAGACATAGCGCGTGATCCAGTCGAGGTTGCCGCGCTGTCTGGTGATCAACTGCACCCCGTTGCTGACCGAGAGCGGATTGTTCGTCCCGTTCATCGTCAGCGGCGTGAGGTTCGTCAGCGCCACGGTCCCATAAAGCGTCACATTCGACCCCGTAAAATTCGTCGCCGAAATCTGCCCGTGAAAAATCGCGTTGCTCAACAGATTGTTCAATGTGATCGTCCAGGTGTTCGTGTTCGCCCCGCCCCCTTGCGCCTGCAACAGCAGAAGGTCCGCCGCCCCGGCCACTTTGTTCGTTCGCGGCAACTGCGACAGCCGCACGTCCGCCCCCCGCGCCTGTCTGCACGACAGGGTCACGCAACACGCCACAAGCACGCACCAGCCCCAAGATAAAATCCGTTTCACAATTCTCTCACTTTCTCAAACACCTTTTCCCCTCTACTGAGCGTAAACCTGGATCGTCACTCCAGCCCCCGTCACGACTTGAATCCCGCAATTCACCGGCACAGGCAGCGTTTGGCCCAGTGTTGGTATGGTGTTGGTAAATAAACTCGTCCCGCACACCGTCGCCCCGCCCGCTCCACTGCGATTATAGAAAACATATGTCCCGCTGGTCCCGATGATGTTCGCTGCCACGTTCACGCCCACACCTGTTCCCGGAGCGATGGGGCTGTTGGTATAACCTGCGGCGTTGGCTGAAAGAACGATGTTTGTCGCGAAAGAAGCCAGGCCGTTTGTAACGGATAAATAATTCGCGAAGTTCGTCTGTGTGGCGGCCGAATTCCCAACAGTCTCCAGCAAAATCCCGGTCTGTGGCGGCGAATCAACGCGCGTGCCGACCAGCAATCCTTTTGTGCCATCCCCCCATATATTGACAAAGTTCAACCCGGCTTGCGTGCCGAATATTTCCAGTCCGCTGCTGTTGGGGTTCCTAAAAATCTGATAGTCCGTGGTGCTGTTGAACCCGATCCTCATCATCTGATTGCTCCTTGTGTTAGCAGTATCGTGCAGCACGAAGGCCGCGTTGGCGTTCCCAGATGGCGAACTGGCGCCGCCCGACAAAATGTGCAGATGGTTAGTTGTGGTCGTGTCTTTGACGGTGTTGGTCTGGAATGGGTTTCTGGCAAATTCCACGCCAGTGTTCCCGGCGTTTACCCGAAAATAATCCAGCGCGTTGCCTGTTGGGTAGGTGGCGAAGGCGTCTTGGGGAGTGACCATGAAAATCGACGCATGACACGCTGGAACTGAGGATGTGTAGCTGCCAGTGGCCACGACGTTTGTTTTCTGCCAGATTTCGTAGAGCGTGGCGGTTTGGCTGTCTTTCAGGCCGATCTGTGTCCAGGTAAACCCGATCGTCGCCGCCGCGTTCGTTGATGGATTAAGCATTCCCACCGCGAGCCGGCCATCACTTAATTTACGGCACCAGACTTGTCCGCTGGAATTGGACTGCGCCATGAATCCAGGCAGGGAGATTGGATCTTTCAAAATATCCAAAAGGAAACGGTTGGTCAGAGTGGCATAGACATCCGGCTCCACTGCCGGGAGATAAAACTTATGTGTGAAAAAGAACGAATTCAAAATCGCGTGCATGCCACCCGAGGCCCGCGTGGCATTATAGATAGCGTGACCGCTGGGATAATTCATTTGCCAGAATTCCGGGCCTTGCGTCAATCCATCCCGGCACAAATGCAACATCGGGGTCATCCGATTGAAGTCGCTCATGAAACTTTTCCAAAACAGATTCGAGGAGCTGTCATGAGTGACATTCAAGGTGATTTGAAAAGCGTTTAGAGCTGAGACGACGTCAGGGGAAACCACCGTGTCAGAACCTTCGGGCATCACGCTAGCGGACTGAACGGCAATCCACCGATTGGTCGCGGCCCTCAGTGCGGCGACGAAACTTCTGACCTGGTATGTCCACCTGTCCTTAGCGCCTTCCACTTGACCGCCGATGGGCACGTCGAATTCAATGAAATCAATTCCCCAATTTGCAAAATCCTGGGCGTCAGTTTCATAAAAACCAAGAGAGCCAGGACGGCCATCTCCCAATGAAGAAAATTGACTGCTTTCCGTGTAGATCCCGGCCAAACATCTATTGGAGTGGATGTAGTTCACTAGATTGGTCATGCCGTTCAAGCCGCTGGACGTGGGAAATTTTGCGGGATCGGCGTGCAGATGCCCATTCGTGCGAGTGAAGGCTTGCCAGCCGTCGGCGATCATAATGATTCGATAACCCAGATCGACATATCCATTGGTGTTGCCGCTGTCCGCGTTCTGTTGATAATAAGCTTCGGTCGCGGCGCCTCCAACGTCGTTAAAAGTGAACATCCCCATGTGCGGCGTGCGAAACATGCCGCCCGCTTCACCAGGTGTAATGTTGAGAGCCGCGAAGCCATTGCTGGAAATAATGCCCTGGTTTGTTAAGGATGCAAAACGGGTGAGATACGCAGTGTTGCTGTAAGTCATGGGCAGATTGGTATTGGCGCCGAGGGTTTGCGGCGAAAGGTTGGTCAGTAGGGCCGTTCCATGCAGGAAAGCATTGCTCAGCACCGCGCTCACCGCCGTCAAATTCGAAATGTTGATCGCCCCGTGCAGCACCGCGTTGCTCAACAGATTATTCAGCGTGATTGTCCACGTGTTCGTATTCGCACCGCCCCCCATCGCCTGCAGCACGAGCAGGTCCGGCGCCCCGGCCACTTTGTTCGTTCGCGGCAACTCCGAGATCCGCACGTCCTGCCCCCGCCCGCCCGTCACGCAACACGCCACAAGCACGCACCAGCCCCAAGATAAAATCCGTTTCATCATTCTCCCACTTTCTCACTCACACACTTACTCACTTACTCACTCACTCATCCGAAAGGGGGGCGCAGGCCCCATCGCAAAAGCCACGCCCCCTTGCCCGTGCCCTGCTTATGCAGCCGCTTGTTTCATCACCGCGTTCGACCCATTGGCCATGTAGCCAATCGTGAACCGTTCCAGCGCCCGCACCGCGATTTCGTCCGTCGCGAAAAACGGCTGATCGCCGAT
>Ga0184639_10001379_pt1 | contig 10453 bp, 8 predicted proteins | sample PLM31_170_b2_FD_133155 | JGI IMG/M metagenome (GOLD analysis project Ga0184639, IMG submission 133155) | Groundwater sediment microbial communities from an aquifer in East River, Colorado, USA - PLM3-1_170_b2 | ecosystem: Environmental > Terrestrial > Soil > Riparian zone | place: USA: East... | reverse complement strand
GCGTCCGCGAAAAGACTCGTTCAACACCAGTGCCACCGCGGTGCCGAGTATCACCTCGACGGGCGTGGTAACGGCGACGAAAACGACCGACGTCGTGAGCGATTTGAGGGCGACGGGATCGGTAATTAGATCCGCATAGTTTTCCCAGGCGACGAATTTTTGCCCCAGCCACGGCAGCGTCAGAATCATCCGGTAAAAACTCAGGCGAAAGGACTCGATAATCGGGTAGAGGGAAAAGACACCGACGAAAACCACGCTCGGCAACAGGAAGCCCAAGGTCGGCTCGTTGGAAGCTTTCATGGACCCCTCCTTCCGCGCAGCAAGTCCAAGACGCGGTCCATATTCCGCGACGCCGACTGGGCGAGCCGATCGATGTCGGAATCCGGGATCGCGATCGCCGAGCTGAAATAGCGCTGCATGATGTTGGAAAGCGGCTGGTAGACCGGTGTCACCGGGCGGGGCGCCGCCAACAGGAAGGTCTCATATTGCGAGCGAAACTGCGGATGCTTTTTTAAAATGTCCGAGTCGCGATAGAGCGCCTTGCGCGCCGGCGCGCGTCCCGTGTAAAGCGCGATCCGCTTCTGCGATTCGCTGCTCGTCATGAAATCGACGAACTGCCACGCCAATCGCGTTTTGCGGGAGAAGCGGCTGATGCCCAATTGCCAGCCGCCCAGAGTGGCCGCGCTCTTGTGGCCGGGAAAAGCCGGCAGCGGCACGATGCCGACCTTACCGGCGACTTTCGACCGTGCCGGATCGTTGGCACTTTCCCAAGCGTAGGGCCAGTTGCGGTGAAAGACCGCTTTCCCCTGGGTAAACATCGCCAGCGACTCGGGTTCTTGGTAGGCCAAAACGCCCCGATGAGATATCGCCCCGACGATTTGGTCGCGCACGAACCGAACGGCTTCCTTCGCCGCAGCGAGATGGAGAGTGCCTTGCAGCGCCGGCTCGTCCCACACCGTCGCGCCGTTGCTCAAGATGAATTCCATCATGTTGCAGATCAACCCCTCGTACTGTTTGAATTGCGCCGAGTAGCCGGTCAGATAGGGGTCTCCCTCTCGCGTTAGAATCAGTTTTGCCTGCCGGACCAGCTCGGGCCACGTGCGCGGCGGCGCCAAGCGGGATTTTTCCAGCAGGTCTTTGCGAAAATAGAGCATCCCGGCGTCGACGAATACCGGCACGCCGTAGATCCGCCCGTTATAGCTGTCGGCCTCAATCGGCGCCCGCAGAAAATCCTTCCGGCGTTCGGCCGAGAAGAAATCGTCCAGGGGAAGTGCCCAGCCGGCGGCGGCGAACTCAGCGGGCCAAACAACATCCATAAAAAAGACATCCATCTCCGGGTCGCGATTGCGCAACTTCTGGGTGACGAGATCGTGGAATTCGGTGGAGGAATGAGGCCCGACTTCGCGGACGACCTTGACGCTGGGATGAACCGCCTCGAAGTCGGCGATGATCTGTGCCCAAACCGCGTCCGCCTCGGACTTCCAGGTCACGAATCGCAGTTGAGTCTGCGCGTCGGCCATCGGAGCAATGAAAAGGACAAAGACTAAAAAGAATATCGTTTTCATCGTCGCCCTCGGCGATCCGGGCAGGGAGTCCTTAATCCGCAATTTCGCCCAAGACTTTCTCGATGGCTTCCCGCCACCCCTGCGGTCCGACGCATTCGGTGCGTGCTACGTTCGGTAAACTCCGAATCACTTCAGAATCCCAAGATCGATCGGGGTTTCTTACCAGCACGGGCCGGTCTACCTCACGAAGAAATGGCAGATCGTTGGCGGAGTTTCCCAGACCGACCGACACCAACTCGCCCCATTGACGCCGATAAAGATCGAGCAGCCTGCGGACCGCTTCCCCTTTGCCGTGGCCGCCGGTGAGGTGATAGAAGCGGTCTCCCTTGGTAACCGTCAGGCCGTGGGCCTGAAGCGCCGCTATCAATTGCGCTACGTCGCCGGACTCGATTACAAACGGCTCATCGTACTCGCGTTGCCAGGCGCGGAACGCCTGGTCTCTAGGCAATCCCGTCAACTCGTTGATTTCGTCAAGGCTCAGGCTCCCAAAGGACCGAAAAACCACGCCACAGCTGCGCGCCGCCTGCGCCAGGCGCTCGCGCAAGAAAAGAATGTCGCTGCCCAATTCCAACACCTCGAAGGGGCCGTTTCGTTTCATTTCGATCGCGGTGAATGGGAAATATCCGGGGGGAACGTGGATGGCCCCGCCACTTTCGCAAATGAACGGATCTCTCAATTCGAGCCGGCGCCACAGCGGCAGCATTTCGGCGCGCGTCTTGGTCGAGCAAAGAACGATGGGGATGCGCCGGGTCCACAACCGCTGCACGGCGGGCAAGCTCGATTCATAACTGTAGGTCTGTTGGTCGAGCAACGTGCCGTCGAGGTCGGTAATGACCACGATCTTTTTCTCTTTCACTCGGCTTTGCATGCCCCCCCGCCGCGTTTGGCCTGGTACTCCGGAATCGAGATCATGGGCGGCCGCTCGCGGTCCTGGATCCCTTTAAGCTCCAGCGCGTAGCCGCGCTCCCGGGGTTTGATGAGTTTCATACTGCGATTGACCTCATCCATGAGTTGGATGCGGTTCTTCTCTTCCAACCGCTGCATGACGACCTGGAGGATAGCGAATGCCATTTGGCTGAGCGAAGGCAGGGGTTGATTGCGGTGCACCCGTTCTTCGAGATCGACCTGAGCGATCGCCTTCAGACCAAATTCGTTGAACAGATCGATCAGCAAACCGGTCTCGACGCCGTAGCCGGTAAAGAAAGGCACCCGCTCCAGCACCGAACGGCGGCCGGCGTATTCCCCCGCGAGCGGCTGAATCATTCCCGAGAGCTCGGGATAGAAAAGATTGAACAGCGGCCGGATGGTCAACTCCGTCACTCTTCCGCCGCCTTCGGAAACGAGCTTTCCCTCAATCTTGATCGGACGGCGATAAAAACCTTTGACGTATTGGATTTCAGCTTCCCGCAACAGAGGACCCAAGAGACCGTACACGAATCCCGGGTTGAAGTTTCTGATATCCGTGTCCACCCAGGCGATGATATCTCCTTCAAGGACGAAAAGGCTTTTCCATAAAGCTTCGCCTTTGCCCATGTGAGAGCCGTGCTGCGGCAGGATCTCCTGGTGGACATAAACGGGGATGCCGAAATCTTTGGCGATTTTGACGGTGTCATCCGTCGAACCCGAGTCGATGAGCACGAGTTCGTCCAGCAGGGGCACGGTGTCGAAGAGTTTTTGCTTGATAACACGAATGACGCTGCCGACGGTTTCCTCTTCATTGAGCGCGGGCAGCCCCAAACTGATAGTGACGCCCTGTTTCTGCTTCAGCTCGACCAGCTTGTCCAGCTCCTCGAACTCGCGGCGGTGAAAGGTATTTTCGGCGAACCACTGATCGACGCGCTGGGATAATGTTTTGGGCTGAATCAGGAGCCGATTGCGGCTCCACGCGGCAAAAGGCTCGGGGGTCTTCAGGACCAAAAGCGGTTTTTCCGTTGCCTTCGCGATCTGCTCGACGACCGGACCGAGAAAGAACGACTGGGGCTCCATCATCGCTCCCGCCCCAATGATCACGAGATCTTGATCCGCCGCCTCCCGGAGGATCGCTTCCTTAGGATCGCCCCGCACCGTGACGACCCGCTTGACCTGCGGCTGAAACCGCAGACGTTGAATGAAGGTGCCGTAAAGCGCTTGGCCGAACTCTGGCGAGACAAAAGGTTGCTCGCAGTGAAGAACCGTTATATCTCCCGCAAACGACTGAGCAAGTTGAGAGGCGATCTGCATGGCGAACTCCGTATAGGGGCCGCCGCGCACGGGAAGGAGGATATGCTTGCAATTGGATAATTCGCCAACCCGCGACACCAACAGATTACACGGAGGCGATTCCACGAGTTTGTCGATGGTGCGACCGAAAAGCTGGACTTCCGAATTCGTGGTCCCTTTCCAGGGCAGCACAAGCAAATCCGCGCCCTCTGCCGCCGCGCTTTCCGCGATACCTTCAGTCACGCTGCGGGACACCTTCACCAGCGTTTTTAGCTCGACGCGTTGGTCCGGGAGCAGGGCATAAAGCTCCTCTAGGGCGGCGCGCGAATCGACGGCTTCCCCGGCGCCCTCGCTCAGCGAGTTTGCTTCCGGCACTCGAACAACGTTCAGCGCAATGATCTTTCCCTGCGGGTGGAGCAGGCGCACGGCCAGCTCCAGGTCGGCGCGCGCTGACGGCGCATGGACGACCGGCAGCAAGATCTTGGTGTTGGGCATGATGGAATTAGATCTCCGAGCGATGGCAAAATCCTTGGTCGCGCGCTAGCCCCCAAACATCTTTTGCAGGATTCCCTTTGCGCGCGGCTCTTTCTCTTCGGCGTCCCAAAGTTTAAGCAGATAGGGTTTCTCGACTTCGAAGATTTCCGCCTGTTGCTCGATGACCCGTTCCGCCTCCGCCGTGCTCATTTCCGCCGTCTCGTTGATAAATGAAGCGACCCGGGCCTCATAGAGCGGGCTCATCAGATCCACCAAGGTGGTTCGGTCCTTGGGCCAGTGGTGAAACGTCGCGGCGGTATCGTAAAGAATGTGAGCCCAATTGATAACGTCCAGAAGAAAGTTCTTGCGTTCCGAACTCGCTAACTTTTGCACGGTTGCGTAACAGCCGGAGCTGAGTATTTCTTTCCATACCGGGCCGAAGTGCTGAAACCCCAATTTGAAATTTTGTATCAGAAGCTCTTGATTGACCTTGATCGCCTCGGGTTCCGGGAACTCGGAGCCGCCGAAAGTCTCCACGGGTTCACTGCTATGAATTTCCTTCCATATCGGCGCGTGTTGTTCCATCAGCGTAAAGAGTGTCCTCACGACTTGCCGAAACATCGGCCCGAGGGACATACCAGGATCTTTAGCATCGTGCACCTTCATGCCGAGATTTGCTTGGCACACCCGGTACCCGCCGGCGATAGCCTCCGTCGTCATCCAGATGTCGATGCCGAAGCGTGCGACGTCGGTCATCCAAACGTTGTGCGTGAGATACGAGCGAACGGTGTTTTTCGACAAGCCAAAATCCCCGCCGATGGGCTGGCGTATGCGCTTGCCGTACAGAGCGCGGGTCAAATTGTATGCGACGTTGTTGGTAATCGTCCCGTCCCACTTATAGCGGGAATAGATCGGCGCGACAAAGTCATAATTCTTGTCCAGGACCGGTTCTAACAGGTAACGCACCCAGTCGGGCGTGATACTGCGCAGATCCGCGTCCACCACCGCGCAAGCGCGGGCGTTGAGCTTGTCCGCCGCCTCGAAGATCGCGCGCAGCGCCGTGCCCTTGCCGCCGATGCCGCGGTAAATGAAAATCACTTTTTCCTGCCACGGCATGATCTCCTCTTCGCGGGCGACTTCGCGGGTATCGTCCGTGGAGCCGCCGTCGGAAATGATGATCACCGACCTCGCCGACTTATAATGTTTGGCCAGTCCGTAACTGACTTGCTTCATGACATTGACGATCGTTGCGTCGTTATTGAAGGACGGGATTCCGACGACGATGTCCGCCGACTCGATCTGTTCGATGCGCTTGGTCAGATACGGTCGAAAGGCAGTATCGTACTCCATGTTCTGCCCTCTCCTTCCAGTTCGTTCCGCAATCGCGCGTTCTTCGGCGCGCGGCCGCCGTCAATCTCTCTTAGCGCTTATCGGTGACGCGTGAAAAACTCCATTGTAGGAGCGATGGTGTCACCAAAGTCGTCACCATCACCATGACGAGTATAGCCGAAAAAGCGGCTTCGTCCAAAACGCGCCGGCCATCGACCGTTGGCGTGAGGCCGATGCCGGCGAGGATGAGCCCCACTTCGCCGCAAAGCAAACCTACGACCGCGGCAGGATCAACTGATACTCCAATTTTTGTAACGTCAAGGCAAGAGTAGACGAGGCCCGATCACGCATCAGTGGAGTCCCAAGGGCAAGCCCGTGGCACCTTCCACTACGCCCATGGGGCGGAATCCTGAGCGAGAGCCCCCGGCCAAGGCCGGGGCTCGAGTCGAAGGGTCGAGGCGCAAGTGGAGCCCCACGGCCTTAGCCTACTCCGCCGAAGTAGCTTCGGCTACGAAGGCCGGGCGGCCGTGCCACCTCTCCACACGCTTCGTGGGGCGGAACCCTCCGTAGCCTTGGCGAAGGAGGGCAAAATCCCTTTTGATATTTTCGCCCGCGGAGGTTAAGAAGAAATGTAAGGGAGAGTAAGCCATGCCTGCCGATCCCGCGGACCGTTTGACGTCCAAGCTTATAGAAATCGCCGTCGACTTTACCCTGGCCGCTGTTCGCATCGTCCTGATCGTCGCCGCCGCCTATGCTCTCATCAGGATCGCGCGCGTGGCACTCCTCCGCTTGGAGTCGCTCCTCGTGCGCGCGGCGGCAACCAAGGAAACCGAGCCCGGCTCCGCGGCAAAAAGAATCAAGACCCTGATTAACGTCCTCTGGACGATCAGCGCCGGATTGATCTGGTTCATCGTCGTGCTCGTTTCCCTCGGACAGATCGGCGTCGACTTGGGACCGATTCTCGCCGGCGCCGGCATCGTCGGCCTCGCGGTCGGCTTCGGCGCGCAGCATCTGGTGCGCGACCTCGTCAGCGGTTTCTTCCTGATCCTCGAAAATCAGATCCGCGTCGGCGACGCTGCGATCATCAACGGCACCGGCGGGGTCGTGGAATCGATCTCCTTTCGGACCGTCGTGCTGAGGGATCAAGCCGGGGTGGTCCATGTTTTCCCCAACGGTTCGATCAGAACCCTGTCCAACATGTCGAAGGACTGGTCGGCGTACGTGCTCGACGTCCCGGTCGCCTACAAGGAAGACACCGACAAAGTCATCGACATCATGCGCCGGGTCGGCGATGCCATGCGGGCGGAACCCCAATTCGGCGCGGTCATGTTGGAGCCGATGGAAATTTTCGGCGTCGATGCCTTTACTCCATCGGGCGTGACCATCAAAGCGCGAATCAAAACCCGGCCGCAACAACAGGACCCCGTGGGCCGCGAATACCGCAGAAGACTGAAGAAGGCGTTTGATGAGGTCGGGATCGAGATTCCGGTTTCCTCCCGTCCCAATGCGCCAACGACCGACGCCGGCGCGCCGGCGAAAACCGACGAAGAGCCGGAGTGAACTTTGCCCGGGTGTCCGAATATCCAGGTCTCCTCTTCCCATTTCGGCCGAAGCGTGTAAATTAGATCGCACCCCGTCGTAGGACGGTCATGAGGGAGATCACCTCGCACCTTGGTAGAAACTCAACATTCTTTCTTACGGTCCGAAATCGCGCCGGTGATTGTCGTCAGTCTGATCTCCGCGCTGCGTTTGCTCGGTATCTTTCTTATGCTCCCCATCTTTAGCGTCTACGCGGTTCAATACCCGGGCGCCAACGCCGGCCTGGCCGGCGTCGCCTTTGGAATCTACGCTCTGACGCAAAGCGTCCTGCAGATTCCTTTGGGCTGGGCCAGCGACCGCTGGGGGCGACGTCCGGTTCTAGTGATCGGGCTTGCGCTTTTTGGCCTGGCGAGCGTGGGCTGCGGGCTGGCGCAAAATATTTTTCAGCTGATCGTAGCGCGCGCGCTCCAGGGCGTCGGCGCGGTGGGCTCCGTGGCGCTGGCCGCCCTCGCGGATTTCACGCGGCCGGCGGTGCGAACCCAGGCTTTCACTATCACCGGGATCGCCATCGGTTCGTCGTTCATGATCGGCTTGCTGGGCGGACCCGTTCTCGCCGCGCACATCGGCCTCAACGGGCTTTTCTACGTTTTGGCCGCGCTCGGATTTCTTGCGATGCTTCTCGCCTGGACTTCGTTTCCGCAGGCGCGTGAACCTTCGCGGCATGAGCCTTCGCTAGCGCTCAGGCCGATTCTATTCAGCATCGATCTCCGTCCAATCTTCATCGCCACGTTTGTCTTGTCGTTTGCGCTCAATCTTTTTTTCTTCACCTATCCGCTAAGCTGGACGGAAATCGGCCTGGACAAAGCCGACCTGTGGAAAGTTTACCTGATCATCTTTCTTCCAAGCATCGTTCTAGTGTTTCCGTACATGCGGCGAGCGGAAAAACGTGGGCACTATCGCCTGCCGATACTGCTCGGATGGTTGACGGCCACCGCCGGCTACGTGGTTTACCTGTTAGGCGCGCAGCACGATTTTTTGCTTTACCTGAGCGGCGCGGCTTTTTTTCTCGGTTACAGCTTGTTCCAGCCAATGCTGCCGGCGTTTCTCACCCAGCGCATTCCTCAGGGCGGGCGCGGCGCGGCCACGGGCGTGTATACGTTCTTCGGCTTTGTCGGCTCCTCCCTCGGCGGCATGCTCGCCGGCGCGCTCGTTCACATCTCGCCGTCGCTGCCGGAATTTCTCGGCGTCCTGCTGTTGGTGTTGTGGTTTTTTTTGGGGCTCCCAACCGCGCCGGAGTCCGGCTCGTAATTTCGCATGCGCGTGCATCGCGAGGCTGACCTCGAACGACATGAGCCCGTCGGATCAACTGATGTAGTGAGCAAGGAGAGTCATCATGACAGGTCGTTATGTCCGTGCAGTTTTGAACCGCTCCGTTATCAACCTCATCATCCTCACCGTGTTCCTTGCCGGCTGCAGCGGCTCTTACGAGGAGAACGTGGCCGGTGCCAAAATTCCGATACCCAACGGCATGACGAAATCCCAAGCGAAGGGAATGCAGCTTTCGTTGCCGGGGTTCGGCGGCGCCCAAGCTTCGTTCCAAGGCAATTTGGAACCCGACAAAATCGTCGAATTCTACAAAAAAGAAATGCCCAGCCGCGGATGGCAGCCCAATATGGAGCTGACTTCCAAGGGCGGCATGCTGACCTATACGAAGGAAAGCCAGACCGTCGTCGTCATGGTCACCAAGGGTGACGGCGGCTCCAGCCTGTCCATCACGGTCGGAGGGACCGGGCGTTAACCGTGGAGCCCCACGGGTAAGCCCGTGGCACCTTCCAGTCCGCCCGTGGGGCGGAATCCTGAGCAAGAGGTCCGGGCCAAGACCGGGGCTTGAGTCGAAGGGTCAATCTTTAGCCAACGACAGCAGAAAGATTCCCGCCACCACCATCGCTGCGCCGGCGACCTTGCGCCAGGTCACGCTCTCGATCCGCCGCGCCATCAGCGGCGTCAATAGCAGCACGAAGACCGCGTAGCTGTTGATCAGCGGCGAGACGATGGAAACCTTCTCCATGCTGAAGGCGAGGTACATGAAGAGAAAGGCGCCGCCGGTGAATAATCCGGACGCTAGAAACCAGAGGAACACGCGGCGCGGCGGCAGTGAAAATCTTTCACCGTGGATCAAGCGGGTGATTAGAAATATTTCGATAGTCGAAGTCAACGCGGCGATGCCCGCGGCGAAGATCGGCTGTCCCCCACCGCCGCCCAGTCCCCAGCGCACCGTGATATCCTTAAGCGAGAAGATCAAAGCGCAGAGGAACGGATAGACGAGCTCGACTTTCTTGTAGGAAGTCTGCTCGCCGATCCACGAAACGGTGATCAAACCGACGACCGTCAGCACCACGCCGCCCAGCACCAAAGGGCCCGGCCTCTCGCCGAGAACGACGATGGCGAGCAGGGTCGAAAACATCGGCGTGGTGTTGATGATGGTCGAGGTTATCGAGCTCCCCATGGTGCGAATGCCGCGAAAGCTCAACACCCGGGTCGCTCCGGGCACGAACAAACCCACCGCAACGAAGAGCAGATTTTCGGGGACCCACAACCGGGTATCGGCACTGAGGGTGAAATGCGCCGCCAACAGGAACACGGCGTTGCCGGCGATGGTAATCCACGCGCCCCAGGGAGCGGGGCCGACATAATAACCGCGCTGAGCCAGAAGGCTCGCGATCGCGAAGCAAAGCGAGGTCAAGATTCCAAAAAGGATGGGCAGCATGGTGAAAAATTCGTTTCCTTAACCGAAGTTTTGGTTTAGACTGCCGTTTATAGTCGATTTCTTGCCGAACTTCATCGATGCCCCAGAAGAGTCTTTCTTCCATTCGCCGCAAGCTGCTCCGCTGGTATGACCAAAATCGCCGCGACCTCCCCTGGCGTCGCACCGGCGATCCTTACGCTATCTGGATTGCCGAGACCATGCTGCAGCAGACTCAGGTGGCAACCGTAGTTCCCTACTACGAACGCTTCCTCGAAAATTTTCCCACGGTTGACGCCCTCGCCCGCGCGCCGCTCAAAAAGGCCTTGGCTCTGTGGTCCGGCCTCGGTTATTATCGGCGCGCGAGCAATCTTAAAGCCGCCGCCGAGATTCTGGTTCGACGGCACGCCGGCCGCCTCCCAACCAATTACGATGATCTCCTCGCCCTTCCCGGTGTCGGCCCTTATACCGGTGGCGCGCTCATGAGCATCGCCTTTCAGAAACCCTACCCGGCCATCGACGGCAACGCCCGTCGCGTCCTCGGCAGGCTGTTCAATGTACCCAGCGAGAAAAAGCTGCGTGCCGCCGCTGCGGATCTGGTTTC
>Ga0184639_10001378_pt1 | contig 10454 bp, 11 predicted proteins | sample PLM31_170_b2_FD_133155 | JGI IMG/M metagenome (GOLD analysis project Ga0184639, IMG submission 133155) | Groundwater sediment microbial communities from an aquifer in East River, Colorado, USA - PLM3-1_170_b2 | ecosystem: Environmental > Terrestrial > Soil > Riparian zone | place: USA: East... | reverse complement strand
CCATTGGGCCCATTCCTTGAGCACTTCCGAGCTGCCGATGCCCAGAAGAATGCCGATCAAACCGCCTGTGGCGGCCATCACCACCGCTTCGACGAGAAATTGCAGCATGATGTCACGGCCGCGCGCGCCGACGGCCATGCGGATGCCGATCTCGCGCGTACGCTCGGTGACCGAGACCAGCATGATGTTCATGATACCGATGCCGCCAACGAGAAGAGAAATCGACGCAACGCTGCCCAAGAGCACGGCCATGACGCGGGCCGTCGTCGATGCCGCCTCGGCGATATCGGATAGATTGCGCACGTTGAAATCGTCTTCACGGTCCGGCCCGATGCGGTGGCGCTGGCGTAAGAGCGCCGAGATCTGCTCCTGGGCTTCTTGAACCCGTTCGGCGCTGACCACCTTGACGACGATGCTCTGGACCCAGGTGGTGCGCATGAGTCGTTTTTGCATCGTCGTGTACGGGATCATCACTGTATCGTCTTGATCGGTGCCTTGACCGGTTTGTCCCTTGGGCGCGAGCAGCCCAACGACGCGAAACGGGATGTTTCGGATGCGAATCACCGAGTCCACCGGATTGTCGTTACCGAACAACTGCCGCGCGACGGTTTCGCCGATCACGGCCACCTTGGCGGCGCTGTCCATGTCGCCCTCGTGCAGAAAACGGCCGTCCGCTATCTGCCAGTCGCGGATTTGTTGGAATTCGGGCGCCACGCCTTGAGCCAAGGTTCCCCAGTTGAGATTGCCGGCGATGAGCTGCTCCGGCCGCCGCAACACCGGCGAGGCGAAGGAGACCGACGGCAGCTCGCGCACCATCGCCCGGGCGTCGCCGTCGACCAGCGTGTTCACGTTCCCGGTTCCCGCCCGAACGCCGCCTTGTACATTGCTCCCCGGCAAAACGATGAGCACGTTGGTTCCGAGGCTGGCGATTTGCGAGCGGATCGTCGCCTTGGCCCCTTCGCCGATGGCGACCATCGCGATCACGGCGCCGACTCCAATGATAATGCCGAGCATCGTCAGAAACGCACGCAGCTTATTGCGCGCCAGCGCGCGCAGCGCGATCCGTAACGTCATCAACCACTGCATCTAGTGCCCCACCTGATCCATCACGTGCTCGTTCGGTTTGTCGGAAATCACCAGACCGTCGCGAAACACGATATGCCGCTTGGCGTGGCCCGCGATATCCGGCTCGTGGGTAACGAGAATGATGCTAATCCCTTGGTCCGTATTGAGCCGCTGAAACAGATCCAAGATCTCACCGCTGGTGGCCGAGTCGAGATTTCCCGTCGGTTCGTCGGCGAGGATTAGCGATGGTTTGTTTACCAGCGCCCGCGCAATCGCGACCCGTTGCTGCTGGCCGCCCGAGAGACGATTGGGCGTGTGATCGAGCCGATCACCGAGTCCCACGAGCGACAGGACTTCCACCGCGCGCCGATGGCGGTCTTTGCCGACGAAGCCATTGTACATCAGCGGCAGCTCGACGTTCTCGAGCGCCGTCGTGCGCGACAAGAGGTTGAATCCCTGAAAAACAAAGCCGATGCGCTTGTTGCGTATACGTGCCCACTCGTCCGCTGTGAGCGAACCCACCTCTTCGCCATCGAGATAATATTTGCCTGCGGTTGGGCGATCGAGACAGCCCAGGATGTTCATGAAAGTAGACTTGCCGGAACCGGAGGAACCCAGGACGGCGACGAAGTCGCCGCGTTCAATCGTCAGGTTAATCCCCCGCAGGGCCGGTACCTCGACGTCGCCCATGCGATAGGTCTTATGCAAATTCTCGACCCGGATGACTTCGCTCATCGAAAACCGAAACCCCGCGGCTGCTGGGGTTGGAACGGATTGGCGACACCGCTCTGCCCTTGGGCGGTCGCGCTGCTGGACATGCCGATGATCACCGGATCGTTTTCGCTGATCGAACCGGCGATCACTTCGGTCTTCGAGCCGTCGGTGATGCCGACCTGCACGTCTACCGGCTGCGCCTTGGCATCTTTCATGACGTAAACTTTTACTTGGCGCACTCTGGTGCCTTCGCCGCCGCCACCGCCGCCGCCAGCACGGCTCGTGCGTCGCTGGCCGACCCGCGGCGCCGCTCGTCCCTGCTCTTGGCGCAACAAATCTTGCGCCTCGCTCTTTTCTTCAGGCGGTTTGAAGCGCAGCGCCATATTCGGAATCGTCAATACGTCTTCCTTTTCGCTCACCAGAAACTGCACGTTGGCCGTCATGCCCGGCTTCAGCAAAAGCTCTTTGTTGTTGATGCGCACGACCGCATCGTAGGTCACCACGTTCTGAATGATCTGCGGCGCGTTGCGCACCTGGTGCACCTTGCCGCGAAAACGGCGATTGGGATGCGCATCCACCGTAAACGAAACGTCCTGACCTTCACGGATATTACCGACGTCCGCTTCGTCGACATTGGTGTGCACTTCCATCTTGGTGAGATCGTTGGCAATGGTGAACAGGGTGGGCGCTTGCAGCGACGCCGCCACGGTCTGGCCCACGTCGACGTTACGCGAGATCACCATGCCATCGACAGGGGAACGAATCACGGTATAACCTAGGTCGATGGACGCTTGATTCATCGTTGCCTGTGCCTGACCCACCTGGGCATGCGAAACATTCAATTGGGAGCGCGCCGCGTCATAGGCCGCTTGGGCCGCGTCCAACTCGCTTTGCGGAACCAGTTCTCGCTGTTTAAGTTCCTTGCTTCGCTTCAACGTGCGCTCGGCATCCTCCACCGCCACTTTCGACTTTGCCATGCTCGCCTGCGCCGCCAAGAGGTTGGCGCGGGTTTCTTCCACGCGCGCGCTAAACTTTGATTGATCGAGTTGGGCGACAACCTGCCCCTTGCTGACCTTGGTGTTAAAATCGGCGCCGAGGTTGGCGATTGTGCCGGAAACTTGGCTACCGACTATTACGGTGGTCACCGCCTGCAGAGTTCCCGTGGAGGAAACGACTTGGCGAACATTGCCCTTGCTGACCGGCACAGTGAGATAGGGTGGTTCTTTGTTGGAATTACCCATGCGCCAATAGGCGAACCCCGCGCCGCCGATCAAGAGCGACAAAATGACGGTGAATACGATTTTCTTAATCTTCATGACTCCCCGCGCAACAGGCGAAACACTTTCACCGCAAAATCGTTGGCATCCCGATTCGTCATGCGCCGATAGGTCAAGCCGGTAAGAATCTCGGCGTTGGGCTCCTGATCTTCGATCACCTGCTCCAGAGTGACGCGGAAACGCGACACCGGCTGCGCTCCCGTCATTTCATATTGTAATTCCTGCACGCTCCCTTTGAGATAAAAATTAACGCCGTAGTCGCTCACCACGAGAGTGACTTTAGCGGCCTTTCTGAGATTGGTCGCCGTGGAGCTGTTTTTCCATAGCGCCATATCGAGCGTCGCGGGATTTTGCGCGACGATTTCGTAATAGGATAACAGCGCCGGGTGCGCCCAACCGGCCTCGTCGACGGTAAAGACCGGAATGATCTTGCCTTCGTGAGAATCGACCTGCGAACCGTTTAAGCGCTCCAGCAAAGCCGACGTCAATTCTTTTCCCAGTAATTGCGACATGGCTGAAAATCTCTACCAGGTTGCTGAAAGACTCTCTCGGAGTCCTTCGACAGGCTCAGGATGAACGGAGAGGGATTTGAAATGATTAAGAAAATTCCGCCCTGCTGAGCCTGTCGAAGCATGAGGCTCTCGAAGCATTCCGTATCTTTTTTCAGCAGCCTGCTACTCCTTGGACGTCTGTTATCTGAATTTGACCTACTTTTCGACAATTAGTTCCTGGCGTTTACCGAACCCTTGCGCATTGTCGATATAGAAGAGCCTTTCCGGCACGACACAATAAAACTTGACCTTGAGAAAGGCCTTATGAAATATCCCGCTGGCCGGATCGGTAAAAAGCTTCATGACATCCGGGTACTTTCGAGCGTAGATGATCATGGCTTTGCCCTTCTCGAGAACTCCATCGACGAGGGCAACCCGGCCATCGAGCTGAATTCCTTTGATTTCGCGCCAGTCCTTATAATCTTCTTGAATCGTCACCGCAACCCGTGAGTTGGCGGATAGATTTTCGCAGTGGCGCGAATCCGGCGCCGAAAAAAAATACAGATGCACGTCGTCGCTGGCGTAAAATACCGTCGCGGCCCATGGAACATCGCTCGCCGAAGTCGCCAGCGTCATGGTGTTGTGGGATTGGATGTAGTCGAGGATTTGCTGTTTCAGCTCGCCAGACATAATCGGTTCAAGTTCGGCGGGACATCAGATGATATCGAGAACCAAAATCCGAGACTTAAAATCCGGATGAATGCCGTACCAGCGGTGCCCGGCGCAACGCAGCCAAATTCTTTGCTCCGACGCAGAGCATGCTGACTTTGAGCTCATGGATCACGCCGCCAAGGGATTCTATCACCTTATCGGCGGACTCCAAAGCCGCCGCCAGGAGGGGCTGGCCCAGGGCGGCGAGGTCGGCGCCAAGGGCAATTGCCTTGGCGGCATCGACGCCTGTTCGGATGCCGCCCGAGGCAATTAGAGGCATATCCGGAAGCGCTTGACGCACGCTGATCAATGCTTCTGCGGTGGGAATACCCCACTCGGCAAAAGCGTTATCCGGCCGTTTCCCTTGCCTGGTCGCCCGCTGCGCTTCCACCGCCGACCAAGACGTGCCGCCTTTGCCGGCGATATCGATCGCTTTCACGCCGGCCTGGACAAGTCGTTTGGCTACGTCCAGCGAAATTCCGTTGCCGACCTCTTTGGCGATAACGGGAACTTCAAGCTCGCGGCACACGGCGGCGATCTTCTCGGCTAAGCCTTTAAAATTTCGATTGCCTTCCGGCTGTACCGCTTCCTGAAGCACGTTCAGATGAAGAATTAGACCGTCGGCGCCGATCATCGCAACGGCGCGTCGGCATTGCGCGACGGAGTAACCGTAGTTGAGCTGCACCGCGCCGAGATTGCCGAACAGAAGAATATCCGGCGCCAGGTCTCGCACCTGAAAAGAATCGGCCGCCGACGGCTCTTCGATGGCCACGCGCTGAGAGCCCACGCCCATGGCGATCCCTAAAACCTGGGCCGCCGTGGCCAAATTACGATTTACCTTGCGCGCTAAATCGAAGCCGCCGGTCATCGAGGAAATCAAGATCGGCGCCTTTAGCCGCTTGCCCAGGAAAGTGGTACTTAGGTCAAGCTCATCGATGTCCAGCTCGGGAAGCGCGTTGTGAACGAAGCGGTAGGCTTCAAAGCCGGTGCCGGTGGAGCTCGAGACGCTTTCCGTGTCGAGGCAGAGTTCGAGGTGCTCCTTTTTGCGCTGTTGGGTTTTAGTGAGGGTGGATTTAACCCTGCGGGTCGGCATGATTACGGAGGGTCGAAAAGCTCACCGCTGCTTTTTTGCGACCTGACGTTCTTTCGCCGCGGCAAGTGTGGTGGTTTTTCCCGCGTCGGGATGGCGACGCATTCCCTCTTCGTCCCAGCGATGGAAAAGTTCCACGTCGATTTCGAACTGATCGAGGATCCGCGTCGCGGTTTGATTGATTATGTCATCCAACGTCTTGGGGCGGTGGTAGAAGGCGGGCACCGGCGGAAAGATTATTGCGCCCATGCGGGTCAGTGTTACCATGGCTTCCAAGTGACCCAGATGAAGCGGCGTCTCGCGCACGACCAAGACCAGCTTCTTTCGTTCTTTCAAGACTACGTCGGCGGCGCGAACGAGCAAGTCACCGCCGATAGAATGGGCGATGCCGCCCATCGATTTCATCGAGCAGGGCGCGATCACCATTCCTTCGGTGCGGAATGAGCCGCTGGAAATGCTCGCTCCGACATTATTGACGTCGTGCACCACGTCGGCCATCGCTTCAACGTCTTTGACCGAGAACGGCGTCTCCACCTGAATCGTCATCTTGCCCGCTTTGGTCAGAACCAGGTGGGTTTCGATGTCGCCGACTCTGGCCAGGATCTCCAGCATGCGGACACCGTAAATCGCCCCGGTCGCACCGGAAATACCAACGATTAATTTCTTCTTCTTATTCAATTGATGAACTCCAATGTGAGGGCGTCGCCGTCGCCCACGCCTAGATGCTCTTTCACGCGCACCGGCGCAACAATCTCGATTTTGTCGTTTGGATAATCTTTCACTTCCGGCAGCAGCACCGCGCCGTCGAGCCTTTCACTTGCCGGGCCAAATATCCCGACGCGAAAAATCCTCGCGCTGCAAAAGCCGCCGTCAATCGGCGGCAGCGGCACAGCAGTGAATTCACCTTGCACGCGGCGCCACACTTGCAGGTCTTCGGCCGCTTTAGGACGAACGTTGAGCGTCGCCGGAAACGGACTGAAACCGAGGCATTGCTTTAATGAAGCCTGCACCCAATCCAAAGCCATAAACGAAGCTGCTTGTCCCAAATCAGAAAAAATAATTCCTGTCATGCGCACGAAGCCTCCGCTAACTCGAATTCCTAATGACGCGAAAGCGAGGCGGCCGTGCCGCCGCGCCGAACCTTAATCACTTCGCCGAGAATGGAAACCGCGATCTCGGACGGCGTCTCGGTGGCGATGTCGAGGCCGATGGGCGCGTAGACCCGCTCGAGCACTTCCTCGGCGATCTTTTCTTCGTCGCGGAATCTCTGAAAACAAGCCTTGATGCGCCGCCGGCTGCCGATCATGCCGATATATTTCGCCTGACTGTTGATGATCACGCGCAAACAGGGCTCGTCGTAAGCATGTCCCCGCGTGATCAAAACGATGTAACAGGACGGCGTGATCGTCATTTCTTTGAGCATCTCCGCCATATCGCCGACCACTACTTCATCGGCGTCCGGGAAACGCTCCCGGTTGGCATAGAGCAAACGATCGTCGATCACCGTCACGTGGAAATCCAAGACTTTGGCCATTTTCACAAGCGGCACGGCGATATGGCCGGCGCCGACGACGATCAGCCTAAGCGGCGACGGCATAACTTCAAAGAAAACCTCGAGCTTGCCGCCGGCCTCGGGAACACTCAGTGAAACCAACCGGGATTTCTCATCACGCAGGCGCGCTTGGCTTTCTTGTACGATCGCCTGGACGATCCGGGCGTCCTGAATTGTTCCACCGCGCACATTGCCGTCGCGCACCAGACACTTGGCGCCGGGCTCTACCGCCGCGATACCGTCGACTTCGACTACGGTGGCGAGCACCGCCGAGCCGCCTTGCTCACTGACCTGAACCAATTCTTCCGAGAGCGAGCTCATTTGCCGCCGGCCGACTCCTGGTCGCGCTCTTGCCACCACGGATCGATGAATACGTTCATTATACCGCCGCACACCGCCGGACTGTCCGAGGAAATATCGTCCAACAGATCGACCCGGACCGTTCGCGGTTTACGCGTGCGGATTACTTCGATGGCTTCGCGCTTCACATCCGCCTCGCCACAACCGCCGCCGATGGTGCCAAGGATTTCTCCCCAGGCCGTCACGACCATTTTGGCGCCCACTTCGCGCGGCGTCGAGCCTTTGGTCGACACGATGGTCGCCACGGCCAAAGTCTCACCCTTGTCGAGAAATTCCTTTACTTGATGATATACCGATTCCTTCTTCTTCGCGTCTAAATCGCCGTCCGTGTAACAAGCGCCTGGTCCAGCCATTTTCGGTCCTCCTAAAATCGTTGAGGATGGAAGATCGAAGATAGAGGATCGTATCGTCTATCCTCCATTCTCCATCCTCGATCTTCACTGTTTCTACGCCACCATCTTTTCCAACGTGCGGCCCAAGGTTACTAAACTCTTAACGTTGTGCACGGATAAAAACAAATCGAGATACGGCAGGGCCGCTTGCATGCCCTTGCACAGCGGTTCGTAATTCTCGCTCGCGAGCAAAGGATTGAGCCAGATAATTTTCTTGCAGCGGCGCTTGATGTCCTGCATCTCGCGCTCCAGCAGGCTCACGTCGCCGCGGTCCCAGCCGTCGCTGATGATCACCACGACGGTTCGATGGGTGACCAGACTGGGAGCGAAGTTGCGGTTGAACGTGTTGAGCGAGCGGCCGATATTCGTGCCGCCGGACCAACCGAGTATGCTGCCGGAAATTTTCTCCAGCGCATTGGCGATATCTTTGGTGCGGATCAAGTGGGTGATTCGGCTCAGCGAGGTGCTGAAGACAAAAGTCTCGACGCCCCAGAGCTCATTCTGCAGGCCGTACATGAATTGAATCAGGAACCGGCTGTAGCAATCCATCGAGCCGCTGACGTCGCAGAGCAAGACAACCCGGGTTTTCTTGATGCGCCTTTTGCGACGAACCAGATCGATGATTTCACCGCCGTATTTCATGCTTCGGCGCATGGTCCAACGGGGGTCGACGGTGTTGCCCTTGCGGGCGATTTTCTTGCGCCGGCTGATCTTAGTCGCGATCTTGGTGGCGATTAAAAGAATCGCGCGCGCGATGGCGCGGCTTTCTTCGACGCTCATCTCGCTAAAATCCTTGCGGTTCATTAGCTCCTGCGGGCTGTACGTCGGCACGGAAAATTCGTCGAGATTTTCCAGCGGCACGTTTTCCTTCGGCACGGACTCGACGGCCGCTTCCTCGAGACCGCCTTCTTCATCACCGCCCTCGGGCGCCTGCGATTCGTTCGGCGTGCCCTGAATTTCCATGGTGTCCATCGGCACCCGCTCGTAGTTGAGCTCGCGCCAAAAACAATCGAACAGCATATCGAACGCGGGAAAATCTTCCTTCTGCAGGATCAAATTGGCGCGCAGCACGGCGCGAAAATCTTTTTTCTCGGCAATATCGACCAGGTCCACCGACCGCGAAGTATCGAGCACTTGACTCAAGCTAACGTTCACGCCGAGCTGTTTGAGCGCCCGCGCAAAGGCCATTAAGTTCGGCAAGGTTCCCTTGCCGCGCGACGAGGCCACGCTGTTTGCGGCGGCGGCGACTGTTTCGGGAGTGATCTCCATTGACGGTTAACTCACCATCTCGGGCGAAGTTCTGAGCAAAGCGTCCAAGTTGAGCTGACGGCTCTCCACCTGTTCGCGCAAGTGGTGCAGATCTTCGCGATACTTGAACACGCAGCCCATCGTTTCGACGACGGTCTTATCGTCGAGATTTTTGCGATTGAGAGCGATCAGCGCCGAGGCCCAATCCAAGGTTTCGGCCACGCCGGGCCGTTTATAAAAATTCATCTCGCGCACCTTCTGCATAAATCCGCAAATCTGCTGCGCCATCTTGCCTTCGACTTCCGGAAATTTGGTCGTGATGATCTCGTATTCTTTTTCAAAGCTCGGATACTCGATCCAGTGATAGAGGCAGCGGCGCTTCAGCGCGTCGTGAATTTCCCGGGTCCGGTTCGATGTGAGAAAAACATAGGGACGATGGGTGGCGGCGATGGTGCCAAGCTCCGGAATAGTGATCTGGAAATCCGACAGCACTTCGAGCAAAAACGCTTCGAACTCCATGTCGGCCCGATCGATCTCGTCGATCAAAAGCACCGCCGGGCCGGCGCCGTCGCTCTGAATCGCCTCAAGCAAAGGCCGCCGAATCAAATATTCTTGGCTAAAGATTTCGGTTTCGACTTTTTTCTTGTCGCCATGCTCGACTTCTTCGAGCTTGATGCGCAACATCTGCTTGGGATAGTTCCATTCGTAGAGGGCCGTGTTGGCGTCGAGTCCCTCATAACACTGTAATCGGATCAGCTTGGCGCCGAGCACGGTCGACAGCACCTTGGCGATCTCGGTCTTGCCGACTCCGGCTTCGCCTTCCAGCAGCAGCGGCTTGCCCATGACTAAGGATAAGTAAACGACCGTCGCCAGAGCACGGTCGCAAATATATTTCTCCTTGAGCAGGATCTCTTGAACTTGTTCGATCGTCAGTTGTTTTGGATTCACTCTTGCCTCACCCGTTTGAAAATTGACGGCTGGCTGGTCACGTGGCAGGACGTTTAGCCTCTGGCATGAATGGATAATCGCCTCGACCGCTCCTCCGGCTACGGCTCAAGCCTTATCCGAAATCGAGTAACAATACTCCCTTTCCCACCCTTGATCAACGCGCTCAGCTGATGCCCGTCTCTATGACGATGAGGCCGTCCAACCGGAGCGGATCGAAGCTTTACCCACTTCGCTAACGAATCAAAAACGCTTTCGGCGAGTAATTGGGTGGCAGTCTTTCCAAGCTAAAACTATCATAACAAAGCGGCACGGATTAGGACAGTACCGCCAGGTCCGGCGACGCATCGAAAAAGGCGATCGTGTTGGCGAAGTAAACTGCGAACGAAGTAGTTTGCCGAGGAACACTTATCGCTGTCGGAGATCGCGGCCGACGACGGGGAGCGGCGCCTAGTTTGCGATAACGTAGGCGTCTTTGAATTGACTGCCCCCGGCCAAAGTTTTTTTAAGCTCGTTGGCCGCCTTGTAATCGGCCAATTGGCCGACGCGAACCCGGTGCCAGGTTTTGCTATCGGCTTGGATGGTCATGACGAAGGCGTCGTAGCCGTT
>Ga0184639_10001377_pt1 | contig 10454 bp, 13 predicted proteins | sample PLM31_170_b2_FD_133155 | JGI IMG/M metagenome (GOLD analysis project Ga0184639, IMG submission 133155) | Groundwater sediment microbial communities from an aquifer in East River, Colorado, USA - PLM3-1_170_b2 | ecosystem: Environmental > Terrestrial > Soil > Riparian zone | place: USA: East... | reverse complement strand
ATAAGCGGGTTGCAGGCGGGTGCGGCCGCCGCCGATCAGCGGCACGACGGGGAACAGCCGGGCGATGTCGGCGAGCGTGCCGAACAGGGCGTCGCCTGGACCGAACATGGCGCCCGGGCGGACGATCGTCGCGCCTGGAAACCCCTGCTGGACGACCAGTTCGCCGCGTCCGCGAGCGCGGATGTAAGGAGACGCCGACTCGGGATTAGCGCCGATCCCCGAGACCAGCACCAGGCGGGCGACGCCGGCAGCCGCCGCCTCCCGAGCGACCGTCCCGGCGCCGCGCTCGTGGACGGACTCGAAGGTCACCTCGCCCTTCTCGAGATAGGCGGACACGGCGTTGACTACCGCGTGGGCCCCCGGCGGCGACCGAGGCCTGATCGCGCACGTCGGCGCCGAAGACCGTGACTCGGTCCAACCCAGCCGCGCGCAGGGCGCTCCGCCTCTGGTCGGGATGTCGGACCGCAACGCGCACAGTCGCCCCCTCGGCGGCGAGGCGCCGCACGAGCGGCCGGCCGAGGAACCCCGTGCCGCCGAACACGCTGACCGTGGTCATGCTGGACAACGTCGAACGATCTCGCTCCCACCGACCCCGGCTACCGTTAACACAGTTAATCAATAACTTGCGCCCGAGTACCTGGCTACAGCCTTTCTGCGCCTTCCAGCTTGCCTAGGTTGCGGTCGAAGGTTCCAAGTGACAGGTGCCCCGCCTTGCGGGCCACTTCGAGCATGAGGCAGTCGGAGAAACCGAGCGCCGGCCGTTTGCGGAAGTTGTCCAGCGCATTCGAAACGACCTCCGACTCCTCGAGCGTGAGGTGCTTGTGATTCAGGAGCATCTCGATAGCGGTGGCAATCGCCGAGTGTTCCAGGTCGTATACCGCCGAAAGGACCCAGGTCGCCTCGACGAGTGCGAGATGCGAGACCCACGCACCCTTCTCTACGAACGCCTCGGCTCCGGCCACCTGTCTCGCGTCGTCGCGTGTCACAAGCCGGACGACCACGTTCGTGTCAACTGCGCGCATGGCGCTTCTTCAGGTACCGGCGCACGCCGGCTTTCATCTCCTCGACGGTCCGGGCCGACGGAGGCTTCGGGAACAACGCCCGATGGACGTCTTCGGACGTATAGCGCCCCGCACGACGAACCACGACTCTCTCGCCTTCCTCGTGCCACTCCAGGACCGAGCCGGGGCCGATACCGAGCTTGCGCCGCACCTCCACAGGGACGGAGATTTGCCCCTGCGCCGTGACTTTCGAATGAGCGATGGCCATGGCGCGCACATTACCACGGTAATGACCCGCAGGGCAAGTCCCCGGAACGGAGAGCACGTGAAAGAGCTCTACCGGCAGCTTCCGGCGAATCGTGTGTGCGAATCCGCGGAACGGCGGCCCGAGCTCGTGGTCTTGCGGAGGCGGTCAGTTGCCTAGGGGTCCCGCAAAACTCCCGCGAGCCAACGCGCGAGAGGATTGTGGGTGCTTAACCTTTTGATTTCTTGGTAGGGCGTGCAGGATTCGAACCTGCGACCAACGGATTAAAAGTCCGCTGCTCTACCAACTGAGCTAACGCCCCGGGGAAGAGGCGGGATTTTACGAGTCGTGCGCGAAGGGTGTCAAACAAACCCCCGCTTCGTTTCACTTCGCTGCCCCCTTGTGAGGGGGCGAAACTCAATCACGCCCCGCGCATCATGCGCCAGTACTCGAGCTTCATCGTCGCGGCGGCCCCGGCAATGATCGCGAAGAACGTCAGGATCGAGCCCGCGGCGAGGGTGGAAAAGCCGGTGATCCCCTGCCCGATCGTGCAGCCGAGCGCCACTATGCCGCCGAAACCCATCAAAATCCCGCCGACGATGTGGCGAAGCATATCGCTCGCGTCGCGGAACGATTCTAGCCGGAAGCTCTTCGAAACAATGGCGTACACAGCCGAACCCGCGATGACGCCGAGCGCGGACGCGATGCCGAAGGTCACGACCTTCGACTTGTCGGTCCAGAACATCAGCAGCTCCAGCAGGAACGCCTGCGGCGCGACGAACGACAGGGACTCCATCCGCCCGGTGTTGGTCGCCACCCACGCCTCCTGCAGGGTGTCCGGGTGCTCGGCGACGTACCCGAGCCTCCCGCTCACGTACCACCCGCCGACGATGACCAGGCCCACGACGATCCCACCGAGGAGATAGTCGAACTGGCGGAACTCGCGCCGCGCGAGCGCGAAGACGGCGAGCGCCCCGCCGACGACGAGCGCGGCCGCGATCTCCATCGCGCGACGCTCGGCGCCAAGCCACTTCGCCAGCAGCGACGGCAGATCCTGGCCCGTCGCGAGCTGGACCGAGACCGGCTCGAGCACGCCGACGCGGACCGTCCCGAAGAGTCCCCTCAGGGTCATGTATGCCGCGATCGCCATGAACACGAGCACCACGACCGACTTGAGGTTGCCACCGCCGACGCGGATCAGCGTCTTCGAGCCGCAGCCCGATCCGAGCGTCATGCCGATCCCGAACAGCGCCCCGCCGACGAGGTACGAGAGCCAGGTGAAGTTCGCCGCCGGGTAGATCGAGTTCGAGAGCTTGATCGCGCCCGCGAGCTCCAGCGCGTTCGCGCCGAGGATCGCGACCGCGATCGCGAGCAGCCACATGCGCATGCGGTTCCAGTCGCCCATGTTGACGACGTCCGACACCGCGCCCATGGTGCAGAAGTTGGTCCGGTTGCCGACGAAGCCGAAGACGAACGCGAGGACGAACGCCCCCCACGCGACGACCGGCTGGAGGCTGGCGGGATTGACGTCCTGCATGGGCCCTAGAACGACCCGGTCACGGAGACCACAGCGACGTGGTCGCCGCGACCTACTTCTTGGCCAGCCGCTGCTTCGCCTGCTCGGCCGCAGGGCTGTTCGGGTACGTCGAGACGAGCGTCTGGAGGGTGCCGCGCGAGTTCTTCGCATCGCCCATCTCGGCCTGGCTCGAGGCGATGTTCAGCATCGCGTCCGGCGCCTTGGCGCTGTCGGGCCAGATCGAGATCAGCTTCTGCTGCGCGGCGATCGCGTTTTTGTATTCGCGCAGCGCATAGTGGGCGTTGCCGATCCAGTACTGCGCGGAGGGCGCGAGCTGGCTCTGCGGGTACGCGGTCAGGAACGACTGCAGGCTCTGGATCGCCGCGCCGTAGTTGTTCGCCTTGAACTGCGCGAGGCCCGCCTCGTAGGCCTGCTGCTCGCCCTGCGCCGCCAGCGCGGCCTTGTCCTGCTCGCCTTTCGCCGACTCGAACTTCCGGAGCCGGGTGTCGAGGTCGACGTAGAGGTCCTTCTGGCGCTTGTCGAGACCCTCGACCCGGTTCCCCACCACCTCGATCTGTCCGCGCAGGCCCGCGATCTCCTGCTTGAGCGCCTCGATCTGGTTCACGAGGTCGAGCAGCGCTTTCTTGTCGGTGACCTCCGACTCGATGCGGGCGAGCGTCTTCGCCTGCGCCTCGACCTGGCGGCGCACGTCGGCGATCTGCCGGCGCGCCTCCTCGTCGTCGAACAAGCCGGCGCGCGCGGGCATGGCCGCCGCGAGGGCGGCCAGCGCCACGACGGCGCGAATCTTCATGACCGTCCCCCGCGCACCCGGTATGCCTCGCGTCCCGCTCAAAACTCACCGCCGTAGAGCATGTCCCCGCGGCGATTCTTGTACCAGCAACCCTCGTCGTGCTCGACGCAGGCGGGCTTTTCCTCGCCTAGGCTCACCGACTCGATCTGCACCTCGGTGGCGCCGAGCACCATCAGGCGCTTCTTGACCGCCTCGGAGCGGCGCTGCCCGAGCGCGAGGTTGTACTCGCGGCTGCCGCGCTCGTCGGCGTTGCCCTGGATCAGCATCTTCGCCCCGCGGTTCTCGCGCAGGTACTTGCCGTGCGCCTCGACGACCGGCACGAACTCGGCCTTGATGTCGTCGCGGTCGAAGTCGAAGTAGATGGTGCGCTTCGACAGGATGCTCGACGGGTCCTTGAGCGGGTTCCCGCCGAGCGTCGTCGGCGCGACGGGCCTGGTCGCTGCCGCCGGGGGCTTCGTCGCCGCTCCCGGCGTTCGGTCTTCGACACCGGCGGGCTTCTCGGCCTCGGGCGTGCTCTGGCATCCGGCGAGCACGATGGTCAGCGTTGCGGCAAGCAGGATCTTTCTCATAACGACCTCCTAAGTTAAAGGCCTCCTTTAGTTCGCTGGGTACGGGCCCCACGCGGGCTCGCGTACGTCGGCAGCCGGCACCGATAAGCGCTGCTTCACGCGCCCGTCGCTGGAAGTGGCGGCGAGCACGCCTCGCCCGCCGTCGTTGGCGGCGTACAGGATCATCTTCCCGTTCGGCGCGAAGCTCGGCGACTCGTCGCGCCCGCCGTCGGTCAATATCTGAATCTGCCGCGTTGCGAGATCCATCGCGGCGACGTAGAAGCGCCCGGCATTGCGCGTCACCAACACGAGCGTCTTGCCGTCGGGGCTCAAGCGCGGACTGACATTGTAGTCCCCGCTGAAGGTCACCCGCTCGGCCCCGCCCCCGCCCGTCGACACCCGGTAGATCTGCGGGCTGCCGCCGCGGTCCGACGTGAAGTAGATCCATTGGCCGTCGGGCGAGAAGTGGGGCTCGGTGTCGATCGAGGGCGAGCTGGTGAGCCGCCGGAGGTTCGAGCCGTCGGCGTTGACGAGAAAGAGCTGGGTGCCGCCCTCGCGCGACAGCGCGACGGCGAGCTGCCGGCTGTCGGGCGACCACGCCGGAGCGCTGTTCGAGCCCCGGAAGCTCGCCGCGGCCTGGCGCTGGCCGGTCGCCAGCGAATGCACGTAGACCACCGGCTTCTTCGCCTCGAACGACACGTACGCGAGCCGCGTGCCGTCGGGCGACCACGTCGGCGAGATGATCGGTTCGTTGGACGTCATCGCCGCCTGCGAGTTCGCCCCGTCGGCGTCGGCGATCTGCAGCTGGTAGCGCGAGCCCGCCTTCACGACGTACGCGATGCGGGTCGAGAAGACGCCCCGGTCGCCGGTCAGCTTCTCGTAGATGAAGTCGGCGATGCGGTGCGCGGTCGCGCGCGCCTGCGCCGGCGTGATGGTGTACGCGAGGCCGCCGAGCGAGACCTGCTTCGGCACGTCGTAGAGGCGAAAACGCACCTCGTAGCGGCCGCCCGGCGCGGGGTACACGCCGCCCACCACCAGGGCGTCGGCGGTACGGCTCCGCCAGCCCGCGAGATCGACGTTGGTCGCCTCGTTCAGCGGCGGGTTCTGCGGGCCCGTGTAGAGCGTGCGGAAGCGGCCGCTCCGCGCGAGGTCGGCCTCGATCACCTCGGTGACGCCCGGCTGGAGCGCCGCCTCGCCCGCGAACGGCACGATCGCGATCGGAAGCTGGTCGGCGCCGCCGCCGATGATCTCGATCGAGAGCTGGGCCTGCGCAGGGCTCCAGACGACCGCGAAGGCGACCAGGACGGCACGGAGCGTTTGGGTCACTGGAACCGGATTCAAAAGGGCGTACATCCTATGCAGGATGCAGGCACACGGCTATGAACGAAGCCACAGGGCCAGGGGATTGTGCAAGCGGCAAGGGAGCATCCCGCTCCTGCTCCACCTCCGCTGGGGCTTCATGGGCCAGCGGATTATAGCGCCCGAGCCCGGCGCTGACTGCTGTCGCCGGACCCCGACAGATGGGCCGTGCACACGGAGTGTGCAACCACTTCAGTCCTTTGGCCGGAACGTCAGCACCAGCCGCCGCTCGAACACTTCCCGCTGCTCGGGCAGCGGCAAGGGCGAGGACTTCAGGATTGCGCGTTCGACGGCCTCGTCCCAAGCCTTCACGCCGCTCGACTTGCGCAGCTTCGCAGAGAGCACCTCGCCGGTCGGCAGCAGCTCGACGTCGAAGATGGCCTCCGGGTTTCCCGGCATGTCCGGCGGCACGACGATGTTCGGGTGGATCCTGGCCTTGATGCGGTCGCCCCACCGGGCCCTCGCCCGCGGATCGCCGAGGAGCGGGGGGCCCGGTGTCTTCGCCGTCGCCAGCTCCCGGTTGAGCTGCTCCTGCATCCGCTCGCGCGTCTCCTGCTCGAACTGCCGCTTCTCGGCCAGCTCGCGCTCGCGCCGCTCGCGCTCTTCCTTCGCGCGCAGCTCCTCCTGCTTCTTGCGCTCGGCTTCCTCGCGGAGCTTGCGTGCCTCCTCCTCCTTGCGCTTGCGTTCCTGCTCGAGCGCGATGTCCGGCTTCGGCGGCGGCTTCGGCTCGACCTTGGGCTCGGGTCGCGGCTCCGGTTTCGGCTCGGGCTTCGGCGGCTCGAGCCGCGGCGGCTCGACCGCCGGCAGCTGCGTCCACAGCTCCGCCATCACCGGGTCCGGACGCTTCGTCCGCCACTGGATGCCGAAGACGAGGACCGTGAACAGCGCGACGTGCATGGTGATCGCGAGCAGGAAGGAGAGGAGCGCGCCCGGATCGCGGCGCTCGAGCGCTCGCATCATCGCGGCGCCGGCTTGACCATCAGGCCGACGCGCTTCACGTCGGCCCGCTGCAGCTCGTCCATGACCTTCAGGACCGCCTCGTAGCGGACGTCCTTGTCCGCCGAGATCACCACCGCCTGGTCGGGCGAGCGGCGCTGCTGCTCCTTCACCCCCGCGATGAGCTGCTGCATGTTCACGGTGCGGTCGACCCCCTGGCCCTTCACGCGCTCGCGGAGCAGCATCGACTGGTCGGTGCGGATGATGACCTCGAGCGGCGCCTCGGGCGGCTGCGAGCTCTTCGCGACGCTCGGCAGCTCAACGAGGCCGGGCGTGAGAAGCGGCGCGGTCACCATGAAGATGACGAGCAGCACCAGCATCACGTCCACGTACGGGACGACGTTGATCTCGTTCATGAGCTTGCGCTGCCGCATCGGCTCAGGGCCTCACGCCGGTCTCGTGTCTCGCCTCCGCCGGCTCGCGGTGGCGCGGGGCCTGGCGCTGCAGGATGTTCGAGAACTCCTCCATGAAGCTCTCGAACCGCACCGCGAGCCGCTCGATGTCGTGCGAGTAGCGGTTGTACGCGACCACCGCCGGGATCGCGGCGAACAGCCCGATCGCGGTCGCGACCAGGGCCTCCGCGATGCCGGGCGCGACCGCGGCGAGCGTCGCCTGCGCGACGTTCGCGAGCCCCCGGAACGAGTGCATGATTCCCCACACCGTCCCGAGCAGGCCGACGTAGGGGCTGACGGAGCCGACCGAGGCGAGGAACGCGAGGTGCGACTCGAGGTAGTCCATCTCCCGCTGATAGGTCGCCCGCATCGCGCGGCGCGCGCCGTCGACGAGCTCGCTCGGGTCGATGCGCTGGGTCTTGAGCTTCACGAAGTCGCGGAAGCCCGCCTCGAAGATGCGCTCGAGGCTGCCGGTGCGGTGGCGGGAGTTCACCGCGCTCTGGTAGAGCGCGTTGAGGTCGGGCCTGCTCCAGAACGCGCGCTCGAACTCCTCGGTCTGCCGACGCACGCGCCTGATGGTGAAGAGCTTGCGGAAGATGTAGTACCACGAGATCACGGAGACCGCGATGAGCAGCAGCATGATCCCCTGCACCACCCAGCTCGCGTTCAGGATCAGATGGAGGATCGAGAGGTCCTGGGTGACGTTCATTGTTGTGCCTTCTCCCTGAAGCCCGCGGGAAGGGGGACCGGTTTGTACGTCCCCGGGTGCACGCACGCGACTTTCACCCTGGCGGAGACGAGCAGCTCGTCGCCCCGCCGAACCCGCTGGTCGAACTCGAGCCGGGCGCCGCCGATCCGCGCGATCGTCGCCGTCACGGTCAGCCGGTCGTCGAGCCGCGCCGGCTTATGGTAGTCCACGGCGAGGCTGTAGACGATGAAAAGGACACCCGCGCGGCCGGCGAGTTCCGCAGGATCGAAGCCGAGCGCGTGCAGGAGCTCGATGCGAGCCGCCTCCATGAAGTCGAGGTAGGTGCCGTGGTACACGACGCCGCCGGCGTCGGGGTGGTGGTAGTACACCCGGACCGGCCACGAGAGCGTCCCGCCATCCCAGCGGGGCCCGGCCTCCCCGGCCCCTTCCTTGAAACGCGCGGGCGCCGGAACGGGGTTACTCATCCGCGAAGAGCTCGCCCGCCGCCGGCCGGCTCGGAGGCGCGAACCCGAAGTGCCGGTAGGCGGAGACGGTGGCCATCCGCCCGCGCGGGGTGCGCTGCAGAAAGCCGCTCTGGATGAGGAACGGCTCGAGCACGTCCTCGATCGTGTCGCGCTCCTCGCCGATCGCGTGCGCGAGGTTGTCGATTCCGACCGGCCCGCCGGCGAACTTCTCCATCACGGCGAGGAGGAGCTTCCGGTCCATGACGTCGAGGCCGACCTGGTCGACGTCGAGCATGGTGAGCGCCGCGTCGGCGACCGGGCGGGTGATCGCGCCGTCCGCCTTGACCTGGGCGTAGTCGCGCACGCGGCGCAGCAGCCGGTTCGCGACCCGCGGCGTGCCGCGCGAGCGGCGCGCGATCTCGAGCGCGCCCTCGGGGGCGATCTCGACCTGGAGCAGTCCCGCCGAGCGGTCGACGATCCGCCGCACCTCCTCCGGCGTGTAGAACTCGAGCCGGGCGACGATGCCGAAGCGGTCGCGCAGGGGGTTGGTCAGCATCCCCGCGCGCGTCGTCGCGCCGACGAGCGTGAACGGCGGGAGATCGAGCTTCACCGAGCGCGCCGCCGGCCCCTCGCCGATCATGATGTCGATCTGGAAGTCCTCGAGCGCCGGATACAGGATCTCCTCGACCACCGGCGAGAGGCGATGGATCTCGTCGATGAAGAGGACATCGTTCGGCTCGAGGTTGGTGAGGATCGCGGCGAGATCGCCGGGTCGCTCGAGCACCGGGCCCGAGGTCTGGCGGAGGTTGACCCCCATCTCGCGCGCGACGATGTGCGCGAGGGTCGTCTTGCCGAGCCCCGGCGGCCCGAAGAGCAGCACGTGGTCGAGCGCCTCGCGCCGCGTGCGCGCCGCCTCGATGAAGATCGAGAGCTGGCCGCGGATCTTCTCCTGCCCGACGTACTCCGCGAGCTGCCGCGGGCGCAAGGACCGATCGAAGGCCTCCTCGTGCGGCGAGGCCGTGGCGGGCGAGATCAGGCGGTCGGTCTCGATCATGCGGTTGCGAGGCCCGGCCGCGAGCCGGGTGCAGGAACGCCGCTATTATCTTCCGCGGCGATGATTCAGGCCTTCGAGAGGAACTTCAGCGCCTGCCGGATGCCGTCGGCCACCGACAGCCCTTCGGGGAGCTGCTTGACGACGCCGACCGCCTCCTTCTCGCTGTAGCCCAGCGCGATCAGCGCGTGCAGCACGTCCGCTGCGGCCGGCGCCGCGCGGTTCGCCGCGAGCGGGGCGGCGAGCTCGGCGCCGAGCTTGTCCTTCAGCTCGAGCAGCAGCCGCTCCGCGGTCTTCTTGCCGATGCCGGGAACGCGCGTGAAGCGCCCGGTCTCCTGCAGCGTCACCGCCTCGGCGAGCTCGGCGACCGACATCCCCGAGAGCACCGCGAGCGCGGTGCGCGCCCCCACCCCGCTGATCCTGAGGAGCTGCCGGAACGCCCGCCGCTCGCTTTCGGTCCCGAACCCGTACAGGAGGTGGGCGTCCTCCCGCACCACGAGGTGCGCGAGCAGCGTGACGCGCTGGCCGATGCCGGGGAGGCCATAGAAGGTGCTCATCGGCACCTCGAGCTCGTAGCCGATGCCGGCGCAATCGATGAGGAGCTGGGGCGGGTTCTTCTCGAGCAGGACGCCTTGGATCCGGCCGATCATGCCGTCCGCCTGAGCCCGGACCGCGTGCGGCGGCCGGCCACGATCCGGCCGTGCCGGACGCGGAAGCCCGCAGTGGCGATCGCGCCGAGGCCCTGCCCGCCGTGGGCGTGGCAGATCGCGCAGGCGAGCGCGTCGGCGGCGTCGGGGCCGGGCACGCCCGCGAGGCGCAGGAGCCGCCGTACCATCTCCTGCACCTGCTCTTTCCGCGCGAGACCGTTGCCGACGACCGCCTGCTTCACCTGGAGCGCGGTGTACTCGGCGACCGGCAGTCGCGCCAACACCGCGGCGCAGATCGCAGTGCCCCGCGCCTGGCCGAGGGCGAGTGTCGACGCCGGGTTGACGTTGACGAAGACCTTCTCGACCGCCACCTGCTGCGGCCGGTGCGCGGCGATGACCTCGCCCAGCGCGGCGAGGATCACGGCGATCCGTTCGGGGAGGCTGCCGGAGTCGGGGGTGCGGACGCAGCCGCTCGTGACATAGACCAGGCTCGTCCCGGCTCGGTCGATGATTCCGAACCCGGTCACGCGCAGACCGGGATCGATGCCGAGGATGCGAACCGAGGCGCTCACTGGCGGCCGATTATAGGTCCTGCCACCTTGCGAGGATAGACAAGAGTCAAGGACTCCCGCAGCACCTCACTCCTCGATCGCCGCGGTGGTGTAGACCTCCTGGACGTCGTCGAGCGACTCGAGCGCGTCGAGGAGCTTCTGCATCCGCGCCGCGTCGTCGCCCTT
>Ga0184639_10001375_pt1 | contig 10459 bp, 14 predicted proteins | sample PLM31_170_b2_FD_133155 | JGI IMG/M metagenome (GOLD analysis project Ga0184639, IMG submission 133155) | Groundwater sediment microbial communities from an aquifer in East River, Colorado, USA - PLM3-1_170_b2 | ecosystem: Environmental > Terrestrial > Soil > Riparian zone | place: USA: East... | reverse complement strand
GGACGCGCTCGTCGCGACGGGCACGTTCGAGGCCGCGCTCGCGGCGTACGACGACGCCCTGCGCCTCGATCCGCGGCATATGCCCTCGCTCGTGGGCCGGGCTGCGTGCCTCGCTCGACTGAACCGCAAGGGCGAGGCAATCGAGGCCTACCGGAGGATTCTCTCGCGAGATCCGAAGAACGTCGCGGCCCTCCAATCAATCGCCCGGCTCCATGCCGCGGAGCGGCGGTGGCGCGAATGCCTCGAGGCGGTCGATGACGCGCTCCGGTTGCGGCCGAACGAATCGGTGGCCCTCGAGCTCAAAGGGGACGCGCTCACGAACCTCGGTCGACGGCCGGAGGCCCTGGCGGCCTACGAAGGCGCAGCCGCGGTCGACCCCGAGAACGAGAGCCTCCGACAGAAAATCGAGGAGGTTCGGGTCGACGTGCCGGGCCTCTTGAGCCGCGCCCTGATCGCGAGCGCGACCGGAAACTACCCGAAGGCCCTCTCCCTCTTCGACGACATCCTCGAGATCGATGAAAGCAACGTGAACGCCCTGATCGGCAAGGCGGTCGCATATCGCCGGAGCGGGAAGCCGCAGGGGGCGGTGAACTGCCTGGACCTCGTCCTCGGCGTGCAGCCGAACAACGCATCCGCGCTCCTGAACCGGGGGAACATCCTCCAAGAAGAGGGCGACCTGGAGGGAGCCCTCGATGCGTTCGATCGCCTCACGGAACTCTATCCGAACGACGAGGAGGCGTGGGCCGCGCAGGGGGACGTCCTCGTGAAGATGGGCCGGGACGACGACGCCCTCCGGGCATACACGGAGGCCCAGAAGCTCAGTCCCGGGGACGAAGGGATCCAGCGACACATCCTCGAACTGGAGGCCGCGAAGACGATCCAAGCGGACATCCTCCAGGAACTCTTCACGATCAAGGGAATCGGAAAGGCGCGAGCGAAGGCTCTCAACGACGCCGGATTCAAGACCGCGGAGGATTTCGCGAAGGCGAACCCGAAGGACCTGATGGTCGTCCGCGGGATCACGCGGAAGATGGCCGAGGAATTGAAGGACCTCTTCCAGTCGTCCCTTGCGGAAGCGCGATGACCCGAGCAAGTTCTTAAGTAATTGGGTCCGCCTAGTTACTTCAAAGGGTTGATGCTCTAGCATCGCCTCGGTACTCGCAAGGTGAACCAAATGGCAGTAACAGCCTACGAGCTAGCGATGAGTGAGCCGGGCATCGAAGCCTGGAGGAACACGCGGGCGACGACCAACGAGAAGAGCCTGAAGACCCTGACCGTCTTCATCGGGGTCGCTCGGCGGGTTGCGAACGAGAGCGGCTTGCAGAAGCCGTTCGTCAAGATGACGACAGACGAAGCTGCCAAGCTCAACGCAGCGTTGAAGGGCCTTAGCAGCGGCATCGTCGTGGCTGTGAGAGGCTTCCTCGCCTTCCACAAGCGGACGAAGCAAGCTGACAACATCAAGACAAAGCAAAAGCGTGCCCGGATGCGACCGGACGTGTTGGTGACCGTTGATGAGCAGAGCAAGATGCTCGCGGCTTGCACGAACCTTCGTGACCGCGCCATGTTGGCAGTCCTGTACGACCGGGGCATCCGCATCCATGAAGCGTGCGCTCTGAAGCTCCGTGACGTCAAAACAGAGGTGCACAGCAACGGGACCGAGCACAAGCTTGTGAAGCTCTGGATCGGCAAGACGAAGACGCTCGGTGAAGAGCGGTCGGTGCTGATGGGACCTGAGGCGTCCGCGGTCGTGTTGGCATGGATCGCCAAGTATCCAGACAACATCAAGGGTGGCGCTGAGAGAAGCTTGTTCCCAAGCCACAGCGCCAACAACTATGGTGGACACACGAAGCCGCAGTCCTGGGGCGACCGCGTGAAGGAGATTGGCAAGGCTGCCGGCTTCACGGATGAGCGGGCGGCATCGCTGCATCCGCATCTTTGGAGGCACACGTGTGCCACCAACCTATTGAGGGCTGGCGTCCCCGAGGCAACGGTCCGTAAGATGCTCGGCTGGACCGCAGACAGCATGGTGCTCGGCCGCTACACTCATCTCGTGGACGAGGACACGGACAACGCGACGTTGGCGATGAACGGCTTTGAGGCCAAGCGTGTCGTCGTTGAGCCGATCGTGGTGCCGACCAGCGAAGTGTCGCCTATGCCGCCCCAGTGGGTTCCGGGGAACGTGAACCTGGACGCCTTGGTTGAGAGGAAAGTTCGCGCCATGCTGGGGATGAGGACTGAGGAAGCTCTCGACGGAGTCCAGGCGACTGAGGCAAGGTAGGAGTGGGCTGGGGGCCGCGCTGCGGTCCTCAGCCTTGTGGTTTCTCGCAGGCGTTTGGGCTGGGAGGGCTAAGGTAGGCCCTTTCTGACGCAGGCAGGCCCGTTCCCACGCGGGATGGGCGCGGCGGTGGTTCTATGGGGCTTGTAGTGGGTCAGTACGGAGCCGGTCATGGCCCTTGGCTAAATGGGTCACCATGTTCACCCAAGTAGCGCGAGCGTCGTCAGCCGGTCTGGTCTGGAGGGTTCCCAAGTAGCGCGGGCTTCTTCCGCCAGCCGGCGAGCGTCTCTGCGAGACAAGCGGCCATCTTTGCGAAGCGCCCTCGCCAATCTTCGCCTGCGTCGTCGCTTGAAAAGCCCCCATGTCGCCACAGAAGATTCAGCCTAGGCCCCCAGCACTCGAACGACCAAACGGAGCAAAGACCATGATTACGACGATGAGCGCAATGAAGATGATAGTCCAGACCGGGAACCAACCGATGAGGACCACGAAGATGACAGCGATGCCGACCGGAATGATAAACGCGGAACCTTCACGGAAGGCAGGCAGGAGCCAGGCGAGTACAACGGTCAAGGCGACGATGACCGCGAACCCAACGATGAACCCCGCCAGTTCGTCGGTCGTGCTGAGTAACTGCGCGAGGGCCGCACTGATTCCGAATACGTCAGCCATTAGGTCACCTCGTTGAGTTCCCTCATGGCTTCACCGTTATCTGCTGTCGCGCCCAGCTTGGTTCCTGAGGTGCTGCGGTGTGAACCACGTTGCCAAAGCGATCCCGGTGATGCATCATCTTGTAGTGGTCAAAGCAAAGATCCTTTCCGACGGCAGAGCAATGACTCGTTGCCCGCTGCCCACACTCAACACAACGCGGCATTGAGGCTGGTACTTCCAAGCGAGAGCTTCAGCGCTTTGCTGAATCAGACCGCCCGGATGCTGACTGACACATCGACCAGACGAAGGAGCTCGACAACGACCACGACGTCTGCACCGTGGGCGAGGTCTATGTCCCGAGCGACCGCTGCATTTGCCCGGAGCCGGATTGAGGATCTGCATCGACGATCAACGAGGTTCAAAACAAGTCGAACCACGAATCCGCGGACAGTTCGACCTCACCCCTGTCCTTCAAGTCATGAAGGTAGGCCAAGAAACGACCTGGGCTTTTCATGGGACGAGTAGAGACAGATGCACCCACATCTTCTCTGGGTTCGTACCGACGCTTCGTGTCAGTGAAGCTGTTGTAGTCGTTCAGCAACGCCGTCAACAGAATTTCCCCGGTTACCTGGCTGTGTTTGGACGTAACTCTTACAAACAATGCTCGGAAGTCAACGATGACCTGGGCTGTGGCTTCTATGCCTTCTCTGGATACTCTTGCATCAACAACCCCACGCTTGAACCTCCGAACCTCGAAAATCTTTGGTGCCTTCTTGAGGAGCGTGTCTGACTGCACTTCAATGCCTTTGATCTTGAGCATGAACGTCTCAGTATGGGAGGATAGGTCGACGATCCCTTCGTTCATTTTCCACCGTGTTCAGCGATGGAACGTAATCTTCGGTTCTGACTCGTCGGAAGTCAGCAGGACGAAGAGGTGGTCCGCATCCCAGTCATGAGGTTGCTTCATGTGATGGTCGCAATACCGGAAGCCGCCTGAACAACGCCAGACGGCCGGCTTCGAACAGTTGTACACCTTGCACCGGTACTCCTTGAGAGTCCGCTCGGGAGGCTCGTCTACTAAGGTCTTTGGTACTAAGGCAGCGTCTTCGTTGAGTCGCCGCAGGATTGTTAATCCTTCCATCTCCTGAGTTATCATGGTGTCAGAAGTCCCCGACCTTGTCCAGCTTCCACGTATCTTCGGCGACCCACCGATAGGTCCGAGCAGCTGTGTAGTCTCTCGGGAAGCTGAGGTCAACGGCCTTGCGCATGACCTCCCAGTTACTTCCGGCATCGCGCTTCCATTGGTCTAGCTGATGCTTGTAGTCGGCTGAGACCCTACCCTTGGTCTTCGAAACTTCCTTGAAGACAGTATCGGGCAAGACGAAACTGAAGTCCAAGCTGGCAGGCTGCATCCACTCCGTGTCCTCGGGCTCCATAAAGTTCCTGACGTCGGCCCAAAAGGCGTTCTTTTCCCCGTCCCGGCTGCACGGATAGTGGTCTAGGTGGATGACGTACCGATGGCTGGCGAAGTGGTCCTTCAGAAATTTGGCGGCCATGAAGCTGCCGAACTCTCCCGGCAGAAGAATATCGAGGCCCATGACGTCAGCGTTTCCGCAGTTCCCGCTGATGAATGAGACGACGTTGTCTTTCGAGAACGGACCGTAGATTGCGCTGTTGTAGTCGAGGTCCATATCGAAGATGGTACGATTCGCCACTCTGAGGTAGGTGAATGGGATCTCTTTGTCTACGCCAAGCTGGGTGTTCCTCACAGCTTGCACTCCCATGATTACGTCCCTGTCCAGGGGTGTTAGCACTTTGAGGAATGAGGTCGTGCGGACGTACCGCACGTATCTGACCTTGCTAGCCGCTCCACCTTCGTCGGTCGGTTCTTCTTCGTGCTCCATGACAAGCGTCCCTTCTCTCGGCACTCACCATTCTAGGCTACAAGAATCCCTCCTTCTCAAGCCAGAGCTCCGTGCCAAGCCGAACGATGTCCTCCCAGGAGAGGTCGCGCTGTTGAGCTGCCTTGATGAGTGCCCGCGACACTCGGGAATCGAATTGGACGGTGACGTCTACGTTGACCGCCTTGAGTGCCTTCTCCACAGCCTTCTCAGGCGTGAGCGGTTTGCCACGTTCCGCGCTCTCTTTGATGACGGTGAGGATGCGGTGCACATCCTCTCGGGGCCTTTCGCCCAAGACGTCGAGCAGTTTAGCCTTCTCCGCAGGTTTGGTGTACACCTTCTCCGCAACGCGTGCGATGTCCGCCACCTTCTTCATGTCACGCGGAATCTCCACAGTTGTCCGCGCCCGCGAAATGGTCTCTATGAGCCCGGCGGCTTCGAGCCGGTCCTGAACCCACCTTTCGCTTTTTCCGAGAGCCTGGCCGACCTTTGCCTGTGTCTTGTAGGTCTTGTAGAGTTTCACGACGGCCTGAGCTTCGTCCTGCGGGTCGAGGTCACCTCTCTGGATGTTCTCACTGAGGCTCTGAATGACCGCTTGTTCGTCGTCGAGTTCCTTGACGATGCATGGGACGGCCTTCAGGCCAACGGCCTTTGCAGCCTCGAAACGTCGGCTCCCGACTACCACCCCATACTTGTCCTTCCCCTTCGGACGAACAATGAGCGGTTCGAGGATTCCGTGCGCCTCTATGCTGTCTTCCAAGTCTCGGAGATCCGCTGCGCCCTTGTGCCGAACGTTGGTCTCATCCAGAACAAGCTGCTTCAACGGGATTTCCTTCGCCTCTATGGACGCCATGATATCACGCTTCCTGCGACTCCTCCCCAACGGCCAACCCAAGTTGGCGACGATGAGTTAATGCGAGGCATTGGACCGCCATGTATTGAGACTTGCGGCTGGATCGGCATCGAGGAACTCGACAACCCGTGCGACGATGGAATCCGCTTCCCTGCGAATCTTCAGCCACCTTTCCCGGTTTTCCCGGGTCTGCTCTTCTGGGAAGCCATATCCGTGCGTGGTCCACTGCTGCAACGCATGGGAGATGATTTCGTCCACACCGCGTTTCATCCCGTCCTTCACGATTCGGCGGGCCTCACGTTTCAACTCATCTTCGCTAGTCATGGTACACTCCATCCCGGTGGGATGGCCAGCGGATTGGCGCCCTATTAAATGTCATCCTAGGTGAGCGAAAGTATCGCCCGGTCATTCTCAGAAATTGAATTGTCGTACTGGTATCCGTGGAGGGCGGCTTCGTTCAAAGGTCTTCGGGTCAGCACAGCACCGTTCGCCAACTCGATCCGTGCGGTGCTCGGCAAAAGAGGGAACGTGCCGGAGCTGTGAGGCTCCGGCATCACTGACCAGGTACGGGCGATGCTCTTGCTTCAGACACGCGGAAGCTCTATCTGGACCTTGGCTCATCCCATCGCCGTGGCAAGGGATTCCTTGGGGAATTCCGTTTGGCGCTGAAAGAAATCGCAGTCTCCGTTGACATGACAGGAGGATGACGAACGTGGCCAAGAGCAGTTGGAAAGGACCCTGGAAAGAAGAAGTCGATGACGATTTGCCTGATGAGACTCGGATTAGAGTCGTAAATGAGTACCGCCCCTGGACCGCTCACAACAAGAGGCACGACGAATCCGGGTGTCCAAGTTGCGGAGCAATCCTCTATGACCGACTTACCCATGTGTATTTCCTGCGGATCGAGAAAGGTCGTGAGATCCCCCACCTGCGCGACTATCACCTCAATTCCGGGATGGATTTGGAGGACCTACGCATCTTGAGGGTCACTGATTGGAACGGCAAGGATGTTTTCCTTCGCAACGGCAGACTTGTGGTCTAAGATGGAAAGTGCCCGCCTGATGAGGGCGCACAGGAGCTTAGCTAATGGCACAGGTGCCTTCACGCCGCGCTACCCTTTCGAGGACTTCCCCCAAAGGTCAGCGGTTGTCTTTGCGGCGACGAACTCCCGGAAGGTTGTGTATCGAGAACTGTAGGGTGCGCTGGCCGAACCCTCGACAACGATCGGATCGGAGAGCTTCCTAAGGCTTCCTGCCTTTAGCCAGACCACCCGTTTCCCTGGCTCGAAACTTTCCAGGTCCTGCTCCTCAATCCCAACGACATCGGTCTTCGTTGCGAGGGGTGGAGTCAGCCGCTCAACCTCCCCAACGTAGAGAATCTTCGAGTCTGGCTTCCCGACGTAGAGTGCGAAGTGCTTTGGCTGGCCGTTCACCCGAACGAAACCCCAGGCTTGGTACTTGAAGAGGAAATCCAGCCCACGGATGACCTTCGCTGGAGAGATGAGTATGAGATCGTTTGGCGAACCGGGAAGCTGTCTCCGGGCAACGACTGGAAGCTCAGCCTTTGGGACGCCCCTGTGCGTCGCAGCTGGTTTAGGCGCTTGAGGGGCCAATGGTTTTGAACGAGTCGACTGCGTCTGCCTGACGCTTTCCAGAATTGCCCCAACGCCCTTGTTTGCTAGTTTCTCGATGTCTCCAGGCCTCAGGTCGGGAAGGATAGGGCGAATCACTTCCGCAATTGACTTGGCAATCGACTCTTGCGACTCCTCCAAACGCTTCGTCGCAGACCTCATAGTCTTCCGCTCAATCACCATCTTCTCAGTTTCCTGAGAGACGACGGACTCCCTGGAAATCAGGTGAATCTCGGCTAACTGAATAGGAAGATCTTGCAGCCGAATGGTTGTGACGAGCCGTTCAGGCGACTCCTTTGGTTCAGAAGAATCAAGGATTTGCAGTTCCCTCCCATTCGTGAGAACGCACCACCGAAGATGATCCACGCTTCCGTAGGATATGACTTGCCGGATGTCCTCTTCAGGAAGGCCGGAAGCAAAGCTCTTCGCCTCAACATAAACCGCAGCCTTGCCGTTCACCATCAACGCATAATCGACCGCAAACGGCCGAGCACCGACTTGGACGGGATACTCCATCTCTAAGTCGCCCGTCCCAGGGTCCCATCCCAGCGCCTCGAGGAGCGGTTGGATGATACGGAGCTTTACGTTCGCTTCCTTCATCGCCGGGTCCTGCGCGATCCACCTGGTAACTAGCTGCGCAATCTTCTCTGCCTGGGCGCTGTCCATACCTTCGCCACGTGACCACAGAATCAGGCTATTATTTGTTACGTTGCTCAGGGTTTTTCACGGAGAGTGAGGGGTAATGCGTCAGGAATGGCGGCCTGGGAAGGCGCACCCGTTCCTTCGTCAGTGTCAAGCAGAACCCGTGGGTTCTGCAACGAGCCTCACATATGGCCGTAAATGCGGACAAGCCCGCTCAATGGAACCAGGACATTTCGACGTCAGTCGAGTTCTACAATGACTGGTTCATGAAATTCGCACCGAGAGTATATCGTGACACCCGTGTCACTGCCACGAGGCAGGTTGAGGCCGCCCCCTGACATACAATGCCGGGCCGCCGCCCCGATCGAAGATGAGGCGTTTCGAAAAAACTAGCCCGTATGGGCTGTAACGAACAGCCAGGAGGGTTAGCGCATCCCACATGCATTCAGTGAAGCAAACGGCGGAGGCACTCTTCGGCAGAAACGGCATAGGCGTTGCGTATATCGTCTTGGTCCGCAAGATGCTAAGGAGCCTGTCAATTGCGGATAATTCCCTGAATTTGAAGGCCGGATGGCCATCTTTCACGAGCCCCGGGCTGGCGAATTTCTTGTCCCTAGTGAAGTGAACCGCGAAGGGGGAATAGTCGGGCGTCCTTTTGGTTTCGAATTCGCTCACAAAGGTCGCCTTGTCCGACCCGATTGCTCGGTGCGAGATAGTTAAGCCTGCCGGCGGTTGGTCCGTTTTGGAGCTTGCCCTGATGCAAAGAGCGGACCATCCGCGAGGCGATTCGCAAGGTGCTCCTCTGAATGCAGGACTCTCATGGACCTGGGATTGGGAGGCGCTTAAGAATTACCTTCCAGCTCCCCCCGGCAGCGACTATTCCTGCGAAAAGACCTGTGTAGTTGGCAATGTCGGGGGAAACTCGAAGGACGCTTGCAGCCCACGCGGATACAATCAGATAGACAATCACGAAAATGAGCGCTGCGACGCCCAGCTGAGTGAGCCTGCCCAATGCATCTCTCGCTCCGGATGTCACCTTGCTTCCTTAATGATTTGGTCTCGGGTGCCTGACAAGGGCTGTTGGGAAAAATGAAGCCGCTCTGGGAAGGAGGGCGGCGTTCGATGAATTCTGTCGGACTTAACGGTCTCATTCTCTTGCGGACCAGGAGCGTTTTCGACAAAGCTGCCGAAGTAGATTCCGACCTTCGAAAAAGCGGTAGCCGGATTCCTGATGCGGACGTCCTCATCGCATCCGTGGCCTTGGAGAACGACTTAGTCTTGGTGACCGACGACGGACACTTCGACAACATCCTTCAGCTGAAGGCTGAAAACTGGATGCGCGTCGAATCGCCTGGAGAAGGAAAAGTGCCCGCCGGTTAGGGCGGGCATGAGGGGATAGGCGGCTCCTGCTCGCTTCACGGGTTTTGCCGATCCCCGGAACCATGATATACCGTCCAAGCCTACGTTGTCCGGGAGGAGGAACCTCAGCATGGCGACAGGAAAGTCAGCTATGACAAAAGAAGCGGCTGCGCGGATCCAGTCCGCTGCCGACAAGTCTGGGACCAACCCGGACTTCAAGGCGCGGGCGATGTCCGCATCTGCCAAGAATGAGAAGTAGGCGCAAGCCTACGTGCTGTTTGGTATGTGTACAGAAGGGAGTTGTCCCTTCTAAGGGCTTGATGCCCAAACGCTGGGGGTGCCGCGGCATTCCCGGCGTGATTTTCTCCTCCACCCATTCCCCGGGAGGTGGTATCACTTGCAATCTTTGTTGGCGTAACAGCCTAATATGCTGCTCGGTTTACTGGGGCATGCCGGGGGCCGGATTTGAACCGGCGGCGTCCGATTGGACCTGGCTTACGAAACCAGCACGTTCGCCTGACTCTGTCACCCCGGCACTAGTTGATTTGGACCGGAGCTTCATTCAGTCTGAATAGTCCAGAAATACACACTGCGCCCTAGCGCGAAAGAGGCACCTCCTCCACCAACCTCTCTCCCCTCAGCACCGCTTCATTCCCCCAAGTCCTCCAGCTCGGCGCTCCCGTCTCCTGCCACGAGAGATTGACGAAGGCGTGTGCCTCTCGCCGAAAGTCGCGTTTCCCGCACGGAGCACCTGATTCCGTGTGCATCCATTTCTCCGAAACGACGACGGTGGCCATATAACTTTGCGTTCGTGTGTCAAAGCTGATGCGCGCTAGGAGGGAAAGGGCCGGGCGGTTAGGCCCGGCATGAGAGTATCACTTGGCCGTGGGGAAGGTGAGGCCGATGATCGCTCCCTTCGGGCTGCGCTTGTTCTTCTGGCCGCGGTCCGCCTTGACGATGCCCTCGTCCGCCATGTAGCGGACCACGTTGGCAGCGAGCGCTTCGCTGGTGATGCCTGTGTCCTCCGGCCACTTGAAGCGGCTGACCTCCGTCAGCTTGCACGCCTTGCCCGCGAACCGCTTCAGGATGGCCGCGACCTGCTTCTGGTGGACGCGGGTGCCCTTGTACGTGCCGAGGACCTTGCCGAG
>Ga0184639_10001374_pt1 | contig 10462 bp, 8 predicted proteins | sample PLM31_170_b2_FD_133155 | JGI IMG/M metagenome (GOLD analysis project Ga0184639, IMG submission 133155) | Groundwater sediment microbial communities from an aquifer in East River, Colorado, USA - PLM3-1_170_b2 | ecosystem: Environmental > Terrestrial > Soil > Riparian zone | place: USA: East... | reverse complement strand
TCAATTCGCCCTTCAAATCGCAATCGATCGGGATGTTGCCGACGGTATATAAATCGCCTTTGTCGAGCAGGTTTTTCAATCGGAGCTCGACGGGGTCGATGTTCAGGCCATGCGCGATCATGTCGAGTTGCGATTCATACGCGAACGAAACTTGCGGGCCGCCGAAGCCGCGAAACGCGCCGCCGGGAACGGTATTGGTGTAAACGCAATAGGCGTCGGTTTTGACGTGCGGAATATTGTAGGGCCCATGCGCGCGGTAGCCTGCGCGCTCCGTCACCGTGGGCCCGGAGTTCGCGTACGCGCCGCCGTTGAAGTAGACCTCGCACCGGCGCGCGATGAACGTCCCGTCCTTTTTCACGCCCGTCTTGATCATGACCCTGGCGCTCGGATCGCAGAGCGTCTTAAAAGTTTCTTCCGCGCTGAGGTTCACGCGCACCGGTTTTTTTGCGAGCTGCGAGAGCGTGACGGCGAGCGCTTCGTACTTGACGCCGCTCTTGGCGCCGTAGCCGCCGCCGACGTAAGGGACGATCACGCGCACGCGGCTGAACGGCAGGCCGAACATGCGCGCGATCACCTGGCGCAGCGGAAACGGCGTCTGGGTGCCGCTCCAGATCGTGATCTGGTCGCCCTGATAATCGGCGACGCAGACGTGCGATTCCATCGGATAATGTTGCGCGCCGGAGAGATAATAGGTTTCTTCGAAAACCCGATCGGCCTCGCGGAAGCCCTGGTCCACGTCGCCGCGCTCGTAGTTGAAATGATAAAAGATGTTGGTCGAATCGTGGCGCGTGAGACTCGCGCCATAGCCGTATTTCGGATCTTTGCGGGCCGGATTCTCGTCGTGAATGACGGTGGCGCCGGCCGCGAGCGCGTCCTCGACTTCGAACAGCGCGGGCAATTCCTCGTAGTCGACGTCGATCTCGCGCAGGGCTTTCTCCGCGATGTTTTCGTCCGTCGCCGCGACTGCGGCAACGATATCGCCGACGTAGCGGACCTTTTCCAGAGCGACGATCGGCTGGTCTTTGATGTAGGCACCGTAAAAGGGCGAGGCGACGCCCAGGTTGTCTTTGGTGAGAACGGCGACGACGCCGGGCAGAGAAGCGGCCCGCGTCGCGTCAATGCGGCGGATGCGCGCGTGCGCGACGGGGCTACGAAGGATCTTGGCGTGGAGCATTCCCGCGAGCTTCACGTCGCTCGCATAGACGGCTCGACCGGTCACTTTATCGGCGCCGTCGATGCGCGGCACGCTTTGTCCGACTGCTACGCCCACGTTAAGCCTGCCTCGACTTTATCAGTTCCGTCGCGCGTTGAATCGATTCGATGATCATCTGATAGCCGGTGCAGCGGCATATATTGGCGTCCATGTAATCCCTGATTTGATCCGCCGTCGGATCGGGATTTTCGTCCAAGAGGGATTTCGCCAGCATGATCATCCCGGGGGTGCAAAAGCCGCACTGAAAACCGCCGCAGTCGATGAACGCCTGCTGCAGTGGATGCAAGCCGTCCGTCGTAGCCAGTCCTTCGATGGTCAAAACTTCTTTTCCGTCGACCTCGAAAGCAAACACCGAGCACGAGCTAACCGCCTTGCCGTCGAGCAGCACGGTGCAGGCGCCGCAGATCTCGATGTCGCAGGACCTCTTCGTGCCGGTAAGGTTCAGCCGATCGCGGAGAAAATCGATCAAGAGATCGCTCGGCGCGGCCTCGGCCCTGCACTCCTGCCCGTTGAGACGGAATTTTAGCGGGATCGAGGTCTCAGGCATGGTTTCGGCGTTCTCCGCATAATTTAGCGAGACCGCGGGCGACGAGAGTCTTGACGATCTGCCGCTTGTACTCGACCGAGCCCCAAACATCTTCCAGAGGCTGGCTCATGTCCGCGGCTTTCTCGCCGAGTCGCTCGGCCTCGGCGAGAATTTCCGCGCGCGCTTTGCCCGCGAGCGATTGCTCCACCTCGGTCGCTCGGATCGGCGTCGGCCCGACGCAGCCGAGCGCCACGCGCGCGTTCGCGCAGGCGCCGTTTTTCCATTCTAAAAAAGCTGCGACGCCGACCATGGGCCGCTCGCCGGGGCAGTAACGAAGATAGACCCCGTCACAGTTTTCCGCCGGCTTCGGGATCTCAATTTCGGTCACAAGCTCGTCGCTTTTAAGCGCCGTTTGATAATAATCGACAAAAAAGTCGCCCATCGAAAGCGCGCGCTCGCCCGCGATGCTCCTGACTTTGACTTTCGCACCGTAGGCCGTAAGCAGCGTGCCGGGATCGGCGTGCGGCTCGGCGAACGAGATATTTCCGGCGAGCGTGCCGACGTTCCGGATGCGCACGTTTGCGAGCTGCTTTTCCATCTCGACGATCAACGGAAAATGCTCGCGCACGAGTGCCGATTTTTCCAGGGCGCGGTGCGTGACCAGCGCACCGATCTTGAGCGCCTTCGCGCCGGCGTCGTATTTCAGCCGCGCCAGGCCGGGAATCGTTTTGATATTGACGACGTGTTTGGCGGCGGCGAGGCCCATCTTCAAAAGGAGAATCAGCTCACTCCCTCCAGCGAGCACCCGCGCTTCTTCTCCGTGCTCCGACAGGAGGGAAGAGGCCTGTTCCAGAGATTCCGCCTGGTGCAGGATGAAAGGGGCAATCATGAGAGAAGATCCCGATAAAAGCACATCTAACGACTGGAGCCCTCGAGTTCCCTGGCCACTTCGCGCAGCAGCCGGTAATCGACGATTTCCGCCACGATTACCTCTCTCTTGATTCCGCCTTCCCTTTTGATCATCTCGAGCTGCTCCTGCAGGAGCTGGTCGCTTACGGTCCCATCTTCGGTGAGCGTCTGGATGAGGGTCGTATAGACCTCTTCGGCGGCTCTGGGGTCCAGGTTGAACTTCCTCGAGATGAATTCACCGACATCTTTCTTTTCCGTCCGCACGGCCTTTAAGGAGCGTAGGAACCCCCTGAGGACTTTTTTAACCTGCGTTGCGTTCTTCTCGATCCTCTCTCGACTGGTGACGATGCCGTTTAGCGGATCGGACATGACGTTCCCGGCAAATACCAGCTCTTTAAAACCCTTCTGTTTCATCCGTATGTTCCACGGGGCCGGCATCATGGAAGCTTGGATCGAGCCGGCCTCCATGGCGGCCATGCGGATGGATGCGGCGCCGATCACGATGTACGTGACGTCTCTGTCGGGGTCGAGACCCAGAAATTTTACGGAGGCCCTGGCGGCGGCCATGTTCGTTCCCCCCAGGCCGCCCACCGCGACCTTTTTTCCCTTGAGATCCTTCGGGGAATCGATGGAAGGCTGGACCATAAAATAATGTAGAACGCTCTTGATGTCGTGGGAGAGAATCTTGAGGGGCAGCCCTTTGGCCGCGGCGCGGAATGCGGTTCCGGCGCCGTACATGTAATCCACCTCCCTGCTGCCGATGATCGCGCTCACGGCGAGATCGCTGCGCAGGATTCGAAACTCAAGGTCCACGCCTTCCTTGCGATAAAAGCCCCTCTCGATGCCGTAAATCAGCGGTGTGATCCCGATGCTCTCGCTCTGATGAGTGATGAGAGCTTTCTCCAGCCCCTGCGCTTTGGCCTCGGTAGCCCAAGCGAGAAGCAGAGAAGCGCCCAGTGCCAGAAAGGCCTGCATATTTTTCATAGTCAAACTCCAGTTAGACCCCGGGAAAAGGAAGGGTACCCTTGTACTTTTTCACCACGCTTTCGAACAGCTCGCGGCTGGGTCTTGAAACCTTGGGAAACTTGTCCCGCCAGGCAAAGGGCCTCACCGCATAGTAGATGGCCCGGCTGTTAGTATGGTCTCGGGCCGCCTTTTTCTCAGGCGGCATACGGGGGTCGAGAGGACTGCTCCAGCATCCATCGATGACCTCGATATCGGTTTTCGGGTCCACTCGTGTCATCATGGCCCAGATGACCTCTTTAAGGTTTGTGGGGTCGATGTCCTCGTCCACGACGACAATGTATCTCCCGTTACGGGCGGATGCAGAGCAGGAGAGCAGGGCGTGTCCCGCCTGTTTGGCGTGCCCTGCGTAGCGCTGCTTGATCGCCACGACCCACATATAATTAGTGTGAGCGCACACACCGGTGACATCCTGGATGCCGGCGCTCTCGAGCTGGTCCCACAGAGTCCCGGCCCTGAGGTTGAGATCAATCCGCACCGCGCCCGGCCACAGCGGGGCCTCATCTTCCAGTATGGGGTGGTTTCGATAATACACTGCCTTGACACGAATGACCGGCTGAGGCTCTCCGGTTCCGACTGTTCCCCCGGAATAGTAGCCGGTCCACTCGCCGAACGGCCCTTCATCGCGCGCCTGTTCGCTGGGAGGAGGAATCTCTCCTTCGATTGCGACCTCCGCGTGAGCCGGTATTGGCAAACCGGAGATCGGACCTCTGACGATCTCCAGTGGCCTTCCACGAAGCCCGCCCACGAAATCCAGCTCGGACGCGCCCCACGGGATCTTCGTGTTGGCGGCCATGAAAGTGAGCGGGTCCTGGCCAAATGTGGCGACGACGGGACAGCTCTTTCCCTTTTCCCAGTACTGCGAGCAGATAATGCGGCCGTGCTGTCCGGGGCTCATCCACAACCCCAAGAGGTTCGGGTCGTGGAGCTGCATGCGGTAGGTGCCCATGTTGATGTATCCGCTTTCCGGATCCTGGTTGATGAGCACGTCGCCGGTGCCGAGGTAGCGTCCGCCATCGGAGGCGTGGCTTTGTAACACGGGAAATTTTAGGAGGTTTACCTCGCTGCCGGTCATCGTGTTTTCCATGACGGGCGCGCGGGAGACCTCCTTGGGCGGGATAGGCTGAGCGGCGCGAATCTTGCGCGAGGCCAGGCGCACCAGCTCGAGCTTGCTTTTATCGTAGGGGAGACCGAAAGCCAGTGCCACCCGCCGGAACGACGCGTAGGGAACACCGACGATACGAAAACCGGCAGGATAGTCCTTGATCTCGTCAAAGAGCAGCATCGGTGGCTGCGGAATCAGCTCCGCGGTGGCTTCGATGAGCGTGCTGATCTCGAGATTCCAATCGGCCCCCTTGATCTCCTTCCAGTCGCTCATGAGTTTGGCGGCCTCGATAAATTGCCTCAGGTCATCAAATGTTTCTCCTCCCACGGAACACCTCCTTATGTGTACTCTGTGAAATCAGTCTATCGTCCCTTGATCTTGAGTTCCTTCTGCGCCTCTCTGACGAGTGAAAACTCGGCGACCTCGGAATACGGAATATCCCGGTCGATTTTCATGGCGTTCTTTGCGTCTTCAATCACCAGGCGCAGTCCCTTTTCGGGGATGCTTCCATCGACGCTGGAGCCCCGCCAGGTCGCGTCGTAATAGTCGGTCGCGCTCTGCCGGTCGATGCGCGCCCATTCGCTCAGCACCTGGATCGTTTCGTCGCGATTTTCCTTCTCCCGCATGAAGCGGCTGCCCTTGATCAAGGCTTTGAGCACGCGCTTCACCTCCGCGGGTTTTTCCGCCAGCTTCTTGTTGGTCGTTCCCAGACCCGCATAGGGAAAGGTGAAAAGGTCGTACGACTTGGCGATCACGCGAAAGCCCATCTTTTCCGCTCGTGCCGTCGCGCCGGGATTGAGCAGCGCGGCGTCGACGAGACCGTTCTGCAGCGTGGCCAATCGGTTCGAGTCCCCGCCGGCGGCGACAAATTTGACCTCGTTGGGGTTGAGATTGAGATGCTGAACGGTCAGAACCGCCGTTACGTGAGCGCCGGCTCCGAAGGAGCTGACCGCGATGGTTTTTCCCTTGAGGTTCTGCGGCGTCAGGCCGGCCTTTCCCACCAGCGCCCCGGTCGGGGCATCGACGAAGCTGGCGACGACCTTGAACGGGAAGCCGCTCAACGTCGCGCGAACGACGGAGCCGAACATCAGCGTGTAATCGATGTCGCCGTTGGCCAGGGCGGGGACCATGATGTTGCCGCCGATGCGGATGAGCTCGACGTTCAGGCCTTCCTGAGTAAAAAATCCCTTGCGCTCGGCCACGGCGCCGAAGAGAAACGAGCCCTCCACGTTGGAAATGGAGATCTTCACATTGTCGGCGCCGGCCGCGACGTCGAGGAATACGGAAGCGAGCAGAATACATGCCGCTAACAACGAGTTGAAAAACTTCACGATGACTCCTTACTTCTTATACAGCGCGTCGATGAAGCCGCTCTGGTCGAATTCGCGGATGAATCCGATCTCGATGAAGTCCTCGGGCTTGGCGGTCTCCGCCTTCGGGTTGGTCTTGACCAGAGAGTCGAGCACGGTCTTGATGCCCGGCAGGGTCGGATACTGTTTGCGCGGGAGGATGTTGTCGCCGGTCGAAATGTCGTAGCTTTTTTCCAGCAACTGGCGGTCCTTGGTCTGCCGCAGATACTTGGCCAGCGTCTTGACGCCGGTTTCGCGGTCGGTCTTCAGCATGTGAACTGCTTCGAGGTGGGCCTTGATGAATCGCCGCGCCACGTCGGGATTTTGCCTGACGAATCTCCGGGTCGAGACGACGCTGTTGTAGGGGAGCGGCAGGCCCATGACGTCGGCCAGAATATTGAAGCCCTCCCGCTCGGCGGCAAAACTCGTCGGCGGGCTCAACAGCGTCGCGTGGATTCGCCCCGTTCTGAGCGCCGCGAGGCGCTCCGGCGTGCCGCCGACGACGAGCAGCGTGACGTCGTTGCGGCCAAGCCCGTGCTTCTCCAACGCGTGCAGCGTCGCGGTCATGGCGGAGCCCACCTGGCTGGCGACCCCGACCGCTTTGCCTCGGAGCTGTTCGACGGATTTTATCGACGAATGCGCGAGCAGCGAGTAATCCGTCGTGACCTGGCCCGCGGCCACCATCACGGTGTCCGAGCCGCCGAGATTACTGGTGATGACGGCGGAGCCGCCGATGAAGCCGATGTTTAAATCTCCCGAGATGACGGCCATCACCGCCACGTTCCCGGTGACGCGAACGAGCTCGACGTTGAGTCCGTTCTTGGAGTAGAGTCCGGTCTCCTTGGCGATCCACACCGGCAAGGCGCCGGGACTTTCCGAAGAGTAGCTCACGTTCATGCTGAGCGTCTGGCTACGGCCGGATGTCGGAAAAACCAGCGACAGGAAAACCGCCGACGCCGCGAGCCACGAGACTCCGCCGAAACGGCGCTTCGGATATGGCAAATTCCTCCGCATCAGCTCTTCGATCCCTTTCCTTTGCCGCTGGAGCGTTCGCGAAAATTTTTCAGCTCATCGGCAAGAAATTTTTCTTTGAGCTCGACAAATTTGGCGCCCTTCGGAACTTTGATCCCTTTGGAGCGGCTGTACTCGGCGTTGCGCTCGTGCTCGCCGGCCGTCGCGTTCTCCGCCTGCGTCGCCAGCTCGTCGGACCATAAGCCGAGAGAGTAGCCGTGCCACGGCGGCCGCGGGTCGAGCTTTGGCAGACCGAGCTCTTCCCAGATTATTTTCGCCCGCTCCATGTACTTGCGCTCCGGCAGAGCCACCGGCGGAAATTCGGCCTTCAACGTGGCGTCCACGAGCAAGGTGGAATCGGTCACGTCGTAATGCTCGCCGTCGGCGACGTAGCGGATCGGGTTCCAAGGCAGCGGCCGGTTGGGAACGATTTTCATGTCGCGGTGCGGCTGGCAGCGGTTGGCGATCGCCCAGAAAAGAGATTGCGCGTCGTGCGGGTCGACGTCGGGATCGACGGCGATGATCACTTTATGAATGATCCGCGAGGGCAACAGCGCTTCGAGCGCGCGCCAGATATCCTCCTTTTTCGCCTTGTCCACTTGAACCACGGCGACCTGACGGTTCAGGAGATCCTCGAACATCGCCACCCGGACCACGGACGGCCCGACGGTTTTTTGCAGGTGTTTGAGCGCCAGGGTTTCGTAGGAAGACTGCTTGATCTTGCTCGACTCGCTCGGCGTAAGCTGGCTGATCATGGAAACATAGATGGGATTTTTCTTGTGCGTGATGCAGGTGACTTCGAAGACGCCGTTCAAATCACCCGGATCCACGTAGCCGTGCGCCTCGCCGAAAGGCCCGTCGGGCTCGAGATAATCGGAAGGAATTTTCCCCTCGATCACGATGTCGGCGTGCGCCGGCACTTCGAGGTCCACGGTCTTGCAGCGGACGACTTCGAGCGGCGCGCGCGCGAGACCGCCGGCGAGCGCGACCTCATCGACGCCGAACGGTACCGGCGTGACCGCCGCGTAGGTGATGACGGGCGGGCCGCCCAATACGATCGCGGCGTCCAGGGGGATTCCTTTTTTGTTGCATTTTTCCCAATGGATCGCGCTGTGCTTCAAGCTGCCCCACATGATGCCGGTCTTGAGCGCGCCTTTGATTTGCCCGCGGTAGACGCCCATGTTCCTCACGCCGGTCTCGGGATCTTTGGTGATCCAGCAGCCGGCGGTGAAATAGGGCGCATTGTCGAAGCCGGGCGTGGAAATCGGGATGGGCAGTTTATAGAGGCCGCCGGCGCGCACGAGATCCTCGCCTACATAAACGACGTCCTGGACCTCCCCCGTTTTGACGAGGACCGGCTCGATTGGTTTCTCCAGCGCACGCGACCATATCTCTTCGACCTCGTCCTCTTTGCACATGAGGCCCAGGGCGTAAATTTTCTGCGACGCCGCCAGCCCGCCGATGAGAACCGGGATGTCGTACTTCCTGCCTTTGGCGTCGTGGATGTTTTCGAAGAGGAACGCCCGCCGCTCCGCTTCGCCGAGGCCGCGGAACTGCCAGCGGACGAGCGGGTGCATCTCCGTGTCCTTGTCGATCGGCCGTTTCACCCGCTAGAGCAGTCCCGCGCGCTCCAGCGCTACGATATATTCCTGCAGGTTCTTGTAGTAGGGCATTTTCTACTTCAGCTCGGGAAAGAGCTTGCGGAAAAATCCTTCCTGCTCGAGCTGCCGGACGAGGCTGTTGTCGACGAAGTCGGCCGGCTTCGCGCCGGACGCTTCTTTCCCCATCGTCTGGAGAACTTCGTCCAGCCCTTCGAGCTTGACGTACGGCACTTTTTCCAGATGCTTCGATCCGTAAATGCGGTAGACTTCCTGGAGGATTTCCGGATCTTCGATTCTGGCGTTGCGCGCCAGAATTTTGATCGCGCCCTCTCGGTCGTTCCGCACCTGCTGAATGCCTTCGCAATACGCGCGCAACGCTCTCAGAGCTATGTCACGATGATTTTTAATATATGAGCGCGTCGTACTCAAGGGAGAGTTCACAAAAACAAGGCCTAGGTCGGAAACGTCGACCATTTCCTTGAGACCGAGTTTGAGTCCTTCGAGGTTGCTCGGCGGCGAGATCACTCCCGCGTCGACGATGCCGGTCTTGAGCGCGGTCAATAGCTGCGGCATGCCCCCGGTCTGGAATACCTTCGCGTCCTTGCCGCGTTGAAAGCCCCACTTTTTTAGCAGCAGTCCAACGACGTAGTCCGTGCCGCCGCCCAGACGCGTAACGCCCAGCGTCTTTCCCCGCAGATCTTCCGGACCCTTCACGTCCGGCCGCGTCATCACAGAATAGACGAGCGTGTTGACGGTATTGGCGATCATGACGAGATCCGCGCCTCTGAGCGCGGCTTGCACGATTCCGGGCGCCGAGGCGCGCGCCAATTGCACCTCGCCGCCGAGCATCGCCTGTACGACCACCGAGCCGCCGCCGATGTAGAGGAAATCGACGTCGAGCCCGTATTTTTTGAACAGGCCTTTGTCTTTCGCGACCCAGAGAGGAAGCTGGACGCCGCTGATCGCGCTGTAGGCGATCCGGATCCGCTCGGCCGCGACCGGCTGCGCGCCCGACGCGAGGAAAACGATCGCGCAAACAAGAACCATCCCGTACCGAACAATCATACGGTCAATCCTTTCGCTTCGAACCATAAGACTCCGTTCGGGGATTCTATTCAGCGCGACGGGAAAGGAAGAACGTCGCCGTATTTTTTGACCACCTGGTCGAACAGCTCCCGGCTCGTTCGAGAAACCTTGGGAAACTTGTCGCGCCAGCTGAAGGGCCGGACGGCGTAGAAGATCGCGCGGCTGTTGGTGTAGTCCCGCGCCTGTCTTTTTTCCGGAGGCATGCGGGGATCCAGCGGCGTGCTCCAGCAGCCGTCGATGGTCTCGATGTCGGTGTTGGGATCGACGCGCGTCATCATTGCCCAGAGGACTTCCTTCAAGTTCGTCGGGTCGATGTCTTCATCGACGACGACCACGTAGCGGCCGTGGCGGGCGGCCGCCGAGCAGGCGATGACGGCGTGCGCCGCCTGGCGTGCGTGGCCGGCGTAGCGCTGGCGGATCGAGACCGCGTAGAGGTAATTCGACAGCCCGTAGACGCCGACGACGTCCTGGATGCCCGCGCTTTCCAACTGATCCCAAAGGAGACCGGCGCGCAGGTTAAGAACAAACCGCACCGCGCCGGGCCACAAAGGAGCCTCATCGTCGAGGATCGGATCGTTGCGATGATAGATCGCCTTGACGTTGGCGACGGGCTGGGGCTCACCGGTCCCGATGGTTCCG
>Ga0184639_10001373_pt1 | contig 10467 bp, 7 predicted proteins | sample PLM31_170_b2_FD_133155 | JGI IMG/M metagenome (GOLD analysis project Ga0184639, IMG submission 133155) | Groundwater sediment microbial communities from an aquifer in East River, Colorado, USA - PLM3-1_170_b2 | ecosystem: Environmental > Terrestrial > Soil > Riparian zone | place: USA: East... | reverse complement strand
GGTTGCGGTGCCGAATTTATTGGCACCGTCCTGATTCAACGAGAAGCTCACGGCAGGTCGGTTGTTCTCGTCGACGGTCGGCCGCGCGGTTCGCAGATCGCGTCCGGTCACGACCGGAACTCTCCGGACTAGATAAAACACCGTCCCGGCTCGCTCGCCCTGCGCGGCCTCGGCCGAGTCCGAGCCCGGCCGCACCTCCATGTCGGAGGGAACCACTCCGTTGCGCGACGCTAGAAGAGCCTCGCGGCTGGGACTCGGGCCATCTTCCACGAGCTTGAGCTCGAGGAGTGCCGTGTTGCGGATAATTTCCTTGGCGCGATTGACGTCCGACACGCCCGGCAGCTCGACGAGAATCTGGTTCCCTGCCGAGCCGTACGGCGCCACGATCGGCTCGGCCACACCGAGATCGTTGACCCGACGTTCGATGGTCTGGAGCGCCTGCGTCACCGCCTCGTTCCGCAACTGAATGACGATGTTGGGCTTCATCACGAAGCTATAGGCGCCCCCCACTCCCGACTGCCGATCGAAATTGACCTGTACCTCGTTGGCCGCATCCCGGAACGCGGCATCCTGCCCTGGAGCGATGCCTTCAGCCTTGAAGTCCGTCGGGCTGCTGACGGTCACCGTCGCGCCCGTCACGGCTTTGCTCGTCAGGCTCTCTCGCAGCCGGTCGGCCGTTGTTTCCGTCTCGATGCGAAGCGCGTCGTCCGTGTTCACGCGGAGCACGAGATGCACTCCGCCCTTGAGATCGAGGCCGAGGCGCACCTTCTGCGATGGCGGTGTGAACGCCCAGACCGACAGGCTAATCACGACCACAATGGCGAGAAGCTTCCATCTGAGGTTTGTCATACTAATCGGCGGCCGCGTCCTGCACGACCGGCTCCTGTCCTTGATAGCCGCCTACGGCGGACCTCGCGATTTCGATTCGCACCTTCTCCGCGATCTGCACCTGCACCGATTTGTCGTTCAGCTTCGTGATTGACCCGTACATGCCGCCCGTGGTGACGATGCGATCGCCCACCTTCAGATGATTGAGAAACTCCTGCACCTTCTTCTGCCGCTTCCTCATTGGCAGCAAGATGATGAAATAGAAGATTGCCCCCACGAGGGCGAAGGGGACGAACTGCACCCACGGGCTGATCTGGCTGTTGGCTGGTGCCGCCATCGCCAGTACGAACCCCCGAAGCACGCTTCCAGTTTCCACCGGTGTCACGGGTCCTGCGCCTGGGTGGGAAAATTCTGCTGGTACTCTAGTTTGAGCGTTTCCAACGTGCCAAACACTATACCGTCCCTGATCCGGCGCATCGTGTCAAGGTAAAAGTGGAGATTATGCAACGTGTTAAGGGTCGCTCCCGTGATTTCTCCAGCATGAAACAAGTGCCGGAGATATGCCCGCGAGAAGTGGCGGCACGTGTAGCACAAACAAGCCTCATCGGGCGGACGCGAATCCTCGGCGTACTCGGCATTCCTGATGTTGAGACGGCCGTGTCGCGTGAAGAGCTGTCCGTTCCGCGCGTGACGCGTCGGGAGCACGCAGTCGAACAGGTCGATCCCGCGCGCGACGCATTCCACCAGGTCGGCGGGCGTGCCGGTGCCCATGAGGTACCGTGGTCGATCCGCAGGCAACCGCGCCGCCGTGCGCTCGACGATTTCATACATCAGCGCGATAGGTTCGCCGACACTGAGTCCGCCGATGGCGTACCCGTCAAAGCCGATGTCCATCGTCTCGCTTGCGCTGATCTCGCGTAAATCTGGATAGACGCTTCCCTGCACGATGCCGAACTGTGCCTGGCCAGGCGTGCTGAGCAATGGCCGATCGGCCGCGGGTTTCGAATCCATGACGCACTGAAATCGTTCCCGGGCCCGTCGCGCCCACCTCACCGTACGATCCATGGCCGCCCGCGCGTCTGCGTGGCCTGCGGGATGCGCGATGCATTCATCCAACACCATGGCGATATCCGATCCGAGCTGCGCCTGGATGTCGACCACCTTCTCCGGCGTCAGCAAGTGGGAGCTTCCGTCAAGGTGGGACCGAAACCAGACGCCCTCATCGGTCACGCGTCGTCGAGCCGCGAGGCTGAACACCTGATAGCCGCCGCTGTCGGTGAGGAGCGGGCGATCCCAGCCGGTGAAGCGATGCAGTCCCCCGAGCCGTGCGATCCGGCTGTCTCCAGGCCTCAGGTACAGATGGTATGTATTCGCGAGAATGATTTCCGTGCCCAGGCCTTGGAGGTCGCGCATGGTGACCGCTTTGACGGCACCCTGCGTGCCAACTGGCATGAACGCGGGAGTCTGCACGGCACCGTGCGCGGTCATCATTTCCCCGCGGCGCGCATGGCCGCCGACATGCGTCACACGGAAATCCAAAGCCGGGGGCATTGGGGTATTATCCTCAACAGCCGTGCTTGCACGGCCACAAGGTGTACGAATTGTCAACTTTGCGGTGCAAGCCCGGCTTAGGCGGCCGCACTGCGGCCGCTCTAGTAACGAAGCTTCGCCGCTCCCAACAGTGCGTTCGTCACCCGGCGGTTTGAGCGGAGCTTCGTTACAGTGAAGAAGCTGCGTATTGGCGTCATTTACGGCGGTCGTTCTGGCGAGCATGAAGTGTCTGTGGCTTCCGCGGCTGCGGTCATCAAGAACCTGAACAGGGACCGCTATGAGGCGGTGCCGATCCGTATAGAGAAGGATGGCCGCTGGACCATGCCGGATCGGCCGCCCACGTCGATTTCCGCGGCGGACGTGATTGAGCAGGGCCGACTGCAGGCGGCCCGCAGCATCCGTCCGGTCCGTGAGGCGTACTTCGTGACCCGTCCCGGCGAGGAGCAACTGCTGACCATTGAGCGTGGGGTGACCGCTGACGCGCTGGAGCGGGGAGGCGAGAACGCGTATGTCACCGCACTCGGGCTCGACGTCATCTTTCCGGTCCTGCACGGTCCCTATGGTGAAGATGGGACCGTCCAGGGACTGCTCGAGCTCGCGAACGTGGCGTATGTCGGGGCCGGGGTGCTCGCATCAGCGACCGGAATGGACAAAGCCATCATGAAGGTTCTGTTCGCGGCGCGCGGACTTCCGATCGTGGGTCACGTCGTGGTCAGGCGACGCGAGTGGCAGTTGGACCAGCGTCGTGCCCTCGACTCCGTGATGAGCGAGCTGGGCTTGCCGGTATTCGTCAAACCGGCCAATCTTGGGTCGAGTGTGGGGATTTCGAAGGCAAAAACCTCGTCGGAGTTGCGCGCGGCGATCGATCTCGCGGCCGAATTCGACCGAAAGATCATCGTCGAGGCCGCCGTTCCGAATGCTCGCGAAATTGAATGTGCGGTGCTCGGAAACGACGAGCCCGAAGCCTCGGTGCCGGGCGAAATCATTCCATCGCGCGAGTTCTATGATTACGAAGCGAAGTACATCGACGAGGGATCGACGCACCTGATTCCTGCGCCGCTGACGGATGCGCAAACCGCCGAAGTGCGCCGGCTCGCGATTGAAGCATTCCGCGCCATCGACGGGGCGGGGATGTCGCGGGTGGATTTTCTGCTGGCGCGAGACTCGAATGCCCTGTATCTGAACGAAATCAACACCATTCCCGGCTTTACGACCATCAGCATGTACTCGAAGCTGTGGGCCGCCAGCGGCGTCGATTATCCGATGTTGCTCGATCGCCTGGTGGAACTCGCGCTCGCCCGCCACGCCGAAAAACAACAACTTCGCACGAGCATGACGTAGCGCCATGCGTCCTGCCCGCGACGATCCGCATCGCGTTCGCGACCGTGCGCGCCGCGCCATGACGTCGAGGTGATGAACACTCGGTGTGGAGATAAGGTTCGCGTCCGAACATTTTTTGACTTTTTCATGCACTTTGTGCTTGACATCAATCTTTTCTCATCCATAATCTACATGTTGTATGAGGGTGGGCGGCTCAGACCACCCGTTGTGACCTCGGTTCCGGATTTCCAGCTGAGCAGCCACAATTCACAGGAGGAAGAATGGCGAAGAAAGGCGGCGGGAAGAAAAAGGGCGGCAAGAAGCGGTAAGCAGGCCGTCCCACCGGTTCCGGGGGTGCTCAGAAATGACACCCCCTTTTTTTATGGCTCGAGTCGCGCAGGGGCGCGCGGGCATAAGGGAGCGGGCCCGCCGGCACGCGCGGGCTGACGTGCTGGTCAGCAGCAGCGCCGCGGTGGCGCGGCGGGTAGTGCCGCAAAGAAGATCCTGCTGAGAAAGGGGGGATCCCCGTAATGGCGACGAAATCAAAGGGCGGGAAGAAGGCTGGCAAGAAGCGCTAGACCGGACACCCGTGTTCAGGGGGCGCCCGTCGCCCCCTGATATCTCCCGCCTTCCTGCACCCCATCCCACACCCGCACTTTTCGAATCACATCTCCCTGCTCGAGATGATCCACCACGTCCATCCCTGAGACGACGTGCCCAAACGCGGTGTACTGGTCATCGAGATGCGGGTGCGGCGAGTGGGTAATGAAGAACTGACTCCCGCCTGTATCGTGCCAGTCGAGCGCCATCCCCACGGTACCTCGCAGATATGGCTGCTGGTTGATTTCGTCGTGAATCGTGTAGCCAGGGCCGCCCTCTCCATCTCCTCGCGGATCTCCGGCCTGCGCGACGAAATTCGGAACGACGCGGTGAAACGCGATTCCTTCGAAGAACCCCTTGCGCGCGAGCATCATGAAGTTATAGGAGGTCAACGGCGCCTCGATGACCTCCATCTCGATCTCGATGGTTCCCTTGTCGGTATCGATGTACACGTGCGGCGAAACCGTCGGCGCAGTCAGGTCGGAGGCCTCATACGCTTGCGGAGGACGTGTCATGGGCGCTGGGCGAATGGCCGCCGCGACGTCGGCTGAAGGATCGACCGACTTGAGCAGTTCGGCGGCGCGGACCCGAACAGCCCAATCTTTGTCGTCGAGGGCAGCCTGTAACGTGTCGAGCGCTGCCGCCGGGCCGTATTTCGCTAACGCGGCCAGCGCGGCAGCCCGCGCTCCGTAGGTCGCATCGCGTTGGCCAAATTTATAGGCGGCGACCAGTGCCTCTTCAGCTCCCGCCGGCTTCAGCTCCCCCAGATTCGTCGCCGCCGCCATCCGCACGACGGCATCTTCGTGTTTCAGCCATTCGAGCAGGACGGCCTGAATGTTCGGGATCTGAATTTTCGTCAGCGAATTCAACACCGCCGGGATGACTCGAAGATCCGAGTCGCCCAGCATCCCCTGGAGGCGCACGGCCGCCATGTCTCGCGGCAACGTTCCCAGGACGGTCGCAAGCGCTACCCGGACAGCCCATTGAGGGTCAGGCTCCAGGCTCGAAAGAATTGTGACGAACGTCTCGGGTTCGAGGCGCGCGATTGCGGCGATCACCGCCGCGCGAATGACCGGACTCCTTTCCGACAGCAAGTCGAGGAGCGCTTCCTGTGCATCTCCAGCGCCGGTCGCACCGAGTGCCTGAAGCGCCTCGACCCTCAGCGTCGGGGGAACGTCGCCCTTGAATGCGAGTTCGGCGAGCAGTGGGCCGGCTTTCGCGGCTCGAAGACGGCCGGCGGCCCGTATCGCTTCCACCCCAACCAAGGAATTCGAAGGCGCACGCGGGATGAGCGGGAGGATCGTTGAAATCGAATCCTGGTCGCCAAGCTCGCCGAGACCTTGAATCGCGAATGCCCGTGTGTAGGTCGTATCCGTTTGCGCGAGGGCGCGAAGCGCCGGAATCGCACGCTTGTCACCCGTCCGCTGAAGCGCAAACGCGACCGGCCACCATCGAACGAGCGGTTGTCCTTTCTCATCGAGGACGATGCGAGCGAGCTCGTCGTAACTTTTCAGTCGAACCAACGCGTACAGCCCGAGGCGTACGGCCTCAACCGCCGCATCCAGTGGGTACGTCAGGTCGTCAGGAGCGAGAGAGCTCATGGCCCCGCCGCGGACGTGCGGCATCATCATCGCTCCCACGGCAGCCGCCGACGCCGTGTCACCCATCAAGCCGAGCGCTTCTGCCGCACGCCCTTGCACGACCGGCGAGGTATCGGCAAGCGCCTGCCGCAACACATCTACCGCCGACCGATCGCCGATGAGTCCCAGCGCGAACGCCGCCATCTGTCGAACCTCGACTTCCGGATCCCCCGACAGCCGCTTGCTGAGCCCTGGCACCGCTTCGGCCAGTCCGACGCGGCCGAGGCCCTGCGCCGCACGGCGTCGTACGCGTGCCTCGCTGTCGTCGAGCAGGCGCAAGAGATCTGGTGGCGATGGCGGCGGAGCCAGGACGATCGCGGCCCCTCCGGCCGCGGCAGGTGCACTCGTCACGAGTGGTAGCGCGGGCTCACGAATGATGCGGTGATCCTCCAATCGCAGAATCCACGACATCTTCGTTTCAAGAGGAATCGTCGGGGCAGAGGGCGAGGGCGAGGGCGGAATGATGGGAGGCGCTGTCGCGCAGCTGGCCCACAGGATCGGAGCTGCGGCCACACCACATACCCGGATGACTCGCATGATGAAGGTCATGATCGATGCGAAGAACGTGGCCAGTTTTTCGATGATATCACGCGATACCCCTTCACCCCGCGCCGCTCCGCCGCTATACTCCCGGCCGTTGGATTTTCACTACATCGCCATCGAAGGACCGCTCGGGGCCGGGAAGTCGGCGCTGGCCGAGCGGCTCGCCGCGCGACTCGATGCGACACTGGTACTCGAAGATCCGGAAAACCCGTTCCTCGCCGACTTCTACGCCGATCGGCCGGGCGCCGCGCTGCAGACGCAGCTGTTCTATCTGCTCAATCGCCATCGGCAACAGACCTCATTGCGACAGGCCAACCTCTTTGCGCAGCAAACCGTCTGCGATTATCTTTTCGAGAAGGACAAGATTTTTGCTTACCTGAATCTTGACGACAACGAGCTATTCATTTATCAGAAGCTCTACGAGCTCCTCGTGGAGGACATTCCGACGCCCGATTTGGTGATTTATCTGCAGACACCGACCGAAAAACTGACGCGCCGGCTGCGCAGCCGGGCGCAGGACCCGGAAGCGGCAGCCCTGGTGCCCGATGAAGAGTATCTGCGCGAGTTGAACGAGGCGTACCAGCACTTTTTCTTTCACTACTCGGCGACCTCTCTGCTCGTGATCGAAACCTCACACGTCGATCTGCACACGTCCGACGACGCATTGGACGATCTTTTGAAGCAGATCCGCGGAATGGGCCGGGGCACTCAATACTACGTGCCGCGCACGGGTTGACGCGCCCTGGCCTGCTCTCCTAAGCTCGCCCTCATGGCGTGGTTCAAGAAAACGCGGAAGCCGAGAGCGGCCGCGCCCGAATCGAGTCGGGTGCCGGAAGGGCTCTGGGTGAAATGTCCTCGGTGCGCGCAAGTCATTTACCACAAGGACCTCGCCGCGAGCCAGATGGTGTGCCCCAAATGTGCGTACCATCATCGGCTCAGCGCAGCGGAACGACTCCGCACGCTCTTCGATGATGGTGCCTGGGAAGAGTTCGATCGGGAGCTCGTCTCAACCGATCCGCTGAGGTTCGTCGACACGAAGCCGTATCGCGATCGCCTGACGACTACCATCAAAGCGACCGGCCTCAAAGACGCCATCATCGTCGCTGAGGGGCGAATTGACGGAATCAGCGCCATGATCGGCGCCATGGAGTATGGTTTCATCGGCGGCAGCATGGGCGTGGTGATGGGAGAAAAGATCACGCGCGGGCTCGAACGGGCGGTCGGCCGCAGGCTGCCCGTCATCATCGTGTCCTGCTCGGGCGGCGCGAGAATGATGGAAGGCGCGCTGTCGCTCATGCAGATGGCGAAGATTTGCGCGGCGCTCGCGCGATTCGATCGCGAACATGTGCCGTACATATCCGTCCTGACCGATCCCACCACGGGTGGGGTCACAGCGAGTTTTGCCATGCTTGGCGACTTGAACATCGCTGAACCCGGAGCGCTCATCGGCTTCGCGGGACCGCGCGTCATCGAGCAGACGATCCGGCAAAAGCTGCCTGAGGGGTTTCAGCGAAGTGAATTTCTACTCGAGCATGGCATGCTCGATCTCGTCGTGGATCGCCGCGAAATGAAAAGCACTCTCGCGCGCGCGCTGCGGTTCATGGGCTGTTCGGTGCCGGTCAGCACACCCAGTGAAGTCAGTGGATCCCCTTCAGTATCTCTTTAGCCTCGAACAGCTCGGTATCAAGTTCGGGCTCGACAACATTCGGTGCATCTGCGCCGCGCTCGGATCCCCGCAGAATTCCTTCCGATCCATTCTGATCGCGGGCACCAACGGAAAAGGGTCGGTCACGGCCATGGTGGAGCGTGCGGTACGAGCGGCGGGGCTGCGGACGGCCCGGTATACGTCACCGCACCTGATCAGACTCGAAGAACGGTTCTTCGTCGACGGGGCTGTCGTGGAAACGGCAGCGTTGCGAGAGGCCGCCGGCCACGTCCAGCACACAATCGAACGCCTCATCGCTGAAGAGCAGCTTCACGCCCAGCCGACGTTTTTCGAAGTCACGACGGCTGTTGCGTTCGAGCTTTTTCGACGCCGGAATGTCGAGATTGCCGTGCTCGAGGTCGGGCTCGGCGGACGTTTCGACGCGACGAACATCGTCACCCCCCTCGCAACGGCCATCTCGTCCATCGATTTCGATCACCAAGCCCTCTTAGGCTCAACCCTTTCGGAGATTGCGTTCGAGAAGGCCGGCATCGTGAAGCCTGGTGTGCCGCTGGTTCTCGGCGAAACCAAGCCGGAGGTGGTGGAGGTCATTGGCCGGGTGTGCCGCGAGCGTGGCGCGCCGCTCATCCACGCCGCATCGGCGGTGCAGATGGGCTCGTACTTGGGGGGCGACGGGCGGCTGACCATCGATGTGACGACTCCGACACGACGGTACGGCATGATGAGCCTGTCGCTGCGTGGCCGCCACCAAGCCCGCAACGCGCTCACGGCCGTTCGGTTGCTGGAAGAGCTCACCGCATGGACTATTCCAGAATCGGCCATTGTCGCGGGCGTCAGTGACGTGAGATGGCCGGGACGTTTGGATCTCGTGCAGACCGAAGGCGGGCGGGCGGTCCTGCTCGACTCAGCCCACAATCCGGCCGGCGCAGCGGCGCTGGCCGCGTATCTGACGGAGGCGCATCAGGAACGGGTGCCAATCGTGTTCGCGGCGATGCACGACAAGGACGCAGAAGGCATGCTGATGATGTTGCGATCGCGGGCAAGCGCGTTTGTGATGACGGCGCCGCACCTGGACCGCGCGGCACCCCCGATGGAACTCGCGGCATTAGTCAGGCGAATCGCACCGGGCATCCCGACCCATACGACGCCGGATGCTGAAACGGCATTGACGCGAGCATGGAAGCTGGCGCCCCTGGTCTGCGCGACCGGTTCAATCTTTCTCATCGGAGAGCTCCTCAGCATCACAGGCTCGCCGCCGGCTTAAGATCACGGGCGCGGACTGTGGTATTCTTCGAGCATTGCCGCGTTCCCCAGCCGGCACTCACTTCCGATACATTCCCGTCGCAATGAACTGCGTGAACAGGGTGTTGGTTGGCGCGTCGGCCTTGACGCTGCTGACTGGCTCTGCCGCCGAGGCTCAGATTTCAGGTCTGGGTACCACCCTGAGCGAAACGACCGAGCGTCTCTCCGAAAATCATTGGAAGCTGACGGGACAAGTTGAGATTGCTCGCGACGACTTGAGACTGTTCGCGCAATCGGTCGAGTACTTCAGCGACACAAAGCAGTTGCTAGCCGCCGGCAATGTTGTGTTCACGCAAACCGGTCAACGAATTGCCGCCGAGCGAATCGACTTCAATCTGGACACTGAAACCGGGACGTTCTACAACGCGAGCGGCATCACGGGCCTGGGCGTCGAGCCTCAACCGAACCTCTTTGGCACGCAGGAGCCCGACGTCTATTTTTACGGCGAGACCGTCGAGAAGATTGGTCCCAAGCGCTACAAAGTGACGAAAGGCGGCTTCACCACGTGTGTGCAGCCGTCACCGCGATGGGAGCTCACCTCGGGAACCGTGATTCTCAACCTCGATGAGTATGCAGTACTCCGAAACTCGCTCTTCAGGGTCAAAGGCGTCCCCGTCTTATATCTGCCGGTCCTGTACTACCCGATCAACAAGGAAGACCGCGCCACGGGCTTTCTCATTCCGCAGTACGGCCTCTCCACCGTGAAAGGTCAGACGCTCGGCAACGCATTTTTCTGGGCGATCAGCCGGAGTCAGGACGCGACCTTCCTGCACGACCTGTTCTCGCGAACCGGACAGGGCGCGGGAGGCGAGTACCGGTATGTGGCCGCACCGGGTTCGGAAGGCAACGCGCGCGTGTATCTGCTCAACGAGCACGACGCCACCTACCGCAGCGCAGACGCCACGGCGACGACCGTCGCCGCCCGGCGAAGCTACGAGATCCACGGTAACGCGAACCAGGCGGTGGCGGCAGGATTACGTGCGCGAGGACGCGTCGATTATTTTTCCAACATCACCG
>Ga0184639_10001372_pt1 | contig 10471 bp, 12 predicted proteins | sample PLM31_170_b2_FD_133155 | JGI IMG/M metagenome (GOLD analysis project Ga0184639, IMG submission 133155) | Groundwater sediment microbial communities from an aquifer in East River, Colorado, USA - PLM3-1_170_b2 | ecosystem: Environmental > Terrestrial > Soil > Riparian zone | place: USA: East... | reverse complement strand
GCGCGTGGAGCTGCGGGAGGTTCTCGCGCCGGGGACGGCAGAACTCCGGTATCTTCGCGAGCTGGCCGAGGCCGATGGCGGCTTGGAGATCTGTGGCCTTTAGGTTGTAGCCCAGGTTCGCGTAGATGTACTTGTGGTCGTATCCGGCTGGTAAATCGCCGAGCTGCCACTCGAAGCGCTTGCCGCAGGTGTTGGAATTACCCGGCGCGCACCAGCAGTCGCGGCCCCAGTCGCGGATCGACTCCGCCGGGCGCACGAGCCCGCCCCGATTGATGACCACGCCGCCCCCCTCGCCCATCGTCATGTGGTGCGCCGGGTAGAAGGAGAGCGAGGCCATGTGGCCGAACGTCCCCACGCGGCGGCCGCCGAAGGTGGAGCCGAGCGCATCGCAGCAGTCCTCGATCAAGTAGAGGTCGTGCTGCTCCGCGAGACGTCCGAGGGTCGCGACGTCGAAGGGGTTGCCCAGCGTGTGGGGAATCATGAGCGCGCGCGTGCGCGGCCCGATCGCCGCCTCCACCGCTTGGGGGTCGACGTTATAGGTGCCCAGCTCACAGTCGACGAACACGGGCACCAGCCCGTTCTGGACGATGGGCGTGAGCGTCGTGGGGAAGGTGACGGCGGGGGTGATGACCTCGTCGCCCCGCTCGAGCGGCCGCTCGACCATCGGCGAAGTGAGTGCGGAGACCATGAGGAGGTTGGCCGACGATCCCGAGTTGACGAGCAGGAAGGCCACGGCTCCGAAGAACTTCCGCATGGCTGTCTCGAAGTCCTGGGCGTAGGGCCCGGCCGTGAGCCAGAAGTCCAGCGCGGAGCCGACGAGGTTCTCGATCTCGCGGGCGTCGAACACGCGGCCGGCGTACGGGACCTTCGACTGTCCCGGCACGAACGGCGCGGGAGCGTGGGCGAGGGCGTGGTATTCGCGCACCAGCTCGAGGATGCGCCCGCGCAGGGCCTCCGCGCGGTCGCTCACCGGTTTCTCACGTCCCACTGGTATGGGATGCGGGAGCTGGCGGGGTCGAGCCGCTCGATCTCCGCGGGGTCGTGCGGCTCCGTCGCACAGTTGGCCACGATAGCGGGCCCCGTGCCGATGCCTTTGAAGCCGTTCCAGACGAGCGGCGGCACCGTCACCAGCGCGTACTGCTCGTCCCCGAGGAAGAGCTCCATCAACTCGTTGCGGGTCGGCGACTGCGGGCGGTCGTCGTAGAGCACGAGCTTGATCATGCCCGCGACGACGCGTAGTTCAGGGTCATCCGGCGGTGCCGGTGCCAGCCCTTCACGACGCCAGGATAGACGCGCGAGAAGTAGATCTCACCGAAGCGGTCGAAGTGCGGATCGTCGGCCCGGAGCATGTGCAGGATCGTGCCGCGCTCGTCGGGGATCCGCCGGAGCGGGCGCACGGCGACACCGTCGATCATCAGCCCGCCGCGAGAAGCCGGCGGTACCACTCGATCGTCCGGACTAGCCCCTCGTCGAGGGCGACTCGCGGGGCCCAGCCGAGGAGCTTCCGCGCCCGGCGCGCGTCCAGGTACTGATCCTGGATCTCGTTGGAGGTCTCGTTGAGGATGCGCGGCTGCAGATCGAGGCGCCCCATGAGCTTGAGGATCCGGTCCACGATCTCGGCCACGCTCTGCGGCTGCTCGTACGAGATGTTGATGCCCTGCCCCGCCACCGCATCGCCCTCGGCCAGCGATTCGGCCACGGCCAGGTAGGCGTCGACGGCATCCTCGACGTAGATATAGTCCCGGATCAACCGGCCATCGGAGCGGATGATCGGGCGGGCGTCGCCGAGGACCGAGCGGATGGTGCCGGGGACGATCCGGTTCCAGTTCAGGTCGCCGCCACCGAAGAGATTGCCGCAGCGGGTGATCGCCACGCGGAGTCCGAAGCTGACCCAGTACGACTGCGCGATGAGGTCGGCCGCGCTCTTGGAGACGTCGTACGGATGCCGGCCCTGCAGCGGCGTCGCCTCGTCGTAGGGCAGCGTGACCTGGTCACCGTACGCCTTGTCGCTCGACGCCACCACCACGCGCTTGACCGTGGGCTGGCGGCGGCCCGCCTCCAGCACGATCCACGTGCCTCGGACGTTGGTGTCGAAGGTCGACAGCGGGGAGCGGTTCGCGATCCCGACGATGGTCTGGGCGGCGAGGTGGAACACGCACTCGATCTCGTACTCGGCCAGGACGCGCTCCACGCACAGGTAGTCCGTCACGTCGCCCCAGGCGACGTCGATGCGATCCATCACCCGCTCCGCGACGAGCCGGCTGCGCGGGACGCGGTCGCGCACGAGGCCGACGACATGGGCGCCACGCGCCAGCAGCGCCTCGACCAGCCAGCCGCCGAGGAGCCCGGTGGCGCCCGTGACCAGGACGTGACGGTCGCGCCAGGCCTCAGCGCCCATCGGCCCACACCCTCCACGGGGGTGCCGGCTGCTGCCAGGCCTCCGTGAGGTGCTGCAGATCGCGCGGCGTGTCCATGCACTGCCAGTACCCGTCGTGGGGGTACATCTGGAGCTGGCCGTCCTTGGCGAGCCGCTCGAGCGGCTCGCGCTCCAGCACGCAGCCGTCGTCGTCCCAGAGGTAGTCGAAGAATGGACGGTTGAACACGAAGAAGCCGGCGTTGACGTAGCGGCCCTGCGTGTTGGACGGCTTCTCGCTGAACTCGATCACCTGGCCCCCGCTCGTCACCAGCTCCCCGAAGCGCGAGGCGGGACGGACACCCGTGACGGTGCCGATGCGGCCGTGCCGGCGGTGGAAGGCGACCAGAGCTTCCAGATTGACGTCGGCGACGCCGTCGCCGTAGGTGAGGAGGAAGGTGTCCCCCGTCACGTAGGGCTCGATGCGCTTCACGCGGGCGCCCGTCAGGGCGGAGATGCCGGTGTCGGCGAGGGTGATCGTCCACGGCTCGATCTCGTTGCCATGAAGGGTCACCCGGGAGGGGTGCCCGAGGTGGATCGTCACGTCCCGTGTCATCGCCTCGTAGTCGAGGAAGTACTGCCGGATCTGCTCGCCCTTGTACCCGAGGCACAGCACGAACTCCTGAAAGCCGTAGTGTGCATACATCTTCATGATGTGCCAGAGGAGGGGACGACCACCGACCTCGACCATGGGTTTGGGGCGGAACTCGGTCTCGCCGCGGAGGCGGCTGCCCGATCCACCGCAGAGAATTACCACTTTCATCTTGAGACGATACCACGCCCCTTGCGCATGCGTCGAAGGCCGTGTCCGAGCCTACCCGCCGAGGTAAAGGCGTTTGACCTCCGGGTCGCCGAGGAGTTGGGAGCCCGCGCCCTCGAAGCGGTTGCGCCCCAGCTCCAGCACATACCCGCGGTCGGCGATCGCGAGCGCGCGCGCCGCGTTCTGCTCGACGAGCATGAGCGTGTACCCCGTCCGCTTCATCTCCACGAGCTTCTCGAAGATCAGCGTCACGAACTTCGGAGCCAGCCCCAAGGAAGGCTCGTCCAGGAGGATGAGCCGGGGCTCGGTCATGAGGGCCCGCCCCATCGCCACCATCTGCTGCTCGCCGCCCGACATCGTCCCCGCCCGCTGGCGGCGGCGGTCGAACAGCACCGGAAACAGCGCGTACACCCGCTGGAGCGCCGCGGCCACGCGCGCGCGGTCGCGCTCGATGAAGGCGCCCATCTCGAGGTTCTCGAGAACGGTCATCTGCGGGAACACGATCCGCCCCTGCGGCACATAGGCGAGACCCCGCCGCAGCACGAGGTCCGGGCGGAGCCCGGTGATCTCCTCGCCGTTGAAGACGACGCGGCCCTGGCGGGGATGGAGGAAGCCGACGATCGCCTTGAAGCTCGTCGATTTCCCGGCGCCGTTGGGGCCGATGATGCTCACGATCTCTCCCGGTTGGACGGCGAGGCTGACGTCGTGCAGGATGTCGATCCTGCCGTAACCGGCGGTGATGTGCTCGGCGAAGAGGAGCGCGCCGTCGGCACTCACGCGCGGGCCTCGGCGACGTAGAGCACGTGCGGATACGGCAGGATATCGACCATCAGATGGCGGCGCACACGGAAGCCGCACGCCTCCAGGGTCGATTGCAACTCGTCGGCGCTCCAGTAGTGGACGGGGACCGTCGGAGCCATCGCCTTGTCCAGGGCCCAGGTGAACCAGCGCTTCGGCGCCGGGTGCGTGTCGACGTCCTTCACGAGGAGCGTCCCGCCGGGGGCGAGGCAGCGTCGAAGCCGACGCAGGAGGGGCGCGACCGACGCCGGCGGGATGTGGTGGATGATGTCGAGCATGTAGACGGCCGCCGCCTCACCGTCGCCCTTGAAGTCCCGCGCATCGCCCTCAGCGTAGGCGACGTTGTCGATCCCCAGGCGCGCGGCGGCGCGGCGGGCCAGCGCGAGGCGGCGCGGATTGACGTCGAGCCCCCGGACGAAGCGCCGGGGGCCTGTCGCCGCGTAGTAGAGCGAGAAGAGACCGAAGCCGCAGCCGATGTCGAGCACCGGACCCTCCTCCGGCAGGTACTGGCCGATCTCGTCGAGGAACCGCTGGCGCAGGATCCCGAAGCGCACCCAGCAGTAGGCGCGGACGACGGGGTCGTCGTACGCGCGAATGATGCTACGAATCGTCTCGCTTCGCATAGATCGTATACGCCGGCTGGCGTATGTCCACCACGTAGCGCGCGGCCAGGTGGCGGACCAGCTCCGGGAACGTGTCGATACGCTCGTAGCCGCCGACCGGCCACGTCGTCCGAAAGACCACGATGTACCGCGGCGGGCGCGTGTCGAGCGCGCGCATGAACTCGGCGCGTAGGGCGCGGATCGCCGGCCGCTCGGTGTCGTGGAAGAAGTGGAAGTCGTAGAGGAAGCGCGTGGGCTCGGCCACGCGCGTGCGGAGGAGCGCGTGCACGCCGCCGTCCGTGGTGTCGAGCACCTGCACGGTGTCGCCCGCGCGCACCCGCTGCTCGAGGTCCCGGGCGAGGAGCCGCACCACGCGCTCCTTGTCCCAGATCCACGTCGCCTCGGCCGTCCGGGCGCCGGTGAGGCCGAGAAGCACGACGAGGGCGGCGAGACTGGCCGCGAGCGGCACGCCGACGAGGAACCGCCGCGCGCGCAGGACCGCCTCGACCTCGGAGAAGAGCAGCACGGCCCCGAACGCGGCCAGCGGATAGAGGTGGTACTCCCACCCCTTCCCCTGCCCCACGTAGTGCAGGACACCGTAGCCGACGCCGGCGGTCGCGACGGCGTGCCGGAAGGTGAAGCGCCGTGCGGCGAGTGCGTGACCGAGCGAGAGGACGAGCCCGGCGGCGATGACCGGCCAGAGCACCGAGCGGTAGACCGTCCACGCGGCCGGCCTCCCCAGCCGCGAGTAGAAGGGCAGCAGGTACCCGAAGACGATTTCGCGCCACGGCCCGAGCGCGCCGAGGGCCGCCAGCCACACGACGACCACGAGCGGGATAACGATCACGCTGACGGCGAAGGCTGCGGCCGCCATCCATCGGGCGCGGGCCGGGCGACGGGACACGAGGAGGACGAGGGGCACCAACGCGAGGGCGAAGAGCACGACGTGGGGTTTGATTGTGATGCCGGCGCCGAGGGCGAGACCGCCGACGAGCAGCGCGGCCACGTCGCGGCGCTCGCCCCAGCGGGCTACACCAAGCGCCGCGGCCAACAAGAAGACGCAGAGCAAGTAGTCGCGCTGTCCCGCCTGCCAGGCTCCGCCCCCCAGATGGTAGGCGGCAAAGAACAGTGCGCCGCCCGCGGCCGCCAGCCGTCCCCACGGCGCGGCCAGCGCCGCGATCACGAGGCAGGAGAGCCCGAGCCACGTGAGGTCAAACGCCCGCCACGCGGCGTCTCCCGCGCCGAGCGTGCGGATGACGGCGAGATGCAGGAGGTAGACGCCCGGGAAGTTCATGTCGAACAGATCGCGGTAGGGTACCGCGCCCTCGCCGATGCGCCAGGCGATGTAATGCATGATCGGCGCATCATGAATCAGCGGCCACGGCAGCGACAACCACCCGACGTACAACACCACGCCGGCGAGGCCCAGCAGGAGGATGGCCCTAGCGGCCGAAGTACGCTTCGATGACGCGTTCATCCGTCTGGATCACCCCGGGCGGCCCCTCGGCGATCTTCTCGCCGTGGTCGAGCACGAACACCGTCTCGCAGAGCCCCATCACGACTTTCATGTCGTGCTCGACGAGGAGGACAGTCTTGCCCTGATCGCGGAGGCGACGCACGGCTTCCAGCAGGTCGTTGAGGAGCGTGCGGTTGACGCCGGCGGCCGGCTCGTCCAGGAGCACCAGCGCGGGATCACGCATCAACATGCGGACGAACTCGACGAGCTTCTGCTGGCCGTAGGAGAGGTTGCCCGCGTATTCGTCCTTGAGGCCTTCGAGCTTGACGAAGCGCAGCAGCTCGAGGGCGCGCGCCCTGGCCGCCTCCCGGGCGCCGCGCGTGACGACGAGCAGGTTCTCGAGCGCCGTCAGCTCCGGGAACACGCGGATGATCTGAAAGGTTCGCCCGACGCCCTTCTGCGCGACCTGGTACGGCTTGAGGCCGTCAATACGCTCGCCGTTCAGGAAGATCCGCCCGGCGTCGCGGCGCTCGACGCCCGTGATGCAGTTGAACAGCGTGGTCTTGCCCGAGCCGTTGGGGCCGATGAGCCCATAGATGCGTCCGGGCGGAAGCCGCAGCGACACGCCGTTGACGGCCGCGACGCCGCCGAAGCTCTTGCGGACGTCCTCGATCTCCAGCGCGGGCGTCGCCATCAGATCGTCCTGGGCAGATGGTACTTGATCTGTAAGAGGCCCAGCACGCCGCGCGGCATGGCGAGCACCACGGCCACGATGATCGCCCCGAAGAGCAGCGGGTGGACGTACGGGTACCGCGCCCACACCAGCTCCTGCGCGACGAAGAGCACGACGGCGCCGAGCACGGGCCCCCAGACCGTCCCCTTGCCGCCGAACAGCACCATGACGATCATCGTGATCGTCGTGGCCAGCGGGAACACGCTGATGGGCTCGATGTAGCCCTGGTCACGTGCGGTGAGCGCGCCCGCGATGCCGGGGCCCACCGCCGAGAGCAGCAGCGCGTACATCTTGTGGCGGAACGTGTCGATGCCCATCGCTTCGGCGGCCAGCTCGTCCTCGCGGATCGTCATGAGGCGCAGGCCGAAGCGCGACGTGATGATCAGGTACGTTCCCGCCGTGACCGCCATGGCGAGGAGGCCCATGACGTAGTAGATGGGCACCGACGCGTCGAGCGTGGGCAGCGACAGCCCGTTGCCGCCGCCCGTCAGGCCCTCGAAGTACGACACCAGAGCGCGCAGGACCTCGTTGAGCCCCAGCATGGCGATGGCGAAGTAGGGGCCCTTGAGGCGGAGGCAGGGCCCGCCGATCACGGCGGCGAGCACGAGGGCGGCCGCGCCTCCGCCGAGCGAGGCCACGGGCCACGGCCAGCCGTGCTGAGTGATGAGAATCCCGCCCGCGTAGGCCCCGGCCCCGAAGAACGCCACGTGGCCGAAGGACACGTAGCCCGTCAGGCCCGAGACCAGGTTCCAGGAACCGGCGAGCGCGATCCACATGAACACCTGCAGGATCGAGCGCACACCGTAGCCGGTGCCGAACTCGGGGTAGATCGCGAACGCCGCCACCGCCGCCGCGAGGGCGGCCAGGAACGCGCGTCTCACGTCTGGCGCCCGCCGAGGAGGCCCGTGGGCCGGACGAGGAGGACCACGACCAGCAGCACGTAGGCGACGACCTCCGAGAGCTGCGTCGTGAGGAACAGGGAGGCGAGCTGTTCGACGAGCCCGAGCAGCATCCCTCCGAGCAGGGCGCCCGGATAGTTGCCCGCGCCGCCGAGCACGATGACCAGGAACGACTTGAACGTCCACACCTGCCCCATCTCGGGCTGGATGGCGACGATCACCGCGAGCAGCGCCCCGCCGGCGGCGGCCAGGGCCGACCCGAACCCGAAGGTGAGCAGGTGGATGCGCCGCACGTCGATCCCGCACACCATCGCCACCTCCCGGCTCTGCGACGTGGCGCGGATGGCCTTGCCGAGCCGCGTCTTCTGGAGGAACAGGAAGGCGAGCGCCGTCAGCGCTCCCGCGAACGCGAACGCGATCACCCGGGACTTCGAGAAGGCCAGCTGTCCGATCACCCAGGAGCCCGTGATGTACTCCACCGCGCGCAGGTCGGAGGTGAAGGCGAGCTGGGCCAGGTTCACGATCGCGATCGAGACGCCGAACGTGAGGAGGAGCGACGACAGCTCGGGGGCGTCCACGACCCGAAACACCAGGGCCCGTTGGAGCAGGAGGCCGACCGCGAACAGCACGAGCATCGAGATCGGCACCGTGAGGAACGGGTTCAGCCCGAGCCCGGCATAGAGGAAGTACGTCGTGTAGGCGCCGAGCATGAGCAGCGGCCCGTGCGCGATGTTGATCACCCGCATCACCCCGAAGATCAGGGCGAGGCCGAGCGCGACCATCGCATAGAGGCCGCCCGCGAGGATACCGGAGACGACGACCTGCGCCACCATCGTGGGCGTGATGACGACGTTCATCGGGCGGGCGCGCTCAGGCCGGCGTCAACGCACCGGAGGGGGGCGAAGCCCCTCCGGGGTTATCGCTGGTTCCAGGGCGGCGTCGGGAACCGGACCTTGGCCTGCGCGAGATCGTCGGGCCAGACCGTGACCTTCTTGCCGTCCTGCCACTGGAAGGTCACCATCTTGTGCGCGAGCTGGAAGCCGTCCTGGTCGACCTTGTAGTCGCCGAACGCCGTGCGCAGCTCCATCTTCAGGAGCTGCTCGCGCACCTTGTCGGAGTCCAGCGTACCCGCGCGCTTCACCGCTTCCGTGTAGATCACGCAGCCGGCATAGCCCGCCGCCGAGTGGTAGACGGGGTCACGGTTGAACTCCTTCTTGTAGGCCTCGAAGAACTCCTTGTTGCCCGGGTACGGCAGCGTCGGCTCCCACTGCGTGGCGCCGTAGATGTAGTCGGCGTTGTGCTTTAGGAGGTCGTAGAACTCGGGGAGGTCGCCGCCGACCGTGACCCCGTACAGCTTCGGGTTGACGTTCAGCTCGCGCATCTGCCGGGTCAGCGCGACGGCGTCGTCGAAGTACGTCGCCGCGGCGATCACGTCGGGGTTCGCGGCGCGCACCTTGGTGAGGAGGGCCGAGAAGTCGGTGTTGCCCTTCGGATAGGCTTCCTGAAAGACGACCTGCATGCCCTTCTTCTTGGCGATGTCGACGGCGCCGGCGGCGGCGGCCTTCGAGAACAGCGTGTCCTCGTTCACGATCGCGACGGTCTTGAGGCCGCGCCGGGCCGCCGTGTCGATGAGGCCTTCGAGGTAGACCTCGGCCGGGGAGATGACCATGAAGATGTGCTTGCGGCCTTTCTTGAAGATCGAGGTGGTGGCGGCGAGCGGCGTCACCATGACCTTCTTGTACTTCTCGGTGACGTTGGCGACCGCCTCGGTGATCGGGGACGAGTAGGGACCGATCACGGCGTCGACCTTGTCCTCAGTGATGAGCTTCTCGTACAGCCGCACGCCCGTCGCCGGCATGGACTGGTCATCGTAGACCACCAAGTCCAGCTTGCGACCGAGCAGACCGCCCTTGTCGTTCACGTGTTTGAGGCAGAGCTTGTAGCCCTCGTTCTGGTAGGTGCCGAGCTTCGCGTACGTCCCGGTCAGGGACAGCGACCCCCCGATGCGGATGGGGCCCTGAGCGTCGGCGGCGAGGCCGGTCGCCAGGACGGCGGCGGCGACGAGAGCACCGAGTGCTTTTCGAGTCATGGGGAGGACCTCCTGCGTGCGATAAGTGCGCATCACAGATAGCACCAGGGGCTTCGGGGTGTCAAGGCGAGGCGAAGCCGGATGGGGGTCGCCGGCCCCTCAGGGCTCGCGGAACTCCTGGTCCAGGATCTCGCGGATGAAGCGGTCGAGGGAGACGGGATAGAAGCGCGCGTCCGGGGAGATGATGACGCCCGTGTTGATGACTTCCCGACGCGTCAGCTCTTCCAGCACGCGCTCGAGGTGCCCCTCGGGATCGCGCTCCTGGTAACGGATCTTCAAGTCCTCGCTCTCGACCTGCACGCGGGAGGCATAGCGGAAGCTGAAGACCCGGGCCACCAGTCCCTGGTACATGAGCTCCTGCTCGCCGAAGATCTCGCCGTAGGTGGGGCCGTCACGGCCGGGAGCGAAGACGAGCCGCGGGGAGACGCGGATGCTGCCGCGGACCTCGACCGAGCGGCCCGGCCGGTCGTGCTCGGCGCCCACGAGGATGTAGGGCAGGACGTGGTAGCCGGTGATGATGCCGGTCAGCGGCTTGCGCACGACCCGCGTCTCCTCGAAGACGTGGCGGAGCAGCTCAGGATCGTCCCAGTCGTTCATGCGGTCAGCAGGCTGCTGAAAAAGGCCCATCTGCTTCGTTGGCGCCCTTGGCCGCACGCTCAACGTACAGGGAGTACGCCTCGCGTGCGGCCGGCGGGCGCCGCCTCGCATCTGGACCTTTTTG
>Ga0184639_10001371_pt1 | contig 10472 bp, 7 predicted proteins | sample PLM31_170_b2_FD_133155 | JGI IMG/M metagenome (GOLD analysis project Ga0184639, IMG submission 133155) | Groundwater sediment microbial communities from an aquifer in East River, Colorado, USA - PLM3-1_170_b2 | ecosystem: Environmental > Terrestrial > Soil > Riparian zone | place: USA: East... | reverse complement strand
GGTGAATAGATCAAATCCGGTAAATAGTGAATGGTAAATGGTAAATAGATCTAATCCGCCAGAGATACCTTCCGCGGTCACCCAACGGCTTTCTAGTTCATACTGCGTCATTGCTCACGCTCGACCATTTACTATTCACCATTTACCATTTACTACGTTCACAGTCATCCAGAATGTCTTCAATCAAAGGGTAACATGAGCGGCAGCCTGCGCCCGCCTTACACGCCGCGGTAACTTCAGCGATTGTTCTCAGTCCATGCGTCTGAATCTCACGTTCTATTGTTCGCTCTGAAACGCAGAAGCAGGTGCAGATTAACGCCTCGTCGCCCTCCCACTCATCGCGCGCGCTGTCGCTGTAGTTTCGAATGGCCGAGACGAGAGCTTCGCAGGCCAACGCCGGGCACTCACGTCGTTCTGCCGGCAAGGGACCGAGTTTTTCTTTCAACGTTTCGGCGCGCTGCCCAAGAGACGCGGCTTCGCCGGTCGTCTTTCCAATAACTTGATCTATTAATAGCGACGCTGAAGCGACTAAGACGCTACAGCCTGCCGCCTTGAACTTCGCCTCCGTAATTCGCTGCGATTCGTCGACGTGTAGCGAAATTCGCACGGTGGCGCCGCACTGAAACGATGCTGATCGGCCAACGAACCTGGGCTCAATTGCCTCACCAACATTTTTGGGACTTAAGAAAAGCTCAACTAACGGGCCGGAATTACGCTGCATATAGGTAATGATTCCAGACTTCAACGCCGGCGACAAATAGACAAGTGTCCATTTTGGATCTCAAAGGCTCAAAATCAGAACCGGGAGCGGTAGCGACCGGCCCGACAACATCTTGAGTGTCAGTATCTCCAATGGATCCTTAGGTTAATGCAGGTTGAGTAATCCCTATTTTTTACAGTTGAGTATCGGGCCGGTCGCTACCGCTCCCGGTTCTGATTTGGAGATTGAGATCTCAAAGGGTGTAAGGCTGCTCGAGGGTGCTGTTATTATGTTGGCCCCTCTTATGTTCGATCAGTTTCGCCAGCGCAGTTTAGAGCTCGAGCACCTCGACAAGGGTGACTATACGGCGGAGGAATATGAAGGCTGCATTGTCGAGCTTCAGCGCGTCAACCGCTGGCTGGGCGACGCCGGCGCGCTGCGGGATTCTCTGCTGCGGGAGATTGATAAACTAAACTTGCGTTGTTTTTCTGTGCTTGATGTTGGCGCTGGTTCAGGCGAGCTGTTGCAGGTCATTGCCGACTGGGCGCGAAAAAGTGGTCGAAAAGCGCAGCTTACGGGTGTTGAACTAAACGCGCGGTCCGCAAAGGCAATTGCCGAGCGAGCGATAGCCTTTCCCGAAATAAGCGCCATTCACGGGGATGGGTTTCGGTTGCCGTTTGCAGACAACGAATTCGATTATACGATGGGTTCGCTCTTCACTCATCATTTCAGGAATGCGGGGGTGATAGCGATTCTGCGTGAGTTGGGCCGGGTCTCAGCTCGCGGAGTTTTTGTTATTGATCTTCATCGCCACCCCGTTGCCTACTACTTCTACACAACTATCGGCCGGTTGTTTCTGTACAATCGTCTGATTCGTGAAGATGGCGCGCTTTCGATCCTGAGAAGTTTTACGCCAGAAGAATTGGCGAGCCTCGCAGAGGGGGCCGAATTGAAAGACATCACGGTTACACGCCGCTTTCCCTACCGGCTGGTGCTCGGCGCGACTTCACCAAAGATGGCAGAAAATTGACGTTGGCTTCTTCAAACATTTTTGACGTGGCAATCGCCGGCGCCGGGCCGGCCGGCTCGAGCGCGGCGATCCAGTTGGCGGTGAAAGGAGCGCGCGTGCTGCTCATCGAAGAGAAGAAATTCCCGCGCGCAAAGCTCTGTGGAGAATTCATCTCTCCTGAATGCCTCACACATTTCAAACGCCTTGGAGCTATGGATCAGATGAGAGCCGCCGGGGGTGCCTCGCTTTCTGAAACCGTCTTTTACTCTCGCCTAGGGAAGAGCCTTGCCGTGCTGAGTGAATGGTTTAAGTCCGGCACCAACGCGCTTGGCTTGAGCCGCAGTGAGATGGATCACCAGCTTCTCGAGCGTGCAAAGAGTGTTGGCGTGGCAGTTTTGGAAGAGGCGCATGCGTCGCTACTGGTTCGCCAGGGCGAAGAGGTGTGCGGCATCCGTGTGAAAACCGGAGACGTAACGCGAGATTACGAGGCACTGGTAACAATCGACGCGACTGGCAGGACGAGGGCCTTAGCCCGCTACCTGGACCGGCCACGCGCGAATCGAAGAAGGAACATAAAGCCTCTGGTTGCGTTCAAGGCGCACCTTGAAAACGCTCGTGTGGCTGAAGGCGCCTGCGAGATCTATTTCTATAAGCGTGGATATGGTGGGTTGAGTGGTGTCGAGGGAGGTGTTAGCAATCTCTGCTTTATAGTCGCGGCGAATGACGTGCGCCGTTGTGGCTCCGATCCGGAGCGTGTGCTGCGCGAAGTTGTCATGAAGAATTCGCGCGCGGCTTACACACTCGCGGATGCGCGCGCTCTCTCGCAGTGGCTCAGTGTTTCCCTGGAGAGCTTTGGGCGAAGAACTCTGGTCCCGGCCCGGGGATTAATAACAGTGGGCGACGCCGCCGCGTTCATCGATCCATTCACCGGCAGTGGCATGCTGATGGCGCTGGAAAGTGGGGAGGTTGCAGCCGAGGCTATAACACGTCAGCTTCCGCTTCTGCGGCGGGGCACCGGTTTTGAATCACTGGCAAACGGCTACAAGGCGGAATATTCGCGCAGGTTCCAGTCGCGCTTGCGAATCTCGGGCCTGCTTCGACGCGCCGCCTTTGTTCCCCATCTGGACGAAGCTGCCATACTCTTTTTAGGAAACAGTTCGCGTCTCCGGCGCAAACTTGCGCGTGCAACGCGTCATTCCACCAGCCGCGAAGTAAGAGTCTCGAGCGGCTGATTCGCTAATCGGCGATTGCCCCTGCGCATCGCTCCGGCCACCGCGCGAAGCATATAAATGCTTGCCAGATAGGAGCTTTTGGAGTAAAAATGCGGAGCGTTACTTGTCTTAGTGTTCCACGGCGACTATCTCAAAGGTCGTTGAATTAACTCAGGGCGACCGAATCGCTCCCCGGAATTGTCGTGGACAATGGCAATATTGCAGCAGTCACAAACTGTGAATCGTCGCCCGATACTTATCAGTCGTTCCAAGCCGGTTCTTACCAGTCGGCCGAGTCCCTAACTTAGCTAAGGAGAAATGATCATGTTTGCGTCCCTTACGGAGTGGCTTAACTCTTCGATTCGATTGACAACTCTTTTGATCGTTACCGTTGTTTGTGGACTTCTGGGCTCGGGCGTCGCTTTTGGTCAGGCGCAATCCAACGCCTCCGATTTGCAGGGGGTCGTACGCGACCAGTCCGGCGCGGTAGTGAGCGGAGCAACGGTGACTGCTCGCAATCCCGGGACTAACACCAGCAAAGCGACCACGACTAACGATGAAGGCGCTTATCTGATTGTCAATCTCGCTCCCGGCGACTACGAGGTAACAGTCGAAGCTCCCAACTTTAAGAAAGTGGTATTGCCGGGAGTGACACTCACGGTCGGTCAGCGGGCGGACCTGGACGTAGCGCTGGAAGTGGGACTAGTCAGCGAGGTAGTTACTATTACAGGAGCCAACGCGGAACTTGTAGAGACTTCCAAAACCGCTGTGGCCACCACGGTAGATCAGCAACGCATCGAGAATCTCCCAATCAACGAACGGAATTATTTGGCCTTTGCGCTGACAACGTCCACCGTGGGGCGCGACAATGGCCGTCCAATCGGACCAGCACCGACTACCGGCTTGAATTTTGGTGGCCAACGCGGCCGCTCGAATCTGGTCCAGGTTGACGGCGCCGACAATACGGACAATTCGGTCAACGCTTCGCGCTCAACTGTTTCTCAGGAAGCAGTGCAGGAGTTTCAGGTCGTAACGAATTCTTTTGCGCCGGAGTTTGGACGCTCTTCCGGGGGCATCGTCAACGTTGTTACCAAGAGCGGCACCAATGATTTTCACGGGAATATATTTGGTTTTCTCCGAGACAAGAGTTTTCAAGCGCGCAATCCCTTTTCCCCGATCTTGAAACCCGATTTTAGGCGAACTCAATACGGCGCGACGCTCGGCGGCCCCCTGGATCGGGACCGCACGTTTTTCTTCTTCGCTTTCGAGCAGCGACGCCGGGACGAGTCCGGATTTTTTACCAGCAACGTGTCACAAGGGTTGGGCAGCTCCGTTTCAATACCCATCACCGGCCTCGGCGTACAAACGTTCCGGAACCTTACCCCGGCGCAGGCCAGTTATATAAGTAGCCTGCTGGGCACTGGCAACGCGGCGCTTATAGGCGCAGCAGTAAACTACGCTTACCTGGCATCAAGCGGTGGAACCACGGGGCTGACGGGAACCAACCCGCTTCTCAGTGCTGGCGGGGCAATTCCCGCGGGCCAGACCATCGGAAGCCGTTTCCTTCTGACCGGACAGCCTGTTCCAGTCGGCACTACCGGCACCAACGGACTACCGATCGCATTTCGTCCGCTGAATGATCTACAAAGAGTATTTCCAGTCACTGATAGAACCACCTTCAATTCGATACGCGTCGACCACTTGATTACCAAGGATCATCAATTCAGTTTTCGCGGTGGCTACAATCCCAGTCGAATTACGGGAATCCAGGTGGAATCGCAGAATCAGTCACTGGGCCAGAACGATTTTTCTCGTACTGGAATTCAGAAGCTGATCGACTCTACAGCAGTCGCAAGCTTGACCTCTACTCTATCGGGCAACATGGTTAACGAGGCCAGGTTCAATTTCGGCGAGCGACGCGCGGTATTCACATCGCAGAATGGCGAAGCCGTTGCTTTCAACGTCACCGGCGCAGCTTTCATCGGCCGCGAATTATTTTCTCCCGTGATTCGCACTGAGACACGATACGAGTGGACCGACAATCTGAGCGTGGTCGCCGGCAATCACAGCTTCAAATTTGGTGGCGATTTCGCCTTCATCCGAATCCCTTCGGCGCTCTTTGAGCTAAACTTTGCCGGACTTTTCAACTTCGGCGAGTTTAACGCTCGAACCCTCGCGCCGACGCTGCCGACTGCCCCTAACGGACAAGCGCCGCCTAACTTTACTCCCGTGCAGTCCTACGGTCTCGGTATCCCCTCGGTTTACGTGCAGGGTTTCGGCAACCCGGTGAGCAAGATTAGTAACCGGCCAATGGCCTTCTTTGCGCAGGATTCATGGAAGATCAGGCCCAACCTAACGCTGAATTACGGCGTGCGTTATGACTATGAACTAACCCAGACGATCCCTCCGGAGCCGTCGTTCAGAGATCCACTCTCCGGCATCACCCTTTCTCAAGCCCAACTTTTAGCGGCGCAAGATGCGCTTAACGTGCAACAGGGCTTCCCCCGCGACAAGAACAACTGGGCGCCCAGGTTGGCAGTCGCCTGGGATCCGCACAATGATGGCAAGACGGTTATCCGTGCCGCCTTCGGACTCTTCTACGATCACCCGCTGCTCGCGATCGCCTTCAACTCCGATATTGCGGACGCGGCCCAGCAACAACAGGCAACTCTAACTTTCAACAACCCAGCCCCGACAACGTTCCTTAATGCGGCGCAGATTTTTCAGGGCACGGTAATCGTCTGCAATTTCCCGGGAGCTGTCCCCGGCGTCAACTGCACGCCCGGTGCTGCGTCGAGCGCGCAGTATCAGTTCGGACGCCAGCGCTTCAATGACCAGACATTCCCCGGCTTCGGCACGATTCTGCCGTTCACGCTTTTCCCAGATAAGAACTTTGAATACGCATATGCCAATCAGGGAAACTTCTCAGTTGAGCGTCAACTCTCCAAAGATATGTCGCTCTCGGCGAGTTACATTTTTGTCGGCGCGCATCACCTGCCGCATCCACGCGACATTAACCTGATGCGCAACGATCTGCTCATCGAAAATTTCCGTCGCTTCTTTAGCGTGGCGCCGCCGAATCCGACCTCCGCGCAGTTCTTCTCGTTGCCTCTAACCAACTGTGCACCGAGCGCGGCCTGCCCACTCGGCTTCACCGTTGTTATTCCCGGCATCCTCGGTCGCAACGGGGCCGGTCAGGGCATCGTCTCGCCCCTTGCCGCGAACTTCTTCCGTCCCAACGCGCCAAACTATTTCTTCGTCCAGGCCCTAACTGGACTTTCGCCGGCAGCGTTTAATGCGCTGCTTGCCGCCAACAACACGCTGCGCACGCCGGGCGTGCTCTCGCCATTCGGCGATGTCAGTTCACAGCTCTCGGAAGGCAATTCGAACTACAACGCCCTTAACGTGGATTTGAAGCGGCGCTTTGCGAACAACTTCCAGTTTCTGGCGTCTTTCACCTGGGCCCACTCGATCGATGATTCTTCCGACCTGCAGACGCTGCTCAAGCCGCAGAACAACCTCGATTTCCGTGCCGAGCGTGCCGACTCACTTTTCGATCAGCGCCTCCGCTACGTCTTCAGCGCTATCATCACTTCGCCGGGAAAATGGCGCAATTCAGACAGCGGACTGCAGCGTTTCCTGTCCGACTTTACCATCGCCCCCATTCTCGAAGTGGGTTCTGGCCGTCCGTTCAATATCATCACTGGCGTTGACACAAATGGCGATCAGCAAAGCTCCAATGATCGCCCCAGCGTTACTTCAAACGGCACGCTTATTCTCGCGCCGTTCTTCGCAAACGGCAGCCTCGGACGCAATGGCGGCATCACGCATAAGTTTGCTTCGCTCGACCTGCGTGTTATGAGGGCCATCCGGTTCGGCGAGCGCGTCAAGCTGGATCTGATTGCCGAAGGCTTCAATATGTTCAATCGCTTTAACGAGGCCTCTGCAACACCTCTGTTCAGCGACGTCAATAACTTCGGACAGCGCGCCGGCAATGGCCGTTACTACAGCCGCCCAACTGCGTCGTATGACCCGAGACAGTTTCAGTTTGGCGTGAAACTAAACTTCTAAAAGGTAGGACAGACATTCCTGTCTGTCCTGCGGTTCCGGTTGGCTATCCTTCCGGGAAGAAATAATTGACAGGCAGGAATGCCTGTCCTGCTGAAGCGATCGGCCGTCCTGGCCGGTCGCTTTTCTTTTGGGCGGTTAGTTAGTAGTCTTTTCCTGCCTGGGGCGAACTCGGCAAACTAAAGAGTCGCCCCAGGCATCGGAAACATGTCTTTCGGAAAGCTTCTGTTGGCCTCGAAATTAGCCTCTCCCCGGAAGAATTATCTATGATTAATCGTCCCTTTTACCGCGTTCTTTTACTGGGTCTGTCCCTGGTTGTGTTGTGCGGAATTGTTGTGGCGCAATCCAGCCGACCACGTCGTGTTAAGCCGGCTGCGAAGCCCGCGGAAGACCCGTTGTTGCGACCGGAACCAAAACCGAGTCCCACAGCGAGAAATAATTCAAACCGGCCGCTAATTGATGTGCAGCCAATGAAGCCCGTCGTAAACACGGTGGGCACGGGCGACACTTCCCACGCCTATCGGCTTCTGCAGCAAAAACAGTTTGCCGAGGCCGCCAAAGAAGCTAAGGCCATCGCTGCTCAGTTTCCCAATGATTCCGAGGCCTGGAAGATAGCAGGCTTTGCGGAGTTGAGTCTTAAACAGTATTCACTGGCCATCGAGGATTTGCAGAGGGCCCTCAATCTGCAGCAGGTTTCCAAGCGGGCAGATCCCAACACCGAGGATGCGTTGGCGCAGGCCTACGTACTTTCTGAAAAATTCGATCGCGCTCTGCCTTTGCTCGTTGCCGCTACCACGCGGCCGGGCGCAGCTCCAGATCCCGCGCTGCTTTACTACCGTGGTCTTGCCGAATATAAAACGGGCAAACCAGCGGACGCGGAGCGAACCTTCACCGCCGTCGTTAAGGCCAACCCAAAAGACTCTTTGTCGCTTTTCTATCTGGGTCAGATCGCACTTGGAAAAAACGATCTCGATGGCGCTATCGCCTCGCTCAACCGCGCGACAGTCAACGATCCGCGTTTTGCGGCTGCCTGGACTCTGCTGACGTCAGCCTATCTGCGCCGCGCCGCGCTGAACACGGATGCGACGAAAGCCGCGGCTGACTATTTGAGCGCAGTACGCGCGGGTGAAGGCTTAATCAAGATTAGAACTGACGCCGAGGCGGTAACGCTTTTTGGACAAGCGCTGATTGGCTCGGAACAGTACGCGCGCGCCGCGGCAGCACTGGAGCGGGCCACGTTGCAGCCTGATGCCAGGGGTGTAACGTTTTACCTTCTGGGAATCGCCCAGTCGCGCGCAAAGAATTTCCCCAAAGCAATCGCCGCTCTGCAAACCGCTGCCCAAAAGTCGCCGGATGATATCAACGTCTACCGGGAGCTTGGTTACGCCTACGAGATAACAAAGCAATATGCAAAAGCATTGGCTGCTTATCAAAAAGGACTGAGCCTGGCGCCAAGTGACTCTGATTTCAAGGAAGCAGCAGAGCGTGTGCGGCCATTCGCCAAATGATTTGAATGTCGGTGGAGGTTAACGGAATGAAGTTCATTGGATTAGTTTTATTGACGGTGGTTATGGCTGCGGCGGTGTGCGCGCAGAGGCCGCGACAAATCGACACGAGCACGCCAACAGACGCGACGAAGGCAGCCCCTGCTCCGGCGCCGCAAACAATGAAGGCAAAGTATGAAGGCGGCATCTTTGGCTACAACAAAACCATGGAAGGCACGCTCAGCTTCGACGACACCAATCAGCGTCTGCTTTTCCGCAAGGATCAGAAGGAACTCTTTTTTATTCCCTACAATGCGGTCACCTCGGCGTTTGCCGACACGCAGAAACGACAGCCCAAGGCGGCCACGATTCTCAGCAGTGTGCCGCTGATCTATGCCTTACCCGCACACTTCATCAAAACGAAAGTTCGTTATCTGACCCTTCAATATAGCGACCCGGACACGCGCGTTGCGGGCATGACGAGCTTTCGCCTGGACAATAAAGCGTTGGTTGAGTCGGTGGTCTTTACGCTCGCAAACAAAGCAGGTCTGGTACCGCGCGGCGAAATTTATGTAAGGAAGAAAGAGGACGCTGAGGCGAAGAAGACGACTCCTTAACTTCTATTCAGGTTTGGAAAGTCGAGAGGCGGGCCAGCAAGTGGGTGGCCCGCCTCTTTTTCTGTCCACCGGGCCAACGACGAACGCAGCCGCTAACGCTAACGCGCTCGATTCTGTAACTGCCCGGCCCCCCGGGTTATCCGCCCTATCCGCTTGTCACCTTTCAGAATCAGTTCGCAGGCTTTGAAAGCATATTCCTCAAAGTCTTCCAGCCTTGAAGCCAGGATTACCCAGGCGTTCTTGCCGGAACGCCAGAGCTGCCGCTTTGGCAACTGAGGAAACTCCCGGCCAAGACTCTCGACGTGTTCCGTTGTCGTATACAACCACATGCCATTGGAGCCGGGCTGCTTGACGCTATCGCGAAGCGAGCAGAGAAGTTTCTCCTCGAGATAGACACTGGTGAAACCAAACATCCGCTTGATGGTGGGACGAATCGAATTGAGTTCTTCAAGGACGAACGGAAAAGGATCTCGTCGCTTAATGGCAGGATAATCTTGCGCGGCTTTTTTCATAACTCGCACTCCTTACAGAACCGGGAGCGGTAGCGACCGGGTGCTGGATGCAACCTGGCAAACAGATCTTAGATCGCTTTATTGCAAAGACCGAGACCAAAGCTTATTTGAGTGCTAGACCCGTCGCTACCGCTCCCGGTTCTGTAATCAATTTTGGAATCACAGTCTTTCTCATAATGAGCCCGTGCCCAATAGCCCGTGCCGAATACCATTGACATTCATCCGGACCAGGAATATCGTGCCTGCGATCGAGACTGCTTACCGGTTGACGATTGGCCTTACAGTATTAAGCCTTACGGTTGATAGATAGCCTTACAGTCGCCAACTTCCATAAACGACAAACTACACTCTGAGAGTTTGTCCTTTCACTGATCCTTCAAGCGTAAGCCATTCGCTCATAAGTCGTCGCAATTTGTCGAACTAAAACAAGCCAGAACCAACTACTGCTCATCCGACCAGAGTTACAACCTCCAAAGGAGACGGAAAATGGTCAAGCTCAAGATTGTCGCCCTTGCATTGTTCGTAACCGCTATTTACACGTTCGCGATGTTTACTAAGAGCCATAACAGCGTTACCGCTGCGCCTCCGGTGCAGGAAACGAAGATCCAGGGTTGGACCATGGAAGATCGTCAGACGTTTTACCATACGGCTCAAGGCACGCGTTTCTTTCCTTACAAGTGGCTGCTCGCGCTGGAGGCACCCGGTAAGCTGACCCGGGAACCTTTTCTGACTGAAGAAAGAATTAAACGCTATCGCCTGATTCCCGATACCAATACCGTCAATAATCCTGACCGTTTGCCCGTTGGCATGGCCAAAGAGGTTTCGCCCGACGGAGAGTTTGTGAGCATCACTTGTTCGGCTTGCCATACCG
>Ga0184639_10001370_pt1 | contig 10476 bp, 10 predicted proteins | sample PLM31_170_b2_FD_133155 | JGI IMG/M metagenome (GOLD analysis project Ga0184639, IMG submission 133155) | Groundwater sediment microbial communities from an aquifer in East River, Colorado, USA - PLM3-1_170_b2 | ecosystem: Environmental > Terrestrial > Soil > Riparian zone | place: USA: East... | reverse complement strand
GCGCGGAGAGTAAAGTTCCAGTCGAGCCGGTAGCGAGCACTGTCACCATTGTCCAGCGCCGCAGAACTGGCTTGAGCCCGGGAGGGGGATGGGACCTCACCCGGGCGGTTTCCGGCGAGAGAGGCGGCGGGCGCGCCAGGAGCTGGGGCGGCGCGCCCACGGTCACGTGGCTACGTTGAACGATCTCAAAAAGAACTGGTGGCTGATCGCCCTCCTCGCCGGCGCCATCTGGCAAGGCAGCGCCGTCTACGTCGAGTTTCGGGCGATGCAGACGGAAGTGCAGCGATTGAAGCAGATGGTCGAAACGATCTACTACGTTCCGAGAGCAGGGGGTGCGCGATGACGTTCTGGAAAGTCGATTCTGCGATGGTCCTCGGGATTCTGTTTGGACTCGTACTCGGCTTTGGGGGAATTGCTGCGATGCGTTCGAGTGCCGAGTTCGTGGTCGAGCGCGCGGAGGCGGCAGAAGTCCAGCGGGTTTTTCAGCGGCCGTGGGTTCTGCCGAAGGCGCTGATCGCCCGTTGGAAGCTCGTGCCGGCCAAGGAAGGCGGAATTCCCTTGCTCGGAGAGGATGGTCAGGTTTATGCTCTCGATGATTGGGCCCGCGCGGTCAACCGCGACCTGCTCGACCACGAGAGGCAAATCGAGGCCCAAAAATAGACAGGATTCGCTGTGGTGGTTACGTGACTTCGACAACGCACCTCGTGCGCTCTGAACACTCATGGATAGACGGGGAACGGTCGCCACGCCGTGCCGGAGAGGCCGTGGACCGGCTAACTAGGAAGCCGTAGCGAAAAAACGAAGGTCATCCCGGCAGGAAGCGAAACGGCGGACCCTACGGCGAATAAAACAGAGGGGGTCCGATGCAACGGAACCCACGCTCCGACGATGACACCGACGATGACGGCGAAGAAGATCCGGAAGAACCGGCTCCGGCCCCGATCCCGGAGTAAAGTTGGGCACAAATGCCCATGCTGTGGACATGGCCTGAAGGATAGAATTAGGACAATCCTGAAGTCTGCTCCGCATGCTACGGCGGCAACAATCCGGGATCGCCTGGAGGATGAGGGTTGGTTTGAAGAATACAAATCATATCCGATCCTCACAGTTCACAGCATTCTGTTTAAGTTGAAACAACATGACCATCGCAGGAGACCGCTTCGGAAAGACGTTCAACGCGCTCACCGGGATTGAGCTGCGGTCGAAGATTCTGGCAGACATCCAAGAGCTGCTGATGAACGACGACCGCTTTCAAAACCATATCGCGTATCCAAAGGTGGGCTACCAGTTCTCGCTCACCGTCGCCGTCTACCCGCAGGAGCCCGCCACGTTCACGCTTGAGAAAAAATTCGAGGGCGGCGAAGCTGCGCCCGGGGCACAGCCGCATGAGATCAAGTACGAGGGAGAGCATGCCGGGATCGGCCCGAACGAAGTGCGCGCCGAGCTGGGCCTGCGTGTTCCGAAGCCGACCGAGACAGCCCGCGGCGGTGTCGTGGACTTTCCCGACGAGGAGCAAGCCCCAGGCCAACCGTATCTGGCGCCCGCGGTCGAGCCGCCGTCGCGCGAGAAGCCACTCGAACGAGTTCTGGTGTCGGGCGCCAGGGGCGATCGCACCGAAGCAGTCGAGATTCCCGGACACGTTACGAGGCCACGCGAAGTCGTGATTCCGGACCGGCCCGTCGTCTCGGTCACGCAGCGCACCCGCGCAGCTCCGGAGGGCCGCGAAGTCGACGATCACGTTCCGCACAATCAATTTTAATTGACTGTTCCGCAGTCGTAAATTAAAGTTGACGGAGAGGAGTTCCCATGGAAGGCGCCAGCTCGGTTCGCATCTCGAACATCCAGGTCAAGAAAGACAAGAACGGAACCAAGTACGCCACGATCGAGATTCTGCGCGTCGTCGACGAGGGCGACCAGTTCTCGGCGGGGATCGCGCTCGCGCTCCAACAGATGCGCGAGAACAAAGCCCTTCTCTCGATCGAGATTTCAGAATCCGTCCTCGGCCGGAACCTGGTCTTCTTTGCCGGCATCGGAGTCACGCAGGCGAGCGAGGCCTTTCACAACGTCGAACTCCGGAACTTCCGCGTGAAGCGCGAGCGCGTCGGGGAGCACGAGGACCTGGTGATGAAGTTCCGGTTCACGGTCAAGCTCGAAGAAGCATTCTGGACGCTCCGCGCGATCGGCGACGACGTTCTGTGCGTGGTCGAGGAATCGCAACCGTCGCTTCCGGGCATGTAATGATCGAGCAGCGAGAACCCGATTTCGGGCGCTGCCCGGAGTGCGGCGGGCAGAAGCCGGAAGGACGCGAGTGCCCATGCTTTTTGAGATACCACCCCCAAACAGCGCAAAGAGCCGGGGGCGAGAATGGAGCGGAGAGCCCTTCGCGGACGGTCTCCATACACCCCCGGCTCGCCGGTTCTGATTATGGCACTGATCGAAATCAAGGCTGAGTTCAGCCGGATGGTCTCTGTGTTGGAGAGGATTGCAGAAGCGCTTGAACGAGCCTACCCGCCGCGGACCAAACTCAAACCGAACTCGATCGGCCTCGAAGCCCTGACCCATCTTTCCGACGAGCAGCTATGGGAACGACAGAATCACCCCGAGGAGCGCGAAAAGCACTCCCCGCGGGCGCCAGTCTCGAATCGCTGAACCACGGGACTCCGGTTCCCACGGATCGCGGCACTGGCAAGAACCTGCGGTCGCGCCTCGGGCTGCAACCTCGCCGTTTCCCCGTCTCCAGGAAACTCTGCGGCACGTTGAGCTATTGGGCGTCCTCGATCGAAGGCGGGAAGGAGGCCTTTATCTACCTCTGCGAACTCGCTGCAATCGAAGGTTCGACGCCCTGCGATGCGATGGTCACGAAGTATCTGTCGCTCTCCAAAACCGATCGCCGGAACGTCACGCTCGATGACCTGGCCGAAGCCCTTGATTTGCGGCCGAGCCACGTCATCCGCGATGTTGCAGAAACCATGGCCGAGCATTCTCTCGAAGGATCAAAACTGCTCGCGTACCTGGCGCAGCCGGCCGTGGTCCGGAGACTATTCAAAAATGCACAGAAACCGTCCCCGGACTTCCACAACGACAGGAAACTCGCGCTCACTGCGACCCGATTCGTACAGCCAACGCCGCTCGTCAACCTGGACATGCGCAAGGGACCGGAGAAAGAAGCCGTGCCGGACGGCAGCGGCATGGAGTCGTTCGAGGACCGTATCCGGCGCGGCGCACAGACGCTGCGGAAGGATGAGGGGTGATGCTGGACAGTCGCCAAAATGCCCTACTGGACAAGGATTGTCCTGAGCTTGGAGAATCCTTCCAACTTGCGGCGGAGGCAGCTTTGGAAATGTACCGCGCGGATCCAAAGCGAGTCGCCTTCTCGTCGGCATTTCACGAAGAAGTAGATGCGCTGGCTCGAAAATATGGTCCGGACGTAGCCGGATCATTTTTGCTGATCCTTGGCTATACGATGCACGTCAAGGGAGTGACCGGGCAAGAACTCCCTGCTTCCTGGAGGAAGACATGAACTGGCAGAACCTGAATGAGAAACCGGGCGGACGGATGGGTTGCGGACTGTTCCACGGGCGCGCGTGGGCCGATCTCGACCGTTGGCCTAGCCGCATCAAGGCGAAGTGGGAGTGGCTACTCTGGCAGTCGCGTTTCTGCTTTTTCCGGATCGCCACCGACGAGGAGGATGGATGGGAAATTGTCCTGGCGGTCCCACCGTTTGCCTTTTGGTTCCATCTTGACGCGCCCTGGCTCTGGAAGCCGACGGTCCTAAAAGAAGGTCGTATGGCATCCGGTCCACCCGCTCCCTATACGCTGATTGACGAGCGCGAGTTCAAGATCGACTTCTCGATCGAAGACCTGACGCTCCGGTTTGTGCTGTGGGGGCGTAAGTGGGATTGGCAGAAAGCCGATCCGTGGTGGATTCGCGGTGTCTCTCTGAACCTGTCCGATTTCTTCCTCGGGCGCGCGGAGTACTCGACCCGCGATCTGGACATCCAGCCTGCGATAGTCCCGATGCCAGAGGCGGCGTACGAGTGTACGGTCCGACTTTTCGAGTCGACGTGGAAGCGTCCCCGCTGGCGACCGCAGCGGCTCGTCCGAGCGACCGTTGACATCCCGGTGGGGATTCCCCATCCTGGGAAAGGCGAGAATTCCTACGACTGCGACGAAGACAGGTGCTATAGTCTGACATGTCCAGAGAGCACGGTAGAAGGCGCGATTGCCCGAGTCGTCGAAAGCGTCTTGCGATCCCGCCGCAAATACGGCGGTTCCGTGAATTGGCAGCCGGCTAAAGTCGCCTGAGATGTACTCACACGCGGTAGTCAAAAAGTTTCTGCACGACCGCGCCGGCGAACTCGGATTCGAGCCGGTGTTCCACTCCATTCCCGAAGTCATCCAAGCCAATAAGCAACTCGAAGAACTCTTCGACGCGGAGAACGGCCGCTGGCGCCGGGCGCTTCGGTACGACGAGCAGCGTTGGGTAGACAACGAAACGGCCGTCTGCCAAGCCAGTTTTGCGTATTGGGCCAGCCGCTACGCGTTTATTAGAAGCTGGGATGATCGGCTGATCCGTTTCAATCCGAATATCGCGCAGCGTGTCCTGTCAGATGTCTGGGGACAGATGCAAGACGAGGAATGCGCGATCGCCATTATGGAACTTAAAGCCAGGCAGCTCGGAGTTTCGACTTTGGTGGAGTTGGCCGTCGCCCACCGAATCCAGTTCTGGCCGAACGTCATCGCCATCGTGGGATCGAGTGATCCGGAGAAGTCGGCGAAAATGGCGAAGATGATGGAACTCTGCTGGCAGATGCAACCACGCTGGCTCGTGCCCGCCATCACGAAGTACAAGGCCGGCGAGTTGATCGAATTCGGACGTCTGAACTCTTCGGTCTCGATCCAGCACGGAACACAGAAGTCCGGCATCGCTCGCGGCGACACGCCTACGGTCGTCCATTTGAGTGAAATTCCCGACTACTCGCATCCCGAGGAGCTGATCGACGCGTCGCTCTTGCGCGCGATGCACGAGTCCCCGTGGATGTTCCTCGTACTCGAGTCGACCGCGAAGGGCCGCGGCAACTGGTGGCATTACACCTGGAACCTCTCCAAGGCCGGTTGGCCGAAACGTCGCTCGCGCTTGCGACCGATCTTCCTGCCGTGGTTTGTGGGCCGGGACATCTACCCGACCGAAACCTGGCTCCGCGCGCATCCTGTCCCAGCCGACTACGTGCCCGACAAGGCGACTGAGGAACACGCGCGTCGCGCGCAGGAGGAGGTTGCCGTCAATGATCTGCTTAGACGCTACTTAGGGTCTACTTGGACCATGCCGATCGAGCAGAAGTGGTTTTGGGAGATTGACCGCGCGGAGGCGAAAGCGAAGAAAGAGTTGGCGCAGTTCTACTGCGTCGGGGGCGACACGCTGATTTCTACCGAGCAAGGGATTATCCCTATTTCAAAAGCTCAAAACGTCTCTGCCGTAGAAACAGGCTCCGTTTCGGGATGGATTTCGCACGGGAAGAAAGCGGTTGTCCGGCTTCGCACGCGCCAGGGCCGAGAACTCGTCTGCACGCCGGACCACAGGCTGATGACCAAAGATCGAGGATGGATCAGCGCGCAGGATCTGCTGCCGTCCGATTCGCTGGTACTCTCGAAACCATGCTTCCCTTCGGAGCAGTTCGTAGCGCAATGGCAGTATATGCCGGGCTGTCGAATGTCGGTCCCGGTGGACGAGCATTGGGCGCGCTTCCTGGGTTATTTCCTCGGCGACGGAAACTGGGGCACTGATTCTGTAGAAATCGCGTGCGCTGCGCGAGATGAGGATACGATCCGGGACGTATGCCATATCATCGAGCGCATTCTCGGATGCCCGCCACGGCTCCAACACGTCCGTGGATTAACCCGCGTTCGGTCGAGCAACGTGCGCTGGTGGGAGGTGCTTTGGAATCTCGGAGTCCTCGATCGGGTTGTTTCGAAGAGGCAGCAGCGAAATTCAGGATATCGGAAGAAGGTTCGCGTTCCGGAGTGTATCTGGAAAAGCCCACGCCATATCGTGAGGCAGTTTCTTCGGGGACTGTTTGAGGCGGATGGGAGTTCGGCGACGAAGGCTGTCCAGGTTGGATTCTTCACGAAATCTCCAGAGTTCATGCGCGAGGTGCAACTTCTCCTCTTGGGATTCGGAATCAACAGCCAGACCTGTGAGCAGATCAAGACGCATAGTGATGGCCAATATACCGGCAGAAAGCTCTGGCTAAACGCCGAGGCCACGGAACTCTTCCATCGGGAGATCGGTTTCGTGAGCGGCCGAAAGAATTCCGGACTTCAACGCGCCCAAGGGCAGAACGCGCGCGGCCGAAAGAGACTCGCGAATCTGATGGAGGACCGCGTGGAGAGCGTTGCTCCGATGGGAGAGGCGGACGTATACGATATTTGCGTGCCCGGTCCACATTCGTTCGGTGCGAACGGAATTTTAGCCGCGAATTCCGAGATGCCGGCTAACGATGAGGAAGCTTTTCAGAGCAGCAACATTTCCGTCTTCGACGTGGACTTGATCGCGGAGTACCGGCAGCACACGAAGAAACCCTTGGGCGTCTTCGCCGTCATCGGCTCGGGCGTGACTTCCCGGATCTCGCCGGCGAAAGCGGACATCGATCCGACGCGCCCGCGCATCAACATCACCGCCGCCTGGCGCGAGAATGGGTTCCCGCTCAAGTTTCAGCTCGTGCCGCTCAAGTGGCAGGGCTACGACACCGACGACGGGCTCGACAAACTCTACATTTGGGAACCACCACTGATCGGTGAGGAATACGGCCTCGGCGTCGATCTGTGCGACGGCGTCGGTGCGGACCGCAGCACGATCGAAGTGCTCCGCAAAGGCACATTCACCAAGAACGACGCGCAGGTCGCGGAGTTCACTTCCCCGTTCCTCAACTCGATGGATATGTGGCCGATCTGCATGGCGGTCGCCACGCTCTACTCGGTTCCGTTCGGCGAGAGTGTCCGGCAGCCGCGCGTAGCTATTGAGTGCCGGACGTCCGGCGAGAACTGCGAACTCGAAATGCGCAAGGCGGGTTGGCGGAATTTCCACCAGTGGACCCGCTACGACACGAAGCGCATCAACCCGGCAAAATCGAATCGGCTCGGTTGGTTCACGGTTTCCTGGTCGCGCGACTTGCTGATGGACCGGATGATCAAGTACCTCCGCGATGGCGCGATCGACATTTTCTCGCCGTGGTTCATCGACGAAATGAGCGATCTGGAGCGCGACGAAACCCGGCAGCGCATGAAGATCATGGCCGGTGAAGGGAGCTTCGACGATCGCTTCATGGCGATGGGGATGATCCTGGTCTCGCTGCACATCCTTGAGTTCCGCGGCTACCGCCAGGAAGACGCTTTCCAACGCATCGGCGTACCGGCCGCCGAGCGCAATGATCAGCCCGATGTGTACCAACCCGATTACGCTCGTGGTATGGTGATTCCGAGAACGTGAGGAGGGAACATGGCAATCAAGGCAAGAGTTCCGAAAGGCATGACGGCAAAACAGGCGAAGGAAGATGTCGTGGGCATGGCGTCTCCGGTCGGCGTCGCGCGCATGGCCGGACGCGCAGGCCGCAACCTGGCTCCTGTAGCGGCGGCAGGAGCGCGGAAAGCGTATCGATACATTGACAGGACAGTGAGCAGAGCCGTGCGGACATCCCCCGCGCGCCACGCCTACGAGATGGAGCGGAAGATCAGTCGCAATCCGGCTCTCCGCGAGGCCTTCCGCAAGGCTCCGTCGAAGTCAGTAGCGAAGTAGGAGGTTTAGGATTCCACTTTTCGATTTTGAATGCCCGGAGAAGCATCGATTCGAGGCGTTCCAGCACCGATACACCGAGGAACTGCCTTGCCGGGAGCCCGGCTGCAAGCTCACGGCGAAGTTCATCCTCGTTGCGATCCACGGGTCGCGCCATTCCTTTGACGGGCCGGAGCCGGTGGCGATCCACCGCGCTCCGGACGGGCGCGTGAGATTCCCCGGCCGCTTCGACGCTCCGGCGCCACCTGGCTTCGAGCGCGTCGAGCTGCGCACGACGGCGGAGAAGCGAACCTTCGAGCGGCAGATGAACAAAACAGAGCATCGCCGATGGGAGCAGTCCCAGGAGCGCCAGGCGGAATTCTTTGAGGCGCGGCGCAAAGAGCAGCGTTCCGAACTGTTCGCGCAGCTCCGACACTTGCCCCCTGCGGCCCGCGACCTGGCAATGGCCGCGATCGAGCGCACGAACAAGCGACCGTCGAAACGCTACGACGCTGGATTCCACATGGAAGCCTTGGAAATGGATGCCAGCAACAGAGAGCCTTGTACCGACCCATTGGCGAGAGGAAAGTTGGGAAGTAGGAAGTGAGGGAGAATCAATGAATCGCAGAAAGTTCTTTAAGGCAATAGTAGGAGTGGGCCTCTTCGTCGGAGCGGTTCCTGTGAACACTCGCTTGAACACTTGCTCCATCCGCAAACTGCTGTACGCGCAGATCGAGCGGATGGGCTTCCCGCTCGATCCGTGGACCCAGGCCGAAGTGTTTGATGAGAAAATGGACTATGAAACTCGATCCCACAGCTAAACGACTGATCCGCCAGCGACGGGAACTCCTGATGAAAAAGTGGCAGTTGGAGACTAACATCAGCGCAATTGAACATGCCTTACGGATTGCCGGAATAAGCATCCCTGACGAAAAGATTCACGCTGCCCGCCAATCTGCCCCGCATCCCGTTCTGACCTTCGATCAAGCGTTTCCCAGGAAGAAGAGCGGGAAGTTCATCTTAGGGAAGTCTAAGGGAGGCGATTCCAATGCCCATGCTGAACGCTCCTGACTACCAGGCTCCGCACCGGAACCAGCACGTCTACCGGAAACTCGGTTGGCTCAACGAAGCCCGGCAGATGGGAGAGGCTTTCCTCCGAAACACCCGGACCGCGATTGACATGGAGAAGGCCATCGACATCATTTCTGGATACGACGACGAGAAAATCCCGGAGGGCCGCAGCAAGCTCACCTACAACCGGCTCAAACGCCAGATCCGTGAGCTCGTCGCTGTCTCGGGCCAGCTTCGGCCCGTCGAAGGCTTCCGCTCGGATAATCCGCAGTTCGAGCAAAACGCCTACGTCCTGAACAAACTCTGGCGCGCCTGGTTCGGAAACACCTTCGCGGACCGCGGCGTTCGGAAGGCGAAGCAGTGGGCGGCCGTGACCGGCACGGGCTGGGTCTCGCCGCTCTATCGCAGCGACTTTTGGGTTACCGGCCGCGGCGACATCGAACTCGAAGCGTACGGAGCCCAGGACGTTCTGCCGATCCAGTTGCCCCGCAACGGCGATATCCAGAAAGCCTACGCGGTGATGATCCGATCCGAAATGCCGCTCGCGCTCGCCCACGCGGAATTTCCGCTCTTCGCCGATAAGATCAAGGCCGACCGGACGTCCCCGGGCTTTATGCGTCGCGCGATGGAGACGATCAGTCACTACCTTTCGCCGGCGCTCCGCTCGCAGGAACGGCGGATGCGCAACACTCCTTTCCCGGTCGTCGACGTCTACTACACCTACATTCTCGATCTCTCGTACAACGACACGGATCAACCGATTCCGATGGGCGATGCGAACACGAGCTGGTTCTACATCGTGCCGCCATACGGTTCGGAAACGAGGATTGGCGAGACGGCATCGGGAGCCCAGGTGGTCAAGAAAGCGGGCCTCAAAGAAGCCATGATGTACCCGCTCCGGCGTCTGATGATCTCGACCAGCAGTTGCCTCATCTACGACGGGACATCGAAGTGGTGGCACGGCAAAGTGCCGCTCGTGAAGTTCACTTGCGACGACTGGCCCTGGGAACCGTTCGGATTTCCGCTCACCAAGGACGGCGCGGAACTACAACGCTCGATCGTTCGGATCATGCGGACTGTCGAGGAAAACGCTGTCGTCCGAATGGACCCGCCGCTGATGTACGACGACACGATCGCAAAAACGACGATGGAAAGTTTCGATCTGCGGGCACCGCGGCAGCGTATCCAGGTGCCGATGATGTCGATGGGCGAGGGGATCAAACCGATTCTTGATCCGCGCCACTACGACATTCCGCAGTGGATTGATAATTGGGTCAAGGGCCTCGAAGAGAAAATGGACTACGTGGCGGCGCTCCGCGACATGACCGCGCTCGCCAAGGCCGCGCAGATTCCGAGTTCGGATTCGATCGAGAAGCTGCTCGAAATGGCCGGCCCGATCGTCCAGGACATCGAGCGGTCCGACGAAGCGAGCATGGCGCAGCTCGCCGGCATGTGGAAGTCCCTGGCGTTCCAGTTCTACACCAATTTCCGCTCGATGCAGATGCTCGGGAAGGACGGCTACACGACCGAGCTGTTCGACTATGAGCCGGGAAACATGATCCCGTCGCACATGCCGGGGGAAGACAGCGCGAAGCCGACCGCGTTCGCGGCGCTTGAGCGTGCCCGCTACCACATGG
>Ga0184639_10001369_pt1 | contig 10476 bp, 5 predicted proteins | sample PLM31_170_b2_FD_133155 | JGI IMG/M metagenome (GOLD analysis project Ga0184639, IMG submission 133155) | Groundwater sediment microbial communities from an aquifer in East River, Colorado, USA - PLM3-1_170_b2 | ecosystem: Environmental > Terrestrial > Soil > Riparian zone | place: USA: East... | reverse complement strand
GGGACGGGACGTTTAGTCCGCAAGGCGTCATCAGTGTGGGGGGCGGTCCGGAAGCTCTCAAGCTGGCCGACCTGGATGGCGACGGATCGCTCGACCTATCAGTGGCGAACTACCGCGGGTACGTCTCGGTGCTCCTGGGAGACGGTCACGGATCCTTCTCGCCGATGGTCACCTACGCCGCGGGTCTGGGGCCGTACGACCTCGCCGTCGGCGACTTGAACAGCGACACGCGACCCGACCTCGCTGTGGCAAATGGTGGTATCTACTGCGACTCGCATTACGTAATCCACACCGACAGCACGGTTTCGGTGTTTTACGGCAACGGGGACGGGTCATTCGCGCCCAAGACGGACTTCGTGGCAGGTCGCATCCCGAGTTCCCTTGCGATAGGCGATCTAAACAGCGACGGCGCCCTGGATCTCGCGGTCGGGAATCAATTCTGCGGAGGTGTCATTTGTTTCGGAGGGCAAGCCGCATCCAGATCCTCGCGGCCCTACCGGCGTAACGCCGGCCCGGTGGAGTCCATGACGACATGGTTCAATGAGAACCAACAGTCGTCGGGCTTTCGCTGCGGCGCAATCACGATCCTCCTAGGAGATGGCCACGGCGGGTTAGGCGACAGGCGGACCTACGGCGTGGACTACAATCCAGGAAGCTTGGCGATTCAGGACTTCGACCGTGACGGGACACTCGATGTTCTAGCAGTGCACACCCAATCGACCAACGCCGCCGTATTGCGGGGCAAGGGGGACGGGACTCTTGCGGCCGGCACGATCCTTCCGACCGATGAAGCTCCCGTCCATAGTGTCGTCGCCGACGTGAATGGCGACGGCGCCCTCGACTTCCTCGTGGCCAACCACCGAGCAGACGCCATCACGAGTTACTTCGGCTCCAGCGGTGGGTCGATGACCAGGGGCCCGGATCTCGCGACGGGGATCTACCCGAACTTCATGGCGATAGGCGACTTGAATCAAGACGGGCGGCCTGACCTCGTCGTCGCGAACCAAGGTGCCAGAGATTCGACGTTTGGGCCGGGTGATGGGACGGTGGACGTATTTCACGGTGACGGAGCTGGCGCGTTCGACCGAGTCACTGAGCTTTCCACTGGCGGCAGGCCGACCGGAATCGTGATCGCCGACTTGAACAGCGATGGGCGGCTTGATCTTGCCGCGTGCAGTTATGAGCCGCCCATGGTGCTGCTGTACCTGGCGAAACCCGACGGTGCCTTTGCGCCCGTGCGCGTGATCGCCTGGCCGAACGTCCCACACGCGCTCACCTCAGGCGACATGGATCGAGATGGATACGTTGACCTTGTCGTTACGGGTAGACGCTCCCCGACCACATGGCTTCTCAGAGGAGGGAAGCACGGATTCTCGGCCGAGCCAGAGGCGATTCTCGATGGTCGATGGGGCGGCGGCCCTGGCCTCTTGACGGACGACTTCAATGGAGACGCGAATCCGGACCTCGCGTTGAGCGGTGGCAGCGAGGTGGTCGTGCTCATGGGGCGAGGAGACGCGACGTTCAACGCTCCCTCGCGCTACTCAGTGACTGCGAACGGATCAGGCTTGGTGGCGGCCGATTTCGATGGTGACGGGAGGACCGACCTGGCGGCCACGGACCGTTCACGCGGCGTCGTGATCATTTTGACCAACGACGGCCTGGGCGGCTTTGACGAACAAATGGCCTTCGGATCCGGTCTGGGAGCGAATGGTCCGGCTGCGGGCGACTTGGATGGGGACGGAAGGATCGACCTCGTTGTGGCCAACGCAGACTCGAAAACCGCAACGATACTCTGGAACCGAGGCGGTGGAATCGCGGCGCGGCGCGGACGTGCGTTCTCGGTCGACGGCCATCGCACCATACCGGTGGGCAAGGGGAATCCGCAATTCTGCATCCGCATCGAACCCGTGGGAAATTCGTTCGGGATATCCGACCTGGATCCGTCGTCGATCTACATGTTCTCCCCTGGAACCGGCATCGTAGACCGGATCCAGGCGGTGGAGGTGAAATCGGTGCGTATCGCGGACAGCGACAGAAATGGGATCTCCGAGATTCCGGCATGCTTCACCCGAGAAGCGATGGCCACACTCTTTAGCGGGCTTCGCGGGCGTCAGACGGTCGACGCGACGATCGGTGGGCGCCTCTTCTCGGGTGGCGAAATTCGGGCGACAATTCGGCTCGATCTGGTGGGAGGCCATCAGGCGAGCCACGCTGGGGTGTCACCGAATCCGCTGAATCCGACCGGGATCTTGCGCTTCGAGACGACTTCCCGTGGCCGAGTGCGCGTTCAACTCTTCGACACGCGCGGTCGGCTGGTTCGGACGGTCCATGACCGCTCGAGTGTCGCAGCGGGGACGCAGGAGATCTTCATCGATGGCACGGATGCCACCGGTCGTCCGCTCGGTTCTGGAATCTACCTCTACAGAGTGGAGACGTCAGGTGGGACATTACAAGGCAGGCTCGCGGTGCTGAAGTGAGAGACTCTGCTTAGGGCTACTCGTCCGCCGCCGCGTCGCTCCTGCGCCGGTAGGTCAGAACGAGATTTCCGGAAAGCGGAGTAGACCCTCGGGCCGCGTCGTCCCAGAGGATGCGGGTATCCCAGAACGAATAGATGTCGGCGATCCCAACGAGATCGTAATGGTCGGCAATGAAGCGGTCCGCCCACCGAAAGATGGTTCGATCCGACGACACCAGAGGGAGCCATGAAGTCTGGATTTTGACATAGACCAGGAATTTGGGCTGCGCCGATTCGATCTCGCGAATCATCTCGGCCTGCATGCTCGAGGCATACTTCTGCGGCTCCATGAGAGGATAGGTGTACAGGTACCCTGTCGCCGATCTTCGATCGGCATAGAAGTAGATCTCCGGTTCGGATCCCAGCACCGCGATTCGGTCCTCCGGGCGCGACCGGTCGCGGATGTACTTCGCGATGGCGGGCGCCTCGGGAAACGGATTCATCAAAAACCTGGCGCGGGTCATTTCCCGCTGGCTCGTGGAGAACAGGTACGCCGACTCGCGGTGCATGTAGATTCCGACGACCGCGGCGAACAACGCGATTGCCGTGAATCGAGCGATCCCTGAGGAGGCCACCCCGGCCGCCCATTGCTCGCCGGATCGAAAGGCGACGCCGATCAGGAGCGCGAGGGCGGGGAGCAGAAGGATGAAGTAGTGCTCGCGGAAGTAGAAGCCCGGGCACGTGGCCAGAATTCCGGCGCAAAGCAGGCCCGAGATGATGAGGCGCACTCTCGTGCTCCAGGGGCGAATCCAGAGCAAGACCAATCCCGCCGCAGCCAAGATCCAGAACAGCAGTGTGGCGTGGGTCACGGTTCCGAGGCCGATCCGGAGGGTGAGAGACGCTCCGCTGAGCGGAACCTCCGAAACGTAGGCGCGCGCATAGCGAAAGGTCCAGAAGAGGAATTTGCTCAGGACGCCCTGTTGGAGGAAGACGCCCGCCAGGAGCAGAAGCGGAAGCGCGAAACCACCCAAGATCCACACGATGCGGGTGCCCACCGTGCGGAGACTCCTCGGCCACCCCGATGCGCCGGCTCCGAGCCCCACCGCCAGGCCCAGGGGCAAGAACGCCGCAGCATGCTGTTTCATGAGAACCGCGACGCCGAGGAGGGCTCCCCCGCAGAAGAGCTCCCATCCACGCACGCGCTCCCGCGATCCGAGGAGAAGGAGAAGGCCCCCGAGCACGGGGAGGAGCACGAAATGGGTCGCGTGGGCGAAAATCCCCAGGATCCCTACGTCCAGGGAGAGAAACAGGAAACTGACGGCCGCGACCGTGCCCTCGAACCGTCCGAGGAGACGCCGACCGATCGCGAATAACAAGAGTGCCGTCGCCGCATTCACCACCAGGAGACCGAGACGGATTCCGTGAGCGGTGGGGCCGAACAGCAAGAGAAGTAAGCTATACGCGTAGTAGATTCCAGGGAACTTCATGCTGTACGCGTCTTGATAGGGAGGGCTTCCGCTCAGAATGAGGCTCCCGGCGTACGCGTACTCTCCCTCGTCCCGTTCGAGGGGCGCCGAAGCGTAGCGCAGGCGAACCGCAGAGGTGAGCACTAGAGCCGCGAGAATGATGAGGATTTCGCCGTGAAGCAGGATCCACTTTCGCGGCGCGCGCCTTGGAGGTGAACCGCGAGCCGGAGCCGTCTTGCGCAACGCCGCCCTATCTACCCCTGCGCCGCCACGCGCACGGCGGCGCGCTGGAGCGCCGAGACTCGCTCCTGGCCGAGCCGGAGGGCGGTCGCCAGGAGCAGGCACGACTCGGCGCGGGTCAGTTCCTTCTTCGATTGCGCGAGCGACTCGAATCCGGGGTCGAGGAGCGGCACGGGCTTCACCGGCTTGACGGGCTTGGCCTTGACGCGCGTAGTCTTCCCGGCCGCCTTCGCGGCCTTGACGGCGCGGGCCACCCTCACGGCTTCCGCCTTCTTCCGCGCGTTCGTCTCGGCGGCGGCGGCCGCCTCGGCCCTTGCCATCGCGGCCTTGGCCGAGTCGGGTCCCGCGAACTGCAAGTTGAAATCGAGGCAGACCTGCATCGCGTCCATTCTCGCGAGATTGCGCGCGTGGGCCACGTGCTGGTCGAGGGAGCGGAGCATCAGCTCCAGCGCGTCCGACCGCGTGATCCGGTCGTTGGCGCGCTGGCTTCGTGACGAGGCATCCAGGATGTCGGCGTCCACCAGCGCGTCCACCGTGCTGCTCCACTCGGTCGTGGTGAACGGTGTGGCCAGGTGGAACGCGGCCACGAGCTGGCGGTAGTAGTCCACGCGCGTGATCGATTCGTCGGGATCGAACTCATCGCCCTCGCCGGAAACAACCCCATCCCGGCACGCCGCCAAGGCGTAGCGCTGCTGCCAGGTGCCCGGCTCGAGATCGTCGAAGCGCCGAACGTAGGTCTCGAGGAACGCCATGGGGTCGACCGTGCCGAGGTGCGTGAACGAGCGCTCCTCGGGAGTCTTCTCGTCCTCTTCGCCGTTCTCCTCGGCTTCATCGCCGCGAGGCGCCGGGACCGCCTTCCGGACCTCGAAGTGGAGATGCGACGAAGAGGCTCGGCCGCTGCGACCCACGCGCCCGAGAGGCTGGCCGGCGGTGACCACGTCGCCCTTCTTCACCAGCACCGACTTCGGCTGCAAGTGCGCGTAGAGGGAGAAGACCGTCTCGCCCGAGGGGAGCGTGTGCCGGATGACGACGTGATTGCCCCATCCGGTCCGCCACTTGTAGGTCGTGCGCATCTTCGTGGTGGTCTTGTTGACGGTCTTTCCGTCCACGACGACGGGGACCTTGAGCTTTTGCTTCTTCCGGACCTTCACGAGCGCGTTGGCGTCGGCGACCACGACGACGCCCGAGCCCACGGAGCGGACCGGGGCTCCGCCGCGCCCGCAGGCGAGATCGACTCCGTAGTGGGTCCTGACCCGCTTCTTCCGCCCGCGCTTGGCGAGGTACTCGTCCGAGACGTAGAAGCCGGCCGATTCGCCCGAGTGCGGCTTCGTGTGGTCCAGTTCGTCGCCGACCGGGTACACGAACGCGCCGGCGATGAACGTGGGCCCGTAGGGGGTGGTCGTGGCGGCGGTGGCGGAGAGAGCGACCGGCGCCAGCCAGACGAAGAGGAGCGCGGCCGCGGCGTGCCGGTGTCGGGCGGTGGCCCGCGGAACCCGCGCGGCGAGTGCGGCTAGGGCTGGGCCCCAGGCAGCGCCATATCCCTGGCGTGCTGGGACGCGCACGACGCTAGTCGTTCTCCGGCAAGGCCACGGGCAGCGCGAGGCCGAAGCGGAAGGTCCAGTCGAGAATCCGGCGGGCTTCGGCGAAGCGGAGCGCGTTGCTCGGCGCGCCGAGGACCACGGCGGTCACGTCCACGCCGCTCGGACCCTTCACGTTGGTCACCAGGCAGTAGCCCGACTCCCGGATGAAGCCGGTCTTGCCGCTCGTGACGGTCCACTGGCTGCGAAGCAGGCGGTTCGTGTTGACGAGGCGGTGCAGCCTGCGGTTCGATGTGAATTCGTATTGCGGCTTCTGGGTGATGGCGCTCACGACCTGGCTTTCGGAGGCGGCGCGGAGGATCCGCGCGCAATCCTGGGCCGTCGCCACGTTCCGCTCGCTCAAGCCGGTCGGCTCGACGAAGTGCGAACCCGTGAGCCCGAGGGAATCGGCCATGATGTTCATCCTGCGAATGAACTCCTCGTGGGGGATGCCGCACGTGCGCACGAGCGCCTTCGTGGCCACGTTGTCCGACGACATCAGAGAGGCGTGGATCAGATCGCGAACCGTGATCTCCTCCCGCGCGCGGATATGCGAGCGGCTCGAGTGCCTCACGTCCTCCGGGATGATCTCGATGACGCGGTCCCAATCCGGATTCGTCCGGAGGAAGACCATCGCCGTGATCAGCTTGGTGAGGCTGGCGATCGGGAGCACGCGCTCCGGGTTCTTCTGGAAGAGCACCCGGTTGGTGGAGCCGTCGATCACGTAGGCGGCCTTCACGTGGAGCCGGGGGATCCCGTACTGATTCACCGCCGGGAGCCGGAGCGGCGCCTGGCGGCGGCGGCGTGACCGCCTCGCGGTAGTCTTCTTGGCCGTGGTGGCCCGCTTTGGCGTGGAGACCTGAGCGGCCGGGGACTTGGGCCCTTCGGCGACGCCGGGGCTCGGGCTGGCAGGGACGGCCGGGATCGGGCTGACAGGGGCAGCCGGACTCGCCGGGGCCATGCCGGTCTGGGCCTCGGTTACGCCGCAGGCAGCCAGCTCCGCGACGATCACGGAGAAGCCGATGAACGCCAATAGCTTAGAAGATGTCCGAATTCGCATCATATTCGATTGAGCCCTCATCCGTGGGGAGACTTCCCTGTCTGGGAATGAAAAGGGGCAAACGATTGCCCCCTCCAGGGTTATCGGACTGGGCAAGCCGATATTGAGCGGTAAATTGCAGCTTCGGCGTGGAGGCGCGCCGAACCTCTATTATAGCACCGCGCGCCCCCACGTCCAACCCGAACTCAATCGGCCTTGGGAGTGGCCTTCTTGGTCGATTTCGGTGCGGTCCGAAGCCCTTGCAGCTCCTCGCGAAGCGCCTTGAGCTGCTCTTCGATCTGGGCCAGATCGGTCTCCCGGAGCTGTTCCAGTTGCTCCTGGATTTCCGCGAGCTGCTTTTGGATTTGCCGTCGTTGCATCCGCATGTTGCTGAACGCCTCGGGGTTGGGCATCGAGCCGTCCCAATTCTGGTGCCATCGCGCGCCGGGCGGTGGGACGCGCATCGCCCGGAACGGGCGCTTGTCCAGCGTGGCCTGGAAGGTCTTCCGATTTCCGTCGCGGATGACGACCACCGGCACCTTGGTTCCCGGCGCCAAGCCGCGAACGATCCGGATCAAGTCCGAGGACTCCTCGATCGAATTCTTGTTCACCTCCACGATCACGTCCCCGCGCTGGATGCCCGCGTCGTCCGCGGGGCTATCCGGGTCGACGCGGTTCACGAGCGCGCCCTCGTCCGTGGGCAACTCCTTCGCCTTCGCGAGATCGCGCGTGACGTCCTGCACCCGCACGCCGAGGTAACCGCCGGGCAGGTCCGCGTCCTCGCCGTCCGGCGCGATAACGACCACGTCCTCGCCGTCTTCGCCCCCGAGCTTGTAGACGCGGATTTCCTTCTGGACCTTCACAGGGTCCTCGCTCGAGTCATCATCGTCCTGAGCCATCGCGCCGGCGGGGATGCCCATGACGGCGAGGCAGAGCGCTACGACAAGGAACCGCCTGCCCGGCCAAGTGAAATCGAACGGTTTCACGGCAAACCTCCATGTTCAGGGGAGTGCAACTCATCCGCCCCACGTCCCATCGAAACTACCGCTCCCGTCGGGGGAAAGTTCCCGCGAATTCGCCCTAGCGGCCGGGAGCCATCTTGAACGTGGTGCAGCGCTTGGGCAGGGCCCCGATCGGGCCACAGGTGGCGAGGATCGCCGGGGAGAGGTCGCGGAGGAAGAAGTCGTCGTTCTCGGGATCGCAAAAGAGCGGATCGCCGACGAGGGTCTCGGCCGAGGGGAGCGATGCGAGCCCGGTTCCGCTCGGGTCGTGCAGCAGATTGCACTCGAAGAGCGGACTCGCCGAGGCGGCCCCCGCCGCCCGTTGGCCGCCTTCGAGAACGAAGATGTTCTTTCGGATTTCCGGGGAGACCGACTCGCAGAAGATCGTCGCTCCCTCGTTTTCGGCGACGTTCTTGTAGAAGGTGTTGTTCGCGATGGTCGGATTGATGTTGGCCAGTCTGCGTCCGACGAAGCCGAGCGCCGAGCCGAGCGCGTTGGAACGGTTTCCGTCGAAGATCGAGAAGGCGACGTTCATCGTCGAGTGGCCGGAGTGGGCGCCGCCGCCGGTCGCCGCGCGGTTCTTCGAGAGTCGGGATCGGGAGATCGCGATCTGGGAGCCGTTCATGGCCGCGACGGCGCCTCCCGCGACCTTCGCGGTGTTCTCGAGAAACTGACACTCCGCAATCTGGACGTCGGACGAATCGGCGTTGATCGCGCCTCCCGTTGAGCCCTCCGCGCGGTTCCCCACGAACGAGCAGTTCCGCATCGGGAGGATGATCCGCGAATTCGTGAGCGCGAGACCGCCGCCGGTGTAGCCCTTGTTTCCTTCGAAGGCGCAGAGGCGGAGCAGGCCCGTGGAGGAATAGAACGCGACGCCGCTGCCGAGGTTCTCCACGAAGCGGAGCTCCATGAGGTTCAGGTCCTGGCACTGCCACGCGCCGAGTCCGCTCTCCCAGTTCCGCTCCACGATGCAGGTCGCGATCATCAAGCTCGTGTCGCGCAGGCAGTAGATGCCGCCTCCGCTGGTCGCCTTTCCGCGGCGAATCTTGAAGCCGACCACGGTGGCGCCCTTCACTCCTTCGATGTGGAGCACCCGAACGCTGTCGCCCCCGTCGAGAATCGTGCTGTCGGGACCGCCGGCGCCGAAGAGGACGAGCGGTTTCTTGAGCGTGATGGTGCCGGGGTAGGTGCCCGCCGCGATCCAGACCGTGTCCCCTGGGGACGCCGCGTTAATCGCCGCCTGGATCGTGCGGTGCTCACGCGGCACGAAGAGGCGCCGGGCGTCGGCGCGCGGCGCGGTCGCGAGCGAGATCAGTGCCGCCACCGCGAGCAGCGCCCGGCTACGGCTTCCCACGAACGCCCTCCGAGCCCGAAGCCTTGTAGTCGCCCGCGACGACCTGGACGTATCCGTCCGTACGGAGATACTTGCGCGCCGCGGCCGCCGCGTCCGCGGTCGTCACCGCACGGATGATCGACGGATAGCGCTCGATGTAGTCGAGGCCGAGCCCGTAGAGGTCCGCGCTCAGAAGCTGACTCGCCACGCCGGCGTTGGTCTCGAGGCGCACCGGAAAGACGCCGGTGATGTATCCCTTCGCCTCCTCCATCTCCTGATCGGTCGGTCCCGTGTCGTGGTACCGCTTCACTTGGATGAGGATGGCATCCACCATGCGGTCGACGTTGGCCGGGTTGGTGCCCGCCCGGATCTGAAGCGGTCCCGCGCCGAGTCCGGCGAGAAGGTACGAATAGACGCCGTAAGCGAGGCCCTTCTGATCGCGGATGTCGTCCATCAGGCGGCTCGAGAGGGAACCGCCGCCGAAGATGTAATTCATCATCATGGCGGCGTCGTAGTCGGGCGACGAGCGCTTGAGCCCCGGGACCGCGTACACCACGTCCGCCTGCGATTTCCTCGCGATCGGAACGACGAGCCGCTTCGGTTCGGACGGGGGGTCGACCGGTGGATCCACGAACCGGGGCGGGTCCGCGAGCGGCTTCCAGTCGCCGAACGCGCTCGCGACGAGCGCGGCCGCGCGCTCCACGGTGACGTCTCCAACGAGCACGAGGATCGTATTGTTGGGCGCGTAGTGGCGCGCGTGAAACGCGACGAGATCCTCGCGCGTGATCGCGTTGAGGGTCGTGTCGGTGCCGCCGGGCGGGTTGTGGTAGGGGTGATTCTCGGGGTAGAGCAGCTCGTTCGCGCGCCGCGCCGCCACCGCGGCCGTCGAGCTTTCCCCGATCTTGTACTCGGTGATCCGCTCTCCCCGCACCTGCTCGACCTGGAGCGGAGGGAAGATCGGATTCCGGAGCGCGTCGGCGAGCGAGCGGAGCACGGACTCGAGATCACCCGAGAGCGTTCTTCCCGAGCAGGAGAGCGTCTCCAGCCCGCCGTCGAACCGGAGCGCGGCGCCCAGGCTCTCCACTTCGGCGGCCTGCTCGAACGCGGTGCGCGTCTTCGTTCCCTTGTCGAGCATCTCGGCGACGAAGCCCGCGAGGCCGCCCTTCCCCGGCGGGTCGAAGACCGCCCCTGCCCGGACGAGGCCCTGGATCGCCACCGTCGGATTGGAGTGGTTCTCGCGGACGATGAGCGCGAGGCCGTTCGGAAGCACGGTGCGGTGCGACTTCGCGGCCGGCGCGGTGGATGCGACAGCAGCAGTCGAGCCCGAGGTCGCGGGCGCGGCGGCCGAGCCTGGGCTGGCCGCCG
>Ga0184639_10001368_pt1 | contig 10485 bp, 4 predicted proteins | sample PLM31_170_b2_FD_133155 | JGI IMG/M metagenome (GOLD analysis project Ga0184639, IMG submission 133155) | Groundwater sediment microbial communities from an aquifer in East River, Colorado, USA - PLM3-1_170_b2 | ecosystem: Environmental > Terrestrial > Soil > Riparian zone | place: USA: East... | reverse complement strand
GTGGGCGAGAAGACCCGCGGCGTGAAGGAGATGGTGGAGAGCGTGGCGGCCCCTCCCACAGGCGCGGTCTCTTCCGAGAAGATCGCAAAACGCCCGGCGGCCGTGATGGGGACGGCGATCCGTCGCTTGTCGCTCTCCCATGTTCCGCCCAGCCGCTCCCAGCTCGCGCCATCGCTCGAGACGTAGATCGAAGGGGTCCCGGTGAGGGAGACGCCGGCGAGCGAAAGCTCCAGCCGCGCCGGTTTGGCCATGGCGGCCGCCTCCCACGAGAGCTCGAATCCGTCCAAGGCTCGCACAGCGCCCGAAGGTAGCGAGTCCGGGACGGTCCCCCCCGCGTTGGGACTGATGAGCACGAGCGCATCCGCGCCGAATGCGTGCGGCGGGAAGTAGAGGTGCGCTTCCGAATTCGTCGTGTAGAGGTCGCCCCCGGTGGCGGCGACCACACGCGCCGGCGCGGTCTCGTCGGCGAAGGGGAACTGGTTGTCCACGACCACGGTGGACTGCGCAACGCCGGTCAGCCCCAGAGAGTCGCTAACCGAGAGCCGGATGTCGTACATCCCGTCCGGAAGCGACGTGGTGCTCCACGACCCGAGCAGCCCGCCGGACACCGGCGTCGCCGATTGCGCGATCGTGCTCGCGGCCGGAGGATCCCAGGACGCCGCGCCCGAGCGGCGCGCGTCGAGTCGATACGAAGCGAACCGCGCGTCGGCGGCGGTGCCCCGGATCTCCGCGGCGCCGCGGACCGGCTGCCCGAAGAGAGGCGCCGCGATGATCGGCTCGGGCGGCGTGGCGTCGATCAGGAACTCGGCGCGGGCGGGTGCGGGATCGATGTTGTCCTCGTAATCCCGCGTGCGGGCTTCGAGGTCATGCAAGCCGTCCGGGAAATCGGGCGCGGACCAGGTGCCGAACTGGGACCAGGGCGACCATGAGCCTCCGTCGAGCCGGTAGGAGAACGTGATGCCCCGGGTCTCCTTGAAGGCCGGAATGAACGTGGCCGAGTGGCTCCGGGAGGCGGAGACCTTCGGAGGGCTGACCAGGAACCGAGTCGACGGCGGAACTCGGTCGGGGTCGTAGCGGAGCGGGATGCCCGCGTTGGAGCTGAACCACACGGAGCCGCCGTGGTCCACGAAGAGCGGGATGTCGGGATCGGCGGGTGCACCTACGTCGGTCGTAAACGTGGTCCAATGCTCGCCGTCGAACCTGGCTGTGCCATCGAAGGTTTCAGCCCAGATGTTCCCGGCGTGGTCCTCGAGGAGCGACCAGACAGCATTCGAAGGCAGCCCGTCCGCCGATGTATACGTTCGCCAAGTTGAGCCATCCCACCGCGAAAGGCCCGCGGAGGTCGCGAACCAAACGGTCCCGGTGCTGTCGATGTGGAGGTCGTATACGAAGTTATCAGCCAGTCCGTCGGCAGTCGTATAGGTTCTCCACGTTGCCCCGTCGTACCGGCTAGCCCCGCCATCGGTCGCGAACCAGAGAAGGCCGTCGCGATCCTCTGCGATCTTCGTGACATAATCACCGCCGAGCCCGTCGGCGGTGGTTAGCGTGTCCCACGCGGTGACGCCGTCGAAGCGATTGACACCGGCAACGGTGCTCACCCAGAAACCCCCCGCGCGATCCTGGTAGATCGAAGACACTGCCAGATGTACCAATCCAGCATCGAGGCCGTACGTGGTCCAGCTCGTTCCGTCCCATCGGCTGAGCCCGTTGTTCGTGAACCAGACATTCCCGTCTCGATCCACGAGGCCGCCGACCAGGAAGTCGTAGGCCAGGCCGTCGGCCTCCGTGTAGACCGTCCAATTCGAACCGTCCCAGCGGCCGACACCCGCGTTCCATAGGCCGAACCATAAGTTTCCGTCCAGGTCCTCGAGCCCGGGATAGAAGATCTGGGTCCCCGGGGGAGGCTGGAGCGGACGCCAGCTCCCCTTGTCGAACCGATTCATCAGCCCCCCTGTGGTCTCGCCGATCCAAAGGGCTCCAAATCGATCCTCCGTCATGCAGCAGGTATAGGTTTCTCCGGTCAGGCCGTCCGCCTTCGTATAGATCCGCCAGTTCGCTCCATCGAAGCTCCGCAATCCCTCGTTGAAGGTGCTGAACCAGAGTTTCCCATCCCGATCCAGCACGATGGACGATATGGCGCTCCACTGCTGCGATTGATACGTCGTCCACGTTCCCTCGAAGAATCGGCTCAACTGAAATGCGGGAGCGGTAATGGCCTGCCCCGACGATACCCAGAGGCCCCCTTCGCCATCCTCCCCTATCGCGACGATGCTGTTCGAGCCGAAGGCGCCGGGTGTGTTCTCCACAGTGAGGTAGGACCAGGCTCCGGCTTCGTAGCGGAGCAACCCCGCCCCACGGCTCCCGAGCCATATGCGGCCATCGCGGTCCTCGAACATGGTGAAGATCGTGATGCCCGGCTGATGGGTGATCCAGCGGCTGCCGTCGAACAGGCTCGCTCCGAGCCCGGATCCGACCCAGATGTTTCCATCGCGATCCTCGAGCAGATCCCAGATCCGATCGCTCACGAGGCCGTCGCTTTTCGTGTAGGTGATCCAGGAGACGCCGTCGTACCGGCTGATGCCGGCATCCATCGTGCCGAACCAGAGGACTCCCCCTCGGTCCTCGAGGATTGCGGAGACATCGTTTCCGGCCAGGCCATCGGCGGTCGTGAAGGTCTTCCACGCGATGCCGTCGTATCGCATGGCACCGGCGCTCGTGGCGACCCAGATCATGCCCGCGCGGTCCTCCAGGATCTCGCGCACTTCGATGTGGGATGCGCCCAGCCGGAAGGACCACCACTCGCACCGGGCCGAGTCGGCCGGGAGGATCACGGAAGCGAGAAGGCCCGCCGCAACGGGAAACCAAAGAAGAGGTCCGCGTCTGTGGTTCATTTCACCACTGCCAGGGGGCGGCGCTCGGTGTGTCCCAGGGGCCCCCACGGTAACGAGATAGATTCCGTCCCCCACGATTTGCCCGTAGCGGTCGGTGCCGTCCCAGCGAATGAGGTTGGAGCCGGCCCCGAGGGGCAGGAGCCGGGAATGGCCCCTGAAACAGGTCCCGAGTCGGAGCGATGTTGAGGGTGGTGAGGAACTGGCCCTGGACATCAAATAACCCCCCTGGATCAGAGGCAACATCAAGCCTCCGGTCGGAAAGCATATTACCTTAAATACGCCTGGGAGGCCGCCCTCGCACCCTTAGGTAGCCCTTCAGGGCGGCCCCTCGGTCGCCGAAGTTATCAACGCTGGCTGGAAGAAAAGGGAACGGTGGGTCTCCAGGGTGGGGCGCAAGCCCCCACCTCGTCTCCGCTCATTCTAGAATCGCGATCCGGCCGGTGGCGACCGCGCCCGCGGCATCCACCCGGTAGAAGTAAACGCCGGTGGCTAGCGGCCGAGCTCCCTCGCCCCGCCCATCGATCCGGACCTCGTGCACGCCCGCGGGCAGAAGCCGCGCCTCCAATAGTCTCCGCACCAGCCGCCCGCGAATGTCAAACAACCTCACCCTGGCCTTGCCCGGCATTGATGTACTTATGGTCAGCACCCCTGCGGGGTTGAGAGGATTCGGCGCGACGGAAGCCGTCAGAGGCGGTCCGTGGGACGGATCGATCACCTTCACCTCGTCCGAGCCCTCGAACCTCTCGCCCGTCAGAAAGGAGCCGGTGATCTTGAGTGTGTTCGTGCCGGGGGCAAGCAGCGGATCGAGCGCCTGCCGACTGAACTTCAACGCGAGGTCGGGGACGCCGTCCGAGTCGTGATCGCCCACCAGGGCCGACTTTGCTTCCGTGGGGGAAAGCCCGTTGAGACGCACCGTGGTGAGATCGACGTTCGCGGCGCCCAGATCCGGGGACTCGAGGTACGCCGTCACCCAGCGCGCGCGGCTCGCGAGATTGATCGCGCTGGGATCGACGTCCAATTCCATCGCGCGGATGACCAGGTAACGAATCAGATTCGACCAGAGTGGGCGGGAAAAAGAGTTTGCAAATGTCGGACCGGCGCTTCCAATGAAGAAGACCTCTCCCTCGCCGTGCGAGGTGATCCCCATGACCGGCGCACCAAGCGGCTCGCCCGGGTCCTGCGCGAGGTCCCCATCAAGGTCCATGAAGACGTCATCCGGGAGGTATCCAAGAATGGTCGCGCCGACCGGCATGCGGGAAATGCCGCCCCCTCCAAAAAAGATGCCACTCGTCGTGACGCCCAATATATAGGAAATTGCTGTCAACCCCTGTGTGATTGGGTGGGGTGTGAAGCGCCTGACCACGGCGTTCTGTCCGATCGCGCGGCCCCGGAACTCGATGTCGAACGCCTCGGCGACAAGGTGCAGTGGAAAAGATGGTTCCACGAGCAGAATGAGCCTGCCGCCGTTCGCGACGTAGTCACGGTAAGCCTGTGCTTCTGCTTCCGCCTCAGGCGTCCGCATGTCACCCCCGATGCTGTGTCGAATCACGAGGGGGTACTGTTCCAGTAACTCCCGCGTCACGAAGAACGAGTATGGAAGCTCGTGTACTTCGAGACCATTCGAGCTGAGGAAATCGGGGAAGTATCGGAAAAAGTTCGGCCCGCAGGTGTCATAATTTACGCCATCCACGAGGACGCGTTGCGGTGCGCTCGGTCCGCACCGGAGGAGACCCGCAATGCTCGCCGTGGTCGAAGCGCTGTGGCCCAGATTGCCGAACCCGTCGTCCGTGACGGTGAGCGAGACGGAGTATTCATTGGCAAACTCGTATCCATGCGTCGGAGTGACCCCCGTGCCGGTCGTGGCGTCCCCGAAGCTCCAGGCGTACGCGAGCGAATTCCCGTCCGGATCCGAAGACCCGGATCCATCGAACTGAACCGGGTGCCCGGTGGTTCCCGCGTACGGACCCCCGGGATCCGCGACCGGAGGACGGTTCAAGACCGCGACCGTGATCCGGATGGTCTCCGCGTCCTGCGCGAGCCCGTCCGAAGCGGCGAAGGTCACATCATGCACGCCCTCGTCGGAGATGGCCGGCATCCAGGCGAAATCCCCGGTCTCAGGATTGAACGTGGCGCCGGCAGGGAGCCCTTCGACCGAGAGCGAAACAAGGTCCTCATCGAGATCGGTCGCGGTGACCTTGAATCCGAGAGGGATGAACGCGGCGGCCGACAGGTCCCCGATGGGATCGAGGACCGGCGGCGAGTTCCCCTGGCCCGTCGCGTTGATTCGGAAGGCGCCGTTCGTCGCGTTCCCCGAGAACTCCAACGTGGCGGCAAGTGCGCTGCCGGTCGGTGCGTACCGGGCGCTGGTCGTGACGGCGCCACCCGGCGCGACGCTCAGGGGGAGCGGCGCGTCCGTCGTGAGCTGGGGGTCCGATGAGACGATGCCGGAGATCTCGAGATCGGCGTCTCCGATGTTTCGGATCGTCACTTCGCGGCTCGCCGAGTCGCCGATGTTCACGGTGCCGAAGCTCACTACCAGCGGGAACACGCTGATCGCGGGTCCGCTCACCGCGGCCGCCCGCGCCGCGGCGTCCGCGGCCAGCATGGATTCGAGATCGCCACCGCGGATCGAAGCCGAAGCGGCGCTCGACGTGAGCGCCGACGCGAGCAGGACCAGCACGGCTTCCCTTACCCGGGTTCTGAATCGCATGGTGTTGCCCCCTAGCACCTATGCCTGATGTTGGGACGTTTGAATGCCTCGAAGGGGAGGCTGGAATGGCTTGGAGTTTGGGGGTTGGAGCCAGGCCGTGCCTGGCGTCGATCGATCCGAGGGGATGGTCCCGATGCGGGAAGCGCAACCACGAGAATTGTCCCCCTGCGCACTTCGCGCGGCTGCCGTTCTGCACCGTACGGGCCGCTCCGGAGAGCTACCGGCCGCGCAGGTAGTCGTCTACACCGCGCATTCTATTCCAGTTACGGCGTAAAATCAAGCCTGGAGCACCTTTTGCTCGCCCCCGCAAGCCTCCAGGCATGCGAATTAGTCGTGACCCTGCGCCGTGCCCAGGCTTCCATTGAGCCTTTAACGTCGAGGGCGGGACCGCGCGCGGTCCCGCCCCCTCATGATTCTCGCGTCCTGCGGCGAACATCGGCCGCCATAGGTTCGCCCCCCACGTGCGGCGACTGTCTGCAGGACGCGCATCGCGCTGCCCCCCGGGGCTAGACGCGATGACAGAAGCTTGGCAGAAGGGAAGGGACGAGAGCGGCTGCTCGCCGATGGGGCCCCCACGTGGTTCAGACGCTTCCACCAGCCCGACTCGCACCGGCAACGAAGTCGGATCGTCCCCCCACTCTGCCACGCCCCCGATGCATGGACTTCGCGTCTGACGCAGGGACCGTGCCATGCCGGCGGACCGACGGAAACTCGAGGCAAGTCCGGTCTGCGATTGCGATTTATCCCCGCCATCGACCCGCCGCGAAAAACAAGCCCGGCGCGGAATAGCCTCAATCATGCGGAAGCAATTCCTCGCTCGACTTCCTCTTCTAGGAACGCGCGAATCGTCTCGAGCGCACGGGAATTCGCGCGGGCCTAGACCGGCTTCAAGTCCAGCCGATGCGCTTTCCGGCCCCCGCGGGCCGTGCGATCCAGCACCCGATCCCAGCCGAGCAGGATCCGGGCCGTTTCGACGGCGCGGGCCGCCAACTCCCTCGCGCCGCCCCGCAGCTCCTCGCTGTGCTGGACGTATTCGATGTTCCGCTCCATGTCCTCGGCCGACCAGCCGCGGGAGTGGGCGATGAAGGGGAACTGCGGGAAGGAAAAACCCAGCTCGGAGAAGAAAACGAGCAGGTGGCCGGCGACCGCCTGGATGCCGTCCTGCCCACCCGTCACGATAAACGCGGCGACCTTGTTCCGGATCAGCACGCGGTCCTTGATCGTGATCTGGTTCTGTACGCAGTTGAGCCGCTCGGCCATCTTGAAGAAGAGCGCGCTCGCCGCGCCCCAGCGGATCGGCGTCGCGATCAGCGCGACGTCGCTCCAGTGGACGAGCGCCTCGTAGACTTCGGTCATCTCGTCGCCGGGATCCATCTGGGTGATGGAGCAGGGCCAGGTGCAAGCGTGGGCGCTCTTCGAGTAGTAGCCCTCGCACTGGCGAAACTTGAGTTCCCGAAGGCGGATCAGCTTCGTCTCGCATCCGAGCGACGCCGCATGGTCGAGAGAGACCTCGAGAAGCGCCTCGGAAGTCGAGTAGCGGGGGTTCGCCGCGTCGAGATTCGTGGTCGAGATTCCGGCCACGCGGATCGGGCCTTCGGCGCGCTCCGGATTCCGCGCCAAGGGGTGCGGAGCGTGCGGCTTCTTCTTCCGAGGCGTGGCGGGCTCGGTGTTCAGGAAGAGGCGGCCGTTCTCGACCTTCACCTCGTGGCTCGGGACCATGTCGTCCTCGAACCCGGGCTCGCCGACCCCGCTTCGCCGGTGGAACTTCCACCCGTGCCAGGGACAAACGATGTAGTCGCCGTCGAGCCGGCCGCCGCCGAGCGGACCGCCGGCATGGTTGCAGACGCCGGAAACCGCGCCGAATTCCCCGTCCTTGTACGAGACGGCGAAGGGGAGCTTGCCGATCCTCACTTCGGTCAGCGCGGACATTCGGAACTCCTCGGCCGGTCCCACGTCATGCCAGGGCATGAAACGCCTCCTCCACCATGTCGGCGTGGATGCCGACCGTGTCCTCGATATTCCGCGCGTAGCCGCCGGCCAGGAACGCCGCCACCGGGACCCCTTCCGCCGCGCACTCCCCGAATACCACGCGGTCGCGCCGCCTCAGATCCTCCCGCGTGAGCCGGAGCCGGCCGAGTTGGTCCTCCTCGAACGGGTCCGCGCCCGCGACGTAGGCGACCAGCTCCGGCCGATGCCGCTCCAAGATCCTCGGCACCCAGTGCTCGAGGGCGGCGAGGTAGGTCGCGCCGTCGGCCCCGGCGTCGAGGCCGACGTCCTGATCGCTCGGCGGCTTCACCTCGGGGTAGTTGTCCTCCTCGTGGATCGAGAACGTGAAGACGCTCGGGTCGTCGCGGAAGATGGCCGCGGTGCCGTTCCCCTGGTGCACGTCCACGTCGATCACGGCGGCGCGTCGGATCCGTTTCCCGTGCTGGAGATCCCGGATCGCGATCGCGAAGTCGTTGAAGACGCAGAAGCCCTCTCCATGATCGGCGAAGGCGTGGTGGAAGCCGCCGCCCAGGTTGATGCCGACGCCGCGCTCGAGCGCGAGGCGCGCCGCCTCGATGCTTCCACCCGCGCAGAGGAACGAAGCCTCGGCGAGCTGCTTGGAGTAGGGGATCTCGAGGATCGCCTCCTCGAGCACGGAGAGCCGCCCGTGCAGAAGCTTTTCCACGTACGCGCGATCGTGGACGCGGATCACCTGCTCGACGGAGGCCGGCTTCGGCTCCACGATCTCCTCGTCGCGGAGGAGGCCCCTCCGCACGATCTCCTCGCGGACGAGGCGGAACTTCTCCATCGGAAAGACGTGGAGCCCGATGTCCGCGTAATACCCCTTCGAGTGGATCACGGCCGGGACTTGTTTCACGGCGGGGGCTCGCTTCACGGCAGGGACTCGCTTCACGGCGCCGGCGGAGCGGACCTACTCGAAACGGTACGGGGTCGTCGCCGGACGCGGCTCTCCAGGCGCCGCGGCTCCGTGGACGCCCGCGGGTCCTCCCTCGCCCGGCGCGCCTGCGCCCGTGGCCGGCACGAGCGAGCGGTAGAGGACCATCAGCGCCGCGACCGTGAAGGGGAAGAGGATCGCGGAGACCGCGCTCGCCCAGACGGCCCGCGCGATGCGGTACGCGGGGTGATCGTATCCCGCGGCGTTCGCGACGGTTTGGAGGAACGCTTCCGGCAACGACACCGCGAACGCGAAGAGGAGGATCAGAAACCCCGTCACGATGAGCCGGCCCAGGATTCCACCGAGGTCCCGGCCGACGCGCCCCGCGCTCTCGCCGAGCGAGCGGAGTGGGCCGCGGTCGTCGAGCACCACCGCCGGCGTGGCGAAGAGGAGGAAGAGGACGCTCACACCGACCCATAACGCGCAGGGAATGAGGGTGGCGATCGCGAGCAGCTGGTTCAGCCCCTCCGGACGGGGCGGCATCGCCTGCACCATCACCGCCATCCCGCCGAAGAGGAGCGCAGGGGGAGCCGCCACGATCACCACCTGAGCGATCGCCGACACGGCGAAGGGCCAGACGCGGGCGAGCACATGCTGGACCGACTCTCCGAAGCCGCGGCGCTGGCCTCTGAGGATGGAGTCTTGAAGCGGCAGGAAGGGCGTGTAGATCAGCACGAGGAGCGGGAGGTAGGCCGCCGCTTGCATGAGGTATGAAGCGGCCTGGGCGCGCGGGTCGGCGAGCCCGAACGGCGAGCCCTCCTCGCTCGAGAACGCCATGTAGAGGCCCATGCCGAGGCGATAGAAGTAGAGCAGGGCGATGGCCGGCGCGGCGCGCCGGATCGAGCCGATGCCGAGCGCGATAACCGCGCGCAGGTAGACGCCGATCGGAGGAAGCCCGGGGCGCGCGGGGAGACCCGTTCGCGCCGAGTGACCCGCCTGCGCGGACAGGCCCTGTTGCGCGGGGAGGGCCGACGGTATTTCGATGCCCATGGCGCGGCATTGTACCCCCGCGGGCGCGCGCTCCCAAGCGGGAGTTCGGAGCGCGTTGCCCCTACGCGGCGCATCCGCTACTGTCGCGGCACCCATGAGCCTAGCTGTCGCGTTCTCGCGCGCCGCGGTGCGACTCAACGACTGGACTCAGCGGTGGGTTCCGGGCGCCTTCACGATCGCGTGGATGCTCACGCTCGTTGTCTTCGCGCTGGCGCTCACGGCCGCGCGGGCGCCGCTCCTCGACTGTGTCCGCTTCTGGGGGGACGGCTTCTGGGAGCTCCTCCCCTTCTCGATGCAAATGTGCCTGATGATGTTCACCGGGAGCATCGTCGCGGTCTCGCCCCCCGTCGCCCGCGGCCTCGCCTGGCTCGCCTCGGCGCCGCGCTCGCCGCGCCAGGCGATCCTCATGATGGCTCTCGTCTCCATGCTGCTCGCGCTCCTCCACTGGGGGCTCAGCATCGTCGGGAGCGCGGTCCTGGCGCGCGAGATGGGTCGCCGGCAGAAGGGGGTCGATTTTCGTCTCCTCGTCGCCGCCGCGTATCTCGGCATGGGCACGACCTGGCACGCGGGGCTCTCCGCCTCGGCGCCCCTCCTCGTGGCCACGCCGGGACACTTCATGGAGGCGGAAATGGGGCTGATCCCGATCGGGCAGACCCTCTTCGCTCCGTTCAATCTGATCCTCGTTGGCGTCGTGGTGCTCCTGCTCGCGATCGTGGCGCCCCTCCTCCATCCGACGCCGTCGCAAACGGTCAGCGCGCGGCCCGAGCAGCTCGACGCGATCCGCGTGTTCGAGCCGCCCGCCCCTCCGCCAGGGCCCGAAGGCCGAACCCCGGCGGCCCGGCTCGAGCACTCGCCGTGGGTCAACTGGAGCTTTGGCCTGCTGGCGCTCGCCTGGCTGGGTTCCTACCTGGCCCGGCCCGAGCACCCGATCACGCTCAACGTCCTCAACTTCG
>Ga0184639_10001367_pt1 | contig 10494 bp, 9 predicted proteins | sample PLM31_170_b2_FD_133155 | JGI IMG/M metagenome (GOLD analysis project Ga0184639, IMG submission 133155) | Groundwater sediment microbial communities from an aquifer in East River, Colorado, USA - PLM3-1_170_b2 | ecosystem: Environmental > Terrestrial > Soil > Riparian zone | place: USA: East... | reverse complement strand
GGGTGGTGCGCTGAGGAAGCGGTCTCGCTCCCCGCTGTTCAGAGCGTTAGACGTGCTCTTCAACTCGGTGGCGCGGCCAGAGCCGTGGGAGCCGCTCGTGTTCACCTCGCCTTCGCAAGCAGCGGAATTGGGCCTCTGCACGGTTGCGTGAAACGCGGAGTGCTTTCGCGAGAGCCGGAGGGCGCAACCCCAAACAGAATCCTGCCACCCTTGCCTCGCCGGGCCAAGTCAAGCAGAATGAGCCTGCCGAGGGACTGTCCCGCCAATGAAGCTTGAGACTAAGAATACATCAGCAGTTGAAAAACGCGGCGAAGTGAAGATCATTTATGACAAGCGGGCTACTGTTTCATGTTCTGCTGCTTTGCCGGTGTTCCTGGAAGGGTTCGGACGTAGGCAACCAGTGCAGTGATTTCGCGGTCGCTCAAACGCCCGCCCCAGGGTGGCATCAGATTAGACTTGCCTTGTGCCCCTCCACCGTATTTGATCACCGCGAACAACTGTTCCTCGGTGCGCGATGCCATATAGCTCGCATCCGTATGGTCGCGCGGAGGCACGGCTAGATTGGGTGCGTTCAAGCCGAAGCCATCTCCGTTCACCCCGTGGCAGTACGCGCAGATGGCAACATAGAGGCGCTTGCCGGTTTCTTCGACACGGCTCAAGCCGGGCGGTTGCGCTGGCACAGCGGCGGTGGGTTGTGCGAGCGGCTGCGCTTGCGGTCCGAGTCTCCATGCCGCAGCAAATGCCGCGAGCAAAGGGAGCAGCAAGATCGCGTAGCGAAGACGGGGTCCTTGATTTTGTGGGGATCGCATTCTGCCCTCTGCCGCCGCAAACCTCATGACGGGCCGTTTCCGCTGGGAGCTACGGGAGCCGGCACTCGTCCTGCCGCGCGGTTCGTCTTCTTCACCGTGAGCAAGAAGGCCGCCAAAGCCCGCGCTTCTTCCTCGCTCATGCCGTATTGTGGCTCTTTAACGTTTGGGACCAGCTTCTGCGAGCCCTTGAGCCAAGCCAACAGCCAGCCCTCCGTCAGGCGCTTGGAAATTTCCGTCAGTTCGGGGCCGATGGCGCCACCTTCGAGGCCAATCTGGTGGCAGGCCTGGCAGGCGTACTTTTGAAAATAGAGACGCCGCCCTTGAGCGGCGAGCGCAGTTGTCAGTTCTCTCGGGGCGAAGACCTTCTCAGGAATGCTGTCATTGACCAACACCATCTTCGCGTAGGAGACGATGGTTTCTACTTCTGCATCGGTCAGGTTGAATTTGGGCATCCGCTCGGGCATGTAGAGGCGGACGCTGTAGGGATTCTTGAGGAAGGCGCGCAGCCAATCGCTGCGCACGCGGCTGCCCAGGTTGGAGAGGTCTGGAGCCAGCGTGCCTCCGCGGCCGCGGATTGTGTGGCAGACAAAGCAATTAAGGTCGGCTACCAACTTCCCAAACTCCCCCTCGGGTTCATAGGTGCTGGCCGGTTTGAGTGGGGCACGGTAGCCCGGCGGAATGTTTTCCTCCGAGAGGCTGCCCAGGAAAACCGTGAGCACCTCCACCTCTTCGTCGGTGAAAGCGAAGTCTGGCATCTTCAGGCTGTCGCGGAAGATTCGCGGTGACTTCAGCTTGGTTCGCGTCCAGGCATACCAGGATTTGGGGATGCCTTTGAAGGTGCCGAAGTCGAGCCGTTCCACCTCCTTGTCAGCAAAGGCATTCAGTTCCGTGCCCACCTTGGCGGCCTTCTCAAAACCCGGCAGGTCGTGGCAACCGTAGCAGCCGTACTTGCGTACCAGGATGCGCCCAGCGGCAAGATCAGCTTCGGTGATGGCAACCTGCTGGACTTTTTCGGGCGCTGGCCATTCGCTGTCCTGAAACTTGTCCATCAGGTATGCCACAAGGGCCCGCAGTTGTTCTTCGTCGAACCGATAGCGCGGCATTCGGGTGCGCGGAAAATACTGCTTCGGGTCTTTCAGGAAGCGATACACCCAACCCGGCCCCACCTTGTTGGCGACTCGGCTCAAGTCTGGCGCCAGGGTGCCCCCGCGACCCTCCACCGCGTGGCAGGTGATGCAACGAGATTCACGGAACAGCTTTTCGCCGGCGGCAATCAGCTCGGGAGCGTGCGGTGCGACCATCTCGGCAGGCGGCTGCTGGCTTTTGAGCGAGAGCAGAAATTTCTGCAGCGTGGCGATTTCCTCGTCACTTAACAGAAAGTTTGGCATGCGGGTCCGGGGGAGGTAATCTCGCGGGTTTCGCAGCCAGCGAGACAACCACTCGGGCTGCACCTTTTCGCCGACCCGGCTCAGGTCCGGGCCGATTTTTTCCTTGGGGCGCAGCCCCTCCGCATCGTGGCAGCCGACGCAGCCAGCTTCAGCAAAAAGTTTGCGGCCATCGTTGAGTGGTGGCTCAAAGGGCACCTCTTCTTCCCGATGGCACTTGCCGCAGGAACCTCCGAGGAAAGGGTTGGGAATCAAGGGCTTGGGCCAGTGCGGAACGTCGCCGTGCGCAGCGCGCATCTTGGTGGCGCGCGGCTGCCCCCCGTGACACGTGGCACAACCAAACTTGCCGACCGGATGATCCTCCAAGTAATAACCAGCATGGGCCCGGAAAGGAACTGCCGCATCCCGGAAGAGGGTACGGGTGGCACCGACATGACAGGTCGTGCAGCGATCAACCATGCTCAGCTCGTCCAGGGAGACCTGCTGGATTTCGATTTTCCGTGCGCGTACTTTGGCGAGGTCCGCAGCCAACTTCTCCTTCTCCGCAGCGATCTGGGTCAGTTGTTGCTCGATGGCCTTGAGGTTTGCGGTGCAAGCGTTCACCCGGGCGCGCTGCGCGTCCACCTGTTGTTTCAACCCATCGCGGGCGGCGACGGCTTGTGCGACCACCACCTTCGCGGCCTCCAGCTTTCGCTTGAGCTGCGCCATCTGCCTTTCCTCAGAGGCCAGGATGAAGTCGCGCTCCAATGACTGGTACTCCGCGCGGATTTTTTGCAGATTGGCCTGCGCTCTTTCCAGACGCTCCTCCAGGTCGCGCAAAGTGCGCGAGGCCTCGTGGTAGTCCTGCTGCGTTTCGGGCTTTTCGAACTCGTCTCGCAGGCGTCGGTGCTCGGCCTGGAGAGCACGCAGCCTCTCACGCATTTCCGGATGCCCAAGGCGCTCCGAGGCGCGGCGGAAGTCCTCCTTGAGCTTTGCTTCCTCCATGTGGTTGAAGCGCTGCTGGTAGCTCTTCCAATTGGGTGTCACCTCAAGATAGACGACGAGCAGAAAAAGGAGGAGAAGGAGGGCACCGGAGATAGCCGACCACCGCCGAATCATGACCGTTTCTCCACGACGGGGATGGAGGCCGACGCAGCGGGTTTGTAGGAAATCATCTCAATAGCATCCCAGGGACATTCCACCGCGCAGATCTTGCAGCCAATGCATTCCTCTTCGATCACCACACACGTGGGATTTACCGTGGGCATCTCCGCGTCGGTGACGAGCGCGATGCAGTCCACCGGACAGAATGCGATACAGACTTCGCATCCTGAACAGCGGTCCACATCCACCCAAGCCACTGTCGGCGGCAGCTTTTTCCGAGGCGACTTGACGGGCGGCGGCGGAGCAGCGGCACTTGCCTGAGGGTCTAGATCTTGAACCATGGGGTGACCCAGACGTAGTGCACATTGAAGAGCAAACGCAAGAACATCTTGATCGGCAAACCCACCATGCAGAGCAGAAAGAGCATGATGGTTAGGTATTTCCCACGACTGAGTCCGGCGAAAAGATCTGGCTTCAACTTGCGGGGCAGAAACATCCCCGCGCCCAAATAGAGCAGCAGCGCTGCCAAGCCGAGGGGAGCGGGAAAGTCCCAGGTCTTGGCGTAGATTGGCTTGGGGACTTCCCAGGATTCCCACGGCCAGTACCAGCCCCAGCCCGGGCCTCGAAAGTATTGCCCGATCAAAATGAGCCCTACCCAGAGGAAGAACCCGAAGAGGAAAACGCTGAGGGTGTACTGCCGGTGGCGGAAACCGTACACACCCACCCCCTTCGGGTTGGGATCCACGTAAGGGATCATCATCAGGCCGATGATGATCATCGTGGGCAGCACGACGCCGGCAATCCACGGGTCGAAGTAGACGAGCATCTCTTGCAAGCCGAGGAAGTACCACGGTGCCTTGGCCGGATTGGGCGTGTTGGTGGGGTTGGCGATCTCCTCGAGCGGAGCATCCACCACCAGCGACCACGCCACCAGCACGAGCAAGACCACGACCATGGCGAGAAACTCGCGGGACACTAGATGCGGCCAGACATCCACTTTCTCCGCCGAGGCCCTTTCCTGCCCGGGGTCCAGTGGGACAGAGAAGCGGTCCTTGCGCACCCGCCAGAAATGCACCCCGATGAACACGGCAGCAATGAGGGGCAACGCCAGACAGTGCAGGACGTAGAAGCGAAGCAGCGCGTTCTGCCCCACGAGGCGCCCGCCCAGAATCAGGAAGCGCATGTCATTGTCATAGGTGACCAGCGAGAAGGGCCCTTCGGCGCCCAGCACCGGCGTGGCCGTGGCCATGTTGGTGCCCACGGTGATGGCCCAGAAAGCGATCTGGTCCCAGGGCAACAGGTAACCAGAGAAACTCAGAAGCAGAGTGCTGACCAGAAGAATCACGCCGATGACCCAGTTAAATTGGCGTGGTTTCTTATAGGCACCGGTCAGGAACACACGCAGCATATGCAACCACAGGGTGATGACCATCGCGTGCGCCGCCCAGCGGTGCAGGTTTCGCAAAAAGAGGCCGTAGGCCACCGCGAACTCCAAATCCTTCATGTCGTCGTAGGCGCGGCGCGTGTCCGGAACGTAGTAGAACATCAGCAGCACGCCGGTGACGGTCAAAATGCAAAAAAGCAGGAAGGAGATCCCCCCCAGGCCCCAGGTGTAAGAGAAGCGAAGGGCGCCGCGCGGGGTTTCGAGCGGATGGAGGTGGAGGAAAACATTCGTTAGCAGCGTGAGATAGCGGTTGCGGCGGGTTCCGGCATAACCATGCCGAAAGATCGACTTGTATAGTTCGGACTTCCTGATGCGCTCTCGAAGACTGGGGCTCACGCTTGTGTCCTCGGCTTCCCGGCGTACTCACGGGGCCGGTCGAGCGCGAAAAGCCGATCAATGGCCGCGCGGGCTGCAACCCGTTGAGCGGTTTCCGGGAGGTTCTCCGTAGCTTGCCGGAGTATTTCGACGAGGCGTTGAACCAGCCGCAGTGCGGACTTTCCGACCGCTTCCTTCGACTCGCAGTTCAGAGATGAACTGCGGCACTGACGGGCATGCTCGCTCGCTGCCAGCGTTCTCAGCTTTTGCTCGAGCCGGATCCACACCTCGACTGGCTCTGCCGCATCCGTGGCCGCGCTAGGCATGGCCACCGCGAGCCGACCACTGCTCACACTCTCAGAAGGGCATCCGGATGGTTCCATTCTCCCGCCTCCTGGCGAAAGACGCGGCTCTTGTCCACCAGGAGCTGGCCGTCTTCGGCCAGACTGATGGGGAAGCGCTCCAGGGGGCGCGGCGCGGGCCCCTCGAAGTTCACGCCCGTCATGTAGAAGCCGCTGCCGTGGCAGGGGCACTTGAACTTGCTCTCTGTCTCGATCCAGTTAGGCGTGCAGCCCAGATGGGTGCACTTCGCGGACAGTGCAAAGAACCCTTCCTCGGTGCGGATGATCCAGGTGCGATACTTCTTCTTCCAGCGTTCGCTCACCTCGCCGACCTGGTAGTCTTCCGGGAAGCCTGCCTTGAAGGTCGTGGAAGGTTCGAAGAGCACTTTGGGGAAAAGCATGCGCACGCTGGCGAGGATGGTTCCCATCACGGCGGCGCCAAAGGCCGCCCAAGTGAACTTGCCGAAGAAGTCGCGCCGGGGCATCCAGATCCCGTCGTGCTTCTCGTCTTCACGTTTGGGAGGTTGGTTGGGAGCTGCTGTGTTCATCGTGTTGGATCTCCTTGCCTCTGGCCCGATCGTCGCGCACCGTCCGCCACAGAAGCGCTGCGGTCCAAACCACCAGGATCAACAAGGGGATGGTCGGCTCACTCATGGCTCCGGTCTGTGCCTTTTCATCTGCCTAACTCGAAGTCCACCGTAACGGGCGCATCTCCGCGAACTTCGATCTCCTTGGTTTGCGATTTCAGGCGTTCGTGCCAGGTTCTCAGCGTGTATTTCCCCGGCGGAACGTTCTTGATCGTGTAGTTTCCGTCCTTGGCGGTTACGGCGAAATACGGAGTTTCCACGACAATGACGTAGGCAGACATCTCCGCGTGAACATTGCAGAGCAAGGCCACTTCTCCGGGTTTGTCGAATGTAACCGTGCGGGTGACACCCCGCGGGTACGTGCCGAGATTGAAGCGCTTCGGCGGGGACGGGGAGAAGACGTTGTGCCGCACTTCGTCGCTGTTGGGAAAGGACACGGTGGTCCCCACCAGCACGGGCAGAACGCGCGGCGTAAAGGTGAGGTTGATTTGATCTAGGACCACCGGCTCTTTCGGGGCAGGGGAGGTCTTGTTGGGAATTTTTTCGATGTAGATGACCGCGTCGCTGTTGTCGCGAGCGCCGCGGGCGGTGACCTTCCCCTTGATCGTCCCCGCGCGGCCAACCGCGGGCAGAAGAAGCAGCAACGAGGCCCATGCCATTGCAAGTGGATATGCTCGACCCTTCCTGGCCGCCGTCCCTGAGCGACCTACGGCGACTCTCATGACTTCTCCTCCTCGGACTTCCTTTCCGGAGAGCGCACTAATCGTCTGTTGCGATCGCTGCGGCTCCCCTCTCGCCTAGACGCGGAACGCAGAGTCGCGCCGCACGCGGCTCACGGTAGCTGGTTTGGGTGCGACCGCAAAGTTCCGTTCGCCGCGGTTATCCGCTCTGTGCCATGAACCTCTTCGCTTGGGCTTTCCTCCTAGTACGCGAAGTCTAGTCGAACCTGGAAGCGGCGGTCATTGCCGGACTCAAACCGCCGGTAGTCGCGGAGCGGGTTCGTGTCGCTGTTTCTACTGAGCACGCCCTCGATTGAAAGGCGGATATTGGCTCGCATCAGCACCGTGGCGTGCAGGGTGGTACGGTTGAAGGGCACTCCGAAGTTGGGGTTGAGGTTTTCGAAGCGCACCGCCGGGATGAGCCAGGGGTAAAGTATGTAGCGGCCTTCCACGAGGGTGATCACCTCATTAAAGTCGCGGCTCACGTTGCGGATGTGATCCCGGTTCAGTTGGATGCCAGCTAGGAGATTGGCCTTGCCAATACTCCAGTCCAGCTTGGCGCCCACGCGCTGGAAGGTGTTGCCGGTCCTGTCCAGGCGTTCCACACCGCTAAGAGTGACCAGCGTTGGAGCTTTCCCACGGTAGTAGAACGCGCCCAGAGTCAGCGAATTGTCCACATAGTTGTCGGCTTGTTTCAGCTCGGTTTCCGACAGCCCTCCGCCCAGGACGCCCATTCCGCCGATCTTGTAGTTGCCGCCGAAATAGAAATCTTTGAAGGAGTTGTTCTCGAAGTTTGTTCGGCCCGACGCGGCCAGTGCCGTCTGCAACCGGGCGTTGAACTGCTGCACTGCTGCGCCGTAGGCGCTCGCCCCCGCCGGTGTGCCCGCATCGCGGCCGTTCACAAGGCCCAAAAACCACTCCAGCCCTCCCTTGTTGTTGGGACCCTCGAGATTTCCCCAGATCTCAAAACCTCGCTGGTTGGGAGAAAGCGAAAAGGAGTTTCCCGTCGGTGGCACCCCGTAGCGGTTGGAGAGATAGTCGCTCAGGCGCATCAGGCGCAGCCGCGTGGGAGTTAAGACCGCCCGGGGTTCAAACAGGCCGGCGGTCACATTGAATTTGTGGCTGGGGTGGTTGTACTGGAAAAAGGCGCGCGGCAAGGCAGCGCCAAAGCCAGTCGGAACGGTCCCGCCATCAATGACCTCGAGTTCGGCAAAAAAGGAGAACGACTCCCCGAGCGTCCCCGCCCCCAGGATGTAGAGCTCGTTCAGCCCGTCAAACTCATTGGTGATTCGGGCGCTCTTATTGACCTTGAATTGTGAGCTGAGCCAGAACGAAGCCACCGAACCTCCAGGGATATCGGAGGGCCATGTGGACTTGGGAAACACCTTCTTCCAGGCCGGCGCTCCCAGGCTGACTGGCTTTTCCTTGATGAAATTCTCATCTCCGACTGGGATACGATACCCGGTGGCCTTGAACGCCTTCCCGAAAGAATTCAGCGCCGGATACGCAATATGGCAGGTTGAACAACTCGTCTGATACTTGCGAGCGAAGGCCGGGATTGCCGAGGCCCGGTCTGCGGACAAGAAGAGAATGAACAGCAAAGTCACAACCGTCAAACACATGCCCACTACAACCGACTTGCCGAGACTGCTTTTCATTTTTGCCTCCCGGGAGGGCATCCCTTGGTTGTCCTCCCGACTGATAGGAATGGGGCCCAATCTTCCCAAGAAGAGTCGAAACTCATCCCTCCGAAGAAATTTGTCGGACCTGACGAAAGACGCTGCTCACCGCTTGGCTCATTTCGTCTTGGCCGAGCGGCTTGATCAAGAGCTGAAAATCGGGGACGACAAACCCTTCTCGCAGCACCCGCAGGTTCTCGCCGGAGCTCACCAGCACCAGTGCAGGTCGGGGCCGCTGGTTTCCAATCCAATGCAGAATGTCAGTTGCGCCGTTGCCGGGCAGGTCGAGATCCAGAACGATCAGCTTGGGCTGGATAGAAGGCAATCTATTGAGAAGGTCTGCGGACGCAGCGGCACGATCGACGGTGTAGCCAGCTTTCGCGAGTGCAGACTCACTGGCGACGAGAACAGTTTCATCGTGACAGATAACAATCGCAGTTCTGGGCATGGCGTCGCTCTGACCGTGGCTGCGGCTGCTTGGTACATGGCAAATCGGTTGCCAATGGGCGAGGCTCCTCGGGCGCCACAGTGTTGAGGATCCTCTTTGTTTTCAGCCGAGTGAATTCGCAGGATGGGGCGGTTTCGCAGGTCTCACTGCAGCGGTGTCACAACGCCAAGACAACCATGCGGGGAGAATCAGTTTCAAGCCGACGAACTCTGCTGAGCTACCTGGGGATAGCTTGGCGGCCGAGACGTGTCACATCTCTGAGACAGTGTAATAAGGCAGTGACGCCCGAAGTGTGACTGCGAAGCCGAGCTTACGGCGAGCCTGGCGGGCGAAAATCATCCGACGACAATCCATGCTTCTTCATCAGCCGGTGAAAAGCGCTTCGGGGCGTCCCGGCGTGAGCTGCGGCGGCTGATACATTGCCGTGTGTCAGCCGCAAGCATTGCTGGAGGTATTCGCGCTCAAATCCCTGGATAACCTGTTGCTTGGCCTGGCGGAAGCTGACATCGGTTGAGAACTTGGCGCAGCTCTCCGTCAGGCACAGGATGGTCTCAGGCAGATCTAGAGGTGTTATCTGATTGCCCTCGGCCAAACAGACAGCCCGCTCGATTACATTGCGCAGTTCGCGGATGTTGCCCGGCCAGGGGTAGCGCTGCAACAACATCATCGCGGCGCTGGAGATGCCCTCGAGGCTCTTACGCGTTCCGCTGCGGAATTCCCCAAGAAAATGGCGTGCCAGCAAGGGGATGTCCTCGGCTCGTTCCCGCAGGGCTGGCAGCCGAATCGTGACCACATTGAGCCGATAGAAAAGGTCTTCACGGAACAGGTTTTGCTGGACCATCTCCTCGAGGTTGCCGTGGGTGGCAGAGATCAGGCGCACATCCATGTCGAGCAGTTCACGTCCGCCCACGCGCCGAAATTTACGCTCTTGCAGAACACGCAACAGCTTCGCCTGCATGGCCGGCGTCAGATCACTGACTTCGTCGAGAAAGAGGGTACCGCCCTGGGCGTATTCGATCAGGCCGCGCCTCGTAGTCAGAGCCCCCGTAAACGCACCTTTTTCGTATCCGAAAAGTTCACTTTCGAGGAGATTCTCCGGCAACGCCGCACAGTCAATGGGAACAAAGGCGTGGCTCGCACGCGGGCCGTTGACGTGAATGGAACGGGCGATTAGTTCCTTTCCGGTTCCGCTTTCCCCGTAGAGCAGAAGATTTGCATCCGTTTCGACCACCCGGCTGGCGATTTCCAGCAGCTCGGTGATTTGCGGGCTTTTCCCGACGATTCGGGAGAAATCGTAGGTCTCCCGGATCTGCCGCTGGAGCGTTCTGTTCTCTTCCCGGAGCTCCTGATAGGCGAGGCTGCGCTCGACGGCAATCTCGAGTTGCTCCATGGAGAAGGGCTTGGGGATGTAGTCGAAGGCCCCCTCCCGCACGGCTTTCAGCGCCGTCTCTATGGTCGCATAGGCGGTAATGATGATGACCGCGACGTCCTTGTTTGCCTTCTTGGCCTCGCGCAAGATCTCGATCCCATCCAGGCCCGGCATGCGGAGATCGGCAATGACCACGTCGAAGGGTTGTTGTTGAATCGCCGCCAAGGCGGCTTGGCTCTCGGTGGCTGTCGACACGGCGTATTGCTTCCGTTCGAGAATCTTCCGGCAGGTTTCCACCATATCGGCTTCGTCGTC